>Ga0154020_10000942_pt1 | contig 35907 bp, 29 predicted proteins | sample Klosneuvirus_201_FD_109709 | JGI IMG/M metagenome (GOLD analysis project Ga0154020, IMG submission 109709) | Active sludge microbial communities from wastewater, Klosterneuburg, Austria - Klosneuvirus_20160825_MG | ecosystem: Engineered > WWTP > Aerobic digester > Activated sludge | place...
CAAAAAAACGTTAGCCTTTGGAAAACATTGATTTATCTATTTATATTAGCGGTTACTTTTATGTATAACCTTAAGCAAATGAAGTATTTCAAGTCACTCCTGTTTTTAGTTGCGCTATCGGCTATCATTAGCTCCTGTTCTTTAATTGGTAATAAGGGGGGTAAGCCTACGGCTCAAAACCCTGGCCAGCTAAGTACTGCCACAGGATTACAATATACGCGCGATGCTGCCGAGGGATTTCCCGTTAATGAGTATAACTCTCAGCCCGATGCCCCTAATATGGTTCTTATAGAAGGGGGCCGCACAGTATTGGGTTCCCTTGAAGAAGATGTAATGTCCTTCCGGGATAACATAGAAAGAACTATTTCGGTAGCTTCCTTTTATATGGATGAAACCGAAATCGCAAACATTCACTGGCTTGAGTATTTATATTATCTGTCGGTTGACTCCACTAAGATAGATGGTGGCAAGGCTTACGCAATGGCGCTTCCCGACACATTGGTTTGGCGATCTAACCTTGCCTTTAACGATCCTTATGTTGAACATTATTTAAGATACCCTGGTTTTCGCTATTTCCCTGTAGTGGGGGTTAAGTGGAAGCAAGCCAATGAATATGCTAAGTGGAGAACCGCTAAAGGAAATGCTGATCTGGCTGAAAAGGCTGGAATTGCTGCTCCCGAGACTGGTGCTGGAAGAATCCCTCTTGAATCAGGAGTGGTTATTCCTGCCTACCGCCTACCAACAGAAGCTGAGTGGGAATATGCGGCTCAGGCTTTAATTGGAACTCAGTGGTTGGATGAAATGCAGACCCACCAGAGAATTTATCCTTGGGATGGACACGCTCTAAGAAATCCATACGGAAAACAAATGGGCTCATTCCTCGCAAATTTTAAGCGTGGCCGCGGAGACTATGCCGGTATTGCCGGACGACTAAACGATGGCGCCTTGATTACTTCATATATCTATGAGTATCCTCCTAATGATTATGGTCTTTATAACATGGCCGGTAATGTTAGCGAGTGGGTAATGGATGTTTATCGTCCACTTTCTCATCAGGATTTTGATGATCTTAACCCGATCCGTAGAGATGACTTTATAGATAGCCATAGCGAATACAGAAACCGTTATACAAAAGAAGCAAAAGACTCTACAGTTACAATGCCTGATGGCACCACGAAAAACATTCGCACGTTTGAATACACAAAGAATCCTGAAGGCTTTATTTCCCTTATCTCAGACAAAGTACGGGTATACAAAGGAGGTTCCTGGAAAGATGTTGCATACTGGATGTCTCCAGGAACAAGAAGATTCATGGATGAAGACTCGGCTACTGCTACCATTGGTTTCCGTTGCGCGATGATTCGCGCTGGCTCAAACTACTAAAGCCTTCTACAAGAAAATTCAAAACCCTGACGAAAATTTGTCAGGGTTTTTTATTGACTTAAATCTCAACTGTTATTGGGCTTCGGCCAGGCATGCTATACTTAACTCAATACATCCCGCCTGGATCAAATGCATTCCACAGGCCTCCAGTGTTGCTCCGGTTGTCATTACATCATCTACTAATAGAATGCGAGCGCCTTTGGCTTTCTCTGGCAACAGAACATCAAAAACATCTTTTACGTTATCCCATCGCTCAACTTTGGTCTTACGGGTTTGGGATTGTGTTATTACTTTGCGTGAGCTAATCGATTCATCCCAAGGAACATTCAATACCGAGCTCAATCCTTCAGCAAAACATGCGCTCTGGTTATATCCCCGTTTTCGCTTTCGGGTTGGGTGTAGGGGCACCGGTACTATCAAATCGAATTGATTGACTCCCGCCTCATATAATTCTTTTCCATAAATCTTTCCTAGCCGAATCCCTACTTCCGGATGGTTATTATATTTCAACTGATGCAAGAGATGATACACAATACCCGTCTTTCTGAATTTCAAGAATGCCATGGCGTGTTTAACTGGCAACCGCCCAGCCAACCGCAGTTTTATTGGGTTATCCTCCTGGTTATGGTATCCTGTTTTGGGCAAGTCACGAATACATCGCGTACACAAAATTTCTTCGCCTTTAAAAAGCGCTAATGAACAACCGAGGCAATAATTGGGGAAAAACAATGATACAAAGTCGCGTCCCAGATCAATGGCTTCAGATACAACATTTGATTTAATCCGAATTGAACTCATCTTTGAAGGAAAAATTTGATACCCATGGGACTCGTAGAGCAATTTAATGATTATCGGGCCAAGATGAATGAGAAGATTCTCTCGGCTGACAATTTGATAATAAAACGAATTTTCAATTTAGATACCAACGCCTATCAGGAGGGGGCTCTGGATGTTAAATCCAAAGAGTTAATTGGATTAACATGTTCTCTGGTTTTGCGCTGCGATGACTGTGTGAAATATCATTTAGGTAAATGCAAAGAAGTGGGGTTTTCAACAGCCGAAGTTCATGAAGCCATGGGCATTGCCACGTTGGTGGGCGGAACTATTGTTGTGCCACACCTACGAAGAGCTTTTGAATACTGGGACGAACTCTCGAAATAAGAATCAAGGATGTACCAAAAGGATTTAGATTTAGAACGAAACTGGCACGCGTTGTTAAGCGAACTTGAACGACTGCTCGAAAAGAAACCCAAAGATTTGAATGGTGTGCTCTTTATAATTGGCTTGCAAGAACTGGGGCGAGGAGCGAAAAACTTTTCAAAAGAGGAGAAGCAGGATCTGATGCACATTGCTATTTGCAAAGTTTTAAGTTTAGCTGGTTATTACGAATTAGAAGGCCTGGATGCTGACGGCTGGCCCCATTGGAAACTGATTCAAAAGTTGCCTCATTTCGATTTATTGGAACAGGAAAAGTTGCTTAAAATGCATGTACTCGAATATTTTGAAAAAGAGTACAATTGGCATTTTACCGACCACAAAATCAATCCGCACACAACTTGATTTGGGTTCGCCCTGCCATTATCTTAGTACGATTAAAAACTATCTTTAGGCTAAGTTCGTTTTAAGCAAACATGGGTGAGGGGATCAAGGGCATTAACGAGAAGTTAAACTCCTTTACAAGGAGATATTATCTTAATATTTTTCTTCGCGGAATCATTCTGTCTGTGTCGATTCTGCTTGCCTATTTTTTGATCGTTTCACTTATTGAATACAATCTTTGGCTTGGTAAGGCCGGCCGGTTTCTAATTTTTGCTTCTTTCATTGTAATCGTTCTCCTTTCCATTTTTAAATTTTTAAGAGAACCCATTGCCTGGTGGATCTATAAAAGGGGGTTAGAGCGCGAGGAAAGCGCGCGAATAATCGGGCGGTATTTTCCGAATGTTTCTGATAAGCTTTTAAACCTGATTCAACTCTCGTCAGGACAAAACCGAACCGCTTTATTGGATGCCGGCATTTCACAGAAAACCTTATCGTTGCAAGATATCTCCTTCGAAAACGCAATTGACTTAAGGGAGAACAAAAAATATTTAAAGTATTTGATTATTCCCTTCTCGCTAATTCTTCTTTTAATGATAATTAATCAGGGGATTTTCACTCAGAGCACAAAGAGGATCGTTCAATTCAATCAAGAGTTTTCGCCCCAGGCTCCTTTCAATTTCCTGGTTCAGAATAAAAGCTTAACCGCATTCGTCAACGAAGATTTTTTACTTACCGTAAAGCTGGAAGGGCAGGCTTTACCAACATCACTTTATATTGTGTCGGGTGATCAGCGATGGAAAATGAACAGCGCAGATGCTGGAATTTTCTCCTACACATTTGAAAGTTTACAAAACGTAATTGATTTTCAGTTAGAAGCTTCTGGCTTTTACTCGGATGCCTTCAAAATAGAATTAGTAAACCGCCCTGAGTTAACACAATTAAAAGTATCGCTAACCTACCCGGCTTATTTACAATTGAAGTCGCGTGAATTAAACAATGCAGGCAACCTGGAAATTCCTGAGGGCACGCAGGTAACCTGGGAAATAGGTAGTGCTTTTACGCAAAAAGCCAGCATGTTGTTTGGTTCGGCTGATGATCCAATGGAAATGCAATTAATTGACAATGAGTTGTTTACATTCGGTAAGAGCTTTAAAAATCCAGACGATTACACAATTGTTTTGGAGAATGATCAAAGCAAAAACAAAGACCAGATTTCTTATTCGATTGCAGTAATAAAAGATCAGTACCCGCAAGTGGTTGTTGATAATCTTCAGGATTCGGTACTATTCAAATCCATACTACTTGGGGGATCGATTGGTGACGACTATGGCATTACTTCACTAAAACTTAATTATCAGATTATCAAAGGAACAAACGAGTCAACTCCAAAATCAAAAGTAATTGCAATTGAAAGCAACAGACAACAACAGAATTTTTACTATCAATGGAAAATTGATTCTCTTGATCTGGAGCCCGGAGATAAGTTGGTCTATCATCTTCAGGTTTGGGACAACGATGGTGTGAACGGGCGAAAGTCTACCCGAAGTTCAAACTACATCTTTAGCTTGCCCTCCGAGGAGGAATTGAAAACAGACATTATCCGTCAACAACAATCTGCAGAAAATAAAATTGATAAAAGCATACAGAAGGCCAAGGAGCTACAACAAGCTATTGACGAAGCCCAGGAAAAACTAAAGGGTAAGCAGAGCCTCGATTGGCAGGACAAAAAAATGCTTGAGGATCTGATCAAACAAAAAGAAAAACTTGACGAGGCTATTCAAGCTCTTCAAAAAGAGAATGCGCTTTTAGAACAAAAGAAGGAGTCCTTTTCAGAGGAAAGTCAACGCATTCGCGAGAAGTCAGAGCAGATTCAAAAGCTAATGGATCAGTTGCTTGATGAGGAAACCAAAAAACAATTTCGTGAACTCGAAAAGTTACTGCAAGAAAACGCAGACGTAAATCAGGTTCAGAAAATGCTTGATAAGATGGATCGCAAAGAGATCAATCTAGAGAAAGAATTGGAAAGAACGCTTGAGTTATTTAAGCAACTTCAATACGATTATAAACTTGAGCAAGCGATCGATGATTTAAAAGAACAAACAGAAAAACAAGAGGAGCTCTTGAAGGAGACCGAAAATCTAAATGAAGATAAGTCAGATAAAAAAGAGGAGGATGCAAAAGGTGATGATGATAAAAAGTCAACCGAGGAGCTAGCGAAAGAACAGCAACAATTAAAAAGTGATTTTGAGGATTTTAAAAATCAGCTCGAAGAGCTGAATAAGTTAGGTGAAGAATTGGATAAGTCGGGTGAAACCCCGGATAAAGAAGATCAAGAGGCTGTAGAAGAATCGCAAGAGGAAAGTAAAGAGTCTCTTGAAAAGGGCGATTCAAAAAAATCAAGTGAAAAACAAAAGCAGGCTATTTCCAAAATGAAGGAAATGCAAAAACAAATGGAGGGAATGCAAAGTTCTATGGAGATGGAAATGGATATGCAAAACCTTGAAAGCTTACGCCAAATCATTCATGGACTAATCAAGTTGTCATTTGATCAGGAGAACCTGATGAAACAGTTTGCTCCCATTCAACAAACTGATCCTAAATATGTCCAGTTGGGTCAAAATCAATTAAAGTTAAAAGATGACTCTAAAGTGCTGGAAGACAGCCTATTAGCTCTTTCCAAGAAGGATCCTTTTATGGGTTCCATTGTTACCCGAGAAGTGGGTGAACTAAATGATCACATCGAAAAGGCGGTTGACAACATAAAGGAAAGGCGAAAGGCAAATGCCGGTACAGAAATGCAATTATCTATGACAAGCATTAATAACCTTGCACTAATGTTAAATGATCATTTCGAAATGATGATGAACATGATGGCTAATGCCATGCCTGGGAAAGGAAAGAAAAAGTCTGGCAACAAACCGAGTTTGGGAAAAATGCAGGAGCAATTGAATCAGCAAATGGAGGAAATTAAGCAAGGCGGAAAAAGCGGCCGGCAACTATCTGAAGAGTTTGCAAAGATGGCGGCAGAACAAGAACGAATTCGCAGGGCTTTGCAGGAAATGCAGGAAAAGATGGAGCAGGAAGGTGGTAAAATGCCTGGTGGAGATTTGCCTGGCAAGATGGAGCAAACAGAGATGGATCTCGTGAATAAGCGGATCACCGAACAAACTATACAGCGTCAAAAGGAGATTCTGACAAGGCTTTTAGAAACCGAAAAATCTATGCGCGAACAGGATCTTGACGAAGAACGCAGGGGAGAAACCGCTAAAGATTATAGCAATGACATTCCACGAGCTTTTGAAGAGTATTTAAGATTAAAAGAAAAAGAGGTAGAATTGCTGAAGACGGTACCCCCCAAATTATACCCTTATTATAAGCAGGAGGTTGGGGAATATTTTAAACGAATTAAGATCCAGGAAATTAACTGAGTTGGCTAGCATGAAGAACATTCGCATTGATATACCCTCTATTTCTGATAACATCAGGATGATTGAAAGTTTCATCGATAACGCAAAGGACAGATACCATTTAAATGATGACATCTACGGTAATATTATGATTGCCGTAACGGAGGCGGTTAATAATGCCATAAAACATGGAAATAAAGGAGATTCTGCAAAAAACGTTTCTTTGGTTCTTTCCCTTCAAGAGGGAATGATCAAATTCAGGGTAGAAGATGAGGGTATCGGTTTCGACTTCCATGATCTTCCCGATCCTACTGCTCCTGAAAATCTAGAGAAACCTGGCGGCAGAGGAATATTCCTGATGAAGCATCTTGCCGATGAAGTTGATTTTTCCCAACTAGGTAAGGTTGTGGAACTCAGTTTCTACATAGACCAATGAGTTCCGTCCGGTACTTTTCAGAAGGCATTTCCTTTAAAGTTCCTAATCCCAGAAAAACATCATCCTGGATTAAGTCCGTAATACAAGTAAACAAAGCTAAGCTTAAGGAAGTAAGCTTCATCTTCTGCTCTGATAGCTACCTTCTTCAAATGAATCAATCCTTTCTTAATCATAATACGCTGACCGACATCATAACTTTTGATTATTCGAAAAGCAGAAATGCGCTAGAGGGTGAAATCTATATAAGTGTTGAAAGGGTACTGGAAAACGCTGAGAAATTTGAGGTCTCATTTGAGCAGGAGATTAAACGGGTTATGATTCATGGCATCCTTCATCTTTTAGGGTTCAAGGACAAAAAAGTCAAGGAAAAAGCTCAAATGCGCAAAAAAGAGGAAGCTTGTCTATCTTTGTTCAAATAATTGGTTTCACGTGGAACATCTCTGGACCAATCGCCCTTTTAATGTTTCACGTGGAACAACCTTTAAAAAATGTTTCCAAAGTACGATGTAATAGTAGTAGGGGCCGGTCATGCCGGTTGTGAGGCCGCAGCAGCCGCAGCCAATATGGGATCGAAAGTTCTTCTGATAACGATGAACATGAACACCATTGCCCAAATGTCTTGTAATCCGGCTATGGGTGGCGTGGCGAAAGGTCAAATAGTGCGGGAAATTGACGCATTGGGTGGGTACTCAGGAATAATCTCGGACAAGTCCATGCTCCAGTTTAGAATGCTAAACCTCTCCAAAGGACCTGCCATGTGGAGTCCACGTACCCAAAACGACAGGATGCGATTTGCAGAAGAATGGCGGCTTTCTTTAGAACAAACTCCGAATATCGATTTTTGGCAAGAAATGGCGGTAGAATTAATGGTTAGGGATAAAAGAGTTATCGGGGTAAAAACAGCCTTAGGGCTTGAAATATTAGGCAAAGCGGTAGTTCTTACTAACGGAACGTTTCTTAATGGAAAGATTCACATAGGTGAAAAAAGCTTTGGTGGCGGAAGAGCCGCAGAAAGAAACGCAACCGGATTAACTGAACAACTGATTGAACTTGGCTTTGAATCCGGCCGAATGAAAACCGGAACTCCACCCCGCATTGATGGCCGATCGCTCAATTACAGTGTAATGGAAGAGCAGCCCGGTGATGAGAACCCCGGCAAGTTTTCATACAGCGACACGAAGCCTTTAGAAAAGCAATTAAGTTGTTGGATCACCTATACAAATGAATCTGTGCATCGAGAACTTGAAAAAGGTTTCGATCAGTCACCTATGTTTCAGGGTAGAATAAAAGGGCTTGGCCCGCGGTACTGTCCTTCGATAGAAGACAAGATTAATCGATTTGCCGAGCGCGAGCGTCACCAAATATTCGTAGAACCCGAAGGTTGGGATACAGTGGAGATATATGTAAACGGCTTCTCTACCTCACTCCCGGAAAATGTTCAGTACCAGGCAATCACTAAGATACCCGGATTCGAGAATGCCAAGATGTTTCGACCAGGGTATGCTATCGAGTATGATTACTTTCCGCCTACCCAGCTGAGAATGAGTTTGGAAACACAACTAATTGATAATCTGTACTTTGCTGGTCAAATTAATGGAACAACAGGGTATGAAGAAGCCGCTTGTCAAGGATTAATGGCGGGGATTAATGCGCATAATAAAATCAATGAAAAAGAGCCATTCGTACTAAAACGGTCTGAGGCTTATATCGGGGTGCTAATAGATGATCTTGTTAACAAAGGGACACAAGAGCCCTATCGAATGTTTACTTCAAGGGCCGAATACCGAATCTTACTACGGCAAGATAATGCCGACCTTCGATTAACTGAGCGCGGTCACATACTTGGACTTGCTACAGATGATCGATTGGAAAAAGTATTAGACAAGAAAAATGACCTCGCCAGGCTTTCGCGTGAATTAAAAGAAATGCGGGTTGAGCCAGAAATTGTTAATTACGAACTCAATCAATTAAGTACGTCAGAAATCACTGAAAAAATTCCTGCCGTTAATCTTTTGCGCAGACCCCAAATTGGAATGGCTGAGTTAAAAAAAATTGATCCGGTGCTTAAACAAAAATTAAGTTCTTACTCGCAGGAAGTTCTTGAGCAAGTTGAAATCTCTCTGAAGTACGAATCATATATTGATCGTGAAAAAAAATTAGCAGAAAAAATAGAAAGCCTCGAAGACTATAAAATAAAATCCGACTTCGATTATGACCGTGTTAAAGCTTTGTCATCCGAGGCACGGGAAAAGCTAAAACGCTTGCGACCGGAAACAATCGGTCAGATATCGAGGATTAGCGGTGTTTCTCCTGCTGATGTATCCATTCTAACTGTCTACTTAGGTAAATGATTTTTGAAGCAGTCAGTATTTGTCCTATCTGTTCTTCCGAACAATTTAAGCCCTTTCTGGTAACTCGCGATTACTCGATTAGTAAAACTGATTTCACGTTACAAGAATGTAGTACCTGCAAGTTTGTAATAACGAGTCCGCGGCCAGACTACAATACAATTTCCCTATACTATCTGTCTACCAACTATATTTCTCATACTAGCAAGGGAAATAATTTAATCGATCGATTATATCTTATAGCAAGAGCCTATACGCTTCGTTGGAAATATCGAATAGTTCGCAAGCACAAACCAGGCGGTTTCATATTAGATTTTGGCTGCGGAACCGGTGCGTTTCTTCAATACATGAAAAAACGTAACTGGATAATTGCAGGAATAGAGCCTTCGGAAACTGCCCGCGAACAAGCATGTACAAATACCGGAACCAACATTTTCTCTAGCCTATCCCAGGTAGAAAAGCAATTTGACGTTATAACCTTATGGCATGTACTTGAACATGTACATGACCTCAACAAAAAAATCCAAGACCTTAAAAGCCATCTTGAAAAAGATGGCTTTCTACTAATAGCCGTACCCAATCATAACTCATTAGATTCAAAAAAATATGGCTCATATTGGGCAGGTTATGATGTACCCCGGCACCTTTGGCATTTTTCTAAACAGGATATGACCAAATTATTGGCTAAAGAAGGATTTGAGATTATGGATACTGTTCCCATGAAACTCGATTCGCTTTACGTATCCTTGCTTAGCGAAGGATATAAACATCCAAAGAAATCAGGTCTAATGCGTTTCATTAAAGGCATCCTTACCGGGATCAAATCAAATCTTGCGGCCCGAGGTACTGGGCAATATTCAAGTATCATTTATATCGCCAAACAAGTATGAAGTCCACCTTTATACAAGCGATTATCTTTTATCTGATTCTTATTGGTTGTGCCAGTCAGACAACACCAACCGGGGGACCTCAAGACGAGATTCCTCCCGTACTAATTTCTTCCAATCCTAAAAACGGACAAAAAAATTTCAAAGGAAAAACGCTGGAGTTAGACTTTGACGAAGACGTTAGACTTAAAGACCCTAAAGAAGAGATTCTGATAACACCATCGGCTGGTAAAAATGTAAAGTTTACCGCTAAAAAAAACAAAATAATTATTGAGCCAGAAGAGGAGTGGAAAGATAGCACTACCTACAGTTTAACGTTTCGCGAAGGAATACAGGATCTCACAGAAGGAAATCCGGCCGAAAATTTACGGCTAGCTTTTAGCACGGGAAACGAAATTGATTCCCTAAGCATAAATGGTTCTGTAAGTGAAGTGTTTTCAGAAAAAATTCCAGAAAAAATAACAGTAGCATTATATCAGGCCGATACGTTTGACATCTTTAATCATACGCCCACTTACTTGACAAAGTCTGATAAGAAAGGAAAATTTTCTATTCAGAATTTAAAAGCTGGAACGTACTATATCTACGCCTTTAACGATAAAAACAAGAACCTAAAAATTGAAAGTAAAACAGAAAAATTCGGATACCTTTCTAAACCCATTGAACTACTTAAAAATTCAGATTCACTAGATATTAATCTGATTACCGTTGATGCCCGACCCTTAGCAATAAGCAGTATCCGCAACACTAATAAAACAACCCGTGTCAGATTCAATAAAAGTATAGATTCAATTAACGTAAGCGGAATTACAAAAGAGCAAGCTCAATATATTCTGGATGACCAACACAGCGAAATAATTTTCTATCAATCTTTTGACACCTCCGACTCCCTTTCCACCAGGATCTATGCAAAAGATAGTGTGAACCAGTTTATTGATTCCACCTTCTATATAAAATACTCAACAACCAAAATGGCGTCAGAGTCATTCACGCTTAGTGAAAAAGCATACCAATACAGCATTCAACATAAAACACTTTACCATACGCTTAGTTTTAACAAACCTTTAGCAAACATTAACCTCGATAGTATCTATATTAAACTTGACTCTGCAACAACTACATCGATAAAGCCCTCCAACCTTTCCATCGACTCACTCTATCATACTATAATTCTATCAGCAAAAATTGATAAACCAGCAGATACCCTCTCAGATGGTAAGCTTAATAAGTTTAAACCCTATCTGCAATACGGAAAAGGAGCTTTTATTTCTGTCGAACAAGACAGCTCTAAAAAAATTTCTAAGACCATAAGCTTTCCACAAGAAGACGACACGGGCTTAGTTACCGGAAAAATTTCTACCCAAGAAAAAAATTTTGAAATCCAGCTAACAACGTTCGACAATAAGATTGTTGAAAAGTTGATCAATGCAAAGGAGATAAACCTCCAATACTTAACTCCACAGGATTATCGCGTTCGGATAATTATAGATTCAAATGGAAACGGAAAATGGGACCCCGGTAACTTTTATAAAAAAATCGAACCAGAAAAAGTGGTCTTATATAAATCAGATGAAGGCAAATACACATTTCCCATTCGCGCAAATTGGGAATATGGACCATTGCTGATAAAGTTCTGAATAAGTTGTGGATAGTTGTAGATAAGTGTAATCAAATTATACACTTTCACAATATCGATAAACTTGTCCAAATATTGTAGATAAGCGAGCGATCAAACAGAGAATTCAACATCGTGTTAAATCAATTCAAACTCAATTCACATAGCTTGTATAATGTGCATAAATTCCTTGTATCTTCGTTTCTACTAAAAATTGTCATCCATATACCCACAAGTACCCAACATTCGTATTAGTACATTAGAGTTATCCACAAATGCACAAGAACAATAACAACTACTTAAAATTTAAAATCTTTATTATTATAATACAAGTAGCCTTTATATGTGGATTACTTACAAACCCGTCTTTTGCTCAGGATTTACAAGAAATACAAATTGCCAACGAATACTTGCTAAAGGGCCAAAAAGATAAGGCCTTGTCGCTTTACGAGCAGTTGGCAAAAAAAAATGAAAACATTCACCTGATACACTCTAACTACCTTAATCTGCTAATAGATGTTGGCAATTTTACTCAGGCTGAGTCTTATGTGGAACGATTAATTAAACGTGACGATAAACTTTCGTACCGATTGGATTTGGGTGTTGTTTATGTTCGTTCAGGTGATGTAACCAAGGCAGATAAGTATTTCAAAGGTTTTATGAAATCATTGGGTGAGGATTCGTACAAACTCAAAACAATGTCCGATTACCTGGCTTCGCGCAACCTTGTTGAATATTCAATTTTGGCTTTACAACAGGCCCGCACCGCCAGCGGAAACTCTACCATGTACACGCTCGAGCTGGCAAATTTGTATCGGATTTCCGGTAAGCGTGATCAAATGGTGGAGGAGTACTTAAATTACGTAACCCTTACACCTTCTAACATTTCATACATAAAAAATCTGATGCAGATTTTACTAACAAAACCAGAAGAGTTGGAGAGCCTGGAAAGTTTGCTGTATGACCGTGTTCAAAAAAATCAAAATAGTGAAGTATACCTGGATCTTTTGATCTGGGTAAATCTGCAACAAAAGAATTTCTATGGTGCTTTTATTCAATCGCGTGCGTATGACAAGCGTTTCAAAAAGGAGCAATCCAAGACCCTTGAAATAGCGCAGATAGCATTGAACAATAATGATTTTGACAATGCAGACCGCAGTTATTCCTTTGTAGTAAAGGAATACCCCAATACCATAAATGAACTTCCGGCCCGGCTTGGCTTAATACAAACACGCGAAGCAAAGGTAAAACGTTCATATCCGGTTAACCGCGATTCAGTTAAATACCTGATTACGGAATACGGAAATTTCAGAAACAGTTATCCCGATCACCCAAATGCATTTGAAGCCGTTCTCAGTCAGTCGTTATTATATGCATATTATCTCGATCAAAAGGACTCGGCAGTCAATGGTTTAAACCGACTGATCATAAATAATAAAGTATCGCCAACCATGAAAGCAAAGGCTAAAATTGAATTGGGCGATATCTATTTATTGAAAGAGGAACCTTGGGAAGCAACGCTGCTGTATTCGCAAGTAGAAAAAACGCAACGCGAAACTCCGCTCGGGTATGAAGCGAAATTGAAAAATGCCAAGTTATCTTATTTCAAAGGCGATTTTTTATTGGCACAAGAACACCTGGATATTTTGAAACAAGCTACCTCGCGCGAGATAGCCAACGATGCTATGGAACTAAGCATGCGCATAAAGGAAAATACGACTTTCGATACGACTGGAGCCGCTCTTAAGGAGTATGCTGCGATTGAATTACTACTTGCTCAAAATAAAACGGACTTAGCTCAGGCTCGGCTCAATGAATTTCAAAACTCAGATTTAATTACTGAAAGCATTAAGGATGATGTTTATTGGTTAGACGCTAATCTATTTTTAAAGCGCGGAGAGTTTGATCAAGCTGTTGCCTTGCTCGAAAAAATTGTGACTGAATTTGGTGACGACATTCTCTCCGATGATGCCTACTTTTTAGAAGGTGAAATTTTTGAACTCCATCTTAAGAAAAATGACAAGGCCATGGAAATTTACCGGGAGTTTCTAAATAAATATCCGGGCAGTGTATACGCAGCCGAGGCCCGCAAGCGGTACCGGGTGTTGCGTGGAGATTTTACGGAAGAGTCAACGCCCAAGCTTTAACCTTGTGAAAATTATCTTCGTATTACTGATCATCTTTCCTTTGGTTGGGTTGGCACAATCTCAACAACAGATAACCATTGCTGGCCATCGTGCTGGCTATTATTTTAACTATCCCGAAAGTTCGCTTCCCTTGCTGGCGTTTATTGATGCTCAATTTGAACGCGATACATTAATGGCTGAAGTTGATTTGCGTATGAGCAATAGCGGAACGATTTACATGATGCATGACGAAACGGTGGACCGCACGACCACCGGCAAAGGAAAAGTAACCCACTTAACCGATAGCGAACTAAATAGCCTGTTCTTAAAAAAGGAGTCTGGAGAGATAACAGATCAGCGAATCCCTACTTTAGAAGATTTATTGAAGTTTGTGGAGAACAGAGAAATCAATCTGATGCTCGATATCAAAACGCCCATTCATGCGGAAGTATATTCTTTGCTGAAGCAACACAAAATGGAAAGCAGGGCGCTTACACTAACCTTCAACATGGACTTAACCAAAAAAGTAGCGGCCTTATCCAACACCGCTATGCTTTCGGCATTGATTGTTACCGAAGCCGACTGGCAACAATTTAGCAAGGTGGCATTTCCTCAATCAAAAAAAGTGGCCTACATAAATTTAAATACTCCGATTGATGTGATTGAACAGCTTAAGAAAAATCACATTAAGGTAATGGCCGATGTGAGCGAGGCCCAAAACAATTCGGGGCGACCGCTTGATGCTGAAGGATATCGTGCTAAAGTGAAACAACAGCAACTTGATATTCTTATTACGGATTTCCCGATTGAAGTGCACGGGGCTTTCATTGAAAGGGAATAGAATAAATCAATTTATGTTTGCAACAGCGAAGCGGATAAAAAAAAATGTAGCGACCATATTCCTAGCCAGCATCATACCAATTTACAGCTATTGTCAATCAAACTTTCCGATTAAAGTCGCAGTAGGAAATGAAGCAACCGCAGTTCCATATACAAGATTCGTTACGACACCTTTTCATCCAACGCTTCAGGTTGGAACCGAATATTTTTATAGCAACAGCGAGCGTCATGATTTTTATCAGACTGCTAACGCTGGATACATTTTTCACAATTATCTGTATCAGGGAGTTTATCTAAATACTGGACTGGGGTACGATTATATCTTCAAGTTTGGTTTAAAGCTGAAATCAAATTTTGAATTAGGATACCTACAGACATTTACTACGCAAGATGAGTATCAGTTAAAGAATGGAGACTATGTGCAAGGTTCAGATTGTGGGAATGCCCGCTTAATGCCGATGCTTTCCATCGGGCCTGGCTACATATTCAGGAAAAAGAACAGTGTGTTATCAGAAGTATTTCTACTTTATAAATCCTGGGTTGAGTATCCCTATTCTCCAGGATTCATTCCTATAATGACACACACGAATTTAGAAATAGGGTATAAGCAGTATATAAACTGGCCACATGAAAAGTAGTTTTTTATATTTATTGCTTGTAATGGTTTTAAGTGCGTTAGCATGTACGGAGGATGACCAATATCCTTCATCTTTTTATAATTGCTTTCTATACTTTCAGGATAGCAGTTTGGTTAACTCATCATCATCAAAGTATCAACAACTTCTTGATGAAATAAAATCTTCGGGCGTACCAGGCATTCAGATGTCCATACAAAACAAAACCGATGGAATGTGGTTAGGTACATCAGGTAAGGTCGATTTAAAAACGAGTACTGATTTAAATTCTTGTAATCATACCCGGGTAGGTAGTACCGTTAAAACATTTACAGCAACAACTATTTTCTTGTTGAAAGAAGAAGGTAAGTTAAATCTGGATGATAAGATTACGGAGTACTTGTCTGCTGGAGACATAAAGGGTATTGAAAATGCAGAGAAAGCAACGATCCGTCAATTGCTGCAACATTCCAGTGGCATTTATAACTATATCCAGAACCTGAAATTTCAAACAGGGTCATTGAATGATTTAATAAAGGTTTGGACACCCAATGAATTGCTTGACTATGCGCGGGGAAAGAAAGCTTATTTTTCTCCCGGTGAAGACGTTTTGTATTCTAATACTAACTACATTCTTTTGGGAATGATTATCTCCAACATTGAAGGCAAACCTTTCTATGAAGTGTTCGAAGAAAAGATATTTGAGCCCTTGAGCCTGCGCTCAACTCAATTTGCAGCGAGTGATCCTGTTCCCGATGGAATAATAAGAGGCTATGTTGATTTCTACAGCAACTTAAACGTCATTAATGCTACCTACTATAGCGGATGGGATTATTATACAGCCGATGGAGGCTTAATTTCCAATGCCTATGATTTAAATGTTTTTATGACGGCTTTGGTAAATGGAGAAATAATTTCTCAACCTTCGTTAGATGAAATGATAATCTGGCAGAAGCCCAAAGAGGAAGACCCTGAATTTTTTCCGATTTCTTACGGCTTGGGAATATTTAAAATGGAGACCGAATGGGGCGAAGCGTATTTTCATAGTGGCGATGCCATTGGGTATTATGCCTGTATGACATACTTCCCTGATAGCGAAACAACAATTTGTTGGGCTGTAAATGGAAATTATGGAAAAATTGATGAGTTTACCTCTACAAAACCCGCAATGCAAAAAATCTTTACAACAGTATTCAATTAAATGCAATGAGCAGAAAACTTGATTGAATAATAAATAGAACCCACTTATGGATACCGCTCAATATTTTGCTTTTGTTCCGCTTTTGCTCTATGGCATAGGCCTTGCCAATTTATTGGAAGAATGGAAGCGTATCTTTAATATCAAAGAAGTCTATTTACCCTATACACTTATAACGATTATCCTAACCGAAACAGCCTTGTATAATGTTTTCATTTACATCGATTTGATCGGAGACATGACGGGGCTGAGTTATTTAGGCTATCTCTCCATGTTAGTGGCGCCTTTTTTATTTCTGTTAGCCACACACGCCTTCACGCCTGATAAAGAAGCAAATACCCGCGAATATTTTGATGAACAGATTCCGGTGTTCTTTACGCTGATGGCATTGTTCGTTGCCAGTCATTTCACCTATGTTTTTGTTGAGCCAGCCCCCACAAAATTTATACGGATTGTTGCCATTGGCTTGCTTTTGCTAATAGCATTTACAAGAAAGATCTGGCCGCTTTATGTCGTTAGCTTAATCTGGGCCGTATCCCTTTTGCTAAAGGGGGGTATTATTTTTATCGTGAAGTAATTCCATTCAAAGAAGAATTTGACAAGGAAGCCGTGTGACATTAAGTGGCAAACAATACCGCTATAGCAATCAAGTACCTATGTACGTTACCGGCTCCTACTTTTTCAAGACAGGTAAGTCGCTTAATCCATTCGTAAGTCTTGGAATAGGAACTATGGACACTCGGTAGAAACACAGCTCTGAACCTTTATACTATCGAAGAGGAAGCATAGCATTTTTGCACTTCAACCCGAAGTTGGTTTCTTCTATGGTTTGAATGATGGAGGCGTATTTACGGTTTCAGGGAAAGTCCAATCAGGGATTCAAGGCAGGGGATTTGCCAGAATCTCAGTCGTTCTTTACACTCAATTTTGGATTTACATTTGCGCATAAAAAAAGAGAGAACATTTTTTAGACTGCAGCCTTATGGGTCGCAGTCTTTTTTTTATCCAATCGAATTATTTGCTGAGGTGATTATTCCAAATTTGTAGCACTCGTTTATTCTGTAGCGCGTCCCTTATCAATAAAGATTTTTGAAAACGGAACTGCGGTAAGTCCATGAAGAAAGATGCTTAAGGTAACGGTGAGGCTGATTACGGAAATCATGCGCTCAAAGCCCGCGGTTCCAAGTTGAATAACCGCCATGAGCAGATAAAGTACGGAGGCGATTCCTCGTGGGCCAAACCACCCGATAAACCAAACGGTCTTCTTATCCAGACCAGAACCAAGTAAACTAAGAGCAACCGGTACCATACGAATTACAGTCAAACTCAGTACCGAATAAATCAGCGCTCTCCAATCCCAATAAGGAAATGATATCGGTATGAGGATCAAACCAAACAGCAGGAAAATAAAGAGTACCATAACCTGGCTTTCAGCTTCGCCAAACTCACGAATGCGATCACGGATTGCTTCAGTGTGTGTGCCTAATAGCAGCCCAGCAATGTAGGCGGCAATAAATCCATTGCCATGAAAAATTTCGGCAAACGAAAAAGCGAGTATGGCTATAGCAAGTGACGCTAGCATCTGGTAGGTATGACCCATCCACCCGCGTTTTGAAAAGTAGTCAACAAGGTATCCGCCACCCCACCCAACAAGCGCCCCAGCTACGGGACCAAATACAAATTGTTTTAATACAAAAAGCAACCAGTATTGCGTATCTAAACCCACGCCATCTGTGTCGCCAAGAACAGCGAGGCAAACCAATATAGGAGGTAAGGCAATTCCATCATTGAGGCCACTCTCCACATTAATGGTTTGGCGTATGCGCTGCGGCACCTGCTGGCCTGTAACAACAGCCTGGCCCAGCGCAGCATCAGTAGGTGAAAGAATGAAGGCCATCAGGATAAGCACCCACTTTTGTTCATCCGGAAAAAAGGGGATTGCTAGCAAGGCCCCTAAAAGCATGGTGAGGGGCAGACCAATACCAAGTAAGCGCGTTGGTAATTTTCGGTCGAGAACAAGTCTCTTAAGATTGATCGTTGAGGCATCGATGAACAACACAAGAATCAACGTAAGTTCAGCTAGTACCTTAACAAAAGGAGCCTTGGGGCCTTCGGTCTGAAATTCAAAGTCAAAAAAACTTACCAGCACACCAACGCATACAAAGACCATAGGGGCCGTTACCATGGATTTCTCAGCTAACTTTGAAAAGAACCCATAGCCCAGGATGAGCAGAGCCATGGATATGAAGATGGGATATTCTGTCATAATTCTACCGAAATATAGGAACGCTCAGGGAATCATTTTAATTGGTGGGAGGCGGAGATAAAGTTGGTGGATTTAAGTATAACTTATATTTCAATTGAATCACACTATCATTGCTGATAAAGTCTCCGTCAATTTCATCTCTTGATGACTGGAGCGTGTAACTTATATCAAATCGATGCTTATAACTTAAGCGATAGCAGAGTCCGACTCTGGCCCTTCTTCTATTGGCAAATCGTTCATCAACCTGCTGATCCAACACAATAAACTCTTCGTAGTCTGTAAAGGCATACCAAAGCTTATCGTTGTAAAGATTTGGTCTATTGATACTCCAGTAGATTTCACCCTTCAGTCGAGTGCGATTGCTGATTTCCCAATCGTTTGCTTCAATTTCGTGAAATGCCCTCACTTGGTATCGTAAAAGAAATCGCAGATCAATTTTGCGATTCTGCGTGATATGGAATCGACCGCCAACAATCGGACTAATTTCAAAAGAGCTCACACCTTCTTTTTGTAGCGTATACCCCATTGGTATTTCGCTTACCAGGTCAAGCCGGGTGAATAATACATATTCAAATGTGGGGCTGATACTTAAATTCCGCCACTTGCCGTCTTTATTGAGTAAGGTCTGATAGCTGGTTGTGTTCTCTAACAGATACCGGTTGGCAAACGGATACGACACCTGAAAATCAAGCCATAGTTGCTCATCGTGCTGTGCATACAAAGGCCACGATATAAACGCGATTAATACAACCGTTAGTAGTTTCTGTATACGCATTTGTGAGCACAACTTCAATAAATAACTATTAATGGCCACGGATTACAACAAGGTAAATTGAATTCGGGTTTGAAAAAATTGTGTAGCACCTTTCAGGTTAAAGCGATCTAAAACTCCACAACCATAGGCTAACTCCAGCCGAATATCTTTCGAAAGATACCAATTTACCATGGGTGTAATCCTCCAAAATTTTCCACCTTGTATTGTACCACCGTCAAGATCGAGCGTGGATGCCCGGAATAAAACTTCCCATGCTCCGGGTCCACCTTTAAAAACTGACTTCTTTACAGGCACAAATCCGAGTATCCCAGTAGCGGTATGATACGGACGCGACTCTCCTGTAATGATGTAGCTTGCCACCACTTCTCCACCAAAAAACATCGGATCATTAGCCGTGGAGGAGTTAAAACGATGCCAATACATTTCTGATCCGAACATCCAGGAGCCGGAATTGTAATAGATCTCGGTACCAAAATGATTGGATTGATTACTTGAGAAATCACCCGTGTCGATAAAACGAGGTGCAGGATTAGCTTCTGGTCTTGAACGCACTTTGATTTTATCATCTTCAGGTTCACCATAGCGATAATTAATTCCTACATGAAGCACTTCATTCTTTTCTGGAGAATACATTGGAAGCCATCCTAACCGGATTACCGTTTGCCATTTGTATGTTGAAAAGGATTGATTTTTAGAAAGCCAATTTGTAAACATACCGGCATTCCATAGTATCCGTTGCTTGGGAAGGTAGCCAAGCCACTTCACACCATCCGCAAGAATCGGAATGACATCAATGGCCATTTGCCTTTCCATCGTCCATCCGGAATATCCATTCATTACTTTGTTTAAGGAGAACCCTTCTTTCGTTCGGCCTACAAAAAAACTTCCCCACAGTTCGGGCACTCCTATCATCAAGCCACTCTCTCGTATAAACCAGGAATCGGTAGGGCCATCGTACATGGCTCCAAATTTCCAACTGAATGTTCTTTTGGTTTTGAACTGGCCGCTGGCAACTAAACGAAAATCACGAACAGCAAAGGTTGGTTCAAGCTTCGAACCGATGGAATCCATTTGCTGCTTTGCAATTCCATCTTGCTTGTACCCTGCAAACTCATAGAGAAATCCTCCACCTAATTTCAACGTTGAAAAACGTCCTGGAAATAAACGCCACCGTTTATCGCGCCATTTTTCAGGAACCGAATCGGCATGCAGAACTTCCAGCATTTCACCTTGCGTTCCATCGGGAATGTATTCTTTTTTCTCCTGGCCTGCGCTTATGCGCGGAAGGAAAATAATAACGAGAATCGACAACCCTATGAGTAGAATCTTTTTCGAAAATTCACTTCTGGTTGTCTCACCATTTTTGAAATCAAAGTCCATGCAAGGAAAAAAAATAACCAAAAGTAAATACCCGAAGATATTTACCCTTGGCTATCGTTTAAGAATCAATTAAAGGACTCCCAACGGAGAAATAAAACCAACGGTAAATCTGCCAGTATTATAATCATTTGCACCAAGGCCTGTTTTAGCGTAGTCAGAATATTTATACACACGGCCTACCCAGTTAGCAAAAAATTTGATGTTGAGATCCTCCCAGGGATAATATTCAATGGCTGGAATATAGCCCCAGGCATTGCGAATATTTTCTTCACCAGCTGTATTTTGTGGATCATTCGTACTGTTCTTCCATTGCGCAATGTCCAGCATAGCCACCAAGGTAAGATCAACTTTGGGAGTTACCCGGTACCTAAAATTCATCCAATGTCCGATATACCGGGTGTTGGCTAAGGCATACGGATAGAGATTATCTGGGACGGTTTCACTTACAATTCCTGTTCGGTCAAGTTGTTCATCACTCCACTTGAAATCATAAATGAATCTGAATTTGCCCAGATTAAATTCATTACCCAACGCAATATAATTCATGTTGGCACTATTACCCGCGGCATCTTGGGCTTCATTAAATAGCGAGTAAGACCAAATGGTTTTTATCTTTCCATCAAGCAAGCTTCCGCGCCAGTTTGATACAAAGGCTAAAGGTGCTTTTGACTCCGTGAAATTGGGTTGGGCTCCATACAACTCATCAAAAGATTTGGTTCTGGAGTCGAGCACCTGAAAAGTCCATTGATTGTTTTTACTTGGTGTATAGGTAAATCCAACTCCGGTAAGAAAGTTATCGGCATACTCTACGATGTCGGAATACTCATAGATGTCAATCGGGTTCCAGTCAAATTCCCACGCACCCCAATCGGCACACATCTTACCAGCCGAAATACTGAATTGTGGAGTCAAGTCAAATCGAAGATAAGCCAGATCGACCGACCGACTCAGGTTATCAATTGATTCAGAAGTTTGTGCCCGTGTATACCGATCGCGAAAACGGAAGTATACTTTCTCATGTACTTGCCCCCGAATCTCCAATCGGAATTGTTCATTCCGGAAGCGTGTCTGGGTATATTCTTTGTCTACAAATTCATTACGAAGTGCGAAGTTCATGTTCGCAATCACACTCACATTTTTCAACAGTCCTTGCTTTTCTTCTGGAATCAACGTTTTGTATTTGGCCGTGTCTCCCACTTGCCGTTCTTGTTTTTGTGCCCAGCTTAGGGCAGGTACCAGCAAAAACAAGAGAATCCATTTTATGTTTTTTAATGATTTCATGCATTATCTAATTTAGAATCATTCATCAAAATTGTTTTCTTTTTTGCAATACTATTTCTGCCCTGTTAAAGTAGCAGGATCCATTAGCTTTTTGATCTGGTCTTCGGTCAACAGTTTCTTCTCGCGGATAAGTTCGAGTATACCTTTTCCGCTTTCAAGCGCTTCTTTCGCTAGCTCTGTTGTTTTTTCATACCCGAGAACAGGATTGAGTGCAGTAACGATTCCTATGCTGCGATCAATGTTTCTTTTTTGAACATCCTCGTTCACCGTGATTCCATCAATACATTTTGTGCGGAAAAGTGGCAACGTTTTGAACAACAAACCTTGTGACTCGAACATGGCAATTGCTTCCACGGGCTCATACGCATTCAATTGCAATAATCCCGAATGCGCAGCCATAGTGACCGCAACGTCATTGCCTATCACTTTAAAGCACACCACATTCATAAGCTCTGGCATTACAGGATTTACTTTACCTGGCATAATCGAAGAGCCAGGTTGCATCGCAGGAAGATTAATTTCGAAAATTCCGGTACGTGGCCCAGAGGCAAGGAAAATTAAATCACTACTGATCTTTGATAATGCAATGGCGAAACTCTTTAAGGCAGATGAATATATTACAAATCCTTGCTGGCTACTGGTGGCCGCAATAAGATCCTTGCTCATTATGATAGGCTTACCTGTGATCTTCGCTAAATGCACGGCACATTTTTCTGCATAGCCTGGCGAAGCGGTTATACCTGTTCCAATAGCTGTTGCGCCCATATTTTCTTCGTATAGATATGCTTCGGCTTTCTTAAGTGCCGCAATCTCTGCGTCAAGCTGATTACCGAATGCATGAAACTCCTGACCTACCGTCATCGGTACAGCATCTTGCCCTTCAGTGCGACCCATCTTAACGATGTTCTTAAACTCATCGCCTTTTTTGTGAAAGGATTGAGAAAGTGCCTCCGCTTCCTTAATTAATTTTTCATTGTGAAGGATCAATGCAACTTTAATTGCTGTTGGATAAACATCGTTGGTCGACTGCCCCATATTTAAATCATCATGCGGCTCAATAAACTGATACTCTCCTTTTTTATGGCCGCTCATCTCTAAGGCGATGTTGGCAATTACCTCACATGAATTCATGTTGGCCGAAGTACCAGCACCACCCTGATACAAATCGACAATAAACTGATCATGATACTTTCCATCCATCACCGCCAGACAAGCTTTCTCAATAGCGACAAGTTTTTCTTTACTTAGTCTACCATCTTCTGCGTTAGCACGAGCCGCTGCCAACTTAACAATGGCATACGCTTTCACATAGTCGGGATAGGAATTTGTTTTCATTCCACTCACCTGAAAATTTTCTAATGCCCGAGCAGTTTGTACCCCGTAATAAGCATCAAAAGGAATTTGCTTTTCACCCAGCAAATCCTTTTCGGTACGGGTTGTTGGTGCAATTGTAGTGCTCACTTTTTTCTGTGCCTGTGCAGATTGAAAACCAATGAGCATCACCAACAACAATAGTCCAATACATTTAATTTTATTCATCTTTAATTAGTTTTAGTCTCGTTGGTAGTTGTTGGCTGATCGCTACTCGAAAACCTGTAACGATCAATCAACAACGATTAACGATCAATGATTAATACGTAAAGAAAATTTCCTGAAGCTGTTTCTTATCCTTTGTTCGGGTAAGCGCAAGCATTAACAATACCCTTGCCTTCTGTGCGGTGAGGTCATCTGAAACAATAGTTCCCAACTCGTCATCATTGATTTCATCATGAAGCACCACTCTTCCTGAGGGAGCACGGCTTGCGCGGCAAACAATAATACCTGCTGCCACCGCTCTCTTCACTGCATCCATATACGCCTTGTTGAAGTTTCCATTTCCTACACCGGCAATCACGATTCCCGCAACTTTTTTGGCAATCAACATATCAATCATATCAGCCGGTGCATCGGCATACATATAAACAATATCCACTCTTGGCAATTTGGTATCCGCTGTTAACACAATTGGTTTTGGAGGATTTACCTCGCGAACGGCTGATGAATAATATTCTACCCGGCCATCGTAAGCCTGACCAACTGGGCCAGTGTTAGGCGATCCAAAAGCATCTGTCTTGGTTGTACTCATCTTCATTACTTCCCTTGCATCATAAATACCTTCGTTGAAACTAACCAATACACCTCTGCCTTTTGTCTTAGGATTAATTGCTACAGTGATGGCATCATATAAATTTTTTGGACCGTCTGCACTGATAGCTGTTGCTGGACGCATGGAGCCTGTAAGAACTACTGGCTTGTCGGAAGGAATAACCAGGTCAAGAAAATAAGCCGTTTCTTCCTGTGTATCGGTTCCATGTGTTACCACGATAGCATCCGCTTCGTTTTTAGCAAAAATTTCGTTAGCACGAATGGCCAGTTTTTTCCAGATGTCAACGGTCATATCCTGACTACCAACCGATGCAACCTGCTCACCCGAGATATTGGCAATTTTCTTTACGGATGGTATAACACCGATCAGATCGTCAATAGGAATTTTTCCGGCTGTATAACCAGCACGATCGGCAGATGCCCCTGCGCCAGCAATGGTTCCGCCAGTTGCTAAAATGATTACCCTTGGCAAGGGCTGATTCTGAGCTTGAACTTGTATTGTCAAGATCAGTAATGTTAAAATTGAGAGTAGCTTTTTCATTTTTATTTTCATTTAAGTTTACTGGTGTTTATTGTGTATTTGCTTTGAGTTTTTACGAGTATAATTTTTCGAGTCTTTAGAAATCACAGAATTAATTTTTGCAACACCAAGCCGGCAACAACCGATGCTACTGTTGTGACGATACCCGGTAGCATAAAGCTGTGGTTCAATACATACTTACCGATCCGCGTTGTTCCGGTTCGGTCAAACTGGATGGCAGTTAACAAGGTTGGATATCCCGGAATAAAGAAGTGGCCGTTGCAAGAAGCAAAGATTCCTATTAAATAGGCTGGCGGTAAACCAAGGGAAAGCCCTAACGGCATTAATGCTTTCGCGGCTGAGGCCTGGCTGTAAAGCAACATACTCAGGATGAACAATCCGATTGCAAACGTCCACGGGTACGAGGATACTACATTGCCCAGCGTTTGCTGAATGGTATCGAAGTTATTGTTCATAAACGTGTTACTCATCCACACCACCCCAAAAACGGCAATGGTAGCCTGACCAGCGGAAGAGAATAAACTTGCTTTCGTTACAGCAGCGGCTGTTGTATTGGCAAGCAACACGATTACACCAGTTGCTGCCAGCATAATAATCATGATCATCGATGGCATCATTACATTACCCGCATCATTGACTGCAAACCCAGGAGAGAATCCTTCCACATTTCCAAAACTAGGAAGCAACTGCGGGAATGAGCTTAGCATCACAACGGAAATAACAGCTACAGCAAAAATTACAACAGACTTAATTGCACCCGGTGCTAATGTGGTGGTTGCTTTTTGCTCGGTCTCCAGATTCTTAGCAAACTCAGGATCTTTCATTCGCTCTTGAAATTCAGGATCTTCACTTAACTCTTTTCCGCGTTTCCAGACAAACAACACGCCAACAAAAACTCCGATCAATGTAGCAGGAATACAGACCATTAAGATGTCAGTAAGTTTTATTCCGGACGCTGCTAAGACAGTGAGCAACGCTGCCGATGCCGCTGATACCGGACTTGCGGTAATCGCCATGTAGGCAGCAATCACACTCATACTCATCGCACGTTCAGGCCTGATTTTATTTTTGATTGTTACTTCAGCAATAATCGGCATGATCGAATATGAGATATGTGCCGTACCTGCAAACAACACAAAGGCATACGTTACTAAGGGTCCGAGAAAAGTAATTTGTTTCGGATTGCTTCGAAGCAGATTTCCAGCAACCTGCACCAGGTAGTCCATACCCCCGGCAGCCTGAAGTGCCGCTGCTGCAGTTACTACACTCATTATAATAAGCATCACTTCAATAGGGGGATCGGCAGGCTGCATACCGAATGCGAAGAGAAAGATGAGTAAACCAATCATACCCATCACCCCGAGCCCGATGCCAGACATACGTGCACCGATAAAAATGCAAACTAATAATACGATAAGTTGAATAGCAATCATGTCTTAGGTATCAAGTAGGTTAAATTCAAAGAGTTGAGCATTCGCACCTTTACCCGACAACGTTTCGTGCGGGGTACCCAACGTTTGAAAGGCCCCACTCAAAAGGTCAAACTCTTTACTGAATTTGAATTCTGCCAATGCTTCTTCCGATTGCCACAGAGAATAAAAATGATATAAATTAGAAATATTAACATCTAACGTCAGGTTGTGACTCAGGCATTCGGCAGGAAGATGGTTGAAAATAAACTGAACAGTTTGTTGAAACTCCCGCTGCTTGGAATTATTAATGGTGCCTGAAATTTTTAGGAAGTACAAGATGGCATTCTGCATATTGATCCTTATTTAATTTAGAGGTGTAGGACTAAACCAATCATGAGTGAATGCTTACCAATACATGTACCAAGATTTGGCCTTTGAAAATAAAAATCCAATTCACTCATTTACACTCATTTATAATTTATTTTTTCTTCTAACCCATAGATTAAATCAATTTAGTTAACCTAATCTTCGTTACAGTTACGAAATGTCGTGAGCAATCATGGTGAATGGTATTCACAATTGAGAAAATTTGTTGGATCTCAAGGGAGATTAAATCTTAGTTAGTTTGGTAGGAAAAATAAGAAACCCGCTATTAAGCGAAGTCAAAATCAGATATTGTTTATACTATAGATAGTAAGGGGGTCATACATTATCATCAATTATTACGTCTTTTATTGGGCGCGACAAACCAAGTTTCTTCATCCTTGAACGAAGGGTGTTAGGATGCATATTTAGTTTCTCTGCAGCACCTTGTTCGCCATTTATTCTCCATTGGCACTCATTCATGATTTTTACAATGTGATCCCGCTCAATTTGTTCAAGGGTTTCGGTGCCCTCAATTTTTTCAGTTTTTCTATTAAAAAACCAATCCAGTTTAATTGTTTTTCCTTCACTGGCAATTACCGATCGTTCGATTACGTTTTTCAATTCACGCACGTTGCCGGGCCAACCGTATTCCATCAATCGTTGAAGGTCGGCTTTAGAAATTTGTTCAATGTTCTTGTTGTACTCTTTGGATTTGCGTTCTATAAAATAATTGATGAGTTCAGGGAGATCTTCCTTTCTTTTCCGCAGAGGAGGGATGGTGATTGGAAATACATTAAGGCGGTAGAATAAATCATCGCGAAACCGGCCTTGTTTTACTTCATTAGCAAGTTCACGATTCGTAGCAGCAATTACACGCACATCTACTTTGATGGTTTTTTGACCACCTACTCTTTCGAATTCACCGTTTTGCAGGACGCGCAAAAGTTTGGGCTGCATCGCCAATGGGAGTTCACCAATTTCATCGAGAAAAATTGTTCCACCATCGGCTAATTCAAACCTCCCCTTGCGGGATTGAATGGCAGATGTAAAGGCACCTTTTTCATGGCCAAACAATTCATCCTCTATTAATTCATGCGGGAGGCCTCCGCAATTTACCTTGATGAATGGCATATTATTTCGCAAACTTAATTTTTGGATCAGGTCTGCCAGAACTTCCTTTCCTACACCGGTTTCACCTTCCAGTAACACAGGGGCGCTAGTGGTTGCAACTTGCTCCACTTTTTGAGTTGCATAACGCAATGCTTTGCTTGCGCCTATAATTTCGGTATGCACGGCATTGGTAAAAGACACATCAGGGTTAGTAACATTTTCTTTCTCTAACTCCAGCCTTAATTGCGAAATTAATCGTTGCGAGCTTTCTTCGCTGGTAATGTCGCACCCCACGCTCATCACACCCAAAACTTCTCCTTCATCTGTATAGGTAAGAAAGTTCACCCAGTTGATCGCTAGCACCTTTCCTTTTTTATCAACGATAGAATTTTTAAAGTACGGAGTCATGCTCTCTTTAGCGAGCAGGAGTTTGAATAAGTTTTTAGTTGTGGCCATATCTTCCGGTGGCAAGAAGTGGTCGAACCAATTTTTCTGAAGCAACTCAGTTGGTGTAGAATACCCCAATAGCTTAACTCCAAAATCGTTTATGTACCCGATATTTCCTTTTTGGTCAAGTTCTAGCACGAGCAAGGCAGCATGTTGCATAAACGAATGCCACCGTTTGTCCTGAGATTTAAGTTTTCTCTCCAACTTGTTTTTTTCAAGTACTTCAGCAACCACCTCCAACCCCATAATCATCATAAACAAAATTGAGTGTAAGTGAATAGGGAAAAATAATTTCATGCCCAATTGCAGCCCAAAGAAATTATCTGTGAGTTGATTGATAGTGGTAGCTAAAAATAAAACTCCGTAGATCAGAATGGATGTAATGAGCCACACTGCCTTCTGTGGATTTCGATTACGGTATTGCCATATTCCGGCAAGCAAACCATAAATGAAAATTGCGCCAAAGGCTACTACTGAAATTTTGGACCAGATCGGTTTGGTCAGATCGTCTGCTTCCGTTATCATGACGATATAAGTAAAAACAGATTCAACTGAAATTAAATAGGGGATAATCTTGCTTTTATACCCGGTATAAGACCAAATAAACCAAGGCACCAAAGCATAGTAAGCAAAAATAAATATCCGCTTGACCAAAATGTTGGTCGGATACGGAGCATGATCATGGAGAATGAACCCTGTTGGCGGGATAAGAAAGAAAATGACAAGGCACAGGCCCATCACACCAAAAATAAGTTGCGTCTTATTGTTTCTTTTCACGCCAATAAAAAGACTTATGGATCCCATAGCCAACGCGACACCGGTTGTTAGTAATGCAAGTGCAGTGTATAAGTCCTCCATATTCCTTTTTGATACTAATTCAATATAATCAACAATTGGCACACCTAAACTAGAACCCTTGTGGTATAACATATTCGGTCTTTCAAGTAGTCGAATATTGCTAATTAAGCGACCCTAAAAAACCCAGAAAATTAAAAAGCTTGCTTCGGTTTACTGCAACTTTCATAAGCATGCGGCCACCGTGGTAAGATTACGATTTTCCTAAACAGAAATCTCGCCAACCCTAAAGCTTCATTACCCATAGGTCAGATAAACCGCGAAAGGAGCTAGCAACCCCCACACAAGAAACTTGGCGATAGCCGATCATTATAATAATTGAACCTATTAACAAAGATACCTTTGTTTCATTTAACAATAATGTTTACGTGATTTTGCCATCCACCGAAGAAATCAACACCACCATAGAGTGTGCATTTACATAATACTTGAGGGGCTTAACAACCGGAGCTTCTGACCATGGCACGATATCGTCTGGCGAAGACAGAAATGTGTCAATCCAGCGAAGCCATTTGTAATTTTTTCCATTGAATTGAACGGGTAATTCAAATTCAAGCGACTCGGTATAGGCATTAATCATGAAGTGCATGTCAAACTGCCCGCTAAGGGATTGTATGGTAAAGGCAATGCTATGTGAATGGGCTGACCAATCGGGTTCGTTTAGTTTTATTCCATGCCACGTAATGAAACCCTTGTCCAGTATTTCGCGCAGCGACAGGCTAAACTCTTCCTGAGATGAGTCGCGTTTCAATCGGGAGGAGATCAACTTTTTTACAAATCGATAGAGCTCTTTATTTTTCTTAACGAGGCTCCAATCAAACCAAGTCAGTTCATTATCATGACAATAAGCATTATTGTTACCCAGTTGTGTTCTGCGTACTTCGTCACCCATTAAAATCATAGGTGCGCCTAAAGAAAGTAATGTAACAGCAAAGAAATTTTTTATTTGTCGATGTCTTATTGCTTCAATGGCAAGATCATCTGTTGGGCCTTCTATGCCATAATTGTAGCTGTAGTTGTCATTACCTCCATCGCGGTTGTCTTCACCATTGGCTTCATTGTGTTTAGCATTGTATGAAACCAGATCATTAAGAGTGAATCCATCATGGCAAGTGATGAAGTTGATACTTTGTTCGGGTTCGCGATTTTGTGTGCCATACATATCCGGGCTTCCAATCATGCGTGTAACAAACTGCCCCACGGTATCCGAATCGCCACGCATAAATTTGCGTACATCATCTCTGAATTTTCCGTTCCACTCTTTCCAGCTATCGCCTATAAATGTTCCTACCTGGTATAAGCCGGCCGCATCCCAGGCTTCGGCAATTAACTTTGTACCCGCTAGTACCGGATCCGACTCAATATCCCATAACACGGGTGGGTTTTCGATTACATATCCATTTCCATCGCGTGATAAGATAGAGGCAAGATCAAATCGAAATCCATCCACATGCATCTCCTTCACCCAAAAGTGCAAACTGTCAATGATCATTCTGCGCACGATCGGCTGATTCGCGTTTAATGTGTTACCACATCCGGAGTAGTTGGCGTAGTGCGATTTGTCTTCTTCCAGCGTATAATAGACACGGTTGTCAATTCCTCGGAAAGAATATGTAGGGCCACCCTCTCCACCTTCGGCAGTATGATTAAATACCACATCCAATAATATTTCGATACCGGCACGATGCAGCGTTTTTACCATATCGCGAAATTCATTCAGTGCATCCTGAGGATTACCGGTAGTGCTGTAACTGGTTTGTGGAGCAAAGAATGATACGGGGCTATAACCCCAATAATTGCTTCTACCCTCATAACTATCCTGGTTGTCAAAATGAAATACCGGTAAAAGTTCAACGGCCGTAATTCCTAAATCCACCAGATAGGGTATTTTTTCTATTAGCCCTTTGTAGGTTCCGCGCAAAGCAGGCGCTACCCCTGAGTTAGGATTTTTTGTAAAACCACTAACATGCATTTCATAAATTACCGTCTGCGAGAAGGAACGCTGTGGATGCTTGTCATTTTCCCAATCATAATCCTTTAGGTTTGTGACCACACTCTTCATAAATGGGGAAACAGATTTTTCATCACCGGCATTGATAGTGCGCTTGAATTTTTTTGGAGTAACAATTCCATGCGCATACGGATCTAATAAAACCTTTTCAGAATCGAAACGATGGCCCTGTTTGGGGTCATACTCTCCGCGAATCCGGTAGCCATACAGTTGCCCTTCCTTAATGCCCGGCACAAATGCATGCCAGTAATGATAGGTTCGGTTTACCTGGGGATCGAGGGTAATCGTTTTAGCGGGGGTGAGATCATCTGCGTTGTTAAACAACAACAAATCGACACCCTTGCAATTGCGTGAAAAGATGCAAAAGTTAACTCCGGCAGCATGAACGGTGGCACCCAATGGAAAAGACTGCCCGGCTTGAATGCCTATATTTTTTTTCGTTTTAGTCGTCATTTTTTTAATCAAGCTATCATTCTTGTATCAGAAATTAAATGACCATTGTCATTTAATTTGAATTTCCTTATCACATCCTTTATATGTTTGAAATTAACAGAATATATTCAGTTTTAAATAAATCATTCTCAATATGACACAGTTTGAAATATCACTTAAAAAGTATCTCGAAATATTTGGAGGCCAGGAAATGGTTTTCATAAATGATACCCGCAATCTTGAATTATTTGCCAAGAATCCTGCTAATAAAACGGAAGAAGATATCCGTATGAAGGTGAGCGCGCTTAGCGATGATCACGAGATTAAGCAACTGCCTGGTCATAATTTGATAGTAGAGCATATTTTAAAACTAAATATTGACGATCGTTTGAATAAGAATGATCTCACACTTGTCGAAGACATTTCTACTCTGAAAATTAATGGAGTGGATCATCATCTGCTTCACCTTGCTTCTCTATACTGTTGTCTGCACAAGCCAGATGTATTTCCAATTTACAGCGATCAGCATCATAACTTTTATCAGAAGTATATAAAGCATTTCAAACTTTCTCTCGATCCAGACAAGCTTACCGATTACCAGGTGTTTGCGGCAGCACTCAATGATTTGGTAACACGTGCCGGTATAAAAGGGAAAATGAATTATATTCACCTGCGCAAATTTGGGTGGCTGTATGCGGATAGTGTGCTGAAAGAATCGAGGGTATGATGAAGTAAGTAGTTATTACATAAAATGAAAAGGCTCGGGAAAACATTAGCAGTGTGTATTAAAAAACAATTCAAAATTAATGCGACTACCCTAAAATAGGCGATGTCGTAGAACTATTGCAGATAAAAGATCAAGAATTAATTACCTTAGTCCCCAATAAATAGAAAACAATATGACACCTTATTCGAAAAATACTCTCTTAGTGGTAATCCTGATTGCTCTTACTTCCTCCCTTGCGTTTAGCCAAAAGGCATATTCACTCAAGTCACACAAAGTAACGGTTGATGGTACCTCTTCCTTGCACGATTGGACATCGGAGGTAACCAAACTGGAGTGGGCAGGGCAATTAACCGTGGAAGGAACCAGTGTAAAAACCGTTCAAAATGTTACCGTCACTATACCGGTTAAATCTATAAAGAGTGAAAAAGGCGGCATGATGGATGATAAGACCTACGAGGCATTTATTGAGGAAAAAAATCCAACGATCACATTTAAACTTACCAACGCTACAGTAAGTGGTGGCAATGTGAAGGCTAACGGATCGCTCACTATGGCAGGGGTTACAAAACCCATCGTTATGAATGTGGCCGCTAAAGTGATGAGTGACGGATCTGTTCACTTGAGTGGGTCGCAGGCGATTAATATGAAGGACTTCCAAATGATTCCCCCGAAGGCAGTGATGGGCACGATAAAGGTGGGAGAAAAAATTACTTTACTATTTGAATTGGTTGTTACCCCTTAAAGGGCAATAGCTAATCTGAAACTAAAATCCAACAGAGAGCGAAATCAATACAAAGGGATCGTCAAAGCCAATGTTGTATAGGTAGGACGTTAATTCCCATTGTTTTAATCCCCCGCCAATCAATAGGCCGCGTTGAATATCCAAATCCGTTTGATATAAACGCGTGCGCTGTCCACTCAAACCAAACCATAACCAATCTTTTGGCGACCAACTTACGTCTGTCCAACTATAAAGGAAATTATTTTCGCTGGTCTTTAAATCAAACAAATATTCTGATTCACTATAGATTTCAAAACCTTTATAGGTAAATGTAAATTCCAGGCCAGGCGCAATGCCGTTAGAGAGCCCGGCAACCCCACCCACCATAGGCGTGATTATGTATTCAACTTTCTTTCCGCCCATGAAATTGTATCCGAACCAGCCAGAGAAAGTTTCATAATCTTCATAGTTATAACGGGCTTCGAGATGCAAACGATTTTTATCAGCACGAAATACAGGTAAGATAATGAAGTCATCCGGAATCAGATAGAAATTGATTTCAGTATTGAAACTCCAGCTTGATGAATCTGATTGTGCCTTCGACAAAAGGGGAACCACAAGTAAAATAAAAAAGATAGGTAACTTTTTCATCCCCCTAAAGCCATTGTTAATGCAACCAGAAAAACACCAATTAAAGTATATAGGACAGCGGTCAGAATTTTTCTGAATCCGGCATAGCCCGCTAGCAAATATCCACCTATAAACAACAACAGTAACGCAACGCCATTGGAAGCACGCATGGCTACTCCCATCTCATCCAATAAGCCAAATGGAAGAGCAACCGGAAGGGTACACAAAAACACAAGAAAGAAAATCTGTACACCCGCCCATAAGTCGGTACCTGTAATCAGATTTGCTTTAGTTGGTTCGGGAAGTTTTTTAATTCGACCGCTAAGTTCACTTAGTTCCTGCGTAGTCATAAGCCCCGCAATCACAGGTTGAATTTCATCTTTCAAAATCTCCCCGCCATTTTCGTTACTGGTCTTTCGGATTTCCTGAATTAATGTGAGCGAATGCCCGCGTTCTATTGCCACGTTCATCAAATACATAATGGCATCTACCAGCCCCCAGGCAACATTGCAGCCAAGTGCAGCCCACAACAGTTCGCTGATTTCATCTCGTCCATCTTTTGCCACACTAATAGCGCCTGTAAATGTTAAAACCATAATCAATCCGAAAAGCACCTCCGCTATCCGGTCAACCGGGTTTAGCACTGCGCTTTCGCGGATACGATTAGTCCAGAAATTTTTCTCGTGCTTCATGTGGGTATAAAAAATAACATCATGGCCATGATCAGGTATACAATAATAAGTTGAACGCCTTTATACCAGTTCGATCGCCCATCACCCGTAACCATAGAGGCCAATACAACAGACAGAAATAACCCTACTAGTAGCGGCCGTGGAAATGTGAGGTTCATTTGACCGGGCCCAACGACCGTACTCATAAGCACTAAAATGGGAGCTACAAAAAGTGCAATTTGTATGGAGCTGCCCAAAGCAATTCCAATACTGAGATCCATTTTGTTTTTCGCGGCCATGGTAACAGCCGAAATACTTTCCGCGGCCCCACCAACAATGGCCAAAAAAACAACTCCAATAAAAACACTGGACATCCCCAGCACTTCACCGGTTTCTTCGGCTGCCCCTACCAACACCTCACTCATGAAAGCGGCTAAAACCGATGCCCCCACCAACGTAATCAAGGCCCGTGTTATCGACCATTTTTCTTCATGCGCTTCTTCCTTTTCCTTTCCTTCACTTTGGAAAAAATCAGCGTGGGTTTTGATCATAAACAAAAGATATAATACATATCCTATAAGCAGGACAACAGCGAGGCAGAGGTTTAGTAAATTTTCATTTTCAATCGCGGGCTTTTCCGCAGTAAGAAAATGAAACGAACTAGGTATGGTAAGGCTAATCACAGCAATCATCATCATGGAACTGTACACCCGAATACTGGTGATGTTGTAATCCTGATTGTGAAACTTGGAGCCTCCAACCAAAAAAGAAACTCCCATCGCCAACAACAGGTTGGCCAGGATAGCACCTGCCAGGGACGCCAAAACCATTCCGTGCAATCCCGCCTTCAGGGCAATAATGGCAATGATCAATTCAGGAAAATTACCGAAGGTTGCATTGAGAAGTCCACCCACGGCATCGCCCGTGTAGGTTGCTAATTGTTCTGTCGAACTTCCAATCAATCGTGCAATGGGAATGATAGAAATCGCGGCTGAAAAAAAGATGAGCGGTGCTGAGGCATGGCTGTACTCCAATCCAAAGGAAATGGGAATAAATATAAACAGCCAATGAATGCCGGGTTTTAAGAGATTCTTCAAAGTGGGTTTGGGTTAGGGGTAAGCAATTTACTGAATTGGTTTGAATGACATCGCTGGTCGGCTTCCTGCAAATTTATACTCTTGTTATTTCTGTTATAAGATTTCAGGGTACAGTATTTACGAGAGGCTCTTCTGCAAAAGCATCTGTAATTTTATTACCTTACTTTCCTGATCAACCGCTTATGAAAAAAAATTATTTCTGCTTTTGCTCATTACCACAAATTCATTCGCTCAAACCAAAGCAGGAGAAGGGAAAATAAAAATTGCTTGACAATTAAATCTTAATAAAAATCTTCCGCTTATACATCCACCAAAGCACCACTCCAAAAAATGAAACAAGCGTTATCGCAAATAACAGCGAAGCATTAATTGGATCGAGCCAACTTTCAAAACCAGCTTTATAGAAATAACCCCAAACGGAAATTTCATTATCGCCAGCACCTACTTTAATTCGGCTCAACGTTTTTACAAGTAGTGCCGAAACAACAAAAACAAAAATCGCATTCATGCCATACCACGTAAATGGTTTCGACCACGTTTTGATTCGATGAATATCAATCAGCCAATGGCAGGCGGCTAGAAATTGCATAGCGATGCCTGCAGTATATAAAACGAAACTACTCGTCCACAACGATTTGTTGATGGGG
>Ga0154020_10000943_pt1 | contig 35902 bp, 24 predicted proteins | sample Klosneuvirus_201_FD_109709 | JGI IMG/M metagenome (GOLD analysis project Ga0154020, IMG submission 109709) | Active sludge microbial communities from wastewater, Klosterneuburg, Austria - Klosneuvirus_20160825_MG | ecosystem: Engineered > WWTP > Aerobic digester > Activated sludge | place...
CAAGCTCCAGCAGTACCCGAAGGCCATTGCGAGCTATCTCGACGCGATTGAGCTCAAGCGCGACAGCCACGTCACGCTGCACAAGGTCCTGGAGCTTTACACCAAGACCGAGCAGTGGAAAAAGGCGATCGAGATTCTCGGACGGCTCGCGGAGCTTGAGCACGACACGCTGCGTCGCGGCAAGTTCTACTACACGGCGGGCGTCATCTATCGCGACGCGCTGAAGTCGACGGATGAAGCGATCGACCAGTTCAACCTGGCGCTCGACTCGTACTTCTCGAAGCCGGAGGCGATTCCCTCGGCACGGTTCCAGGAGTTCCTGAAGCCCTTCGAGGCCATCGACAAGATCTGCACGACCCGGAAGGACTGGAAGGCGCAGGAGCGCAACTACCGCAAGATGATCAAGCGCATGCCCAAGACTGGGCAGGAGCAGGTCACCGTCGCGCTGTGGCACGCTCTCGGCGAGATCTATCGCTCGCGTCAGAAGGACATTCCGGCAGCCATCCAGACCTTTGAGGTGGCAGTCGGTCTGGAGCCGGAGAACCTCAAGCGGCGTGAGATCCTCGGTGAGCTCTATATCGTCGGTGGCCCCGATTACCTCGACAAGGCCGTCAACGAGCAGATGTTCCTCATCGACAAGGACCCCTACCGCGTCGAGGCGTACAAGGCTCTGCGTCGGATCTACCAGGACTCGCGCCAGTTCGATAAGGCGTGGTGCATGTGTTCGGCGCTGACCTACTTGCAGCGGGCCGATGCCGACGAGCAGGTGTTCTACGAGCAGTACAAGAAGGGTCTGCCGAAGGCGCGCAACAAGCTCACCGACGAGATGTGGGCCAAGTACATCTACCACAAGGATGAGGACCGCTTCATCGGGGCCATCTTTGCGACGGTGTACTCGGCGGTCGGCATGCTGCGTGGCGCCGAGCACAAGCAGTTCAACCTCAAGCGCAAGGAAAAGCGCGACCTGTCGAGTGACCAGACGATGTTTGGCCGAGTCTTCACCTACGTCATGCAGGTGTTGAGCGTGCCGCCGAACGTCGAGATCTTCTTCCGTACCGAGCAGCCCGGCGATCTCGTCGTCGCCAACTGCAAGGAGAAGAACCTCTTCATCCCGTCGATTGTCGTCGGACAAGGGATGCTGGCTGGTCGCGGTGACAAGGACGTTGCCTTCCCGAGCGCGGTGTTCCTCACCAAGATGCGGCCCGAGCACTACCTGCGGGCCATCTTGACCTCGAACACCGAGCTTGCGGTGGCTCTGCTGTCGGCGATTCGCCTGGCGCGTCCGGACTTCCCGGTGCCGCCGCAGCACGCCCAGTTCGTCGAGCAGTTCGCTTCTGCGATGGGTCCGTTTGTACCGTTCGCGTCTCGCGAGCACCTCGGCTTGGTGGTGCAGAAGTACGTTGCCAACAAGTCGCAGCTCGACATGGCGAAGTGGGCGCAGGCCGTGGATCTCACGTCTCACCGTGCGGGTCTCATCGTCTGCAACGACCTCAGCGTGGCGGCGCGCTTCATCGGTCAGGAATCGACCGCGGTCGGCGGCATGGCCCCGAAGGACAAGGTCAAGGAGCTGGTGCTGTACTCCATCTCCCCGACCTACTTCGAGCTGCGCGCCCTCCTCGGCATCGCCATCGGCTAGTCCTTCCGCCTCGACTCAAGGCCCGCTCTGCTTCGCGGGCTCTCTCTGTTCCCCTCACAACTCGCTAGTCCGCAGGGCACTTCGCCCGGCAGCTGACTTTTGTTTTTGGCAACTCCTTCTGACTCGATGAAGATGCAGGGACAGCCTCGTTGGCTGCGTTCAAACCTGACGTAACGTTATAATTTGCTAGGATCACTCGGCCATGACCCCCGCGCAGCACCACAAAGCCCATGCTCCCCGTCACGTTCGCGTGTTCGTGCTGACCGTTTCCGATACCCGCACCGAGGAGAACGACGAAGGAGGCAAGCTCTGTCGCGCACAGGTCGAGCTGCTCGGTCACTCCATTGCGGGCCATGCGATTGTTCGGGACGAGCCCGCCCTGGTGCAGGGCGTTATCACCCGCATTGCCGACGAAGGGACCGTCGACGTCGTGATTAGCACCGGCGGCACTGGCATTTCTCGTCGCGACAGCACGTATGAGGCGGTCGCATCAATGCTAGAGAAGCGGCTCGATGGCTTTGGCGAGCTGTTTCGGTATCTGTCATTTGCGGAGATCGGCTCGCCGGCGATGCTGTCACGGGCCGTCGCTGGGCTGTATCGCGGGCTGGTGATCTTTGCGCTGCCGGGCTCGCCCCAGGCCGTGCGCTTGGCAATGGAAAAGCTCATTGGTCCAGAGCTGGGGCATCTTACGTTCGAGGCGCGACGATGACAGCAGGCAGCGGCCAGGCGGGGCAGGGCAGGCGAGACGGAGTCTCCATCCATTTGCCTGTCCTGGCCGGAAAGTCGCTGCCGCTGGATGTCCAAGGTGCGACCGCTGGCCAGCTCACCGACGGACTGGCGCGACGAATTAGCTATCTGCGGATCTCACTGACCGATCGCTGCAACTATCGCTGTACCTACTGCATGCCCGAGGAGGGTGTGGAGCTGGCGCAGCGCTCAGACGTGATGTCCTTCGAGGAGCTGGAAGCGATTGTCGCGGCGCTACAGCTCGTCGGGGTGCGGCGGGTTCGGCTGACCGGCGGTGAGCCGACGGTGCGCAAGGATCTCATCGAGCTGGTGACGCGGCTTGGCCGGCTTGGCCTGGACGACTTGGCGCTGTCGACCAACGGCGAGCGACTCACCGAGCTGGCGGCGCCGCTGCGCAAGGCCGGGCTTAGGCGGCTCAACGTCAGTCTCGATACGCTCGACGCGGAGCGGTTTCGGCAGGTCACCCGGCGAGGTGATCTCACCCGAGTGCTGGTCGGTCTTGAGGCGGCACGGAGCGTCGGCTTTGCGCATACCAAGGTCAACTGCGTCGCGATGCGCGGCTGGAACGATGACGAGCTGGCTGCGCTGTGTCGCTACTGCTGGGACCGCGACTTCATTCCGCGCTTCATTGAGCTGATGCCGATGTCCGAGGGAGCGCTGTTTTTTCCAGGCACCTTTCTTCCCGTCGCTGAACTGCGGGCGGTCCTTACCCGCGAGCTGGGTCCGCTGCTCGATGTCGAGACGGGCGAGCCGCTGCCGGGCGTGGGTCCGGCGCGCTACGCGGCAGTGCAGTATCAGGGCGCGCTGCGACGGGTGGGGATGATCTCGGCGGTGAGTGAGCCGTTCTGTGACACCTGCAATCGGGTGCGCTTGTCGGCGACCGGGCAGCTCCATGCCTGTCTCGCCTACGACGACGCCATCGATCTGCGCAGCGTGCTACGCTCGGGCCTCACCGGCGACGACATGATCGACCGTCTGGTGCAGGTGGCACGCGGCGGGTTGTCCGACAAACGGGCCGGTCACATCTTCTCACCGACGGGTTGTGGTGGGCCTCGCAAGCACATGGTCTCGATTGGGGGCTGACTCGGCAGCGAGATTTTCGCTCGCCGGGCCGCAGAATATGGGAACTTAAAAGGTCAGAATAGCAATGACTGTACAGACAACTTCCGCGCTTCCGACTGGCAGTGCTGGTGGTCCGCCGCGAGCGGGTGGCAAGAGCCGCGTCCTCTTGATCGTGCTGTCCGTAGCCATCATCGTCGGGGGAATCGGCCTGCTCATCTCCGATTCCTCTGGCTTTGAGTACTACAAGCACGTCGACGAGGTCGCCAAACAGAGCACCGCCTGGCAGAACAAGCGTCTCCAGCTGCATGGCTACGTGGTGCCTGGCTCGATCAAAAAGCGCATGAACCACGACGTGCAGAAGCTCGAGTACAAGTTCCAGATCGAGAACTGCGGCGCGACGGCGGAGGCGTACTTTGCCGGCGTGGTGCCCGACACGTTCAAGGACGGCGCCGAGGTCGTGCTTAAAGGCCAGCTACACGGTCAGCAGTTTCAAGCGAGCGAAGTGATGGCCAAGTGCCCGTCGAAATACCAGCAGGCGGGCGGCAGCCATCCGACGGCGGTAGTGCGCTGTAGCCGCGACTCGGCGGAGAAGGGGAACTGATGGCGACTGCACAGACCAACTGGGTGGCGCTGTTCGGTAGCTTCGTGCTGCTCTGTACCCTTATCCTCACCACCTATGCGGGCGGGGCGGCGGTGGCAGGTGCCCGTCGTCAGTCGCAGCCACTCATTCGCTCGGCCATTTACGCGGGCTATGCCTGCACGGCCCTCTTGAGCCTCGCGTCGGCGCTGATCTTCTTCGCTGTGCTCTCGAACGACTTCTCGCTCAAGTACGTCCACCAAAACTCCGACGCGGCGATGCCGTGGTTTTTCAAGATCACGTCCTACTGGGGTGGTCTCGACGGATCGATGATGTTTTGGGCGTGGCTGCTCTCAATTTTTTCGACCGTCGCCATCTCGCGCAACCGCGAGCGTCATCGGGAGCTCATCCCTTGGGTGACGGCGATTCTGATGGGCATCCAGGCGTTCTTCGTGTCGCTGGTGGTGTTCTACAAGCGCCCGTTCGATACCTTCCTGAGCGAGGCCCCGGTGATTGGCAAGGGTCTCAACCCGCTGCTCCAAGACTTCTACATGGCGACCCATCCACCGTCGCTGTACGTCGGCTATGTGTCGGCCAGCGTGCCGTTTGCATTCGGCATGGCGGCGCTTATTACCGGCAACCTCGATGACAACTGGCTTCAGTCGGTGCGGCGCTGGATGCTCGTCTGCTGGTACTTCCTGTCGCAGGGACTCATCCTCGGCTCGCTGTGGGCCTATCACGTCCTCGGCTGGGGCGGTTACTGGGGCTGGGACCCCGTCGAGAATGCCGGGCTTCTGCCCTGGTTCACGGCGACCGCCTTCCTCCACTCGCTGATGATTCAAGAGCGCCGCGGCATGATGAAGGTCTGGAACGTGGTGCTCGTGGTGATGACGTTCCTTCTGACGATGGTTGGGACGTTTATGACTCGTTCGGGCATCGTGCAGTCGGTCCACGCCTTCGGCAACGATCCCGAGCTGGCGGCCCGCTTCCTCGCCTTTATTGGCTTTGCGGCGGTGTTTGCGTTTGGCTACGTGATCTATCGACTGCCGCTGCTCCGCTCGCGGGCCGACATGGAGTCGCTGCTCTCGCGCGAGTTTGCCTTTCTGCTCAACAACTGGGTGCTGATCGCGTCCGCGTTCTTCGTGCTGGTCGCGACGCTGTTTCCGACGCTGTCCGAGGCCGTGACGCGCAACCGAGTGACCGTCGGGCCGCCGTTTTTCAATCGCTGGATGGCGCCGCTCGGACTGATTCTGCTGCTGCTTACGGGGATTGGGCCGCTCTTGGCGTGGCGACGGGCGTCACCGGGGATGATGTGGAAGCAGTATCGCTATCCGCTCATCGTCGGTCTGATGACCGTGGTCCTCGTGGCGAGCATGCTGCCGGTGTCGCGGACCACCTCGTCGTTTATGCATGAGAAGCTCCAGCTGCCGGTCAGCCTGATCTGTTTTGGACTGTGTGCGATCGTGCTGATCACCGTCGCCCAGGAGTTTCTCGTCGGGACGCGCGCCCGCCAGGCTGGCACCAAGCTCGACTTCTTGACGGCGATGTTGGGACTGCTCCTGCGCAACAAGCGTCGCTACGGCGGCTACCTTGTTCACGTCGGCATTGTCCTGATGTTCTTTGGCTTCGCCGGGCAGACCTTCCAGATGGAAAACGAGGTCACGCTGTCGCGCGGCAAGTCGACCAAGCTCGGGCGCTACGAGATCACGCTGACCAGCTTCCGCAGCTACTCCGACCCGCAGAAAGAGGTCACCGAGGCGCGACTGCTGGTGAAGACCGACGGAAAGCAGTTTGAGCTGCGGCCCGCCAAGTGGGCGTATCGCGGTCACGAGGAGGAGCCACCCCGCACCATCGTCGCGACGCACAACGCCCTGCTCGAGGATCTCTACATCATCTTGAACGGCATCGACGGCAACGAGTCGGTGGCGGGCCTCAAGCTGATCATCAATCCGCTGGTGCTGTGGGTGTGGCTAGGCTTTGTGATGCTGATGTTCGGGACGGCGGTGGCGTTCCTGCCGGACCGCGTGGACCCGACGGGCAAAGGCGCGCCGGACGGGGGCGATGGGGAAGGGAAGTCGCCGCTTCTCGGCAAGGCAGCGGCGGTGTTGCTGGCCCTTTTGCTTTTGACGGGCCTAGGGACGGGGACTGCCCGCGCCGCGACGAGCGCTGATCCCGGCGGCATGCATCAGTCCACGGAAGGACAGAATTTTCCAACGCCGCCGCGCAATGAGCTGGAGCGCGACCTGCGCAAGACCATCGTCTGCATGTGCGGCTGTGGTCGGCAGACGCTAGCCGAGTGCACCTGCGGTTTCGCGGCCAAGGAGCGCGGCATCATTGCTCGCTTCATCGACGAGGGTCGCAGTCGCGATCAGATCATCCGCTACTTTCTCGACAAGTATCCCGGGGAGTCCGCGCTGGTGGTTCCGCAAGACGTCGGTTTCAACCGCCTGGCGTGGATTTTTCCGGTCGTCATGATTGCCTCTGCCTTGGCCGCGCTGGCACTGCTCGCTCGACGCTGGGGACAGCAGGCGCGCAGCTCGGCTACTACTTCTTCTTCACCTCTCAAAGAAACAGACCGCGCTCCTTACGAGCGCCGCCTTGACGACGATCTCGATGACATGGACTGACTCTCGGCTCCTTTTAAGCGGTAGTGGCCTGACCTTCGCGGTGGGGCTAGTCGGCTTTTCCATTGCACTCGGTAGCCTGAGCGGTCCTGCGATCGCGCTGGCCGGGGCGGTGGCTGCGCTGTGGGCGACGGGCTCCATGCTGGTCCAAGCGGCGCGCGGACTGACCGCAGTGTCGACAGACGATGAACAGCTAGAAGCCCAAGCTGCGGTCGGTCGTCGTCGCCGCGAGCTCAATCGCGAGTATCACCTGCTCAAGCGGGCGCTCAAGGAACTCGAGCTGGATCGCTCGATGGGCAAGCTTTCCGACGATGACTACGCTGAGATTCGCAGCCGCTATCGCGAGCGAGCCGTGCGCATTCTCCGTCAGCTCGATCAAGGCCAGAGCTATGAGCAGCAGATCGCGCGCGACCTGGCGGCCAGGCGAGAAGCACTCGGCAGCAAAGCACAAACGGCCAAGGCTCCCTCGGAGGGCAGTCCCCAAGCCGCAGCTCGAGCCTCGAGTGATGAGCGTCCGACGGTGATTGCCACCGCATGTGCGGACTGCGGCACCCGCAACGACGTCGACGCTCGGTTCTGCAAGAGCTGCGGCAAGCGTCTCGGAGGGAAGAACTGATGCTGCGGTCGCTTGCCCTGCTGTGTTTGTTGTGTGGACTTCTGCCGAGTGCGCTGGCCCAGCCGATGATGCCGGACCCAGCGCAGATGTCGGGCATTCCGCGACCCGATTCCACGGTACCTCCAGGGACGGTGACGGTGCGACTGCTGCGCGGCGCCTTTGCCAATCCGCTGGTCGATCAGGAAGTGATGCTGACTTCGCCCTCGGGGACGCTCAAAGCCAAGAGCGATGCTGCGGGCCGAGCGACCTTCGCCAACATTCCCGCCGGGACTTACGAGGCCAAGACCGAGCTCGGTGGCCTCACCAAGTCGTCGCAGCCGATCCAAGTGGCGGCGGCCCCCGCGCCGGGCATTCGCGTGATGCTGGTGTTCCCGAAAGACACGCCGGTGCCAGCGCCTGCGGCAACACAACCTGCGGCAGCACCACCGTCGGCAACGGCTCCTGCGGCTGGGACGAGCGCGGCTGCTCCTGCGTTGGTTTTTGACTCGCTGCCGGCCCCGCCTGCGGACGGTCAGATCCATCCCGAGGCCAGGCTGCCGTCGGGAACGCTGCGGATCGTTGTGCTCGATGAAGCGAACAAGCCGGTCGCGGGCGTTCCGGTGACGCTGTACCGACGGGCTGGTGCCGAGGCGCAGGTCGAGAAGCTCCCCGCTCAAACCAGCAACGCCCAAGGTGCCGTGCTCTGGGCGGCCATGCCCACCGGCGCCGCGGAGTACCTGGTGACGATCGCGCGCTTTGGTTTTGAGCAGCCGTCGGAACCCTTTCATCTCGAGGGAACGTCGGGTTCGACGCTGGCGCTCGTTTCAAGGCCGCCGGTGCGCGGTGAGGAAGCGCGGCGCAAGCTCAGTCTGTCGACGGGTTCGCACCTCATCTTCGACCTGCAGGAAGACATGGTGCAGGTCTCCGAGATCCTGCGCATCAACAACCCGCTGCCCCAGGCCTACGAGCCTGGCGCCGAGGGACTGCGGATTCCGCTCGCCGAGGGTGCGGTCGCGCCGCAGCTGCAACCGGGCGGTCCGTCGACGCTCAGCATTGATCAAAGCTCGCCAGGCAACGTCGCGCTGGTCTGGAAGGGTCCGTTGCCGCCGGGCGAGTCGATGGTGCAGGTCATGTTCCTGCTGCGGCATACCGGCGAGCTTGTGTTTCGGCAACCGGCGAGCCTCCAGGTGCAGGATCTGCGGGTCGTCATCGAGAAGCGGCCCGACCTGAAACTCGACGGCGTGACCGACATTCAAGACCGCAAGTGGCAGGGGCACGATCTGCTGTTTGGGCAGCTCGCGGGAACTCCGGAAGGCGGCCAGCTGACCTTTACCATCAGCGGTCTACCGGCGGAACAGCGAGCGACGCGGCTCGTAGGTGGTGTGGTGGCGCTGCTGGTGGCGCTCGGTTTTCTGTACTTGGCCTGGCAGGGCAAGCCGGGCGAGGAGCGGGCGGTGTTGACGGCGCGACGACAGTTGCACGGGCGGCGGGACAAGCTCCTCGGCGAGCTGCTGACGATTGAGGACGGGCCGTCGCGCGGCTGCCGGCCACGCGAGCAGATCATGACCGAGCTAACCGAGGTCTATCGCCTGCTGGACGAGGCCGATGCCAGCTGATGGCCACGCACTTGGGCAAGTGGCCCTCCGCGGCATCTTCAAGGACTACGGTGAAAAGCGGGCGCTCAGTGATGTCTCTCTGACCCTCCAGGCGGGGCAGGTGCTGGCGCTGCTCGGCGAAAATGGTGCCGGCAAGTCGACGCTGCTCGGGGTGCTGGCGCTTCAGATTCGACCGACCCGCGGCAAGCTGCTGTTCGATGGTCACGACGTGGCCGAGCTGGACGGACGCTGGCTGCGGCAGACGCTTTCTTTGCTCTCGCACGAGCCGCGCTGTTACGCCGATCTCAGTGCCCGCGAAAACCTGACCTTTTTTGCCCAGCTCTACGGCGTGGGTGCCGACGACCAGGCGCGGGCCACTCGGGTCAGCGAGCTGCTCGAGCGGGTTGGACTCACCGCGGCGGCTGAGCGTCCGAGTCGGACTTTTTCGCGCGGCATGGTGCAGCGCTTGGCGCTGGCGAGGGCGCTTGTGCACAGGCCAGGGCTCTTATTGCTCGATGAGCCCTATACCGGTCTCGATCAAGAGGGCGTGCGCCTGTTGTCCTTGCTGATTGCCGAGGAGCGGGCTCGCGGTGCCATCGTGGTGGTGATCAGCCATGATTTCGAGCCGCTGGCACCACTGCTCGACGTGGCGGCGGTGCTGCGACGTGGTCGACTCGAAAAAACCCAGAGCTATGCCGTTGGTGAGTGTACCCGTGACCAGCTGCTTCAGCTCTATGCCCGGGCCGCCGAAAGGCCCCTCGGGAGGTCTGCATGAGTGGCTCGCTGCTGCACCAGATCGCACTTTTGCTCTGGAAGGATGTTCGCGTCGAGTGGCGCGCCCGCGAGCTGATCTACGCGACGATGCTGTTTTCCGCGATTGTGGTGCTGCTGTTCTCGTTTTCGTTCCTGGGTGGCTCGCCGCCGACCGTCGAGGTAATGGCCGGGGTGCTGTGGGTCGCGATCTCGCTGTCGGGCATGCTCGGGATCTCACGCAGCTTCGAGCGGGAGCGCGAGGCCGATACCCTGCGGGCGCTGCTGCTGGCGCCGATCGAACGCAGTGCGCTGTACCTGGCCAAGCTGCTGTCAATCCTGCTGCTGATGCTGCTGACCTCGTCCGTCGTGGTGCCGGGGCTTCTGCTGCTGTTTGGCATGAAGGTCGGCCCGGCGCAGTCGTGGCTGCTGTTTGGCTCGCTGCTCAGCTTGGGGACGCTGGGTTTTGCGGCGGTGGCGGCGCTGTTCGGCGCGTCGCTGGGTCGGGCGCGGGTGCGTGAGGTGCTGCTGCCGCTGATCGTCTATCCACTGGTGGTGCCAGCCCTGCTCGCCGGCGCTCGTGGCACCTACGGCGTGCTGTACGGAAGCGCCGAGTCGCTCGTCGATGCGGTTCGCTGGATCAAGTTCTTGGTGGTGTTCGACCTGCTGGCGGTGATTCTGGGGCTGTGGCTGTTCGAGCCGCTGTGCGCCCAGGAATAGTCGTGGCGCTGGGGCCGGCGGGGCGGGCGGTGAGTGCTACGGCTTGACTTGCGGGCCCCACGACGGCGTCTCGGCAGCGCCACGGAACACTGGACGCTGGGTCTTGCCATCAGCGGTCGAGACATAGATCCCGCCGCGACTCGACTTGAAAGCGAGGGCTCGTCCCGTTGGTGCCCAGGTCGGGTGGCTGTTCGACCCCTGGTTTTCGGTGATGCGCTGGAGGTCTTGACTCGCCACATCGACGGTAAAGATGTCCAGGTTGCCGTTCTCATCGCGGCCCGAAAACGCAATCAGCGACTTGCCGTTCAGCAGCTTGGGATTCCAGGCCGGCTCGACGTTGTAGCTCCCTTTGCGGGTCAGCTTGGTCTGGTCGGCTCCCGTCGCGGACATCTTCCAGATCTGCGGGCTGCCGTGGCGATCCGAGACAAAGGCGATCTGACTGCCATCCGGGGACCACGTCGGTGAGCTATCGATCGCTGGATTGTTCGTTAGCCGCTTGATCACATCCCCCGCCGGCGTGACCACGTAGATTTCGCTGTTGCCCTCGAACGATAGCGTCACCGCAATCTTGGTTCCGTCGGGAGAGAACACGCCGCCGGTATTGAGCCCCGGCTTGGTCGACACCCGCCGCGGCTTGCTGCCACTCGTCGCGACTGCCCACAGATCCGGCGTGCCGCGCACAAAGCTCGTATAGAGCAGGTTGCTTCCCGACGGGTGCCACGACGGCAGGATGTTCTGCGAGTCGTTGCTCGTCACGGTGCGCTGGCCCGCGCCGTCGTAGTCCATGATCACCAGCGCTTGCTGTCGACCCATTGGACGAGAGAAGGCGATCTGGGTGCCAAAGAACGAGTCCTCGCCGGTGTAGTAGCGAACGATCTCGTCGGCAAAGATATGCGCGAGGCGGCGGACGTTGGCAGCTGGCGCTCGATAGGTCTTGGTGAGGACCGGGCGGTCGCCCTTGATGACCTCGTAGAGACGAAACTCGATCGACAGGTCGCCCCCGATGGTGCTCGTGCGCGCTTTGACAACGCCCTCGGCCCCGACCGTCCGCCACGAGTCAGGAGCGATCGACAGCTCCTCCTTCGCGAGGTCGGCCACAAACGAAGTCGGGTCGAGCGTCTTAAACAGCCCCGAGGCATTGAGGTCCCCGCTCAAGACCTCTTGCAGGACCTGGGCGCTCTCGCCGTCGCCCAGCAGCTTCGGCACCGCCAGCTTGTAGAGCGCCTGCCCTGGATTGGTGATCTTAAACCGCACCACATCATCGGCCTGTGCCCTCGCGCACGGTGTCAGCCCCGTCGCCAGTAGCAAGCCCGTGCTCAACAAACAAGCAGCGAACAACTTCCGTCGCATAGCCCCTACCGTATCGTCACTTGCCGGAAAAACCAAGCAGACTGCGCATAGTTGCTGCCCTCGCCAAAAGGATCTGGTAGCTTGCTTCCCAACTAAGCAGTCACCAAAGCCAGGCTGTCGTCCAACTTTTCATGCCACGCGGGCCGCCTAAGTCTGGGCCCAAGTCCGCGGAAGGTAAGAAGGTTCTTGACACTGCTTTTGTGATCCGATAGTTCCAATCTCTCTAAGGAACTCGCATGGCTACTCCGATTCCGAGCACGTATCTCAAGAATCCCGACAAGGCGCAGGCCGATCGCAAGTGGCACGTCATCGACGTGGCAGGCCTGACCCTGGGCCGCGCGGCGACGCAGATCGCCACCCTCCTGCGCGGCAAGCACAAGACCGATTACACCCCCAACGTTGACAGCGGCGACTTCGTTGTCGTGCTCAATGCCCAGAAGGTTCACCTGACTGGCAAGAAGCTCGACGACAAGATGTATTACAAGCACACGCTGTACCTCGGTGGGCTCAAGTCCCGTCCAGCTCGTGAAATGCTGGCGACCCGCTCCGACGAGGTGATTCGTCGCGCGGTGTGGGGCATGCTCCCGAAGGGCCCGCTCGGTCGGGTCATCATCAAGAAGCTGAAGATCTACGCGGGCACCGATCATCCGCACAGTGCCCAGCAGCCTAACAAGCTCACCTTGAAGACCATGCGTGGCTAGGAAGGCCAGCGCTCACGGCGACGGAGCACCTCGAAGCCTTTGGGTTCCGGGTTTCGTCGAGTAGGTCGAGCGCGCGGCTTCCTTCATCCGCTGTAACCACGAGAGATCAGCTCTCTAGTCGAGTGTAAGAAATGGCGAACGTCGAACGAAACGCAGTGTACGCCACGGGTCGTCGCAAAGAGGCGGTGGCGCGAGTGTGGATGCAGCCCGGCTCGGGCAAGGTCACCATCAACCACCGGGACATCGACAACTACTTCGGTCGGGCGACCTCGAAGATGGTGCTGCGCCAGCCGCTCGAGCTGACTGCGCAGGCTGCCAACTTCGATGTCTATGTCAACGTCGCTGGCGGTGGTCTGTCAGGCCAGGCCGATGCGATTCGACTGGGCATCACCCGCGCCCTGCTCAAGGTCAACGCCGGCTACCGCTCGTCGCTCAAGAGCGCTGGCTACGTCACCCGCGACCCGCGCTGCAAGGAGCGCAAGAAGTACGGTCAGCGTGGTGCCCGCGCCCGCTTCCAGTTCTCGAAGCGCTAGCCAGCTCCCCTCGCTGTCTCGGCGAGGGGCTGTTCGTTCCTTCCTCCAAGCACAGCGCAGGCTCTTTGGCAGCCTGGCGCTGTGTTTTCTGTTCCCCAAAACCCCTCTTCCGGTCTGCGCTCGACCGTCGAGATCCGCTCCTTTCTGCGGCTCGTCCGGGAGTAGACTGGCCTGATGACTCACCTGCACAGGCGGACGCGGACTGGCTGGCTGCCGATGCTTGCAGCGACGGCACTTTCGGCGGGGTGTAGCTGGATCTTCGACGACAGTGCGCCGGAGCTGCCGCTCGTCGGTGATCCGCCGGTCATGGAGCGATTCCTCAAGCTCAACCAGAAGCTCGCCCGCGACGCCTTTGTGCTGCTTGATGCCAACGACAAGCCGTGGGCGGTGATTCCCGAGCTACCTGAGCTGCCACCCGGCCTTCCCGAGGGCATCACGCTGCCGAGCCTGCCCGAGACGCTGCGCCTGGTCCGGCTCGATCCGCAGGAAGATCCTCAGACCGCCACGACCTATCCCTCGCAGTATCTCGGGCTGACGGTGCGCTCGCTGTACATCATGTTGGTGCCGGGGCTGCTCGACCCTTCGATCAAGGACAAGTCGTTGCTGCTGACGAGGGTGAGGCCTGGTCAGTCGCCCGAGCTGCTCGGCAGCTTTCCCGAGGGGACGCCGCTGCTGCTCATCAGCGCCAATGAGCGGGTCGGCGCGCTCCTGTCGCAGAGCAGCAAGAGCAAGACCTTCCGCATCTTTCGCATGGACGGCTCCGCCGAGACCCGCGAGCTGCCGATTCCCGACGGAGTTGATCCGAGCAAGCCACTGGAGAAGGGGCGTTTTCAGCTCGACGGCACGGGGGAGCACCTGCTCGTGCAGGACGGCAAAGACCTGATGACGGTCTACGAGACCCGCGCCATGGGCAGTCAGCGCTCGCTCGGCAAGCAGGTCCGCTCGTGGATGTTCGATAGTCGGCAGACGGCGCTGCTGTTGTGTAGCGAGGGCGGGCTTGTGCGGCTGCCCCTCGATGGGACGGCGTCAGTGGTGCTCGACAAACAGCCGTGCCTCACCGACATCTTTCGGACCGCGACGCTCGCCGGGCAGCGAATGGTGCTCTACAAGAGTGGCGATGGGCTGCGGCAGGTGGCCGAAGATGGCTCATCGCCGTCGACCGTTCGCATTGACTCGCTGGGGCAGCTGCTCGCGATCGGTCCCGGCGGCGAACTCTTGTACTCGACGGACCCGGCGCTGACCTACGGGGCGGGCATTGGCAGTGGCTGGCTCGGTGGCGAGCAGGTGATGGAGCGTGGTCGCCGGCCCGTGTGGTCTTCCGATCGCACACGGCTGCGCTTTCTCGAGTGGGCGGCGCGCTCGGACAGCGCTGGCGATCTTCACTCGCGGCTGCTCGGAACGGGCGAGGTGCTTCGGCTGGCCCGCAACGTCCGGGTCTTCAATGAGCTTGGCGACGGTCGGGTTCTGGTGGTCAGCAACTCCGTCCCCAAGGGCACCCACAACCGCATCATCGCGATCGACGAAGCCGCCCAGCAGGCCCGCTGGGTGGCCAACAGCTCACGCGAGTATCTGTTCATCGCCGGTTCCACCGACTTGGTTGTCAAGGTTGTGGTCGGCCAGACCGGCTGGGACGTGCGCCGCGTCCCGCTGCCACCTCGCTGAGTTCCGCCTCACGAATTGCTGATAGCGAATATTGCTATATGTTCTGTGCTGATTTTGGTGAGACTTTGTTAGTAAATTGTTAAATTATATAGATCGTCGATGAGAAGTTAAATGCCCTATGGGGTGAGCTGAATTTTGCGTCGAACGTGCTGCGATGTACCAATGGAACGACGTGTCATTTTCTGACGGAGCCGTGGTTACATTCGTCGGGGAATCGAGAGCTTTTGCGGTTATTGGATATTCAATTGACAGGTGGCTTGCCTCTCGATTTATGATCGAGATAACCACTATAAGAGGAGGGGGTAATGCAGAAGAAACGCTTTATATGGTCTATCTTGCCAGGATTGTTCTTACTTCTCGGAGTCGTCGCGGGCTACGGCTCGTCCGGCTGCTCTGACAGCACGATCGGTGGCGATGATCCGAACGCCCCCACCGATGCCCCCGACCTGTCGGACGTCGTCGATCCGAACTCCCCCGCAGCCAAGTGTGGAGCGATCAACGCCAACTGCGGCCTGATCAGTGATGGTCAGGGCGGCACGATCGACTGCGGAACCTGTACGGCCCCGGCGAGCTGTGGCGGCGGCGGCACCTTCTTCCAGTGCGGTGGTACCTCGGGCGGCTGTACGCCCAAGACGGTGGCCGAGGCCTGTGCGCCTCTCAATGCCAACTGCGGTGAGGTCTCGGATGGCTGCACGAGCACCGTGAGCTGCGGCACCTGCGCTGGCACGGATACCTGCGGTGGCGGCGGCACGGCCTTCGTTTGTGGCTCGGGCGGCGGCACCTGTACGCCGACCACCTGCGCTGCCGGCGGATTCAACTGCGGTCAGATCGGTGACGGCTGTGGCAAGACCCTCGACTGCGGCACCTGTACCGTCGCTGGTGAGACCTGCGGCGGTGGCGGCATCGCTGGCAAGTGTGGCGCTCCCAAGTGCACTCCGTACACGTCCTGTGCGCAGGTCAATGCCAACTGCGGCTACGCCGGCGACGGCTGTGGCGGCATCATCGGCGGCGCAATGGGTCCTGGCTGTGGCTCCTGCCCGAGCGGCCAGATCTGCGGCGCCAACGGCATGGCCAACAAGTGTGGTGTGCCGGTTCCGGCCTGCGTCAATCTCTGCAAAAATCAGGTGGTCTGCGACGGTGGATCGACCACTCTGACCGGTACGGTCACCGCGCCGGGCAATGACAACACGGCAACTTGGGGCGTCCCCGATCCGATCCCGAATGCCCTGGTCTACGTGCCCAACGCGACGGTGAGTCCGTTCACTTCTGGCGTGACCTGCGATCAGTGCGGCTCGGACGTCTCGGGCTCGCCGCTGGTCAGCACCAACACCGGCATCGATGGCAAGTTCACGCTCACCAACGTCCCGTGCGGTGTGCCGATTCCGCTGGTGGTTCAGCTGGGTCGCTGGCGCCGTCAGGTCACCATTCCGGCGGTGGCCTGCTGCTCGACGACGGCCTTGACCACGACGCAGACTCGCCTGCCCCGCAACAAGACTGAAGGTGACATCCCGGCGATCGCCGTGGTGACGGGCTCCGCCGACCCGATGGAGTGCGTGCTGCCCAAGATCGGCATCTCGACCAGCGAGTTCACCGATCCGAACGGCACCGGTCGCGTCAACTTCTACCGTGCCAACGGCGCCACCCTCAGCGGGACGACCCCGACGGCAGCTACCCTGTTTAGCAACCTGACGACGATGAAGAAGTACGACCTCATCATCCTCGACTGCGAGGGGTCGGCGATCGACAAGTCGGCGTACTACAACAATCTGCTCAACTACACCGCCGCAGGTGGTCGCATCTACGTGACGCACTACGGCTACTCGTTCCTGCACGGCCAGAACCAGACCGCGCCGCCGGCTCTCAATACATCGTGGGATTCGACGGCGACTTGGAAGGTGAGCCAGGCGGGTCCGCCCAACCAGAGCGCGATCATCGACCAGAGCTTCCCCAAGGGCAAGACCTTCGCGCAGTGGCTCAAGAACGTTGCGGGAGGCACGCTCGGCCAGATCCCGGTCACCCAGGTACGCCATGACTTCGATGCCGTGATCGCTCCGTCGCAGCAGTGGATGTACGGAACGCAGCTTACGACGACCAAGGTCGGCAACTTCCCGATGCACTACACGTTCAACACGCCCGTCGGTGCCCTGCCAGCCAATCAGTGCGGTCGCGTCATGTACAGCGACTTCCACGTCAGCACCGGCGCGAGTGGCTCGGGCACCTTCCCTGCGACGTGCAGCTTTGGAACCGGCAAGCCACTGACGGCTCAGGAGAAGGTCCTCGAGTACATGCTGTTCGACCTGACCTCGTGCATCAAAGCCGACGTTCCGACCTGCACGCCGAAGACCTGCGCCATGCAGGGCTTCAACTGTGGTGCGCAGGGCGACGGCTGCGGCGGCATCATCGCGAGCTGTGGGACCTGCACGCCGCCCCAGATCTGCGGTGGCGGTGGTGTTCCGGGTGCTTGCGGTGGTGGCTGCACGCCGCTGACTTGCACGCAGCTCGGCTACAGCTGCGGCAGCTACGGCGACGGCTGTGGCGGCACGCTCAACTGCGGCACCTGCAACGCTCCGCAGACCTGCGGTGGCGGCGGCGCTGGCAAGTGTGGCACGGGCGCTTGCATGCCCAAGACCTGCGCGCAGCTCAGCCTGATGTGCGGTAGCACCGGCGACGGCTGCGGCGGCACGGTCAACTGCGGGACCTGCCCAGCGGGCCAGAGCTGCAAGGCTGGTGTCTGCGCGCCCTCGTCCTGCACGCCGCTGACCGTCGACCAGGCCTGCAAGACGAATGGCTACAACTGCGGCCCCGTCGGCGACGGCTGCGGTAGCACGGTCGACTGCGGAACCTGCCCGCTCGGCCAGACCTGCGGCGTGTTCGGTCCCAACAAGTGCGGCGTCGTCGGCTAACGGACGTCCTCGCTGCTGGCGCTCCTGCGGGAGCGCTGGCTTTTAGTCCTGCCGATTGCCTCGCAGCTTCTGATGGAGCGCCCGCGGATCGCTGATCGGCGCGCTACAGGTTGATCCCTTACACACATAGGCCGCTGGCTGACCATCGCGGAGCACCTTGCCTTCGCACAGCGCCGCCAGCTCGCTTGGCACCGGCGAGCCCTCCTGCATCACCCAGACAAAGTGATCGGGGACGTAGGTACCCATCGCCGCGCGGCGCAGCGACCGATCGTGCCCTCCGCCCGCCGGCTCGACCACGATCGTCACCACCAGGCCATGCTGGAGCAGGTCCAGTCCGTGAAGAACGCCCGACAGTCCCATCGGGTTGCGCTGGGCCCTTTCGGCCAGCCGCAACAGCGTCGACTCGGCAATCGCTTGATAGCGCTCCCGCGCTGGCTCGAGCAGCGCCTGTAGTCGCAGCAGGTTCTGGCACATCACCGAGACCCCCGACGGAATTGCGCTGTCGTGCAGGCTGACCGGACGAGCGATCAAGGCCACTCCATCGGTCTCCTCCGGCCCGACAAAAAATGAGTGGCTGCTCGGGTCGTACAGATCGCGCAGCGCCGCGTCCGTCAGCTCCTTTGCGATGGCCAGGTACTTGGCGTCTTGGGTCGCCTGCGCCAGCTGAATCAGGCTCTCGACCAAAAAGGCATGATCATCGAGCGTCCCTGGCCAGCGCGCTTGTCCCTGCTGGTAAGTCCGCAGCAGCCTGCCATCGGCGCTGCGCAGCTTCTGGAGCAAAAAATCGGCACTGTCGCGCGCCAGCTCGACGAAATCCTGCCGATCGAGTAGCTGACCCGCCGTCGCCAGTCCCGAGACCACCAGCGCGTTCCAGCTGGTCAGGATCTTGTCATCGGTGCCGGGCCGAACCCGCTGGGCGCGGGCGGTCAGCAGCGTCTCCTTGGCGGCGCGGAGGAGCTGTTCTTCCTCCTCGTCGTGCGGCTGATCGATGACATGGAGGATCGACGCCTCGCTCGGGCCATGGCCGTGCGGATCTTTCCAGTTGCCGCCGGGAATCACGTCGTAGCAGCGGGTCATGAGCTGGGCCTGCTTGCCACCGACCAGCCGCTCGACCTCCTCGGGGGTCCAGACGTAGTACTTCCCTTCCACCCCTTCGCTGTCGGCATCGAGCGCCGCGTAGAACCCACCGCCCGGTGCGCTCATCTCGCGCCGCAGCCAGCCCACGGTCTCGTCGATCACGCGGTCATAACGCTGCGCCAGCACCTCCTGCCCCATCGACTCGAGCAACACCCGCGCCTGCGCATAGAGCCGGATCAGCAGCGCATTGTCATAGAGCATCTTCTCGAAGTGCGGGACCAGCCACTTGTCGTCGGTCGAATAGCGCGCAAAGCCGCCGCCGAGGTGATCGTAAATCCCGCCCTGCGCCATCTTGGTCAGCGTCAGAAGTCCTGGCCGCACATCCTCGGGCTCGCCACTGCGATAAAACGAGCGCAGAAGCAGCCCGAGAGCGGTCGGATTGGGGAACTTCGGCGCACTGCCAAAGCCTCCTTCGCGGCGGTCGATGTGACCGGCCAGCCGTGTCCCGACGCGCGGCACCAAGTCCTCGGGTAGATGCACTCCCGTTTCGACGCCGCTCGCTTGCCGCTGAACCTCGCGCAGGGCTTCGACCAGCTTGGCGCCGTGCTCGCGCACCTTGGCCTTTTCCTCGCGATAGGCAGTCAGAAGCGCGCTCAGCACCCGCCGAAACGAGGGCCGGCCCCAGCGATCTTCGGGCGGATAGTAGGTCCCACCAAAAAACGGCTCCCCCGTCGGCAACAGGAACATGGTGAGCGGCCAGCCACCGCCCTCATCGAACAGCTGGTGCGCTTGCTGATAGAGCTGATCGACGTCGGGGTGCTCCTCGCGATCGACCTTGATGCAGACGAAGTCGCGGTTCATCTGCGCGGCGGTCTCGGCATCCTCGAAGGACTCGTGGGCCATGACGTGGCACCAGTGACAGGCCGAGTAGCCAATCGACAGCACCACCGGCTTGTCTTCGCGACGCGCCCGCGCAAAGGCCTCGTCACCCCAGGGGTACCAGTCCACGGGATTTTGGGCATGCTGGCGAAGATACGGACTCGACGACTGCGCTAGTCGGTTGGGCACGGGAATCACCTCGAGGTAGCGGAAGAAGCTAACTCGACTTCGATGCCGTACAGACCAGGAACAGGTGGGAAAAACGTGAGGTGTGGGGGAAGAGCGGACTTGGGGGCGGGGCGGCTACTCGTGACCTTGCTGTTTGCCGCCGTCGTCTTGCTTGCCCAGCTTGTCGTCGTGCGGCTTCTCGCCAGGGTCGAGCATGCCCTTCTTGCGCTTGCGATCTCGGTCGGCGACGGTCATGGTGTCGATCGGCGGCTTGTCGCTCGCCCAGTGCGACATCACCGACGCTGCCGACTGCGCGGCCTGCGCCGAGACCTTGCTCGATGAGTCCCCACCGAGGTGAATCGGCGCTGCCGCGATGTTGAGCTGATCGTCGTCGGCGCCCCGCTTCTTCTTGCCCAGCTCGGTCGACTTAAACGCCGCGAGGAACGGGTTTTCCTTGGCGTCTTTCTTGTGCTCAAGATCGTGGGACATCGCAGTTTCACCTTGGCATCTGGAGGGATGCTCAGTCCAGGTTATCGGTGCTTCCCTTAAAAGGGTGCCATGCGTCGCGGCCCGCCGCTTGTGGCGGCTTTGCGGGGCGCTCCCTTGTGTCCTCGCCTCGTCCTAGGGCATAACGCTCGGACCAAGATGCCAACCCCCGAGTCGCTAAACCCCGCGCAGTGGGAAGCTGTCCATCACCAGGACGGGCCCCTGCTGATTTTGGCCGGCGCTGGCTCGGGCAAGACGCGGGTTATCACCTTTCGGCTCGCCGAGCTGCTGAGTCAGGGCGTGCCGCCGCAGCGGCTGCTCGTCGTCACCTTTACCAACAAAGCGGCGGCGGAGCTGCGGCACCGGGTCGAGAGCCTGCTCCGCGAGAGTCTGCCGGACCCTAACTCGTCGCTCGAGCTGCCGCGCTGGATTGGCACCTTCCACTCGATGGGGGCGCGCATCCTGCGTCGGCTCGCCAGTTATGCGGGCTTGCCGTCGAGCTTTCCGATCCTCGATGAAGACGACCAGCTCAAGGTCTGCAAGGAGCTGATCGCCGAAGCCCAGATCGATGAGCGGATGCTGCCGCCGCGGGCGCTGCGGGCCCACATCGATCGCGCCAAGAACCAGGGCCTGCTCGCCGAGGAATACGAGGGCAGCGACTATTTTTCCGACCTGATTCGCAAGCTCTATGTCCGCTATGAGGCGCGGCTCAAGCAGATCGGGGCGGCGGACTTTGGTGATCTGCTGCTCCAGCCGGTGCGGATTGGGGAGCGAGAGCCGAGCGTGCGGGCCGAGCTGGAGTCGCGCTTTGCCCACGTCCTGGTCGACGAGTTCCAAGACGTCAATGTTGTGCAGTATCGACTGCTCAAGCTGCTCGCTGGCCAGACTCGCAACCTGACCGTCGTCGGCGATGACGATCAGGCGATCTATGGCTGGCGGGGGGCCGATGTGCGGCTGCTGCTCGACTTCCACCACGACTGGCCCGATGCCCGCATCGTCAAGCTCGAGGAAAACTATCGCTCGTCGCAGGTGATCCTCGACGCCGCCCATGCGGTGGTCTCGCGCAACGAAGACCGCCACGAAAAGCGGCTCTATACCCAGCGTGACGGCGGCGATCCGGTGGTGTTCTTTCGCGCCCGCGACGATCGCGCCGAGGCCCGCTTTGTCGTCGAGACCATCCTGCGCATGCAGGCCGAAGAGGGCTTTTATCCCGAAGACTTCGCGGTCATCTATCGCACCAACGCCCAGTCGCTCCGCTTCGAGGAGACGCTTCAGGCGGTTGGGCTGCCGTTCTCGCTGCTCGGCGGGATGCGCTTTTTCGAGCGGGCCGAGATCAAGGACGTGCTGGCCTATCTGCGCCTGTGTCAAAACCCCGAGGACGAGCTGGCGCTGCGACGGGTCATCAACGTCCCGGCTCGCAAAATCGGCCAGACCACCGTCGACAAGCTGCTCGCCAAAGCGCGCGCCGATGGCTCGACGCTGTGGGCGGTGGTGAAGTCCGCAACGACCGACGAAAAGATCGTCTCCAAGAAGAAGCAGAAGGACCTGGCCGGCTTTGTGACGCTCATTGAGCAGCTGACGGTGCGGGCCGCCGATCTAACGGTCTCGGCGCTGACCGCTGAGATCTTGGAGCGCACCGGCTATCGCCTGATGCTGAGCACCGCCGACCCGGAAGACGAGGCCCGCCTTCAGAACCTCGACGCCATGCTCGGCTCGATTGCCGAGGAGGAGCGGGCGGCACTCGAAGCAGCCGAGGCGCAGAAGGCCCAAGCCCCGCCCGATGACGGCAGTGCGCTGCTGTGGGATGAGCTGGGGCCGCTGACCCTCGGTGATTACCTGTCGCGCGTGGCGCTTCAGACCGATGAAGAGTCGGCGCAGCGCGGGCGGGGCGTCCAGCTCATGACCGCCCACGTCGCCAAGGGCCTTGAGTTTCAGGTGGTGTTTGTGACCGGGCTCGAAGAGGGGCTGTTTCCCTCGCTGCGTTCAGGTACGCCCTCGCTGCGCGACAACGAAGATCAGCGAATTGTCGAGGAGCGCCGCCTGGCCTACGTCGCGCTGACCCGGGCGCGCTCGCGGCTCTATCTGACCTCGGCGCGGCAGCGTCGCTTGTGGGGGCCGGAGATTCGTCCGATGCAGGTCAGCCGCTTTGTCAGCGCCATCCCGCGCGGGCTGCTGGTTGGTTCGCCGGTCCATGACTCCGCGCCCCCAGAGGACGGCTCGCTGCGGATGGTTCGGGATGAAGACGAGCTGCCACGGCGCAAGCGGCCAGCGAGCGAGTTCTCCGAAGCGCATCGGAGGGATGAATCGGATCACCACCCGCCAGATCCGGTGGCCGAGGTGCGGGCGCAGCTTGCGGGTCGATTCTCCGATCGGGATCGGAGGGACCAGTCGGTAAGTCGCCAAGGCCGGGACGACAGCGAGCTGCGGATCGAGTACGACGGGGACGCGCCGCCGCGCAGTGGTCAGCCGGTCAAACATGCAAGCCTTGGGCTAGGGCAAATCATCGGGCTCTCGATGGGGGGCCGTGAGCCGATCGCGACGGTGTACTTCCAGAGCGGCCAGACCAAGCAGATCGCGGTTCGCTTCTTGACGATGCTTGGTCGCGCCGAAGCCGGCGACCTTGAGGGAGGGTAGGGCGTGGGGCTTTTGCGTGAGCGCCTTCATCGGCTGGGCCGGCTGCTCCTCAGCCAGCATCGCAGCCCCGGTCGGGTCGCGCTGGCGCTGCTCTTGGGCTTTGTGGTCGGCTGCACCCCGACCTTTGGCTTCCAGATCCTGATTTGTATCGTCTTGTCGACGGTGCTGGGGCTCAATCTGCCGATCATGTATGCCGCCGCCAACATCTCGATTCCGCCGATGATTCCGCTGATTGGCTTTGCCGCGGTCCAGCTCGGCGAGTGGACGGCCCACGGGCACCTTGCCAGCCTGTCCCGCGCCGACTTTGCCGCCGAGCGGCTGCATGCGACGCTCACCGGCTTCTTTTGGGCGTGGCTGCGCGGCGGGGTGATCTTGGGCGCGCTGCTGGGGTTTTTCGTCGGCGGGCTGGCCTATCTGTGGCTGCATCGGCGGGCCAAAAACCTGCCGCCACCCACCGAGGCAGAGCTTGCCAGCCAGCAGCTCGAACAGCAGATCGATCAGGTGATTGGGCGGGCGCAGCAGCGCTTTTTGGCCGCGCACCCTCGCTATCGCTACTACGCGCGCTACAAATATCGACTCGACCCGGTCTATCGGGCGCTCTGTCAAAAAGTGCCACCGGGCGCCGAGGTCCTCGATCTGGGCTGTGGGCTGGGCATGCTGCCGATTGCGCTCGCCGAGGCCGGACGAGGCCGTCAGATCTGCGGACTCGACTGGGATGCCGAAAAGATTGCTGTCGGACAGCGGGCGGCGGCGGACCTCCAGCAAGTGACCCTGCGACGGGCCGACATCCACCAAAGCGAGCTGCCGGCCTGCGAGGTCGTGACCCTCATCGACGTGCTCCACTACTACGAGCCGAGTCAGCAGGACGCGCTGCTTTCGCGAGTGGTCGCGGCGCTGCGTCCCGGTGGGCTGCTGCTGATTCGCGAGACCGACCCGGCGGGTCGCAGCGGCGCCGGCCTGACCCGCCTGATCGAGCGGGCGATGGTGCGGCTTGGCTGGAACCTCGGTCCGAAGGTGACGTATCGGTCGCTCGATGAGCTGCGCGGCTTCCTCGAAACACTTGGCTTCACCGTCGAGACGAGCGAGCTAGCCGCCACCACCCATCCCGGCAACGTCCTCCTGACGTGCCGCAAGCCCGGCGCCTGAGACTGCCCGCCCCGCCTGCCGCGCAGACCCACTGTCACCACGTCCGAACCCGCTGTCACGGCGCCCGAACCCGCTGTCACGGCGTCCGAACCCGCTGTCACCACGCGCCGAGCGGCGGGTGACAACGTACGGAGGGTTCGTGACGGCGTCCGAACCCGTCGTCACCACGCGCCGAGCGGCGGGTGACAACGTACGGAGGGCTCGTGACGGCGTACGGAGCAGTCGTCACCACGCGCCGAGCGGCGGGTGACAACGTACGGAGGGTTCGTGACGGCGTCCGGAGAGGTCGTTACGGCGTACGGAGTGTTCGTGACGGCGTCCGGAGAGGTCGTTACGGCGAGCGGAGGGTTCGTGACGGCGGGACAGCGGGGATGAGCGGCGAGCGCGCGGCGGCTCCCCGCGAGAGGAGAGCGGGGGCCGTCGAGCGCTAGGGTTGGTCGATACGCTCGGCGCGTCGGCCTAGTTGTGCTGGAACGACTGAGCGCGGAGCAGGTTGCGCTGCGTCTGGTCGGTCAGCGAGAAGCCGTTCACCTGATGGAACGACGACAGCGAGTCGTTGTTGCAGCTTGGATCATTGGCGGCCAGCCGGGACGGACAGTTGGCCTGGATGTACGCGAGATCGGTCAGACCGCCGGTGAGGGCCGGATCGGCGGTGACCCAGCGGGTGTGGCGGATGCAGTGAGCGCCGTCGGCACGCCAGTCGGCTTCGAGCGAGTTTTCAGCCAGGTTGTCCGGGGTCATCACGCCATAGGTGTCGTAGACATCGATCGGCGTTCCGTTCTTGGTGTGGCCAATGCCGTCGCCGCAGTAGTCGGCGCGGACCAGGCGCTGGCAGGTCTGGTGCGACAGGGCGAGGTCACGGGCCCGGGTCTCGCCGCTCAGCGTCTCGGAATAGTTTTGCGTGTAGGGCTGGTAGCCCCACATCGCGCACTTGCCGAGGGCGGCATTCACACAAGACATCGTCCAGCGATCGGGATCATCGACGTTGACGCCCGACAGCAGGTTCCAGCTCTTCCTCATCGGCATCGCGGCAATCGGGTTGTCGTACGAGTCGGTTCCACACACCCATTCCCAGGTGGCGGTGTCTTCGTTGTAGTGCTTGACGTTGTACAGGTTCTTGCCTGCCGCCGGGCTGTAGAAGACCGAGGCAATCTTGAGCGGCACCACGTCGCCGCCTTCGTTTTCGCTGTCGATGTCGGAGTTGTTGAGGTCCGCGCCCGAGACGGTCAGCTCGGTATCCCCGAGGGTGCCTTCGACCGTCGTGCCATTGACCCGGAGACCATTGACGCGCAGGCCGTTGACCCGGAGACCATTGACGCGCAGGCCGTTGACCCGGAGACCATTGACGCGCAGGCCGTTGACCCGGAGGCCGTTGACCCGCATGCCATTTAGCTCCATGCCATTATCGACCTTCTGGCTCTGCCACTGCTCGGCGAGCTGTTCCTCGCTGATCGTATTGTCCTGCTGACTGCATGCGCCCACCAGGGACAGCGCGAGTCCGAGACCCATCCATTTGCTCTTCAACATGGTAAATTCCTCCACCTTCTTTGCTTCACCGCAGGTCTTGTGCCAGACGCTGTGAACGAGGGTTCGGAGGAATGGGGGGCGACTGTACCAACTGGTACAGCTCGTGGTGGACGCGCTGGGGAGCTGGCGGGTTGGCTGCTGAGAAGACACCGAGGAGGGCGAGAGAGTCGCGGACGCCAGAGCACGTGGGCTGCTGCTAAACCTCCGAAATCGCACAAGAGGCCTGGTGCCGGGCCACCCCGGTCCACTGTCCTCAGCCTGGGGTTTGGCGTCCGTTATCGACGGGGCGAGTACGGCGCACAGACTCGCAAGCTGACATCGTTGCTGCGGAAGGTGGGCTCGATGACGTTGCGGTTGGAGCTGCGGGTCGTGATGACATCGAAGAAGAAGCTACCGCCTCGGAACACGACCTCATCTGGGCTCATGGACGAGGTCGCCAGCTCCCAGTGGTTGCCGACCATGTCATGAAGACCGAAGGGACTGTCGGAGCTCGATCGTGAGCCAATCTCATCGGGACCCCAGGCCGTGGGATCTTTGCGGTAGCTCTCATCGATGTTGGCATCCTCGGGGAGCAGGAGATCGCCGTGTGGATACTCGCGCTCGTCGGCCCCTTTTGCGCCGTGCTCCCACTCGTGTTCCGTACACAGCCGGGCGCCGGGCAGCTTGCCGGAGCTATCGAGCCACTTTACATAGGCCTGGGCGTCCTCGAAGGAGATCCCCGCGACGGGGACCTTGCTCCAGTCGAGTGACTTCCGAGTGGTGCGAGTCGGGTAGACCAGCGGTTCGCCCTGCTTTGCGATGTACAGCTGGGTCTGGGGCTGGAGGCGAAGGACCCAGCCGGTCTTGGGCTGCTCCTTGAGCTCGACCATGCCACCGGCGGTTCCACGTCCGACGTTTGGCATGCGCTGCTTCCGTTCGCTCATCGGGAGCGCACTCAGATACCCGATCCAGTCACCGAACGTCGTTTCGTTCTGCGCGATCCAATAGGAATCGAGCTGGACCTGATGAAGCGGTGCGGTGCCAAAGAAGGTCTTGCGGAGCGTCTCATCCTGGCCGTAGCCGAACAGGAAGCGGCCTTTGGGGATGAAGACGTAGCCGGGGGGGATCTCGCTCTTGGCGGGCAGCGGGACGTCCAGGCGGAGCTGCTCGGCGCGCTCGACCAGCAGCGGGTAGCGGACTTCGCTGCGACCGGCGGCGATCATCGTCAGAAGGTACGAGCCGGGCGCAAGGGCGCTATCGAAGATCGGGGTCACGCCTAGCTCTTTGGGCGGGGTGAGGGTCTTGCGACCACTCTCTTCATCGACGTAGCGCTGGAGCATGACCTGCGCGCCGAGCGGTATCGTCGCGATGGTGACCTTCCCAGGTTCGTTCCATCGCTTTTGCAGCGCGCCCCCGACGTCATAGCGACCCATGCGCTCGATCAGCTCGTCGCGCTTGCCGCGCTGGCGATCGCGATCGGCGTTGACGGCGCGCTGGTAGAGGGCCAGGGCAAACTGCTCGCGGACATCGGCACGATTGACATCGAGCGTCAGCGCCGACTCGAGGATCTGCGCGGCCTTGTTGTAACGCTGGTCGGCCTTCTGCGCCGTCTGCCGGGCCTGCGCCCAGACCTTCTCGCCGTCGTCTTTGTGCTTGCCGTCGAACTGGGCAAAGGCTTCGTTGCGCAGCCGCTCGGTGTCGTGGTCGAGCTGGGTCGCCTGCTCGAGCACCTGCCGCGCCTGCGTCTGAAGCTCGCCGATCTGCCTCTCCAGCTTGCGGCGGGCTGCCACCTGCACCCCGACATAGCCCGCCGACATCAGCACGGGAATCAGGAGCAGCGCCGCCCGCTTGAGCAGCAGCACCCGCTGGAGCGCCGCCTTCGACGCATTGACAAAGGCCTGCTCTTTGGGGCTGATGTCCTCGGGCTCCAGCAGCGGCAGCTCGGCCATCTGCCGGGGCGACCACAGCGCTTCGCGGCTCTTGTGCAGCCGGGTCCACTCCTGGGTCGCTTGTTCCAGGCGGTGCTTGACGGCGCGGCGCTCGGCGTTTTCTTCCAGCCAGCGGCGCAGCGTGCCCCAGCCCTTGAGCAGCGCTTCGTGGGCCACTTCGTAGGCCGCTCCGTCCGGAGTCTCGCGGGCGACGAGCAGACGACCTCGCACCAGCAGCTCGAGCACGCTCTTGGCGCTCGGATCACTCCAGGTCAGCTCTTCCTCGGTCCGACGGGCGCGGGTGCCTTCGATCGTCACCAGCGACATCAGCAGGCGGCGCGCGAGCGGTCGGCGCTCCATCGGCAGCGTGCCAATCAGGTGGTCGGCATGGCGAGCCAGCGCCCCCATCACGCCCCCGATCGACTGGAGCGCCTTGGCGGTGATGCGGTTGCCTTGCCGGACATCCCACAGCTCGGCGAGTGCAAACTGGAGCAGCGGCAGGCCAGCATCGCTCTCTGCCGTCGAGGCCACCAGCTCATCCACCATCTCATCGGTCTCGAAGGACACGCCCTTGAGCTGGGCCGGGCCCACCACGGCCTCGCGCAGCTTGTCGGGGCCCATCGGTCGCAGCAGGTAAAGTCCCCGATTGACCTCGTCGCCGATCCCCGGAACCGTCGCCACCCGCGACACGAAGTCGGCGCGCACGGTGCCGAGTAGCCTAAGCTCACCGGCTTTTTGGGCCAGCGCCCCCAGCGCCTCCCCGACCAGCTTGGCCTCGAGCGGATCGGCAATGGTCACCAGTTCTTCCATCTGGTCGACGAAGATCAGAAGGCCCGTACCGACCGGCAGCAGGCTGCGCAGCACCCGTGGAAAGGAAGCCGACTCGGTCTTGATCGCGGCCAGCAGGGTCTGCTCCTCACGACCGAGCGCCGTTGCCACCGCTTCACACAGCGCTCGCAGCGGCTGACGACCCGGAATCATGGTCGCGATCTGGTAGGTGGTGTGTTGCGCAATGCCGCCCTCGCGAATGATCGGCAGCACACCGGCGCGACAGACCGAGGACTTACCGACGCCAGAGTCGGCAGCTACCACCACGAACGACTCGGTGCGCAGGCGATCGACCAGGGTGCCAATCTCGGACTGCCGACCAAAGAACAGGGCGCGGTGCTGCGACTCGAACGGCAGCAGGCCGCGATAGGGATTGCCTTCCGGGATGGCCTGGTTCTGCGCAGAGGGCAGCAGCTGCTCGAGCGCCTCGCGCAGATCATCCGCCGAGCTGTAGCGCCTCGCTGGATCGCGGGACAGGCACCGGTCGATCACGGCTGCCAGGCGCGGGTCAGTCGATGGGGCGACCGAGACGAGCGGCGGCGCATCGGTGGTGGTCACCAGCCGGTGCAGCTCCAGGAGCGAGGTGTTGTAGTGCGGAGGCTTGCCGAAGCACAGCTCGTAGAGCACCGCTCCCAGCGAGTAGATGTCCGACTGCCGCGATGCCGGGTCGCCGCAAAATACCTCGGGCGCCATGTAGAGCGGTGTGCCCTTGATGGTGCTGGAGCGCTCGAGCGGATCGGCGCGCCAAAGCTCTTCGGGGATCTGGGTCTGCTCCGACGTTTCCTTGCCAAAGGCTGCGGCCAGTCGGTTGTGGACATCGAGGCGCAGCCGGCTCGACTCGCTCGAGCTGTCCGCTCCGGTCTCCGCGGTCGCTTCAGGAACTGCCATTCCTCGCCGGGGACGGGCCTGCGGGGTTTGCTGCATCGAGAGCGCCAGCACCGCGGCCTTGGCTTCGCGATCGAATCGTACGGCATCGGACGAGGTGCCTTCGCCACTCGGGGTGTCCATGCCAGCCATCGTCGCAGCCAGAAGGTCCACCGACTGGGTCGCAACCCGCTGCTGCTCGTCGGAGGCGGCCTTGTTGACGTCCAAGATCCCGGCGACATCGATCGACTGAGAGCGGTTCACATCGACGAGCTTGGCCAGCCCGAAGTCGAGCAGCTTCACGACACCTTCCGTCGGCAGCATGACGTTGCCCGGCTTGAGATCGCGGTGAAGCACGCCCCGCCGGTGGGCTGCCGCCAGGCCGCGCGACAGACCAATCGCCAGCTCCAGCACCTGGGGCCACGGCAGCGGCTTCTTCATCCGCTCGAGACTCTGGCCGCGCAGGTACTCCTGGATGATGTACGGCCTGCCCTCGATCTCGCCGACGCGATAGACCGTGACGACGTTGGGATGCTGGAGCCGGGCCGCGGCGCGTGCTTCGGTCAGGAACTGCTCGCGGGAGACCGCATTGGGATTGATCGCCGAGATGAACTTCACGGCGACGGCGCGATCGAGGAGCATGTCATGCCCCAGATACACGGCCCCCATGCCGCCGCGCCCCAGAGGCCAGAGCAAGCGGTATTCATCGAACGCCTTCGGTGGCGTCCAGTGCTTTGCTACGCTGGCTTTGCCGTCTACGCCCTTCACCATGTGCTGCTCGACAGGCGGGATGCCAAGATTTCACCGTCGCATGATCTTGCGACCATCGTCAATGGCCAAGGCTTCTGCGGGCTTCGCCCGATCGCGTCGCTTTTCAGTCACTGAAGCAAGCGCAGTGCCGAGCAAGCGCTGAGGTCGACCGTGGGTGTGCGTGGGTGCTAGTGGGACTTGCGCTGGCCGCGCAGAAACGACACCAGGTTCTCGGTGGCGGCTTGGACCGACTGCGAGAGCGCCATGGCTTCCAGGTCCGCGATCTGGCTTTTGCTCAGATGGCTGGCGGTATTGCGCGGGGAGAAGGTGCTGGCTCCCCCGGTGACGATGCCGACGACGCGCTTTCCTGGCAGCTGGGAGATCACCACGTTGATGTCAAAGGAGACCTCCAGCTCGCCGCGCGAGGTGGTTCGTCGCGACAAGCTGCTGACGGTGCTCTCGATGGCGAAGGCGTTGTCGGTGGGCTGGGCGGCCTTCGGATCGTCGCGGACCTCGATGTCGGGGCTGTTGGCAAGCTCGCGGGCGAACTCGCTGCGCAGTCGCTGCGGTAGGCCCTCGATGGCGGTGGCGACCTTGGGGGCGGCGGCCTTTCCCGTCGGGCTGATGACGTACACCAGCAGCTTCTCGATCGGCGCAGCGCTCAGCTTGGTGAGCTTCTCAACCACGGCGGCGGCTCTCTGTTTGACCGCAGGGTCTTCGTCGTGAGTGGCGGCGCGCAGTGCGGACAAGGCCGCCGGGGAAGCCAGCTCACCGAGTGACTGTACGCAGGCCAGACGAACAGCGGCACTGCGATCGGCCAGCAGCGCTCGCATCAGCGGCTCGAGCGCCATCGCGGCTTCTCGCTTGCCGAGTCGCAGCGCGGCTTGTCGGCGAGCCTCGGGATCTTCACCACTGCGCAGCGTCTGTAGCATCAGCGCATCACTGGTCTGCGCAGAAGCGGTACCGACGACGAAGCCGGAGCCGAGCAGGATGGCCAAGACCAGTCCCCACAGGGCAGCGCGAATCCGCAACGAGAGTTTGCTAGCGACTGGGCGGCGGTCCAAGTGTCTTCCCAAAGAGAGGCCCGATTAGATGCAGCGCAGAGAGTTCAGTCAAGGCCGCCGATGGGGTTGCACTTACGTTACTCGAAGCGCTGCCGCACGCCGTCGCGAATGTGTTCCACACCAGCGATCCACACCGAGCGAACCGGGTTGCCTCCGAGTTGCTGACAGATCTGCCGATGGTGATCGGCGTCCCACAAGACCAGATCGGCAGGATCTCCGGGGCGCAGGCGTCCGCGCTGGCGATGCCCGAGCGAGCGCGCCGCGTGGACGGTCACGGCCAGCCACGCTTCGGCACAAGCCAGACCCATCTGCGTACAGGCGAGCGCCATCATCAGCGGCTGCGACTGGGCGTACGAGCTGCCTGGATTGCAGTCTGTCCCGAGCGCGATCAGCACTCCGTCGTGTAGGAGTGCGGCGGCATCGGGCCACGGCAGTCGCAGGGTGAGGGCTGCTCCTGGCAGGAGATTGGCGACGGTGCCACTCTCCGCCAGGGCGCGTCGTCCAGCGGCATCGAGCTGCTCTAGGTGCTCCACCGAGAGCGCGCCCAGCTTGGCTGCGGCTGCTGCTGCGCCAGTGTAGCTGAACTGTTCCGCATGACAGCGCAAGCCCAGGCCCGCTGCTTTCGCCGCCGCGAGCAGAAGCTGCGTCTCGGGGAGTGTGAAGGCTCCGACATCGCAATAGACATCGGCAGCCTCGGCACCAAGCTGGGGCGCACTCCGCAGCGACTCCGTCAGCTCCTGGATGAGCTGCGTGCGGGCCGCGCCCTCCCTCGCTTCGGGTGGTGGCACATGGCACAGCATGGTCGGTGACACCGCGCACGGATGCTCGGCCCCGGCCTCGGCAATGAGCCGCAGCAGTCGCAGCTCCGCACTCGGCCACAGACCATAGCCAGTCTTGACCTCGCAGGCCGTCGTGCCCAAGGAAAGCGCCGTATCGAGGCGGGCCCGCAGTCCCCAGCGCAGCGTCTCGTCCGCTGCCGCCGTTGTCGCTTGCACCGTCGAGACAATCCCGCCCCCCTGCTCGGCAATCGTCTGATAACTGGCGCCCAGGTTGCGCAGATCGAACTCGCGGCTCCGCTCTCCTGCCCACAGCAGATGGGTGTGCGGATCCATCAGTCCCGGCGTGACCAGCTGCCCGTGCGCGGTCTGTACGGTCACGGGCTGCGGCAAGAGATGAATCGCCGGCGCGTCGCTGCTTGGCCCCGCGTAGTGGATCTTGCCGTCGACCATGACCACGGCTGCGTCGCTGACCAGACCGAGGGCTTGCTCGGCGCGGGTGACCTGCTCCGCCCGATACGATCCGCCGACTGCCGGACCGCTCATGGTCAGTAGCTCGCCAATGTCGCGCAATACCAAAGTCGCCATGCTGCTGACGATGCCTTGACCGGCCCGCCGGAGGCAATCTCAACTTGTCGGCAGCTCGACGGTAAAGCGCGTGCCGTGGCCAGCCACCAGCGGGCTCTCCAGCTGAATCTGTCCGCCGTGTCGCGAGATCACCTCAAGGCTGAGCGCCAGACCGAGGCCGGTGCCGCCCTTTTTGGTGGTGAAGAACGGCTCGAAGATCTGACGGTGCCGCTCCTTGGGAATGCCGGGGCCATTGTCGATGATGTCGACGGCGATTCCTGATGGCTCCGTTCCCGCGCCACCGGTTCGGCGACTCGCGATGGTCAGCTGGCGCTCGCTCACCGGCTGCTCGGCCATCGCTTCGGCGGCATTGCGGATCAGATTGAGCAGCACTTGCCTTAGCTGATTGTCGTCGGCCAGCACGCGCGGTAGCGAGTCCACAAGCGCGAGCGTCACCGCCACGCCCCGTCGAGCCAGCTCCTCTTGCAGGAAGCCAAACAGGCTGGTCAGCATCGCGTTCAGCTCGACTGGCTCCAGTCGCGGCTCGGGCAGGCGGGCAAAGCGCAGGTACTGCTCGGTGATATCGGTCAGGCGATCGACTTCCTTGACGATCGCTTGGGCAATCTTGCGGGCCTCTGCGTCATTGTCGGCAAAGTCATCGGCGAGCAGCTCGGCATTGAGCCCAATCGAGGTCAGCGGGTTGCGAATCTCATGCGTAATCTGGGCTGCCATCTTGCCGACCGCCGCCAGCTGCTCCGAGCGCCGCAGCCGCTCCTCGCGCTCGGCCAGCGCCGCCGCCATCGCGTTAAACTCGCGACCCAGCGCCCCAACCTCGTCGGGGGAATCGGCCTGTACCCGCTCCCGATAGTTGCCGCGCGCCACTTCCTTCGCACTCTCGGACAGCCGGCGCAGCGGACGCAGCGTGGCCTGCACCAGCAGCAGCACCACCAGGCCACAGAGCGCCGCGGCCAAGGCCAGCGCCACCGTCAGCAGTCCCGCCCGTGCTTCGTAGCGAGAGCCCGCGTTGACCACCTCGATCACTTTGTTGGTCAGGCTCGAGGACAGCTCTTGGAGCAGCAGCGTCGCTTTCTTCTCGCGCTCACCCGCCGACGGGATCGGCAGAGAATCCGTCGCTGAATAGAGTTCCGAAAGCTCCCTCAGGCGGGCCTTTACTTGCTCCAGAAAGATCGCGTCTTCCCGCGGCAGATTCCGCCGCAGCTCATCGACGTGCTGCTCGGTGATCTCGAGGCGCAGCCGTCGCAGCTTGCGATCAGCGGCCACTTCCTCCGTCAGACGCGGACCCTTGTCCGGGTCGAGCAGGCGTCGCTGCAAGTTGGCCTGAATGGTCTGCTGATCCTGAAGCTCCAGCCGCAGATTCGAGTAGCCGAGCGCCACCAAGCGGAGCTGCTGACCCAGGGTATGCACCGCCCACGCGCCATAGACCGTCGCGGCCCCAAATGTGAGCAGCACAACGACAAAGCCAAGCAGGATTTTGCTGCGAATTGACAGGCGAAGCACCGGACGGCCCTTGCTCCGGAAAATTTGTGAAGGACTCAGGATATAATCCAGCGGGAGAAAAAATTGCTAACCGAGTCGATGCCTTTGCTCCCCATGCGCTCGTCCGCTTGTCTGCGCTTGGTGCTGCCGTTGCTGCTACTTGGCGCCACACAGCTGGCCCATGGAGCCACTACCTCGGTCGGTCTTCTCGCTGTCGATGGTTCCGCCGTCGAGCCTGGCATGGGCGCGATCCTGACTGACGCGCTGCGTCGCAACCTGCCGCAGCTACACGGCATGCGCATCGAGCCACGCACCCAGGAGCTTGCCGAGGTCAAGATGGTCTTCGGTTGCAGCGACGAGCGGGCCGATTGTCTCAGCAAAGTCGGTCGCAACCTTGAGGTCAGCCGGCTCATCTATGGTTCGATTCGCAAGCAGGCCGGTAGCTACACCGTGGTGGTCAGGCAGCTCAATGTTTCCGACGGAACTGTCGAAAAAACGCTGAGCGAAACAGTCCCCAAACAGCTGCTGATGCAGCCGAGCCTGCGACTCGATGAGCTGTGCCAGCGCTGGCTTCGCTCGCTCCTCGTCGAGGGTCTGCGCGGTGGCGTGGTCATAAGTACCAATCCGCCCGGCGCGCTGATCTACATCGATGGGCAGGCGATGGGGCGGACGCCCTTTACAGCGAGCAGTCTCGACGTCGGCAACCATGTGATCAAGCTGGAGCTGACTGGCTACGATCAGGTCGTCAAGACCGCCCAAGTGCGCGGCAACCAAACCACCACCATCGATGAACAGCTGGCGACGCGATTGACGCAGCCCGAGGTGGTGGCGCCCGAGAAGCCGGGGCGAGCCATCCCCTGGGTGCCGATCCTTCGTTACAGCTCGTATGCGCTGTACGGGCTGGCGGCGGCCTCAGCGGTGGCGGCGATCGGCTCGTGGGTGGCGATGAGCAAGGCCGAGGATCGCGCCAGCTCGAACATCGACACGCTGATCGGCGAACTGGGTCCGCGCGCCGTCGATTACGCAGGATTTTTCTCCAACCGCGGCAAGCTCTCGAGCTGTCAGGGTCCGAGCGGGCTCGTCGGGAATGCTGCCTACGACTCCTATCTCAGCGACTGTCAGGGTGGCAACCGACTTGCCGGCGCCGCCAGTGGTCTGTGGGTCGCCGCGGGTACGTTTGGCGTGGCTGGAGTGGCCGCGATGCTGACCTCGCACTTTCTGAAAAAATCCGACGCTGTCGTACCGGGAGCGCCGTCAGACAAGCCGATCAGCTTGCGGGTGCTGCCGCAGCTCGGTCCCAACGGAGCCATGGTCCATGCGGCCTTTGAGTTCTAGCCAAGCGACAGGAGCGAGTCCCGCCATGCCGAGCGCCTTTGATCTCCGGGCGGTGCCTGTGAATCCGCCCAAGCGACCGGCAAGGGCTCAGATCGCGATCTTGCTGGCGCTCTCCATCGGGGCTTGCGTGTCGGACAAGAGCTTGCTCGACAAAAAGGCCGGGCCGATCGGCGAGGGCGAGCTGGCAGCGAAGAAACTGCAAGAGCCTCTCGACAAACACCTCTGCAAAGCGGCTATTTATCCGACGACAAAGCCCGACTGGAAGGTCGCGCGCGTCGTGTCCCTCCAGGGCCGGGGGCCCAGCTTTCAGGCTGCGCTCGAGGCGCTGTGCCGAGAAGCCGATGGTCAGAAGTTCCCCGCGGTCGTCGACATCTACTATGAGCGGGCCGTCACAGCCTGGTCTCCCAACCATGCTCTGCGCGGCACGGCGGTACGTTACAGCGACGGTTTTGAGCCACCGACACCACCGGAGATCGCTAGCGTGACGCCACCGTCCATGCCGAAGCCTACCGACGAAGAACCCGCGCCATCAGGCGAGGTTGCCCCACCGATCGCACCCAAGTAAGCGGGTCAAATTGGCTAGAGATCGCGGTCAACCCGTAGCCTGAGCCCTGAAAATCACCCCGCAATTCCATTTGCAACAGCGCCGCACGAAGAAATCTCCGACGGGAGTGAAAATTTCTGCAAAAAAGATGTTGACCCTTCCGGAGCGCTTGGGGTAGATAACTTCTCACTTGCGGCGCTGTTCGGCCAGCAGCGGAGCCAAACGGAAAGTTTGGTAGATGCTGTGTGGCTGGGTTTTTGGCGCTGCATGTCAGATTGGTCCTTGAAAACTGAATAGCGAGAAGCAGGGAAGAAGACATACAAGTACCCTGTCGAATCATTGATTCGGCAACGGTTCAAACATCTCAATTGGAGAGTTTGATCCTGGCTCAGAGCGAA
>Ga0154020_10000945_pt1 | contig 35888 bp, 28 predicted proteins | sample Klosneuvirus_201_FD_109709 | JGI IMG/M metagenome (GOLD analysis project Ga0154020, IMG submission 109709) | Active sludge microbial communities from wastewater, Klosterneuburg, Austria - Klosneuvirus_20160825_MG | ecosystem: Engineered > WWTP > Aerobic digester > Activated sludge | place...
CGATCAATCTCGGCATAACTGGAAAGCGGCGGTTTGTCGATGAATTATCGCGATCCGGCGATGCTCAACGTGTAATCGCGGCTGGAGGTTGTGTGGTCCCGGTCGAGCACCGCGAATGTCAGGCCTTCAACATCCATCGTAATGCCGTAGCCCATGATGAACATCAGCAGGACGCTTCCCAATCCGGCCAGCGTCAGTCGAATCGGATCGCGACTGAGTTCCCTGGCCTCACGATTGGTGTAGCTCAGCATGCGTTGAAGACTGAAGCCCGTGCGCGTTTTCGTAGCGGAAGTCGTCAAGACTTTCGGCGATTCAGGGTGCGCGTCGAAATTCTTGGCGAATTCCGCTACGTGATTCCCCTCCTCCGCGACCGCGTCTTCAAGGTATCCGATGAATGCCTCTTCGAGCGAATCGGCGCCGCGCAATTCGGTCAACTTCTCCGGCGTATCACTCACCAGCACTTTCCCGGCGTGCATCAGTGAAATTCGATCACAACGGGCCGCTTCGTTGACAAAATGTGTCGAAATGAAGATCGTGACTTTATCGCGGCGAGATAATTCGACCAAAAGTTTCCAAAAGCCATCGCGCGCAATCGGATCGACACCGCTGGTGGGTTCGTCCAGAATCAACAACTCGGGCTGATGAATCAGCGCCACCGCCAATGACAACCGTTGACGTTGTCCCAAAGGCAGCGACGCGGGCAACGCATCCATCATATCCGTCAATCCGAACCGCTGAGCCGATTCACGAACACGGTTCGGAATCTCCGCTTTGTCAACGTGAAACAATCTCGCGTGCAGGACCAGATTCTGCTTCACCGACAGTTCGGAATACAGCGAGAAGGCCTGCGACATGTACCCAACCCGCTGCCGAGTCCTCAGGTCATTCGCATCCACGCTGTTCCCCAGCAGCCACGCTTCACCTTCTGTTGCCGGCAGCAGGCCGGTCAGGACTTTCATCGTCGTCGACTTGCCGCAGCCATTCGAGCCCAGGAAGCCAAAAATTTCGCCACGCTCGATACGAAATGTCACGCTGTCAACGGCCGTGAAGTCACCGAAGCGCTTTGTCAAATTCTTCGCCTCGATCGCGATCTCGGCATGTTCGGTGACTCGCGGCGGAATCACCACTTCCTCGTGGCCCGCCCGTTTCGCTTCCGGAAGCAATTCAATAAACGCTTCTTCGAGCGACTTCGTGTTCGTCCGCGACAGCAACTCGGCAGGCGCACCTTGATCAAGTACTTTCCCTTCGTCCATCGCGATCAGCCAGTCGAATCGAGATGCCTCGTCCATGTAGGCGGTCGCGACCAGCACACTCATGTCGGTTTGGTCGGCACGCAGGTGGTCGATGAGTTCCCAGAACTGCCGTCTGGCCAGCGGATCGACGCCCGTCGTCGGTTCATCCAGAATCAAGAGTCGTGGATCGTGAATCAACGCGCAGCACAGCCCAAGCTTCTGTTTCATACCTCCGGACAGTTTTCCGGCGGGTCGATTTGCGAAACGAGACAAGCCGGTCGCGCTCAGCAGATCTGCGATGCGACGATGTCGCTCATCCCGATTGTGGCCAAACAGTCGTCCGAAGAAATCGACGTTTTCGAACACAGACAACGTGGCATACAGATTCTTACCCAGCCCCTGCGGCATGTACGCAATCTGCGGGCAGACCTGGTCACGATGTTTGGAGCTGGAAATGTTGCCACCCAGCACCGTCACGGTTCCCGTCTGCACTTTGCGAACTCCGGAAATGAGCGACAGCAGAGTCGATTTGCCGACGCCGTCCGGGCCAATAATTCCGACCATCTTTCCGGCGGGCAGTTCGAGATCGATTCCGTCGAGTGCCATTTGTGATCCATACCGCACACTCACGCCAGACAACTGTGCGACTAGTGTTTCCGTAGTGGATCTTGCCAAAGATCCCGGAGCCGGAGGATCTTTGGCCAAATCCACGACATCAGGAGTTCTCCGTTTTTTGTGACCGCTCATTGCTGTAGCCTGACTTTAAGTTCTTCAGGCCACTCGATGTCTTCATTCAGCCGCACGTAGGCCATGCCGGGCAAACCCGTTTTGACGCTGCGAATGTGTTCCTTCAACAACGCAGGATCGATGCGAGCCTTGATGCGGAACATGAGTTTTTGCCGCTCTTCTGCAGTTTCGACGGTCTTCGGGGTAAATTGAGCGACATCGGCAACGAAGGTGGCCTTCGCGGGAATCACATATTGAGGAGCCGCATCCAGGACAATCCGCACGTCGGTGTTTAGGCGAACACGTCCGGCTTTTTCTGTGGGCAGGAAGAACGTCATATAGACATCGGCCAGATCGACCATGTTCAGCACCTTGCCACCGCTGCCGAGAACCTCCCCAGGTTCGGCGATGCGATACTGCACCCGGCCATCGCGTGGAGCTTTCAGTGTGCTATCGGCAATGTCCACTTCAATGCGTTGAATGGTCGCATCGGCCGCCACGACGCTTGATTTCGCCTGGATCACCTGCGACTTCGCATTGGCGATCGCAGCATCGCTGGCCGCCACTTCGGCGATCGCGGCGCTGAGGGTCGCTTGAGCCTTAAACACTTCCGCTCGCCGCGTTTCGGCTTCCTGTTCAGAAACCGCGTTGTTCTTTTCCAGTTTGGCGGTTCGATCCGCGTTGCTTTGTGCGAGCTTCAATTCGACCTCGCGTTGACGGACAACCGCTTCCGCCGCCTCCTTGTTGCTTTCGCGCTGACGCACATTGCTTTGAGATGCTTCGATCGATGTTTTGGCACGTTCCAGCTCGGCTGCGGCTTGTGCAAGTTGCGCCTCCAGCACAGCGGTGCTCATTCGAGCGACCGCTTGCCCGGCGGTCACAAAGTCACCCTCATTGACCATGACTTCGTCCAGTCGCCCGGCGATCTTCGCGGCCAGGTCGATCTCAACCGCTTCGATCCTGCCGTTGCTGCTGGCAATGCCTTCGGGCAATGGCTCAGGCTGACTCTGCAGCCAGAAGTAGTATCCCGCACCGCCGACTGCGATCAGAAGAACGGGTAACAGTAGCTTTCGTAGGTTCATCATATGTCCAGATGTTGAATGTCATTTGTCGCTGCAAAGTACGACAGGCTTCCAGCCTGTCATCCGCAACCTGACAGGCTGGAAGCCTGTCGTACGTGTTGTTCCGATTAACGGGTCATGCGCGTCAGGAGTTCCTCGAGGTCGCTCGGGATCGGCTTGTGAGTACTGTACGCATCAATGAGAGGAATCAGCACAAGCTTTCCGTTGAGTTTGCCTGACATGACCGAGTGGGCTCCCGCGACCAGTGCGCGGACCGCGTGGTCCCCCAGTTCGCTCGCGAGAATTCGATCCGCAGGTGTCGGCACTCCCCCGCGCTGGACGTGTCCGAGCGTCAGCGTTCGAGTTGAAAACGGACAATGGGCAGCACGAAACTTATCGTTTAGAACCTCGGCTCCTCCCTGTTCGTCGCCTTCGGCAACCACAATGATAATCGACGACTTTCCCTGTGCCTTGAGTTCGTGAATTCGCTTGATAATCGAAGGCACGTCCGTCGGTGTTTCCGGAATGCAGGCGAACTCCGCACCACTGGCAACAGCGGTGTAAAGAGCCAGATAACCACTGTGGCGACCCATCACTTCGACCAGGAACATTCGTTCATGGCTTTCAGCCGTATCCCGCAGCTTGTCAATTGCTTCGACAGCAGTTGTCACGGCGGTGGGAAAGCCGATGGTAAAGTCCGTTCCGGCGAGGTCGTTATCAATCGTCGCCGGACATCCAATGATCTTACCGTCCCAGTGTCGGCTCAAATCGACAGCACCCCGCAACGTTCCGTCTCCACCAATCACAATCAAGCCTTCGATGTTATGCTTGTGCAGGTTATCGGCGGCTTTCTGCAATCCTTCGTCTGTGCGAAAACCTTCGCAACGGCGACTCCGCAATATTGTCCCGCCATATTGCATGATGTGTGCGACAGATCGCGGTGTCATCAACGAGTCGCCGTCCACGCTGACAAAAAAGTCTTCGTCCAGCAAACCCTGGTAACCAAATCGAATACCAACGACCTCACAATCATGGGCGTCCGCCGACCGCACAACGGCGCGAACGCACGCATTCATTCCGGGGGCATCACCGCCACTACACAACACAGCCAGTCTCATCGAATGCTCCTCCCGACCTGACGATTTTCTCGAAACCGTTGAATTCTTCCCGGCAGATCCAAAACTCCGCTGCCATGGAATTTAGGCGGCAAATATGGTTCCAAACGATTTGGTGAAAGGGCCAGCGTCCAATGCCTGCCGCGAACGCATGATCTTCGAACTGGCGGAATTTGGGACAATGAAAGAAACGATCGCGAAAGTGGTTCGGAGACGCACGTTCCTGCACGATATACATCAAAAAATGTCACAGGTCTGACAGGACAAAACAGAGCGTGAGACAGTCGCACGCCAACCGTTGTTTATCATAGCGGGGGCGGGTCTGAGTTGGTCAGGCGTAGCTGTTGTGGACTTCCCAGGGCGTGCGGTAGTCCGGCGACTGATGCGGGCGTTCGTGGCTGTAAAACGTGAAATAATCGGTCAGCCCTTTGTAACGATCGGTGAAGTGATGACGTCGCCCGTGACCACACTTTCACCTTCAGACAGCCATGGTGACGCTGTTCGCCTGATGCAGCAGAAGAACATTCGCCGTATTCCGCTGGTGGAAGCGGAGCGAGTCGTCGGGATTGTGACTCCGGACGATTTACTACTGGACGAGGGCGCATCACTGGAGCAGTTGGCCATGGTTATTGAATCACAAATCGGTCTGGGCGGCCCGTTAGCAACACTGCGCTGGGGATCATGGCGATCAGCGTTTTTCTGCCAATAGGGCCGCTGGCCAACTACTTCCAGCTACAGCCGCTCCCGTGGCCCTATTTTGTATGGCTCGTTGGAATCTTGTCCAGCTACGCCTTGCTGACGTCACTGATGAAACGATACTACATCTGCCGCTTCGGCTGGCAATGAAAGCAAACACAACACCTGAGCGCTTTGGGAAGTGGGCGTACCGAGCAAGTCATCGTCTCAGTGTGGTGGGACTGAGCGACAGCACTACTGGCAAGGGCCACCATGACGAGTTATTCGAGATACAAGAACAAGAGAACGATGCGTCCGGCTGAGAAGTAAGCCTCGCGAAAGTCTTGGCAGCTTCTTCTGCAATTCTTAGCTCGATTCGTAGCGTCGCTCGATAATCTCACAGAGTTCGGTGGCAAAGCCTTCGGACGAAGCTGTGCGCGTGTGTTTCAATTCCAGTTGCCGGATGTCTTTGCTGAGATCATGGTCACAGAACAAGCTGGTGACCCAACGCGAGAAATCATGGTGTTTGCAGTGACCGGCCAACACCTCAGTGTCCACTCGCCTGACAACCACCGCAAGTTCACGTAACGTTGCCGCCGATTCGCCGACGAGGTGCCCTTGATGGGTGAAAACGAACTCGCGACCGGCCCTGACGGGCGTGTCGAAATACTTGGTTCGATGTCGGACGTGCGTCGTCAGTCGAGGAGCAACAATAAATTTGCGGAGCTTCCCTTCGGCCTCGGTCGATGGTGGCAACATCGCCGCTTCGGTAATTCCCAGATTCGCCAGCGGCTCATACCAGTAATAGGAATCAACGGCATCCTCCCCGCGTTCGTCCAGGATGTCTCGCAGTGCATCGACTTCTGCATGTTCGGCAAGTCGTGTCACCAGCACGACGGCGATCAGTTTGAGCACGTTTGGTGGAAGTTGCGAAGGACGCCAGGTCACCAGCGTATATCCATCAAGCTGAACGTCCAACAAGAGTTCGTCGTTGTTGTCGCTTAGAAAATAATGACATTCATCCAGCAATATGCGATGCGGAAATCCGCGTTCGCGGCGGTGAGCGGCTACCAACGGGAGATGGTGTTTGACATAATTCTCCTTCTCGTGATGCTCAAGATGCGAAAGATTCAGGACGACATTCAGGCCTTGTGCCAGCAACATTTTCAAGTCATCTTCGTACGGTAAGAATCGACCGCCACCAAGGACAACGGTATTTGGCAGCGTTCCGAGACTGCTGTAATCGCCCTCAGGATCAAACACATACACTGTGTACCCAAGTAAAATCTGCTGTTCGATGAGCAATCCCGCGAGCCAGGATTTTCCGCTTTTCGTACCTCCCGCCACCAGCACATTTCGTCCGCGAACGGAAATTTCCAGTGGCGGTTGACCCTCGATCTCTTCCAGAATCAATTTGCGATGGCCCGAATGCTCTGCAGGCAGGCGAAGGTCGATGGATACCCGGTCGATATACTTGGCGACTGCTTCGGGACCGTCACCTTCGATGACATAACCTGCCGCCGCCTTCAATCGCGACGATCCCCACGAAACGGCCACTCCATGTTCGCAGCAGCTGAGCAACTCATGATCGTTCTCGGCATCACCAATTCCGATCGCGTTATGAACGGAAACGCCCAGTGTGTCGAGCAATTCACGCAATCCGCCCGCTTTACTGATCGACGGTGGCAAGAGCATCATCCGTCCGCGGTTAAACGTGATGGATAGCGGCAATTCGAGTTCACGAATCAGCGAGATCGCAACGGCGGCGAATTCGGCGTCCATTTCAATGACGCAGCGGCCAACCTTGAATTCGATCCCACGCTCGGTGAGTTTGGTGATCAGTGACAGCGGCGGCGGCGCTCCGAGCAGTGTGGTGTGCCCAGAGGGCAAAAACACCACGGCACCATTTTCCGCCACGACACCATCCACAAAGTCGAGGCAACCGGCAACGTGCTTAAGCTCCGAAAGAATGCGTCCGGTAACAATAACCACCAGCACACCGCGCTCACGAGCGTTGTGGATCGCCTGGCGCATGGCAGAACCGAGCTTGCCGTCACGGGCAATCGTACCGTCATAGTCTGTCGCGATCACTCGCAGTCGCATGGTGCTTCTTTTCGTAGATGAGTTTGCCTGAATTTTTTGGGACAGTGCCAACAGGCCTTTGGTGAATCTATTACGCGACCGCCGGGTCGATGCTGCCAGGGTCAATGCCAAGCGATTTTATCGCCGCCGTAAGTTTCGAGGCATCGAAATCGGACGACTCGGAAAGTGCCTGGAGAGTTGCGTAGGCGATGTGCTCTGCATCGACCTCGAAGTGGCGTCGCAACGCCGCTCGCGTATCGCTGCGACCAAAACCATCCGTTCCAAGTGTTACATACTTGCCCGGTATCCACTGGCGAATTTGATCCGGCACCAGTTTGACGTAGTCCGTGACAGCGATGAATGGGCCGCTCACACCCTCAAGCATTTCTTCCAGATAACTGCGACGCTTTGGCTGCTCCGGATGTAAGGTGTTGATTCGGTCCGCCGATAATGCGTCACGTCGCAACTGGCAATAACTGGTCACGCTCCATATGTCGCTTTCGATGTTGTATTGCTGGGCAAGAATTTCCTGAGCTCGGAGCACCTCAGGTAACAGTGGGCCGCTGCCGAACAATTGCGGTCGCGCCGTGCCGTTGGCTGGTTCGTCCGAGACGGTGCTCAAGCGATACATTCCTTTGAGGATACCGGTTTCGGCTCCCTCAGGCATGGCTGGCATCGAATACACTTCGTTGTAACCGGTCAAATAGTAAAAAATATTTTCATTGTCAACGTACATCCGCCGCAAGCCATCCTGAATGATGACCGCCAACTCGTATCCGTAGCCCGGATGGTAGGATTGAAGTGTTGGAATGGTCGTTGCCACCAATGGACTGTGGCCGTCGCAATGCTGCAACCCTTCGCCCTGAAGTGTCGTGCGCCCTGACGTCGCGCCGATCAGAAATCCTTTGGCCCGTGAATCAGCAGCCGCCCAAATGAAATCACCCACCCGTTGGAATCCGAACATCGAATAGTACAAATAGAACGGGATCATCGGCGTTTGCAAATGAGAATAGCTCGTCCCCGCCGCAATGAAACTGGCCATTGCACCGGCTTCATTGATCCCTTCCTGCAGCACTTGTCCGTCCCTGGCTTCGCGATAGTACATCAACTGGCCCGCATCGACTGGGTCGTAAAGTTGTCCTTTACTTGAGTAGATTCCGTAGCTGGCAAACAATGGATTCAAACCAAACGTGCGAGCTTCGTCAGGAATGATTGGCACGATCCGCTTGCCAATATGCTCGTCCTGCAGCAATTGCGCCAGGATTCTTGCGATGCTCATTGTCGTTGCTAACCCGCGGTCGCCTGTGCTTTTGAGATGTTTACTGAACTCTTCAAGACCGGGAATCGTGAGTGCCGACGTGTTCGTATTTCTTGCCGGAATGAAGCCGCCCAGCCCTTTTCTGTGTTCGAGCAAATAGGTCATTTCCTCGCTCGATTCGTCTGGCCGACAAAATGCCATACGTTCCAATTCGTCATCGCTGAGCGAAATGTCAAACCGTTTCGCGAAGGCGCGCAGTTGTTCGGCGTTCAACTCATGCTGTTGATGCGACACGTTGCTGGACTCACCCGCCGTACCCAACCCGTACCCTTTAATTGTCTTGGCAAGAATCACCGACGGGCTCTGTTTGTACTCCGTCGCCGCGCGGTAGGCGGCGTAGATTTTCTGGGGGTCGTGGCCACCGCGCCTCAAGCGTTTGAGTTGCTCGTCAGAAAGATGCGATACCATCGCCTGCAGCTCAGGAGACGTTCCGAAAAAATGTTCACGAATGTACTGCCCGGACTCCATGGCATACTTCTGATACTGTCCATCGACAACTTCGTTCATACGCTGCGCCAACAGTCCGTTTTTGTCCGCCGCAAGCAATTCGTCCCAGCCGCTCCCCCAGATTAACTTAATGACATTCCACCCGGCACCGGTGAACACGCTTTCGAGTTCTTGAATGATTTTTCCGTTGCCTCGCACCGGGCCATCAAGTCGCTGCAAATTGCAGTTCACCACAAACGTCAAATTGTCGAGATGCTCGCGTCCGGCCATCGACAGCGCGCCGAGCGATTCGGGTTCGTCGCTTTCACCATCACCCATGAAGTACCATACCCGTGACTGTGACGCATCAATGATGCCGCGATGGGTGAGATACCGCAGAAAGCGGGCGTGATAAATGGCCATCAACGGGCCTAACCCCATCGAAACGGTGGGGAATTGCCAGAACTTCGGCATCAGCCACGGGTGCGGGTATGAAGACAGCCCCGTTTCGCGAGGCGTCTCGCGACGAAAGTTCTCCAGGTCGGATTTGCTTAAGCGGCCTTCCAGAAAGGCGCGCGCGTAAACCCCGGGAGACGAGTGTCCCTGAAAGTAGACACAATCGCCCAGGTGATTCCCTGCCGGTGCCTGGAAAAAATGGTGGAAGCCCGTTTCAAACAAAGTGGCAATCGAGGCATAAGAACCAAGATGTCCGCCGATACCGGGGAATTCTTCATTGGCACGTACGACCATCGCCATGGCGTTCCAGCGAATCAGACTCCGAAGGCGTTTTTCAATCTGCAGATCGCCGGGGTAATCCGGCTGAAGATGAACCGGAATCGTGTTCACGTACGGCGTCGTCGTCACGATCGGAAGCTGGGTTCCCTGACTGGCAGCGCGTATCCGCAGCCCATTCAGCAGGGCTGCAACGCAATCCGAATCGTATCGCGCTGCCACGCTATCGAGCGATTCGTACCAATCAACTAACTCGTCGGGATCAAGCTGTGACTCGAACTTAAGTTCCTGTGTCTGATGCATTGTTTTATTCCATCTTGAAATGGGTTCTTCGTGAAAACATGGATCACGCGATAAATATATTTCACGCGGTCCAGACTGAGATACTTTCAAAGGGAACGTTTTCCATGTCCCTTCTCCCCCCTGGCAAGGGGGAGAAGGTGGCCGACAGGCCGGATGAGGGGGCTGACCTGAAGTTAATAGGATGAACCAGAAAACAGTGGATTCTTCCCCCCCACCTTAACCCTCTCCCCCGTGGAGAACGTGTACAGTTGGAAAATCAAATGCGGGGGAGAGGGGACAATCGCAAGAAAATCCACAGCTTCATTTTGGACTACGTGAAGTATAACGGTCTCTCGATCGATCCTAAACGGTTTGTTGTGAGTTCGGTTCACCGACGTTGCGCGGTTTAATACCGATAGATCGCGGCCAACCCCGAAGTTGTGGGCATCCGTGCTGCTGGCACAATGACGACCTCGCCACCTTTGGCCATTACCAACTCAGCGAGATCATCGAGCATGTCATCGACGTGCGAGTTCGTTGGATTGACAGAGCCGATTGCTCCGGTTTCTCGGTCGATCACGCCGGGAATGACTCGATCCGCTTCGACCAGCAGCGTCGCCACCTGGTTGGACACTGCCGCCCTGGCGACATCAGAAAGATCACCAGACCCGGATTGCCGGGACTGAGCTGTGGCAAATTTTTCAGTCAGTTCAATGAGACGATTCAAGTAGAACGGTTCGATTCCCTTCCACGCGAGCTGACGCAACTTTTCAAGGTCCAGTGAATCAGGGTCAATGCTGATTCCTTCGGCCAGTAAAAACGGATTGTGGCTTAGACTGCGAAAGTCGGCTTGATTCCTCGCAAGTGCCACCAACAGCAACGGCAAACCAGATAGGCGTGAATGGTGTTCCAGGATACCGCGATCGACGGCTCGAAAGAATTTCAGCACCTCGGCCTCCGCCAAATCCGTCCGTGGTTGGTGCCCGTGATGCACTGCGGAGCCGCCTTCGCCCGACCGTTTCCCGTACGAACCGACGGATTGCGTCGATGGACTTCGTTCATCTGTCAACACGTCCGAGAGTTCTGTCGGCACTTCAATCAATTCGACTGAATCCAGGCCATCACGGTTCCCCTCGTATAGGCGGGCTTCGTGCTGACTCAGGCACAATACCTGATAGCGGTCGGCTGACTGGAGAATCCGTACGAGTGGCTTCGTATGAAAACTGTCGGCGATGACGAGCAACTTTTGAACCGGACGCTGCAATTCGTAGACTTCAAATGTCTCGTGCGCACTGAAAATCGCCAGCCCGTCCGTCCGGTGTCTCCAAAACAGATCGTCGGCTGCAAGTGACTGAAATTTCTCCATGATTTCACGAACTTGCCGCACGGGATATTTCTCACTCAGGGAACTTTCCATTTCCGCCAACAAATTGCGGTAAAGGATCGGATCCTGCTTGTTCTCAGGCAGTCGCCGATGTGTTGGCAGATAGAGAGAAATACAGAGCGGTTCGTGAGCAGCGAGCAACCTGCTCAGACGTTCGGCGGTGATTTGAAGCATGGGTCATTTTCCTTAAAACAAGTTTGTCTGAATCCTGGTCACCACTAATTTCGCACAGCGGCACCTGACGAGTTGCGGACAGGGACAGCCGATCCGCAGTCAAGCACGTGCGCCTACGGCGAACGGTTCAACGAAGGGACTTATGCCGCAGTGACTATGATTCATCCCAGAGCAATCGCTGTGCCGGTCTTCGACTGATTGTTACAACTGATTCGTCTCGATAAAAGCAAGAATCACCATGTCTTTGAGGTGGTCCGTCTACATTGGCTGGCCTGTCAGTTGGAATTGGAGAACACTGCTCAATCGAATACGACATGCACGGACGCCGAGGCCAGTTCTTCTGGAGTTCGATCGGCTCGGTCGAACATTTCGCGAAACACTTTTACTTCTGCTGTTTCATGTTGAAACAGCTCATTCGCGTGTCGTGGGGAAATCACCTGAAACAACAATTTGGCGCGAACCGTGTATTTACCCGGTCCCGGAAGGGGCACTTGATAAACAACGCGGTCGCTGCCGCCGATGAAATTGAAATCGTCATTGATACCTGAAGGGAGTGTCGCCGGACCGTCGGCATGATCCTTGTTCCAGCCGAGCGGCAGCAGGCGATTGTCTTTGGCGTAATGGGTACCTCGCAACAAGGTAAACGTCGGGGCACCGTCCGCGTCCGCCATGATCGTCTCGTAGACCTGCACCTGGTCAGCTTGATCAATGATTTCCCAATGCGGGTTGACCGGCCCGCCCGCAACTTCACTGCCGAGAATGTTTCCGGCGGAATCGGTCAATTCGCCATGGGTGTTGTGCTGGCCGGATTCAAACACTGTTTTTCCAGCCGCATCTTTTACGGTCATCATGATCCAAACTCTGCGACTGGGATAAGCCGTAGGCAGTTTGTGACCGGCCAGATTGTTGACAACGACTTCAACGGTCAGTTTATTCCGTTCAACCAAGGGATTCTTCAGCTCAATCGTGGCCGTTTCGGTCTTTAGAAATTTCCGCGACAGCTCGATCGACGCATCAAAGGCGGAGGCGGGGGCCGTCACACCAAGCTGAGTTGCATTATCGCGCAGTATTTGTTTTATCAACGTATTTGCACTCGGAAAAGTATGGCGGCCAAACGGGGCGCGAGGTCGCAGAAAAGGAAAATCTCTTCCGCCTGGATTGTGGGCGAGATCGGTCACGATCGGATTGCCATCCACATCGTTGGTCGGCATGTGGCACGCCTGACAGCTTTTTGCGTGTGGGGCAGGATTCGTAACCTCGTCATTAAAAGCCGAGTTCCGCCATTCCAAATAGGGGCTTTGTTCGTGAAATTCGCCGGCGCTGGGTATTCCCTCCGCATCGACGCTGGTGGTGTTCACGGTATGACAGGTCGCACAGAGTCCCGATTTCAGAATGTGTGGGCCGTGAGTCGGCGTGTAGCCCACGTGATGTTGCATCGGCATCGTAAACGGATTGGCATGGGGGCCAAAGATCTTAGACTCTTTATTGATTTCGAAGTGCCCGGTAAACGACTCTTCGCTGCCCAGTCCCTTGTCCGTGATTTGATGGCATACCGTACACGAAACTCCGTCCAATCCGAGATGCGAACGTTGATCCGACTGCTTCAGATAGGCCAGTACTTTGCCGGGAGGACTCTCCGGGGCCGGCGCGGCCATTGGAGCGTGGCAGCGAGTACACTTTTCTTCGATCAACGCTTTCCTGGAAGGCGTCGCATCAACTTCGGCTGATAAAACCGCACGCCAGAACGGATCGCGTGCGGAATTGGCCATCATCGACGCTTGCCACAAGTCGTAGGGCGCGACTGGCCGCCGTTTCTCGTCTCGCATCGCGTTGGCCCGGTTAGAGCTGGAATGACACAACGCACAATTTTCGGCAGCCAGAAAATGAATGCTGTCATCGGGCTTTGCAGGCGACCGGGAATTGGCGGTCTGATTTTTTCAGCGCTTGTTGACACGGCACCGGCAGCCGCAACTGCGCCGAACTGTTGTGAAAGCGTTTGGGAAAAAGCCCAAATCAAAAACGCCGATCCGACAAACCGACTCGTCCGCGTAAGTAATGTCACCTCATCCGCTTCCCTAAAATTTAGTGCTGACGAACCACCAACCACGTCATTCCGAGAAACAGTGCCAGCCACACGCCAGTTCGCAACGTCATTGCTCGAATGCTGTCGATCGCGACAACATCGCTGTTCGCATACAAATATCCGATGAAGGCGAAGACGATCACGTTCAGTAAGAAAATTGCAGCCGCAGCGAATTTGCCTCGCCTTGGTTTGCTTAGCATCAGGAATCCGGCAACAACGTAGGCAACGCCCATGGCCGTGTTAAAAAACAAAAGCGGTCGATAAACCACATAGCCTGGATCATTGCCTGCCAATACCCGTCCGCCAGCGACAAGCGTGAGCAGCCCGAACGCAATTGCGACGAACGCCAATGATTGTTGAACGATTCTATTGGTCATGATTGATTGATTAGAGCAATCAATGTGCCAGTCGAATGCCTAATCGTGGTAAAGCGAGTTCCCTATGATTTATTTTATGTCACTCGGTCGTTCAAGTGCTTCACCAACTTGACAGTGTGCGAAATGGCGCGCGGCGAACGTGCAGGGCACATCGTATGTGCCAATTGCTTTTAGTCGTCACTCGTTTTACTCAGGCCGTGAACGACGAAATCGACGTGAGCTTCGAGCCAACGTTTGGTATTGAGCTTTTCAGATCTTTCGAAGGTCATCTTCCAGATCATGCGTCGCATGTCGTTTTCGACGATCTCGCTGTAGAAACGACTCATGGTCTGCTTCAAAAGGGCTGCCTGCGAACCCGGCCACAGTTTGACGATACCGGAAGCGATTTGGAACACGGGGCTGATGCGGTTGCGAACGATTGGCCTGTTGGCAGGAAATGCTTCGATGTGCTGACCATTGCTAAAATGGATTCAACTTCAACCATCCGGATTCCTCACTGCTGAAGACGCCAATCAAGAGTTCCCCATGGGTGTGTTTGACATCGGTTACCTGCACTGTCAACTCCACGCCATCTGCAACGCTGGCTTTTGGCTGTTGGCCCGCCGTTTGCAGTACAAAAACAAACAAGGAAAGCGTCGGAAGGATCACAGCAACGCCCGTCGAAAGTTTCTATTTCATCGTAAATTCCTTTTCAACGGTTGGAGGATGGAAGGTCAGTCACCAATTGAGACACTGACTCGCCGGTCAGTATTTGTCAAGACAGGATTCAGCCGTGAAAAACTTTGCCATCATCGCCGTGATTATTGCGATCATTGGATTCGCTGTTTATTGGATGTTCTTCCGTCCGTCGGATGTTGATCCGAATCTCATTTTGGTTTCGGGCAACATCGAGGTCACGGATGCGGAAGTCAGTTTCAAAATGCCCGGTCGTGTTAGTTCTCGGCCAATCGATGAAGGACAACTCGTTCAGAAAGACGAGTTAATCGCCACGCTCGATGACGCGGAATTGAGATCACAACTGGATCTGCGGCAAGCGGAGCTGCAGGCGGCTGAGTCCGCTTTGGCGGAACTGGTTGCCGGGTCTCGTCCAGAAGAAATTGCGGCTGCCAAAGCAGCAATGGATCAGGCGCAGGCGTTTGTTGACGAACTGGTGGCCGGTTCGCGCGAACAGGAAATCAAAGCCGCTGACGCAAAACTGGCCGCAACACAAGCAAGCGTTCAACTCCTAAAAAGCGATTTGGATCGCGGTTTGAGGTTGGTTCAATCGAACGCCATCTCACAGGAGGAACTCGATCGTCGACAAGGGATCTACGGCGTGGCCCTCGCCGAGCAAGCGGCGGCGAACGAAGACTTGAAACTCATCAAGGAAGGTCCACGTGCCGAGAAGATCGCACAGGCGCGCGCCGCATTGGCTCAGGTGACTGCCAAATACGATCTGGTCAAAGCAGGCCCGCGCAAAGAGACGATTCAACAGGCAAAATCGAAAACCGAACAAGTCAAAGCCGCCATTCAATTGGCGCAGACGAACCTGGAGAATGCCACCCTCAGATCACCACTGACGGGAATCGTGTTGTCCAAAAACACTGAGCCGGGCGAGTTCGTCGCGGCGGGAACCCCCGTAGTTACCGTTGGCGATTTAGAAAATGTCTGGTTGCGTGCGTACATCAACGAGACAGATCTGGGCCGAGTCAAAATTGGTCAAATTGTGCATGTGACGACGGATACTTATCCCGACAAACAATACGAAGGTCGAATATCGTTTGTGTCTTCGGAAGCTGAATTTACGCCAAAGAATGTCCAGACATCGCAAGAGCGCGTGAAACTGGTTTACCGAATTAAGATCGATATTCACAATATCAACATGGAACTCAAACCGGGTATGCCCGCCGATGCAGTGATCGAAATCAAGTAGCGGAATTCATGGACGCCATCGAAATCAAAAATCTGACGAAATCGTTCGACGACATGACCGCCGTCGATGATCTCTCGTTGTCAGTAGGCGAAGGCGAAATCTTTGGCCTGGTTGGCCCCGATGGCGCTGGTAAAACTACGACGATGCGCATGCTGACGGCGATTATGGAACCGACTTCGGGCGACGCGTGGGTGGCGGGGTATCACATCGTCAAGGAGGGCGAAGCGATCAAAGAAACAATCGGCTACATGAGCCAAAGGTTCGGCCTATACCCTGACTTGACCGTGATGGAGAATATCGATTTTTACGCAGACATTTACGAAGTGCCAAGGCGCGGTCGAAGCGTAAAAGTTGACGAGCTGTTAGCGTTCAGCAACTTGACCCCGTTCAAAAAGCGAATGGCTGGAAAACTTTCCGGCGGCATGAAGCAGAAACTTGGGCTGGCCTGCGCATTGATCCACACGCCGAAAGTTTTGTTTCTCGACGAGCCGACCAACGGCGTCGATCCGGTTTCACGCCGCGACTTCTGGCGGATTCTGTATCAACTGTTGCGAGACAATGTCACGATTTTCGTTTCGACGGCTTATCTCGATGAAGCCGAACGTTGTAACCGGCTGGCGCTTTTGAACAAAGGCAAGTTGCTGGCTTTGGGAACGCCCGACGAAGTGAAGAAGCTGATGCAAGGCACGATTTACGAAATCCGAACTTCCGAGCCGCGCCGCGCATCGTTGTTGCTGCGTGAAAAACTTGACGGCGATTCCGTGGGCCTGTTTGGTGATCGCGTGCATGTCGTTACTAACCGACCTGAACGAGTGCAGCAGATTTCGGAGACAGAACTCGCTGCGGCGAATATTCAACTCAACAAGATGCAGGTGATTGCTCCGTCACTCGAAGATGTCTTCGTTTCCGTGTTGGCTGGACAAGAAGTCGCCGCCGCCGATGGAGTCAAAAAATGAACACAAATGAAGCCGAACTGGCCGTCGTCGTTCGCGACCTCGAAAAACGCTTTGGCAAGTTCGTGGCGGTCAGCAGCGTCAGTTTCGAAGTCACACGCGGTGAGATATTTGGTTTCCTCGGTTCCAACGGAGCCGGTAAATCAACCGTGATTCGCATGCTCGTTGGATTGCTTGCCCCCACCAGTGGCAGCGGCACCGTGGCGGGCTTCGATGTCGAAACCGAAACCGAGAACATCAAAAAACACATAGGTTACATGAGTCAGAAGTTTTCACTGTACGAGGATTTGACCGTGGAAGAAAATATCAACTTCTACAGTGGCATTTATCGCATCGACCGCGCAAAGAAGAAACAGCGTAAAGAATGGGTGCTCGAAATGGCGGGACTGCGCGATCATCGACATTCGCGCACTTCGATCCTTTCTGCCGGCTGGAAACAACGTTTGGCACTTGGCTGTGCGGTATTGCATGAACCCGAAATAATTTTTCTGGACGAACCGACGTCCGGAGTCGATCCAATCAGTCGCCGCCAGTTCTGGGATTTGATTAACGAGTTGGCCGGCAAGGGCGTCACCGTATTTGTCACGACCCATTACATGGACGAAGCCGAATACTGTGATCGACTGGGGCTGATGGATCGTGGTGAATTGATCGCCGTCGGCACGCCCGGATCAGTGAAGGCGGATTTGATGAAAGACGACATACTGGATGTTCACTGCCAGCGTCCGCAAGACGCAATCGCGGACATCGAACAACTGGCATCTGTGAAAGACGTCGCACTGTTCGGACGGGGACTGCACGTGGTTGTTGAAAACGCGGAATTGGCCACCACTGAAATCCGCAAATTGCTGGAGTCAAAGTCATTTGCGATTGAAAAAATCGAGGCCATCCCGCCAACGTTGGAAGACGTTTTTGTTTCGCTGATCGAAGCACGCGACAAAGCGATGGACGTGCGAAAGGTGGCGGGATGATGAAACCGATTCGCGTCTGGGCAATTGCTCGCAAAGAGTTTGTTCATATTGTGCGGGATCCGCGTTCGCTGATGATGGCGATTGCCATTCCGATGCTGCTGTTGGTACTGTTCGGATACGCCCTCACACTGGATGTCGATAACGTTCCAATCGTGGTCTGGGATCAAAGTCAATCGCAAACCAGCCGCGAATTCATCAGTCGTTTTGATGGCTCGCGCTATTTTTCGATTCGCCAGTACGCTCGGAATTATCATGATGTCGAACGGGCGATCGATACCGGCGAGGCTTTGGTCGCCCTCATCATTCCAACTAATTTTGGCAGTGACATCAAATCGGGACGCGCTACGCCCGTGCAATTGATTGTCGATGGCAGCGACTCCAACACGGCCACAATTGCCATGGGCTATGCCGACTTCGTGGCCTTGAACTATTCGCAAGACGTTGCGATACGCGAGATCGCCCGCAGCGGTGGCCCGAAGCTTCACCCGCCGTTGGATATGCGACCTCGCGTCTGGTTCAACGCCGAACTGGTTTCCAAAAACTACATTATCCCCGGCTTGATCGCCGTCATCATGATGGTCATTGCCGCGTTACTGACGTCGCTGACTGTAGCCCGCGAATGGGAACGCGGCACGATGGAACAACTGATCGCGACGCCGGTCAAAGGATCAGAACTGATTCTGGGGAAGCTGTTGCCATACTTTGCACTTGGCATGTTGGATGTGCTCCTGGCGGTGATGATGGGCGAGTTTCTGTTTGAGGTTCCGCTGCGCGGCAACGTTGGTTTGTTGTTTGGCATGGCCGCGATCTTTCTGGTCGGCGCGTTGTCGCTGGGGATGTTCATCAGCATTATGACGCGGAGCCAGTTGCTGGCCAGCCAGTTGGCGATGGTACTCACATTCCTGCCTTCGTTTTTGTTGTCAGGATTTATGTATTCTATCGCCAATATGCCGCCACCGATTCAAGTCATGACTCATCTAATTCCGGCGCGGTACTTTGTCGTGCTGCTCAAAGGGATTTATTTGAAAGGGGTTGGGCTGGAAGTTCTCGGGTTGAACGCGGTACTGTTGGCCGTTTTTGCGGTCGTGATGGTCGCTTTAGCAAACTTCAAATTTCGCAAGAAGCTGGAGTGATTCAATGTTCGAACGCATCCAACAAATGCTGATCAAGGAATTTATCCAGACCTTTCGCGACCCGAAAATGATGGGTATTATTTTCATGATGCCGATCGTGCAGGTTTTGATTTTCGGTTATGCGGTGACGACTGATGTGCGCCACGTGAAAACGGCAATCCACGATCTCGACAACAGCGTGGTGAGTCGCGAATTAATCAGCCGATTTGAGAAGTCGGGCTACTTTGACATCGTCGAGTATGTGGAGCGTGACGAGCGTGCGACCGAATTAATTGATCGCGATCAGGTCAAAGCGGTGCTCAGAATCAACAACGGATTCGGGGAAGCGTTGCGCGCCGGCCGAACGGCTAAGCTGCAAGTCATTGTTGATGGAACCGATTCCAATACGGCTGGTATCGTGCTGGACTACAGTTCGAAGATCAGCCTGCGTTTTTCACAACAAGTCCTGATGACACGATTCACTCGCATTCGTGGCCTGGCTCAGAAACCCGGGCACGTGACACTCGAAACCCGCGCATGGTTTAACGAGAATCTGGAGAGTCGAAATTTCTATGTGCCGGGCGTGATCGCGATCATCGTCATGCTGATTACGTTGATGTTGACCAGCATGGCCGTCGTTCGCGAAAAGGAGATTGGCACGATGGAACAGATCATGGTCACACCGATTCGTCCTTTTGAATTCATTCTTGGAAAAACCGTTCCGTTCGCGTTGATCGGGTTTGCCGACGTGGTACTCATCACGCTGATCGGCGTGTTCTGGTTCGAAGTTCCGATTCGCGGCAGCCTGCCGTTGTTGTTCAGCGCGACCTCGCTCTATTTGATGACGACCCTTGGCGTGGGATTGCTCATCTCGACCGTTAGCAGCACGCAGCAGCAAGCCATGATGAGCACGTTTTTCTTTTACTTTCCAGCAGTGCTGTTGTCCGGATTTATGTTCCCGATCAACAATATGCCGATCGTGATTCAATGGTGTACGTATCTCAATCCGTTGCGGTATTTTTTGGTAATCATTCGAGGCGTATTTCTCAAAGGCGTCGGGCTGGAAATTCTCTGGCCGCAATTGGCTGCGCTGGCGATCATGGGTGTGGCGACGCTGTGGATGGCCGCGAGTCGTTTTCAAAAAACATTGGCGTGACTGAATAACTACAATTTCTTTAAAGGAAACAGTGATGATATCTTGTTTGAAGCAGCACCGATTATTGGCAGGATTGTTGACAATCAGTAGTGTTCTGGCTGGTTGCAGTTCAGATCAAACGACACGCGAATCTCAATCAGAACTGGAGGCGTCTACGTTGATTGAAGTGTCAGGCGAGAAAACACAAATGGCGACTGCACCAACCTTAACGGGTTGGACAACAGAAACCAGCATTGGAACAATCGTTGCTGAAAGACCTGAAACGGCCCGCGTACTGGAGTTGGTCGGAATCGACTATTGTTGCGGTGGGCAGAAACCTCTGATCGAAGCAGCCAAATCTCAAAACGTTGATTCAAATCAACTGCTCAATGCTTTGCTGGTTGTTGGAGCTCCACCCACGACAGATCAGCATGCGGATTGGAACAAGGCGTCCCTGCCAGACCTGATGGAGCACATTGTCACGGCTCACCATGGCTGGTTGCGTCGCGAGCTTCCTCCACTGCTTGAAACGACAAACACGGTGCTTCGAGTCCACGGCGACTCTCATTCGGAATTGGCAGACGTCGCTGCAACGCTGAAGAAGATTAACGATGCATTGCTTCCGCATCTGGATGAAGAAGAAACAACAGTGTTCCCGGCACTTCACAAGCTGGTTGCGGGCGAACCGCCCGCCGACATTGCCAAACAATTGGAATCATTGCGATCGGATCACGACAAACTGGGAACCGAGTTGCACCGTCTGCGAGAATTGACAGACGGATTCAAAGTTCCCGATGACGCTTGCGCAAAATACCGTGAGATGCTAACCGGACTGTCGGCCCTTGAACGAGACATGTTGCAACACGTCCATCTCGAAAACAACATTCTGCTGCCCCGCGCTCAATCGTTGCTTGCCGATCACGAGTCCAGACCATGACGATTGAACAAGACCGCAGCGCCGTCACGCGACAATACGCTAGGCTTGCGGAAGACGGGAATGTCAAGATTTACTCGCAGCGGCGGGTGCGCTGGAAATTCACATCGAAAAATATAAAATCTCGTGGCTGTGGGGGCTGATGACCGCGACCGCTCGCAAACCTTCGACTCAACCTGTGTTATGACCACCCCAGGGCTCAGTATTCCCGGGTTTGTGTCGGTGAGCGAGTGATCGATAGTTCTTTCCTCGCCGTCACAACATCCGGATCGCGACCGAGTTCGAAGCCTCGATGTTGAAGGATACTGAGCATGCGGTGGTTGCTGGGGGCGATGGCGGCGGTCAACATTTTGATGCCCCACGAAGCACAGATTCCCAGACAGTAGTCGGTCAACATTGATCCCAACCCGATGCCTTGATAATCGTCGGCAACCAGGACCGCGTACTCGGCCTTTTGGTGATTGATGTCGGCAACCAATCGACCGACTCCGACGAGTTTTCGATCACCGTCGCTTGCGACCTCTGCGACGATTGCCATTTCACGGTCGTAGTCGTTGAAGCAAAACCGGGCAGCCATTTGATGCGTCGGTTTCTTAAATTGATACTGAAAGCGAAACCATAATGATTCACTTGAACAGCTTGCCAGCAGTTCATGCCACATCGGTGCGTCTTCGGGTTTGATCGGACGCAACAAGACCAGAGTGTGATCTTTGAGTCGGAATTCTCTGACATATTCTTCGGGATAGGGGCGGATTGCCAGATGAGAATATCTCGCTGGCGGATTATCAATCATCGTTTGGTTAAACACGATCCTTGCGTCAAGTGCGACAACTTCATCGGGCGTCGCCAACAACGGATTCACGTCAAGCTCTTTGATCTCCGGAAAATCTGCGACCAAATACGACAATCGCATCAGGACTTCGATCAGTTTTTCGATATGAACTCGATGTTTGCCGCGATAGCCTTCCAACAGTGGCCACGAACGAAGTGATTCCAGCATTCGTCGTGCCAGCCGCTCGTTAAGCGGTGGCAATTCCAAAGCGAGATCTTTGAACAGTTCCGCCGATGTGCCACCAGCACCGACCAGCATCACGGTTCCAAAAGCCGCATCGCGTTTTGCCCCCACAATCAGTTCGCGACCGGTGGCATGGCCATACATACGCTGGATTGTGACTCCGTCCAGTTGTGCATCGGGCCGCAGAGTTCTCACGGACGTCATCACCTGTTGAAACGCATTGGTCACTGCTTCGTCACCCGCCAGATTCAAAATGACACCGCCGACGTCGGTTTTGTGAGTAATCTGATTCGACAAAATCTTTATCGCGACTGGATAGCCGAGATTGTTTGCTTGTCGAATTGCTTCTTCCACGTCCTGTGCAATCAACGTTTTTGAGATCGGGATTTCGTAGGCTTCCAGCAGTGTTTTTGACTCAATTTCCGTGAGAACGTCTGACCCATCTCCAGCTCGGCCTTCGATGATTGATTGAAAGACCTCTCGTCGCTGAACGCGATCCAGCTTGAAATTCAGCGACACATCTTTCGGTGTTTCATAAAGCATTTCACGATTACGAGCGTATTTGTCGAGATATTGAAAGGCGCGAACGGCTTGTTCGGGTACTGCATAAGTCGGGACGTTGGCTGCGTTGAACAAGCCGATTGCTTCCTGCATTGATTTGCCACCCATCCAACAGGCAAGGATTGGTTTCTCGGAAGCCCTTTCGACTTCGATCAAAGCTTTGGCTGCAGCCGTTGGGTAAGACATGGCTTGGGGGGCGAACAAGGCGATCACGGCATCGACGTCTTTGTCAGCCAATACAACTTTCATGGTTTTTGCAAAGCGTTCGGGAGTTGCATCACCGATCACGTCAACTGGATTGGCGCGTGACCAGTTCGCCGGCAGGAATTCGTTAAGTTGTTTCATCGTGGATTCGCTGAGTTCAGCCAACACTCCATTGTGTTCCAGCAATTCATCGGTCGCCATCACGCCGGGGCCACCCGCGTTGGTGACAATAGCAACTCGCGAACCCTTGGGACGTTTGTTGTGAGCAAGCAATTCAGCACAATCGAACATGTCACCCATCTCCTGAACACGGACGATGCCGGCCCGTTTGAACGCCGCTTCGTAAACCGAGTCAACTCCAGCCATCGCACCGGTGTGCGAAGCTGCTGCTTCTGCGGATTTCGCAAACCGTCCCGCTTTGTAGGCAATGATGGGTTTGTGACGAGTGAATGCCCGCGCGGCCGACATAAACTGGCGCGGGTTTTTGATCGACTCGATGTACAAGATGATTGAATCCGTATGCGAGTCCATGGCGAAGTAGTCGATTAAGTCACCCATGCCGATGTCCATCGAGTTCCCAACAGAGACGAAGTTGGAAAACCCGACATTTTCCTGCAACGCCCAGTCGAGTACCGCAGTGCAAAGCGCTCCCGACTGCGAGATAAACGCGATGCGTCCTTTTTGCGGCATGTCCGCAGCAAAACTGGCGTTGAGCGAAACGTTGGGAGCGATGATTCCCAAACAGTTCGGCCCAATGATCCGCATGTCTTCGTGATGCTTTGCCGTTTCAGCAAGCTCTTGTTGAAGCCTGGCCCCGGCAGTACCCACTTCGCGGAAGCCAGCGGTCAGAATTACCAAACCAAGGATACCTGCGCTACCGCATTCATCGACGATTTGACAAACAGTTCCGGCTGGTGTGCAGACGATGGCCAGATCAACCGTTTCTGACAGTTCAGAAACGCTTGCGAACGCAGGCAGACCTTCGATCTCGTCATGCTTCGGATTCACTGGATAAACCGCTCCGGTAAATCCCCCTTCAATCAGGTTCAGCAGGACGGTGTTTCCAACCGAGCCCTTTCGAGAACTCGCACCAATCACGGCGACGCTTTTTGGTTTGAAGATCTTGTCGAGGTTTTGAACGGACATTGGACGCCTGATTTTCTCGTTATGAATTATTTGAAGTCGTGAACCTTTCGCTCACAATCTTTCGAATCCGGCCCAAGTCAACTTTGCCCAAACTTGTCAGTGGGATTGTTTCAACGTGAATGAAATCACTGGTACGAGGTATCCACAAGTTGGGGACTCCCAATTTCGAAAGTTGCGCAATCACTTCGCCGGGCGTATGTTGTCCCAAGGTCTGAAAGACGACGATCAGTCGTTCACCTTTTTTTGAATCGGGAATAGCCGTCACAACCACAGGTATTTCCGTGATGGATGCCTCGGTGATCGGGTGGTCACAATCCGTTGAATCAGAGCTTGTTTCACTTTCTGTGGTTGTATTTCCAAGGCGTTCGAGAACAACGCCGGTGATGAGTTTTTCGACTCGTTCGTGCGGCACGATTTCTCCGCCGATCTTGGAAAAACGGCTTTGTCGTCCCGTAATTTCGATGAAACCGTCGTCGTCGAGCCGAGCAAAGTCGCCTGTGTTGTACCAGCCGTCTCGAATGACTTCGGCTGTTTTCTCCCGATTGTTCAAGTATCCGAGCATCACTGTCGGGCCTTTCACCAGCAGCAAACCGACTTGCCCCGTTTTCAGTTCTGTGAGCGTCTCTGGAGCGACAACTTTGACTTCCACGCCGGGGACAGCTCGACCGACCGTACCTGGCTTGGTGCCTTCGACATTGAGTTCACGCGATCGATGCTGCGGAACATTGACGGCTGCCCAGGGGGAAAGTTCGGTTGTTCCGTATCCTTCGACGGGACTGGCGTCGAACTTTTCAGAAAACGCAACGGCTAGGTCAGGCTCAAGTTTCTCCGCACCAACCACGGCCAGATCCAGCGTCTGAAAATCTTCCGCCTTACAGCGACGGAGATACAGTTGCAAAAATGTTGGCGTCGCGAACAAAAGCGTCGCGCGAAATTTCCTCGCAAGTTTTCCGATCGTCTGAGTGCCGAACGGATCGAAGTGATAAACCACCGCCATATCACTCATTAGAGGCAACCACAGCGTTGCGGAATAACCAAACGCATGGAAAAATGGCAAAATCCCCAGCGTGACATCGTCTCGACTGATGCGATACAGTTGACGAATGGCATCGACGCTGGCCAGGACATTCCCGTGGGTGAGCATCACGCCTTTGGGCGGGCCGGTCGTTCCAGATGTAAACAGCACGGTCATCAGATCGTCGCGTTTGAGCAAATTCAGTTGAAGAATTCGACTGAGCAGAAACAGCGGAAGACAGTAAGTTTGCAAGGCGGCAATCAACTTGTCGCGCCACGTCGCCTGCTTCTGAAGGTCTTCCATCAAGATCATTTTCACCGAGAGCAACTCGATCGGTTTGCGTTTCAAAAACTGCTCGCTGCTGATGACGTGCGTGATGCCGCATTCGCGGATGCAATGCTCGACTCCCTCAGCAGACAGGGCATAGTTCAGGTTAACCACGACTTTTCTGTTGAGCCCGACCGCCAAATTTGCCAGAACCCCTCCAGCCGAAGGTGGAAGCAACACTCCAATCATTGGTTGTCGAGCGTCAACGATTCCCATGCGGCGGATCAGGCGCGCAATGACCAATGCCGCCAGCAATAGCATGCCACGGGACAAACGCACGCCGGTCGAATCAGCAACCTTCAACCGAAAGATTTGCCGACGGCAGCCAATCAGAAACTCGTGGATTGGTGTTTGAGTACTCATTCAGTTCGTGGCCGTTACTTTGGACTGTGAATCAAATCGCGTATTCGTTGTGATGAGGGGATTGTGAATTTCTGCCACCGGTATGCTGTTCCTTTGTTTCCAGGAAAGCAGGTTCCGGAGTCAGCTATAGCGGCACTCATCAACAGTTCTGCTGACGACTTCCGCGACTTCTGCGACTTCTGAAGTCCGAGACTTGCTTCAATCAGTAGCTCGCAAGTTGTGTGCCACGCCCCTGTGAGACAGTTTCGATACGAAACTTGTAAATATACTTCAAGCGGCACGCCCAACGGTTGCGGGCGATGCCGGCACCAAGTATGTGCGAATAGCGACATATGTGTGTCAGGCGTGAACAACATCGCACTACCTGGTCCCAGCAAGCCGTCGATTCACTCAAAACCCGTGAGCCGCATGGCGCTAGCCGCGAGTTTTGCCCATGTTTTCCCGGGCAATCACCGGTGGCTAGCGCCTTGCCGCTCACTAGATCAACAGCCTGCCAGCCGCAATGGATGCGTTCGATGGCTGCATCTCTGCTCTTAGACGAGCGGCAGAAACAGGATTACCAGAGATATTGCGTCGCCGAGGGAATCCGACCTGAGACAGGTCGGACTACGTCGGCAGGTCTGTCCTCAGATCTGCTTCCTTTGGCGTGGTTCAGTCGCACGAGTCCGCTCGAACCAATGACTCGCCGATGGTAAATCCTTTCCTGCCGATCGCCTTAGAACCTGTCCGCAACCAAGTTCGTGAATTGGACGAGGCCTGATTCTGTTCTGCCGTCAGCGAAAATCCCGTCGGCGGAGCGACGGGCGTACAGTACATCCGTCGCTCCACCGACGGGAATGTTCTGCGCCGAGAGCTTACTGGTCTTCCCGATCAAGAAGTTGATTTTGGACAGATCCTAAGTAACAATATCCGCCACTTGGGCTGAAAGTTAAAGTGAACGCGAAAATATGCCGGAACACGCTTTGCTCTTCACTCTCTGCGCTGACTGCATAATATTTTTACTGCTGCTGATTGTGGGCAGGGTTCTGCACTTCATTGATCGGATGCGGTTCTGATGAGCGATGACGAATGACTAATGATATCTGGATTGTGGCGTCGATTTTGGCTGCGACCGTCTTTGCCTTCCTGCTGGACCGTTTTCGGCTGGACCTGGTCGCTTTTCTTTCGCTGTTGGCGCTGCTGCTGACCGGTATCCTCACCCCATCCGAGGCAACTGCAGGGTTTTCCAACTCGCTCGTGCTGATGATTGCAGGACTGTTCGTCGTGGGTGGTGCGATTATGGAATCCGGTGTTGCCGACCTTGTGGGCAGTTGGCTTGGCCGGTTGAGAGGCATGTCCACGACCAGGCTGACCGCGACCGTGATGCTCGTCACCGCTCTGATGTCCGCATTGATCAGTTCGACCGGGACGGTTGCGGTCATGCTTCCGATTGTGCTCAGCCTCTGTCGCCGTGCTGAGGTGTCGCCATCGAAGTTATTGATTCCACTCGCCTTCGCCGCTTCGCTCGGAGGCATGCTGACATTGATCGGCACTCCGCCCAATATGGTTGTCAATCAGGAACTCCGCGATGCAGGACTCGATCCCTTTCATTTCTTCGCATTCACACCGGTGGGACTGCTGTTGCTCGGTGTCGGAATCGTCTACATGTGTATGCTTGGCACACGGTTATTGCCGGCGCATTTGCCGGGTTCCGGGAACGTCGGGCGAACTGATCACAATCAGAAAAGCGAACAGCGGTATGTTTCACGTCCAGAGCTGATCCACAGCTACGGCATCGATGGCAAAATTAGTGAAGTCAGGATCCCCCGCCGCTCTGCGTTTGCCGGTCGCACCCTGCGAGAACTTGGGCTTCGCACGACGTTTCATGTGAGTGCGATTGCCATTTCGACGCAGGGTTCACGAGGACCGGTCGTGCGCCGATGTGATGCCGATACCATGCTGGAATCTGGCGACACGCTGTTCATTAAGTCATCAAGCGAAGATGCGATCGCGAATCTGGACCGTGAAGGACATCTGGAACTGATTTCGACACCGCCGTCGCTTCCCAAAGAAGTCTATCTGGCCGAGCTGATCATTCCTCCGCGATCGGACCACGTCGGGCAGACGGTGCGTGATGTCGGCTTCTATCGCAGGTATGGAGCGATGGTGCTCGGATTACAACATAGAAACCAGCCGGTTACGACCGGAACGTCGGACACGCCGTTGAACCCCGGCGACACGCTGTTGATTGCAGCGAACACTTCCGCACTCGAGCGACTCCGGAAGTCACGTCGTAACGTGCTGTTAATAGGCATTCAGGAGGAGCAACGCGAATCCACGCTGACTCCTGCCGCCCGCTGGGTCGTCGTCATCCTGTTGGGGATGTTGATTGCGATGAGCACAGGCATGGTTGCGAACGTGACAGCTGTCCTGGTGGCTGCGACCTTGACCGTGGTTGCCGGAGCGTTCCGTGGATCCAATGCCTACCAAAGCATTCATTGGGAGAGTATCGTGATGATCGGATCGATCCTGCCGTTGGCAACCGCGCTGGAAAAAACCGGTGCGATCGACCTGGTGACCGATGCGATTGTGGAAAGCCCTGGATTAACCAGCCCGTTGATGCTCTTGCTGCTGCTGTTCGCGGTCACATCGCTGCTCAGTCAGGCAATCTCGAATACGGCGACCAGTTTGCTGGTTGCTCCGCTGGCGCTCGAACTCGCTCAGCGACTGGGTGTGTCGCCGCATCCTTTAATGATGGGCGTTGCGTTGGCGGCATCGACTTCATTTTCCACGCCTATGGCGTCACCGGTCAACTCCTTAATAATCGGAGCCGGAGGCTATCGTTTTAGCGACTTTCTCAAAGTGGGCGTTCTGCTTCAACTGTTAGTCCTTGCCACTACGCTCATCATCGTGCCGATCCTGTTTCCGTTTGACGGGTAGCTGAAGAAATTGAGCTCTGGCGAGTCCGGCTCACGAGGCATCCTCAACTCGGCAGGAAAAGATTCCATCGACGAGATCGCGAACTGCAGGACGCAACACAACGACGACGTGGTCACCACTTTCAATTCGCGTACTTCCTTTGGGCATGATGATCTCACGTTCACGGGCAATCATCGCGACGACAACACCATCGGGTAAGCCGAGTTCTCGGATCGCCCGGCCAACAGCGCCGCAGCCGGTCTCCACGTAGTAATCGACAATGTCTCCGTCAACATCCCGTAACGAACTGATTTCGAGCGTCACTGGAGGCGGTGGGGATCGCTGCTCAGTTACGTCCAGTTTCAAAAACCGAGCCGCTGCCGGTAGTGTCCATCCCTGGATGAGCGAAGAAACCAGGACGACCACAAAAACCGTGTCAAACATCAGCGAGGCCTCGGGCAGTCCTGCGAGCATCGGAAACGTGGCCAACGTAATGGGAACAGCTCCCTTCAGGCCGACCCATGACAAGAAAACTAATTCCCGGATTGAAAATCGAAACATGGACGCACACAGCAACACGGCAATCGGACGAGCAACGAGGATCAGGACCGCAGCAATCAACAGTGTCACACCGGCAACCCCCAACAATCGTGTGGGAAAACTCAGTAGCCCCAGAGTTGTGAACATCATAATCTGGCAAATCCAGGCAGCGGCATCGTGAAACGAAAGGATGCTGCGGTGGAAAACCGGACGCTGATTCCCGATGACTATGCCGCACAAGTAAGCTGCAAGGAAGCCGCTTCCTTCAAGAACCGCCGCCATTCCGAACGAAAGCAGGGCAAGGGACATTGCGATCACCGGATAAAGCCCCGTCGCGTCGAGTTGGATGCGATTGAGCAACCAAACTCCCACAAATCCCACCACGATCCCGACGATCGAACCGACGATGAACTGCGTCAAAAACAAGTTGAGTAATCCCAGGCCGGGAGCCACCTCGCCAGAGAGTATCTGAATCAATCCGATGGTCAGAAATATCGCCATCGGATCATTCGATCCACTTTCAACCTCCAGCGTATCGGCAAGTCGCCGCTGGATATTGACACCACGAGAGCGAAGGACCAGGAACACCGCCGCCGCATCCGTCGATCCAACGATGCTGCCGAGCAGCAGACCCTGAAGTACCGAGATTCCGAGAATCCAGGATGCCGCCAGGCCCGTGATCACGGAGGTCACGATCACGCCCAAAGTGGCCAATGTGGCCGCCGGTTTCCAGATCGGCCGAATCGATTGGTAGGATGTGCGAAGCCCGCCATCGAAAAGGATCAGGCACAGTGCGACCGTACCAATTGCGCTTGCCAGCGAGTAGTCTTCGAATTCGATTCGACCGATTCCTTCGGAACCCGCCAGCATTCCGACGATCAGAAACAACAGCAATACGGGCACACCAATGCGCGCTGACAACTTGCTCGACGCAACGCCCAACAGCAGCAGTACGGCTGAGACCAGGATAGCTGTGGCGATATCCGGCATCACGATTCCGCTTCGTTACGCGGCGGAATGGCAAGTACGTCGCATTCGGCAACCCGCAGAACTTCTTCTGCCACGCTTCCCATCAGCACACGCCCAAACACGGATCTCCTGCAGGTTCCCAGGACGATCAAGTCAGGCGGCCGCTCACGGGCTGTCTCAAAAATTGTTTCAGGAATATTCACGGTGATCGGTTTCAAAATTGTCAATATCTCTTCCGCAGAGACCCTGGCGATAAAGGAGGCAACCTCATCGACGGCTCGTCTTCTTTCCCCGGCGATATACGCTTCCTGTTCCTCTTTCCTAAACGACTCGCGACTCATCAGTGCAGCTCCGGGGGCACTGAAGCCGTACATCAGCGAAACACTCGGTCGATTGAACAGCCCAAGTGCCTGGGCTGTGCGGAATGTCGCCTCCGAATGGGGAGAAAGATCCGTGGTTACGAGCACTCGTCGGTAAGGACTGGTCGGAACACCGTTGGCCATCAAAACCGGGCGGTCGGAGTTTCGGATGGTTCGCTCGGCCGTGGTCCCGATAAGAATATCCCGAAGAATCTGTCGGCGATGTGGACCGATGACGATCAAATCGGCATCCAGCTCGCGAGCAGCCTGCGTGATTCCCAGGAATGGCTGGCCGAGGACGACGCGGAAGCCGCATTTAATACCATCGACTTTATCAAGAGACCTCGCCATCTCCTCAAGCAACTCGGTCGATGCAAACCGTTCCGCCTGCACGATACGTGGAGCCTGGTCGTCATCAACAACATGAACCAATTGAATCCGGGACTCAAACTCATGCGCGAGCAACTGCGCGCGTCGGATCGCACGATCCGAGCGTTCCGAAAAATCTGTTGCAACAAGAATCGTCTTCATACAGTTACTCCTGGTTGCCACCGGACGACCAATCGATCGTTGACGTGGTGCCGCTGATTCTCACTCAGTCGTCGTATCGGCTTCAAGATTCGACATTCGTCTTGCCATCGCAAAAGTGATACCAGCGACCATGTTGTCTCCTTTGCTAACATTGCTGCTGAGAATTCCCGCCGCATCTGTGCGAATAGTAACATGTGTGTCACATGTGGTAAATGTGACCGGCATGGTTCCAGTCTGAATTCGAGCGATGATTGCTCGGTCTAAGTATCCCAGGCCGGTGGCATCCTATTTGCATTTCAGTTTGCACCACATCGCCTGGCGACTTCGGCCACACAAAAACAAAACCGGAATGACGCTCACGGCAGTTCGAACTGTCTATTGTCGGTGGCTCGGAGACGTGTTGAATGACGATGTTGCGATCTTCGGCGGCAGGAGCGCTTCGCTACCCCCGGCCGCGTGGTCGGCGGGATTGGTAGATTGGCGCATCCCCACCGTCAAATGAGAATCATCTGCGAGTAACCCACTATGAACTTAACCAGTATTGCGTTTTCTGATTGGCACAACAGTTGCGGAACAACTCATGGAAGCCGTGACCGCTCGTCTTGAGTTGGGTTGCATTGAACTCAGTTGAGACAGCTACCGCAGGTAGAAATTCATCTGGTGATCATCTTTAGAGGAACCACTCATGCTCCTGAAATATTTTTATGATACTGCGTTGGCGCACGCTTCTTACATGGTCGGCTGTCAGAAAACGGGAGAAGCGATCATCATCGACCCCGGTCGTGATGTTCAGCAGTATCTTGACGCTGCGGTGAAGGAGAGTATGAAGATCGTTGCCGCTGTGGACACTCATATTCATGCCGACTACGTTTCCGGTGTTCGAGAGCTGGCCGATCAGCACAGCGTGAAATTGTATCTGTCCGACGAAGGACCAGCCGAATGGAAATATGGGTTTGCTGACCAGTACCCGCATCTGTTGCTGACCGATGGTGACAGGTTCTCGATCGGAAATCTTGACTTTGAGGTTTGGCACACACCCGGTCACACGCCGGAAAGTCTTTCGTTCTTACTGACCGATCGAGGTGGTGGTGCCGACGAGCCAATGGGAATCTTCACCGGTGATTTCGTTTTCGTGGGTTCGATTGGACGACCTGATTTGCTGGAACAAGCCGCTGGGATCATGAACACTGCCGAGCCGGGAGCACGCGATCTCTTCAAATCCATCGAGCGATTTCGCGGCCTGCCTGACTTCCTGCAGGTCTGGCCCGCGCACGGTGCGGGCAGCGCGTGTGGCAAGGGACTCGGTGCCATTCCGTCGAGTACTGTGGGCTACGAAAAACGATTCAATCCCGCGTTGCAATTCACCGACGAGCAGGCATTCGTCGATTACATCTTGTCCGAGCAACCTGAAGCTCCGACGTATTTTGCCGTGATGAAACGAGTCAACAAAGTAGGGCCAACGGTTCTCGGCGACAACAAGCTGCCGGACGCACTGGACTCGAATGATCTGCCAGGCATCGTGCATGAGCAGATGGTAATCGATACATCAGACGCGACGTCATTTGCCAGGGCGCATGTTCCCGGCACCATCAATGTTCCTATGAAGTACCTGGCGGCCTGGGCTGGCTGGCTAGTCGATTACGAAAGACCGATTTACCTGCTGACCTCGCGGAAGGAACTTCCCGAAGCAACACGGATTTTGCAAAAGATCGGCATCGAAAAGATTGCGGGGTACTTTGTTCCAGGCAAGGTCAAAGCGGCAGGACTCCGCACTCAGTCCTATGTCAATCAAAAACCGAAGGAGCTTGCGGTGAAGGTCGAAAACGGCGAAGTAACCCTGATCGATGTTCGAGGCGAATCGGAATGGGCCGAAAGTCACATTCAACAGGCTCAACGATGCTTCCTGGCAAATCTCCCGGAGAAACTAAAAGAGTTCGATGGCGATTGCTCGCTGGTGTTTCAATGCCGCAGCGGAGGTCGCTCGGCGATCGCAGCAAGCCTGGCAAAGGCGGCTGGTGTGCAAAACGTTGTCAATATGTCGGGCGGAATTGTGGCGTGGACCAAAGCGGGTTTGCCTGTCGTCCAGGGAACTTCCGAAGTACACGGTCCCGACTGCTCCGCTTCGACCAGCGAGGCGGCTTGCCAGAGTCAAGCCGTATTTTGGAACGCGAAGTGTCCTACAGCGCCTTAGTTGGGCGATCATATATATTTTTTAGCCGGGTTCGCCAGAATAAAGGACACAGCGATGACGAAATCCATGAAAGCGTTCGTGATGCAGGGCATCGGACGCACTGAATTCGCAGAGAAACCGATCCCTGAACCCGGCCCCAACGACGCGATTGTAAAAACGACGCGGGCGCTGGTGTGTACGTCGGACGTGCATACCATCAAAGGGGCAATTGGTGATCGGAATAACCTGACGCTCGGTCACGAAGCGGTCGGAGTCGTCGCCAAACTCGGCAGCGAAGTTCGTGGCTTCAAAGAAGGTGATCGAGTGGCCGTGAACGCGATCACGCCGTGCTTTCAGTGCGAAAACTGCCAGCGAGGCTATTCGTCGCAGTGCGGCGGAATGCTGGGTGGCTGGAAATATGCGAACATCAAAGACGGCAACTTCGCCGAGTACTTCCACGTCAACGATGCAAACGCAAACCTGACGTGGATTCCTGCGGCGATCTCGGACGACACGGCGGTGTATGCCTGCGACATGATGTCGACAGGATTTATGGGTGCCGAGCACGCCAACATTCCAATCGGCGGAACGGTTGCGGTGTTCGCTCAAGGCCCGGTGGGATTGATGGCGACCGTCGGCGCAAGATTGCTGGGTGCTGCCTTGGTGATTGGCATCGATGGTGTGGTGGATCGGCTGAAGATGTCGCGTCATTTCGGAGCTGACGTGGTCTTGGACTACACGCAGGTCGATCCGGTGGAAGAAATCCGCAAGCTGACAGGAGGTGTCGGCGTCGATTCGGCGATCGAGTGCCTGGGAGCTCAGACGACATTCGAAGCGTGTGTCAAGGCGACTCGGCCAGGCGGGACGATTTCTGTCGCGGGCTATTTTGGGCACGGTGACAGTGTGAACATTCCACGCATAGAATGGGGCGTTGGCATGGGCGATAAAGTGATCCGCACCGGATTGTGTCCGGGCGGCAACGTGCGAATGTCGCGGCTGTTGAGCCTGATTGAACATGGCCGCGTCGATCCCTCTCCGCTGACGACGCACACCTTCGATTTTGACGAAGTCGATAAGGCCGTGCGGATGATGGAAACCAAGGAAGACGGCATCCTGAAGCCCCTGATTCGGTTCTGACTATAGCAATACAATGAACGCATGAGAACAAGCCGAAGGATTACCGTTTCCGTTAGGGGCGACCTGGCTACCCGAACAGTCGATGCTCAACTTTACGCTATATTCGCGTCACACCACGGCCGTTCATTTATTGCTGTATGCACACGATGACCTGGTGAAACCGGTGGTTGAGGTCGCGCTGGACTATTAAAAAAACAAATCCGGACCGATTTGGCACTGCCGAATTCCATGGGAGCAATCCGATCGTCTGGCCTATTATGCGTATCGCGTGGACGGCCCTGCTCCTCACGGCGGATACGACTTTCGTGCATTTGATTTCGAGAAGATTCTACTCGATCCGCTGGCACGCGGTGTTTTCTTTCCCGAGCAGTTTTCTCGCGAGGCAGCCTGTCGTCCTGGATCTAACGCAGGGCAGGCTCCACTGGGAATTGTGCCGATCTATACTTGCCCGTTCGACTGGGAAGAAGATCGCGGGCCACGTCACGGCAGTGATCTGGTTATTTATGAATTGCACGTGCGCGGCTTCACGATACATCCGAATTCCGGCGTGCCGGCAGCGCATCGCGGCACGTTCCAGGGTGCCATCGACAGGATCTCTTATCTGACCGATCTGGGTGTCACGGTCGTTGGACTGATGCCCATCTTTCAGTTCGATCCAGGCGAAGGGAATTACTGGGGATACATGCCGTTGAATTTTTGCTCCGCATCATGCTTATGCGACCGAGCCCGCCCGCTGCAATCAACACGATGAGTTTCGGGCCATGGTCAAAGCTTTGCATGCGGCCAACATCGAAGTGATTCTGGACGTCTAGTCGATATGTCCCACAATTCGCGACAGCTTGCATATTTCCTGCATGGCAAATCACAAAACGATGCAGACATTTACGTGATGATCCATGCCTCGCCCGATCCAGTTGAATTCGGCATCCAGGAAGGAGCCGTCGGCGATTGGCGTCTGGCCGTCGATACGTCTTTCGATTCCGAGGACGAAGCTGAGGTTGGGACCGCGATTGCGGCCAGTACCTGCACCATCAACGGGCGATCGGTCGTGGTTCTTGTGAACTGAGAACGTTCGCTGCAAAGAGATTGTGCTGGATGGCGCGCCCGCGCTGTCCGTGTGTGTTCAGGATAACGGTCCAGGCCTGTCCCCCGAGGAACGTGTTCATTTTTTCGACGCCTTCTTCACCACGAAACAGAAGGGAACGGATTTGGGAATGTCGATTGTCAGGAAGAATATGGAGGCGCACGGCGGCAGGATCCTGGCGGACAACGGCGACTCCGGTGGAGCTGCCATTACGTTGCTCATTCCGAGCGAGCGACGAGGGATTTGACAGTCCACTGTTCGTTGACGACCGGGACGTTTATGCCACGTTCAATTGACGCAACGCTTCCATCGCTTGCGACATTGCGTGTTCCCTGCTTCCGTCCGTGTTGATGACCCGGACAACGGACTGAGTCTCAAGGCTTGGCTCCTCCCAGCTTTCCGCAGCTCGCACATAGACGGACCAATCTGCGTCGGAAGCATCGCCACGCCGTTTTCTCAAACGCTCACGTACAACTTCCGTGTTCGCTTCACACACCAGCACGCCGGAACGCACACCCAACTGCGTCGCCGCATCGAGAAACATTCGACGGTCCGCTTCTGATCGAAAGTTGGCGTCCACGATGACCCGCTTCCCTTGAAAAAGCAACTGCTGCGCTTGGCGTAAACACTCTTCGTAAGTGCGACGATTCCACTCGGCCGTGTAGATGCCTTCACCGAATGTCGATGGCCCGGGCTTTTCGCCCTCGATGCCAGCCAGTTTCTTGCGCACAACATCCGATCGAATTACCTGCATGTCGGTTTGCTCGGCGAGAGTTCTTGCCAACGTGGATTTCCCCGTGCCCGGCAGTCCCGTGACCAGCAACAAGCAGGGGCGCTTGTGCGGCGATTCCTGTTCGTCAAGTGCCAGCAACCATGAGCCTCGCG
>Ga0154020_10000947_pt1 | contig 35860 bp, 22 predicted proteins | sample Klosneuvirus_201_FD_109709 | JGI IMG/M metagenome (GOLD analysis project Ga0154020, IMG submission 109709) | Active sludge microbial communities from wastewater, Klosterneuburg, Austria - Klosneuvirus_20160825_MG | ecosystem: Engineered > WWTP > Aerobic digester > Activated sludge | place...
ACCCTCGCTGTGTAACGCACCTTTGACCCCTGATGAATTGACTCCAACCCCGAGGCGAGCACTCGTTAAAACAGCATCAGTATTGCTCGTCGTAAATTGAGAATTTCCGGGCGCACCTTGATCCCCCTTATCCCCCTTGTCGCCCTTATCCCCCTTATCCCCTTTAGTGCCTACTGCCGTTTCTCCCTGACCGTTCGCGTTCGAACCATTTGGAGAAGGAGCGATCGCGATAGTTGCCCACGTGCCACTCCGGCAAACAAAAAATGTCTTGTCGGTCTCAATGTAGGTAAGTTGCGCTTCGATGGCCGAGGTACATGGGGGGCGCTGGTCGGATAGTTCATAGGCAGTCGAAGAGGACACCGGTGCAGTAGGAGATGATTGCTGGGTTGAGACTGCCGCTGGTCGGTCGTTACCGCTATTGGTTGCGGCTAGTTTGCTGGTACAACTCGAAAAAAGTGAGACGTTCGTTAGGGCGATTGCAATAGGCGCGAAGAGCGCCAATTTTTTGTACCAATGGCTCAAAATCATAACCTCCGGACATATGACCTGCGAATGTCAACCGGTTCAATGCTTACTGGTGATCGGGCAGCTGGTCGGATATGCGATCGGAATTGCACCAAAAATCTTTAGGTATATTTGTATGGTTCAACCCATTAGATAATAAGGATAAATCATCATCGCCTCCGCCTTTTGCGCTGCCGTTCCTCTCACCAGCTCGCCATGTCTGTTTTTCGAAATGATAGCTCAAGTTTTTCATGAAAAATGCCGAAAAGCACCGTATGTATAGAGCCACATCGACATTTTCTCTTGTCGTTCTTTTTGTAAGCGCTTGCTCCGGAAGCGACTTTTCCGGCGTAACCGGGAACACAAAGGATGGCAATGCTAAAACGGTTAAGGGCGATGCTAATCGAAAGCCCGGAGATAACTCCTCTGGCGGCATCGATTCGATCTCAGGCGACCCCTCGGCTGAAAAGACTAAGATTGTGATGAACTCGGACTCGGTGGATCCCATTATCCAAGAGGATGATTGTATTCAACTACCCACGGGTAGTGATGCAGGCGTGAGCAAAGTATCCGGATCACTCGTTAAGAATACGGTTTTCCATCGGTCTGTTGCTGTTGACCCAGGCAATACCAAAAAGGATCCTGCTCCCGGATTTCCGGGATACAAGCCATACACCATCAGTTCACCTTCTGAAATGGGCAGCACGGTGTTCGCACTCAATCAGTCGACACTAAAATATTTGATGCGGGACAAGGTAAAAGAAATTGAGTATTTCGTTTTCGCTCACCAGTTCAATCAGGGGTTGGACAAGATTACGATAAAGCTGCATACGGACGCCAAAGACCTGAGTGACGTTTCATCAACTAACATCTATTCGGCCTATGGGTATTTGTCGGTCAAAAATCTTTCTGAAAAAGATGGCAAAATAGTCGGCGATGTCGACATTTTTTCCTTCAATTACGACCCCAACGGCAGTGGCCCGCTGCATGATAAGCTTGCAGCTATTCCGAGTCCACAAGACGGGACTGATATTGTCGGACCTGCCTCAGAAGCAACAACCCCAAAGGTATCACAGAAGGGGGTGGTCCTCGATGGCTTCAAGGTCACCATCGAGATCGGCGCAGACCTCTACGATTCGGTACAATATCGCGCTATTCGCGCAAACCTTTGGACCGATGCTCCTCTGGAAAAAATCAACCTCTGCAAATAGAAAGTCGTTTCAAACCCCGAATTGATAAATCTGGTATCTCCGGTGTCATTGCACATAGGTTCGCACCTCATTTTTTGAAGCGGTGAATGTGGCGCTTTAGCAGGACAGGCTTGTTTGGGAAAAACCGGGCTTATAGGGCGCGGAATAGTGCTGAACCCCAGGTGAGACCGGCACCAACCACTGACATGACAATCAGGTCACCAGGTTGAAAGCGATCCCAGTGCTGAGAGAGTACACTTGGGGCCCCCGTTGCACCCTGGTTCCCCATCGTATCAACATTGTAGAGATGTTGCTCTGGCTGGAGATTCAATCGATTTGCCACCATTGCCAGCATGCGGAGGTTTGCCTGATGTCCGACAAAGTAGGCGAGATCAGTGCTGGTTAAATTGTTACGGGAGAGTATCTCCTCAGCGGCAGCAATGGTTTTTTGAATGGCAAATTTTTGAACAGCTTGGCCATCTTGTGCGAAAAATTCGCCATCCGGCATGCGAATGTGGCGGTTCCCCTCAGGCATTGAGTGCACCACGGTGTCGAGAAGTTCCAGTCCCTTGATTCCTGGGCGCCAGGCTTCGAGAGTAGAACAGACGGAACTATCGCCGAACAGGACGCAGGTTTTGCGGTCAGCGTAATCGACGCGAGTCGTGTAGCGCTCGGAGACGAAGGTGGCGATAGAATTGGCAATGCCCCCCCGAATCAAACCGCGGGCGGTATGCAGCTGTACGACAAAGGTTCCGCAGGCGGAATTGACGTCGAATGCATTGGACGTGGTAATACCCAGAGTTGCGGCAGTTGTGCAGGCATGGGCAGGAATGTCGTCATCGGGAACCGAAGTGCCGGCGATGACAGTCGTGAATTGGGAGGTGTTGGGATTGATGCCAGCTCGTTCCGTGTTTATGCTCCATGGAATACGGGCCATATCAGCGAACGAAAGTATGCGACCTTTGTCCAGCAATTCTTTGCGGGTGATCCGGCGATGGCGAAGATCCATCAGCTCTGAAATGGAGAGGATCGACCGCCGTTCCAGGATTCCAGTTCGTTCCTCGATCCATGCCGCATCGGAACCGATCTGAAGCGAGTCAAAAAATTTGTTATCCAATACGTTTTCAGGGAACCAGTGACCGCATCCAGTCATGACGACGCGCGGCAGTGCAATTTGAGGGTTATATCCTTGGCTCATTGGGGACTCCCGGACGTCGGTTAATTGGTATACATGCCGCCGTTCACGTGAATAGTCGATCCGGTGATGTACGAGGCTTCATCCGAAGCGAGGAACTTTACCGCTGCCGCAATGTCCTCCGGAGCTCCGAGCCGTTTCAGAGGGATTTTTGCAAGGATTGCTTCCCGTGCTGCTTCGGGCAGGGCGTCGGTCATGTCGGTTTTGATAAATCCCGGAGCAATGCAATTTGCTGTGATCCCAAAAGGAGCAAGATCCACGGCGATGCTTTTGGTGAAACCGGTGATGCCCGCTTTGGTTGTTGCATACATACACTGACCGCCGTTGCCGGTGTACCCAACAACGGAAGCGAGGTTAATGATGCGCCCGCTGCGTTTTCTCATCATGGGCTTAGAAGCAAATTTTGAAAGCAGAAAAACTGGTTTGAGGTTGGTGTCGATCAGTTTTGCAAAGTCCTCAGGTTTCGCAAAAGCGAGCACCTGGTCGATGGACATGCCGGCGTTGTTCACTAGAACGTCCAATCCGCCCATCTCCGTCGTGACGAGCTTGATCACCTCCTGGCAGGCCGCCTCGTCGGACAAATCTGCTTTTACTACCATGGAGCCGGGAATCTGATCGGCTATCGCTCTTGCTTTTTCTTCCTGGCTGCGACAATGAACCGCGACTCTGAATCCGGCTTTGCCGAGTGCGATCGCGCATGCCGCGCCGATTCCTCTAGAACCACCTGTCACCAGTGCGATTTTTTGTGTCACGAAATTCTCCAGGTCTTGCCAGCCGGAAGCGGGGCTATCTAGCCTTTATGGCTATTAAGGTATAGGTGCAGCGCGGACGGTAGCATTTTCCAGCTAGCTAAACAAGGGTTTGGCTGACTGGTTGATCCGCGTCAGGATACCTTTTTCTGAATGACGATCGTGGGTTGCGACTGTGGTACGGGGGGGGAGTTGATCGCCGATCTCACCCTGAAGGCCGTCTGCACGATTTCAGCGGTGTTTAGCCAGATACCGTTGATATCGTTGGATGCGTCCGGATGAAACCCCTCGTGGGCAGCGCGGTTCCTGAAGTCCTGAAAGATATGCAGGACGCGGGTAAAATTGGTCAGTTCTATATCTCCCGGGAATCCGAGATGACACATGTTCTGCAGTCCAAATTTGCACTGCTTGCGCCCGAACACTAAGAAAAACAAACCAAAAGCCTTCAACCCGTCAAGGGTGAACCTGCGCCCCGGGCGGAACTGGCAAATGGCTCGCAGCATCTTACGAAGCTTAAATTTTGAGAAGAAGGGAATGTCTTTCGCAACCGGAAGGCTGGCTATATAGCTTTCGAATTCATCCATCGCCGGTGGCACCGGTCTGGCATAACCGATGACGTCGAGACGGCGCTGAATATTGCCGGTGCTGATCAGGTCCGAGCAGTATTCTTCAAAAACCTCCCTGAAGAAAAGTTCCATGGCCTTATACTGCATGTCGATTACAGGACTCAGATCAATATGCTCCGGTGCGTGTTCGCCGGTGACCTGAATATGGAAAAATTGTGCAGTCCGGAGTGCCCGTTTGACTTCGGATGAAAGTTCGCGATAGTGCGGGATTTTAGACCCAAGCATGTGGTCGAGGTCCTGGTCGCTGATAGATTTCTGTGCATAATTTTCCGCCGAGTGGGTCAGGGACTGAACCACAGAAGCTGATCCTGATTTCTGGCTTCCATGCCCCCCTCGTCCGTTAGCCTCTGCTGCAGGCGCGAGCAGTGCTGACAACGTCTCGCGAAGTTCGAATTTGCCGTCTTCCACGTTGGGTGGCGGACTGAGCTCTTTAATGGCGCTGCGCAATTCCGACTGAAGCTGTCCGACGTCGTTATTGCTTAAAATAGCGGCGATGTCCATCTGCACCGGCAGAGTGATGTTTGGTCTGGTAATGGCGCTGATGAGCTCGAGCATCGCTCGTTGTGTCCCGATTCCGCCGAGAGCCTGGACGACGCCGCGGATCTCGTCTTCTTCCGAGGTTCGGACAAAGTCGAGAATTTTCAGAGCTGCCGAATCAATGCCTTTGAACCGGCTCAACGTGTTGATGTAGCAAAGGCGAAAGATGCCATTTTGTTGTCGTGCTTCCGCCGCGAGGTCGTTAATGATTTTCTCGCCCGGCGATTTCCATGCCGCCGCCAACATATGCCAGAAACCTTTTGGTTCGGTCCCGCCGGAGTTTGCAGATTTTTGCCGATAGGCCAGGTCAAAGAATTCCCGGCGTCCGGTTCCATCTGACTTGAAAGCGTCTGCCGAAGAGAGATCCTGAAAAGGCTCGTTCCAAATGGTTGTACGGGGATGCGCGATGATCGCGCGTTCTTCTGCAAATAGTTTAAGGCTTCGCTCATGGTCAACAGCGGGTGCGACAACTCCCGTCGCTGCGAGCCGGAAACGGCAAACCGGATGCAATCCACTGGAAAACTTTTCCGGGTCCGCGGTGCGGGCCAGTCGATTCTTGGTTTCATCGACCAGTTCCTGCTGATTGTCGGTCGTCAGTAGCGTCCAAAAAACGCGGCTTCCGGTCAGGAAAGCGCCTTCGTCAGAGATTTCCTTTAACGCCCGCAAAATCTGATCCGCTTGGCACCCCGCAAACAGGTCCCACATGGCATACGGCTGCAGCATCTGCGAGGGGCGTCGTACGATATCAAGGCGCCCGTAAACAGGATCGCTGTAAAACACAAGATAGGAATCGCGAATTGTCTGGGAATCGAGCAGGTGGCGGCTCCAGGTTTGCGGCCACATGGAAGCGAGTTTTTCGGCAGAGCGAGATTTTAGTGGCTTCTCCAGTGTCTTCACAATTTTTTCGATGCGCTTTGTTTCCGAATTTTGATGGTCGATTGCTGTTCGTACCATGTCAAGCCAGGGACCACATCCCAGGCGTGGATGCACAAGGTCATGCAGTTTGTCGGGTGCGAATCGCAGCAGGTAGCCCGTTGCCGCGACCAGTGACTTGTCATCAGGAAGGGTGTCCTCAACGATTGCTGTAGTGATCTTCGTTGCCAAGTCGATGAAGCGTTGGCAGCTGTAGTTCCATTGGATGGCCCGCTGGAGTAAAAGACCGATCAGGGCGGCCGAATGATCTTCGAGGCCATTCATTTTTTCAAACAACTCTAGATAGAGTCTTCCACCTGCGCGCCACGAGGCATCCAGAATGGCAAACCTGACCCGCTGAGGCAAATGATTGAGCTGGAGCTGCGGTATGAGCCGATACCACAGGATGGTATCAGTCTTTTCCGCCCAGTGGCGGACAGCGGCAGTCGCGATCTCCTGCTGCCAGTGGGGGATTTGAGACGTAATAAAATGTTCGATGGTGAGGTTGTCTCCCTCGGTAAGCAGGTCCAGCAGCGCAACTTTTTCGCCGACCGAAATGTCCAGGCACAGGAGATCGTCGACAAGGGCGATCGGCAGGGAGGTCTGGTCCTTTTTCAGCCTTCCGAGCGCCCGCATCCGGGCGGCGCGTTCGCGGGAGTTCAGGTATTCAACCTGCACGATTGCAGTGTTATCGCTGCTTTGCTTGCGGTTTGACTGACTCAAAAATGGCTCCCTTCGGACGCGACTGGTTTCCTATTTTGTCTTCGGAAGGTTGAGTCTTTTGTTGAGGACCGTAGGGAGGTTTTCACAGAGTGGAAAGCATGAGGATTTGGTGAAAACAAAACGCTTGGGCGAATGACGGTTGGATTCAGCTTGTTGGGTTAAAATTTGGCGCTGACATTAAGATGGACTTCGCCGCGCAGGAGCCAAAACCCCGAAGATTTTCCTCTTGGAAAGCAGAACTCGTCGGATTGTTTGCATTTTTCAGTCTTCGGTTCGCGCAAAGGAAGTCCATAGGCGAGGTTGATGGAACCGACGGCGGTTAAAAAATTAAGAGCTGTTCCGTAAGATAAGTAGTGGCGACTGTAGAGGAATCCCGGGTTAGTCAGAAGATCCTCATAATCGTATCCAATGTTATCTTCGACGCTGCGGCGGGGTACTCCAGTGCAGCTTTCCCCTCCGGTTACCGGAACCTCGCCGTCAAAAGCGCTGCGGAACTTTTCCATTTCCGCACCAGAAAAAAAGGCATTGCCACTGTCGACAAATCCCGTCACCCCCAGAACTTCTGTGGCGCGGTAGCGCAGCTCGGCCTTAGTGATGGTTCGGCGGGTTCCTCCGGCACGGAGGCTGTTGGTGCCGCAGGTCCAGTTGTCATCATCGTCACGGTCGGGAGCGCGGATGATCGGCCCTAGTGAACCGTCTTTGTAGCCGCGAACTGTGTCCGGACCGCCAGCAAACAGACGAACGGACCTCGGCAGCGTGTCTGCCTTGTTATCGTCGCCTTTGCGGGCAATTCCTTCATAGGACGTGACATGCACCCCTAGTGCGGCCACGAGATTATCGGTGAATCCAAAATACCAGCTGTTAGTTACATCCCAGCGGAAATAACGGAGGTTTCCGCCCAGAGGGTAGCGCGCCCAGCTGAAATCGGGGGCAAGCAGAAATCCTTCCGTCGGCCACGACTTGTCGTTGCGCAAATCAATGTTGGCACGCAGGCCGAGTTTACCAATACGAACATCACCAGCTAAAAGGTCATCGGTGCGCTGCCGGGCTGCCTCCTCGAGCTTGATTTCCTGACCGTAGTATCCGGAGATTGACGAGCCTGGCAGCCAATGTTTTAACTTATGGGTCAGCGCGATTTCACCGCCGCGCGTCAGCTCCCAGGCTTCGTCGACTGCCCTGGCGGTAGTGCTTGCCGAAACGGTTCCATCCAGCGGCAGATCAAGCACGTAAGGTTCAAGATAACCGGCTCCAAGCGAACGTCCCACGAGGGTCTTACGCCCGATTGCCGGCTGCTGGCGCTCTTCGCTGAATCCGCCTCTCAAAGAGACCTGCCGACCCCAGCCACCAATGTTGTTGTAAGAGGCTTCTGCCGAGTAACGCCAGCCGTCGGACAATTCCCAGCCAGGGCCAAAGCTGATGTTGCCGGGTTTGCCCTCGCGGACATCCACAATTAAGTCGATTTCCTCAGGCTCCTCGGCGAGCAATGCGCGATCGGCAGGCGAAATCTGTACAGACCGGAACAGGCCGAGCCCGATCAGATTACGCCGCGAGTCCGCTATTTTCGTGGGGTTATACCAATCACCACTGGAAAACAGCAGCTCCCTGAAAACGACCTCCTGGTGTGTCTTGGTCAGGCCGCCTATCGCAATTGCGCCGATTTTTGTTCTGGCACCTTCTTTTATGCGGATCTGCAAGACGACCCGCTGGATTTTTTTGGCCGAGGTGCCAGAAAGCGATTCGATATCAATGGCCGTATCAGCGTAGAGAAAACCTTTCTCAACGTAGGTGGTCCTGATGCGTTGCTGAAAATCAAGCACCTCGGTACGGTCCACTGGTGAGTCCGGAAGAAAGGGAGACAACTCAGCGAGTTCTTCTGAGAGAATTGCCTTATTGCCCTGGAACACAATGCGATCGAGAATTCGCTGGGTTCCTTCGTTGATGTTGATGACAAGCTGTGCTGATCCTGAGTCTTTGTCGCGTGAGGGAGTGCGCTCGCGTACCTGCGCATCCCAGAAGCCTTCGGATTGATATTTTGCCTTCAGGATATCTACACCTTTTCGGATTTCCTCAGGATTCAACGGAGCATCGGTCTGCCAGAATCCGGTCAGTCCCATGAATTCGAGCATCTGCTGTTCCGTAAAAATGGTCGCGCCTTCGAATTGTACGTTTCGCAGCAGGTACTGCGTTCCGGGGGTCACAGAAAAGCTGTACACGACTTCATCTGCCGACGGCTTCTCGATACGAGGGCCGGTTATCTGCACGTCAGCGAAGCCTTTGTTTTTGTAGCGCCGCGACAGCTCCGCAGCCATGGCGTCAGGTCCGACGATGGTCGGATCCACACCGGACAATTCACCTTTGGGGAAAAGGTCGTCAATCAGGAAGCGTTTAGTTGGGTCCTCAATCTCGTAGCGAATCCGGGAACCGATGGCACCGGTAAGGTGAACCGTTGCGCTGTTGCGGGAAGGATGACGGGTAAGTCCCGCAAGCTCCAGCCTTGACTGATTGTAGCCGAGGTCCCGCAGCGATTCGGCCATGCGATCCACAGCATTTCGTATCTCTGTCTCGTCGCAAACCGATCCTGGGAGCACCAGCTGCCGTAAGGATTCCGGGGGGGTATACGAAAGCTCCACCTTCTCGATCACGCAGGGCTCACCTTCGTCGATTTCCACCTGGTAAACGACTTTCTCATCCACCGGTACGACTTGCAGTTTTATGGCGTTTTTGTAGAAGCCTCTTTTCTGTAGAGTTTTTTCCACTAAAGCAATGAGCTTCGAACGGGTCTCAACGCTATCCACCTGTCCATCGTAACTTTGCCCAACGGCTTCCAGCGGACTAAGTAGCATGCGCGTTCGCATAACGAAGTCGATTTCCGCAATGACCTGAGCTTTGGTACCGCGGATTTCCCAGGTTGAATTTTCGAAAAAGGCTTCCAGAATTAATGTGGGTTGTCGTCGTCCGATATCTGTAAGCAATGACTCCAGATCCAGCGGGGACTCAATGGATTTGTAACGATTACGCAGCTGAGAGAGTGCGGCATCCGAAACCAGACCATGGGAAAGAGTCCATGGAGCTGCCTTAATCATCGGTGCTGATAAAATGATTGCGGCGCAGATAAGCGCTGATTTGCGAAAGGTTTTTATCAACGGGAAGATCAATGAGCAACTCTTTCGGCCTTTTCATGGCCACTGTATCACGATCAAATTCTTCCGTCTAAGGGAAGGCAAAGCGGAACTTCAAATCCACGCCGGTGTCAGCAGGAACCGATTTGGTTTTCTCAGTTCCGGTTGTCTCCTGTGTTTGTCTCGTAAAACCACCGCTCAAGGAAACTGCGTCGTGTAGCGCGTATTCCGAAGTTAACCCGAAACTTGATTGATCGACTCGCAATACGACGTCGAGGTTCTGACCGAGGTTTAACGGAAGGTTAAAGCGTGGAATTGGAGCTCCCTCCGGCGATGAATAAATGTCGATGTACACCTGCCGAACCACATTCTGTCCCGATCTTTCGAATAGTCGTTCCACAGGCTCTTCAAACATTCCGGCCGCAACATTCACAAATTCCAGCGCCGCGGCATCCGCGGCGTCTCCGCTGGCTCTGTTTTCGTCGGGTAAATCCCCGCGGCTAAGCAGGACAAAGATGTCAACTTTATTGATTGGCGTTCCATTGCGGTTGACCGGCGGGTCAATCGAAAAGTCGACAACGGGGTTGGATGCTTTGCCGGTGATAGCGATATAGACGCGGTAGTTCTTTACCTCGCTGACGGCCAGAATGTCGAGGCTGGGGTCTGGCTTGACCGGATCATCGAAGCTGATCACGCCACGGGTGACGGTAAAGTCTCTTTTGTAAATAAACTTGCCTTTTTCCACCTCTACCTGTCCGCTTACCACGGGGGCGACGTTGTTTCCCGTTATCTGGAGGTTCGTGGACAGAAGTGCCTGAATATTGCGATTGTTGATGTTGATGGAGTTGTCAGCATTTACATTTAGGTCGAACATCAGCGTTGGCTTGTCGGCTAAAGTGCGTGCCGAGATCTGCTTACGGAATCCGGAGATGATTTCGTCGCGAATGTCCACTTCCCGGGTCGATCTTGCACGCGCGATGTTCACATCGCCGCTTAAGCGCCATGGCAAGCCGTTGCCACTCAGGCTGACGTTTCCGGAGACACTTGATTCGAAGCTTTTCAATACCGCGATCGGATAGATGACCGAAGCCTCCTTAAATGAGATGTCCAGCCGGGATTCCTCCGGGTTGGTATCTCCGGTGCGCGGAGCATTGTCCCCAAACACCAGTGACCCGCTCGCTGCAACTGTTCCGGTACCTTTGCCTGCGGTCAGCGAATCAACGACCAGTCTGCCGTTTTTGATGTTTGCCTTAATCCGGATGTTGCGAAGTGGCGGTCGGAAATCGGCCAATCCGATACTTAGCGGCTCCCACGTTGCAGCGATGAACGGGTTGGCCTTCAGGTCGGTTATTTCAAATGAACTTTGCAGATTCTCGACTGACCCAGAGATCTCGCCAAGGATGCGGATTTTTCCAGTAGCGCTTTCGACCAGCGCCGAGAACTCCTTGGCGACGCTCATGTCGAGAATTGTTTCCATCTTAACGGCGAGTTTTTGTGGGGGGTGGTTGTCCGGCAAGGAGATTCTCGTGTGAATGAATTTGCCGGAAAGGAAAAGGTCCTGGTCATCAGCAAAAAACCAACCCTTATCAGTAAACAGAAGTTTGATCGGCTGTTCGTTCTGAATCTGGGAGCTGCGAACCTGCCCTGCGATATCTTGCAGGTATTTGATCTGTATCTGATCGAGCTTTAACTCGCCGGTCGATTTCCACCAATCAAGCAGTTTCCCTTTCATATGCCAATCGGCCGTGAGATAGGCGAAATTGCGGGGGTCGCTGTAGAAGAAGTCGGTGCCGAACGCGCGCAGGTCAAGGCGATTGAAGTTGAAATACCATTCATAAGGCAGCCCGGCTGAGCCAAAGTCGGCGGAAAACCGACCCTCCAGAGCATTGCCGGCGTGGCTGATTACTGCGTCGATTTTGCTGTCACGAACAAAGGCCTGGATGTTTAAGGGAGCCATGGAGGCACCGAGAATATTTAGTGATTCCACCGATCCGTCTACTGTGCCCTGTACGGATTCGATCGTTCCTCTAAGCTTGGCATTGGCTTTGATTTGTCCCCGAATTCCTGCTCTCTGGAGATATTCTCCAACAAGTGGAAGCCGCTGCAGATGATCGGCGGTATTCTCGGTCAGACGCCTTCTGATGTGCTTCTCGCCGTCAACGCTCTGCAGTGAAAAGATGATTTCGTCGGTATGATGCAACCCAAGCCGTACCAAGGGGTCTTGTGAGGAAGCCGCTTCTGTTTCGTCAAAAGGTGTCGTTCTTTTGAGGTCCAGGTCGACCGATGAGACGAAATCACCTACTTCAAGCGTTGCTGACGTGATCGCAATGTCGTTCTTTGAGGCACGGGCATTGAGCTGCAGCCGGTCAAAAAGCAACCCGGTTCCGGAAACGGCGTCGACCAATTCAGTGGCAAAAGCGCCCTGCCATGCAAGCGGAAACAGCAAAGGCCCTTCGATCTGAGCCGCGACACGGCTGACACCAAAACTAATCTGACCAGTTTGTGAAAAAGGGGCTATCCAGGATTCAACGGTGGCAGGCATGACCTCGCGACCCAGGAGTTTCGTTTTTAGTACCAGTCCATTAATGAACAGCTCGCCCTCAGGGGAATCGATGGTTCCGCCGGTTGCCGGCGCAACTCGCAAGTCCTTCCAGAATAATTTCTCGCCGGTTGCGGTGATCGTTCCATTCGCGCTACCTAAAGGCATGCCCATTATGACCATGTCAGATAGCTCGGCTTTTGTTTCTATCTGAACATTGGAGTAAGGACCGAAAATTCTGGTGACCGATCGCCCCTGCCCCTCCAAAGGAATGTTAGCGAAATATTGACCGATTGCCGCGTTGAGAACGGGGGCTTCAATACTGAGGTTGATTCCGCGCTGAGAATCGAACCAGATGTAGCCGGATGATTGAAGGGAGCTGGCTGCGGTAGCGCCGGCTGGTACCTGGATTTGCCCGGGGCGCAGCTCGTGATTGGTTGTCCCCGTGGCGGGATTGTAACAGGTCCCTCCTGTGCCGGCGAAGTCCAGGCCCTTGACTGTTACCGCCAGGTTCAGATTCAAGCGGCAGGCGGGACTTTGGGGGAATCGGCTGTGGTCATATGGTGTTGCAGGGAGGGTGATGTCGTGGGCCGCCAGGGTAGCGGTCGCGTTAAGGACAAAGGGGTCGCCACGCCCACGGATTTTCAGGTCCGGACTCGTCAACTCGACATCGAATACCTCAAACCCAACGTCGAAAGTATTCAGAAGATCCATCAGATGCAGTCGATCTGTTTTCGCTGAAAAATCATAGTCGACTGCGGAATTAAATTTGATTTCGCCCGTCGCGGCACCAACCTGTGTGTTGCCGACAATGATGTCCAGGGATGGGAATGAAATCCGTTCCATATCTATTTCGAATTTTCCGCGGCTGTTGTGTAATTTGAAGCCGCCGAGGATCGCGCCTTGTAGTTCACCTTCACCGCTAAGATTGAATTTAGCTGGAGATGCAGACTCAATCGGAATAAATACTGTCGTGTTGGCTTTTGCTTTGACTGGACCGCGTGTGTCACTAATGTCCAAAAAAGATCCGAGCAGAGAGAAGTCCCCCGATGCCTCAGCGTTGGAGGTGAATTCGATGCCCTCAAGCACGTTGGTTTTTTTTGCCGTCAATATTTTTCCGGCGAGGCTGCCGGTCAGGTCGATGCGCTCGCCGCGGGCGTCATAGCGGCTTGCCGTGAATTTTTTGTCGTTCAACTCCGCCGCGATCCGAACCCGCGTGTCTTCGATGAAGGAGACCGGGCCTTGAGCTGCATTGACGTTTCGCGCATCGAGTGAGAGCGTGATGCTTGACCAGTCCTGAATCTTCAGGTCCAGGTCGAGTCCGTTGGTTGCAAGAGTCAGTGCCGGTTTTGCAGGCACCTCTGAAGGCGAGTAGGTCTCGAAGAAGATGCGCGCATTGTTCAGAATGACGTGGCCAAGAAGTGCCGGAAAATCCGGAGGCCATTTCACCGGTGCCGGTGTTGTTGGCTCTGGCGGGGGATTCTTGAGGAGCCCGGGAAAGGATGGTGGGGGCGGCCATACGAGCTGGAGGTCAGTGATTTCGAGAAGCCCCAGGCGAGGTTCACCTGTAAAAATAGACCACAGGGAGATGCGCGCCTCCAACCGCGATGCTGACACGAGTGTTTCACGCTCGTTGGAACTGGTTCCCACGTTGATGCCGTAGAGTCCGACTCCGGGAGGAAACGCACGTACCTTGATAGCCTTGAAATCGAGGCTAAGATTGGTTTCCTTGGTGACTATGGCGTTAATATACTGGCGAACGGCCCGATGGGAATATGGATTGTCTGCCAACAGGTTCGCCAGATAGGCGAGCCCGATCAGAGCTGATGCAAAGATCAGGAAGCGTTTTTGTTTTACGGAGACTGGTTTTTTCAATGCTCAATGTCCGAATGCGAGCAGCCGGTGACTAATTGCTTCTTATTTGCTTTTTTTGCGATTGGATCCGTCTTTTTGTTTGAACAGTGACTTGAGTGGCACGTCTGCGTCCTTGTCCCCTGAAGGGCGGCTCGGAATCTGGTGCGGCTGCTGACCTGGAGCTGCTTTAGCAGCTTTCTCCTGGGCGGGAGCTATTGGCGCCTGTACCTGTGCCTGTGCCTGTGCCTGTGACCTGACGTAAGTCTCAAGAATAAACCTTGCAGCGTGCTGCACGGATTCGCGGGTCACCTGATCGGCCGAGGCTTCGGCCGAGTCGACCAGTGCATTTTCACAGAGACTGTTCAAAAGATGCAGGTTTCCGTTGCTTAGACGCGCTGCCAGATCCGCAGCCTCCGTCGTAAAGATTTCGCCGGAGATGCCTGCTTCAGTCAGTCGTCTGTTTACATAGCCCGGCCCGTCGGAAGCTTTCAACGCAGGAAGGTGGTCACGCCAGCCCACGCGTCCGGCGAGAGGCGCACTTCCAGGGGAGGAGCTACTCATCACGCCGCTGTGAAATTCATCAGCGCCCGCGAGCAGGATTGACACCGTCGCACTGCCGCTTAGCTGGACGTCGACCAATGCGGATAGTTCCTCAAGCGCTGCGGAATGCTGAATCCGCTCACAGGCGTCAATCAGCAATACCAGTCTGCGGTTCTCCTGTCTGATCTCGTCGAGTCTTTGACCAATGGCAGCCAGGTAGCTGCTGTAGTTTTGTTTGTCAGGAGAATCGACTCCAAGCATTGCCGCTAGCCGAGGGGCTAGCCAGCCGGAATTGGTTTCGGTCTTAAAAAGAACAACCATCATGACCTCGTAGCGGGTCGGATCGAGGGAATCGTAAATCCACCTCAGCAGGGTGCTTTTCCCGCTGCCGGTTGCGCCGCCCATGGCCATGACCGGGAGTCCTTGCACGAAGCCGGTACGAAACCGTTCCGCGACTTGTTTGAGCTGATCATTGAAAAAGAGTGAAGTAGTATCTGGCGCGGAAGTGAAAACCGGAGAATTCGCCCGCCAGTGTTGTAGATAGTCGACCATGGTTTTTATCCTGCCGCCAGGTTGATATTTTGACTCTCTGCGTTCAGCCAGGATGCCTGAAGGCGTGCGAAGATGGACTTGTTGTTGTGGAGTACCCGCTCAGCCTCTTCGTCTCGTCCCTCCGCAAAAAGTACACGCGCGAGGTAGTCCTGGATTGGGTGAATGTAACCCTGTTTGTACATGGAGTAGAGGTGAATGATGGCGTCGTCTAAATTGCCGAGCAAAAGATTTGCCTGGATTAAGTCGGGGATCGCCGCCATCGATTGCGGGAAGGCATTTCGTGCTCCTGCGAAAAAGCGATGTGCCATCTTAGGGAGTCCGGCGTGCATATAAAAATCACCGATTGCGACCATCAGGCCTAGGTCGCGGGGAGAGCGTTTTAGCCCTCCCAGGAGGATTGTTTCAGCCTGTTTTAATTTTCCGAGGCTGCGGAAGGTGTGAGCGAGCGAAACTGCTGCCAAGGACTGGACGACATTATTTTCGGTTGCTGCGATAAGAGATTTGATCGATGTCGCAAGGTTGCCATTGTTTGCTTGATATACCGCCTGCCTCATATTGATCCAGGGTGAGCTTTCCCAGCGCTTGACCAGTTTGGTGAACGCGGGGAGAAACTTCGATGGTGTGAGTGGCTTGTCTGTAAGCTCAGGTCGTCCGATGCGTTGAAGTGCAGGGATTTCGGCCTTGTTTGATTCCTGAACGAAGCACAGTGTGGGAGTGAGGCACGTTGTGGCGTCGTTCAACAGGTAGCGCATGACAGACAAAGCCGGCAAGTCGACGTTGTCGTCGACGATAAGCAGATGGGCCAGGCCCTGCTGTATCGTCGACACCGCGAGTTCTACTGACGTAGTTGCCTCAGTGACCGTCCAGCCGAATCCACGGATTAATTCGCGCAACATCATGTGCATGTTCGGTGTGTTGGAAATGACGATTGCCGATTGCTTGGGCCAGGATGTTTTCCGTTGGGCAAACATGAACGAGACTCCTTCAGAGCATTTGGGCGCGATTAAAAAAAAGGACAGCGCTGATTCGAGCTGATGGTCTTAGGTTAGGTAGTGATCTTTTCTTTAATTATATCATAGGCTCCCGCTGATTCCGCTCTGTCGGGCGCTCTTGAATCTAATGTGAAAAACGGTTGTAAGTATCTGTTCTGTAAAGGTAGTCTTGGGTCCCAGTGTCAGAAATTTGACTGCGGAGACACGACCATGGCAGCTACGACAGGACATCCGTTGATCAGAGTGCTTCTTGTAGGGGCTGGCGCGCGTGAACACGCCATAGCCAGCAAGATGAAATCATCACCTTTTTTGGAACGTTTATTCGTATGGCCAGGAAATCCGTGCATCAACCGCCTCGGCGACGGGATCGACCTGCCCGCAAATGCGCCGATGGAGACTTTGGTTGCATTGGCAAAAGACCTGGGAATTAACTTTGTTTTCTGTGGTCCGGAAAAGCCTCTGTCGGATGGCATTGCCGATGCGTTCGTCCTGGCTGGCATTCCGGTATTTGGTCCGAATCGGGCAGCAGCACAGCTCGAATCTTCGAAGGCCTTTGCCAAAGAGATCATGAAAGATGCAGGTATCCCGACGGCGTCGTTCACACTGGCACGCGACCGGGCCGACTGCCGGGCGCAGGCTCTCAAAATGCTGTCAGATGAGGGCGGTGTCGTTTTAAAAGCCAGTGGACTCGCTGCCGGTAAAGGTGTGTTTGTCTGTAAATCGGTGGCACAGGTTGATGCCGGGATTGAGCGCCTTTATTCCCCGCAGATGCAAGCGGCATCGGAAACTGTAGTCATCGAGCGCATGCTCCTTGGCCGCGAGTGTTCTTATTTTGTGTTTTTAGGCAAGGGGGTGCCCGTCTCTATTGGCTTTGCAGTGGATTTCAAACGCCTTCAGGACGGAGACGAGGGGCCAAACACCGGCGGAATGGGCTGTTATGCTCCGGTGCCCTGGCTGCCGGAGAACGCCGGGCCGCAAGTGGATGCTGCCGTGGTTCAACCTTTGCTCAGGACACTTAAGGCCCGAGGAATTGAGTATACCGGATGTCTCTATGTTGGTTTGATGTGGAGTAACAAAGGCCCGCAGGTCGTGGAATTTAATGTGCGACTCGGCGATCCTGAAGCACAAGTTCTTGCCGCTTACGACTCCCGGGACTGGTTGCAGCTTTCGGCGGCAAAATCCGGAGCATTGCCCGACGCTGTGATGACTACGCAACCGAACAAAAGCCGGCGTGCGGTCGCGGTGGTAATGGCCTCCGCTGGTTATCCCTACGGAGAAAAACCCGATGTGCCTGCAGTTGTTCCCTGGGGTTTGATAGATGCACCGCGTAATATGGCATCGGGGAACGTGCAGGTTTTTGGGGCTGCAGTGCATTCAGATAAGTCCACGACCGGCGTGGAAACAGGGAGTGGCCGGGTCTTGACAGTCGTTGCGGTGAATGACAGTTTCCGACACGCCCGGGCTATCGTTTATCGGCGCCTGGAGGCTATCAGGGATATCTGGAAGGACTGCCAATTCCGTACTGACATCGCCAGTGATGTGGTCGAGCAATGATGCGTGGAGTTACTGCTGATACACGGCCATTGATTGTACTTGGCAGTTCTTCGCCGCGGCGCCGCGAACTCCTTTCTCACATCTGCGAATTTCAGGTTGTGAAGCCCGAAGTCGAGGAAACCCCAAAGCCGGGTGAAGCTCCGGAAACTTATGCAGCGCGCAATGCCCTTGAAAAAGGAGAGTGGGTACTTGGGAGGGTTGCGGATCGTGCACCTCATGGTGTCATTGTCATCAGTGCGGATACCATCGTGGTCGTCGATGGTCGCATCCTTGAGAAACCGTCGGACGCAGCTCATGCCAGGCAAATGTTGAAGTCGCTTTCTGCCAGGACGCATCGTGTCATATCCGGGGTAATGGTTTCCGGTCGCGTGTCCAGCGACCGAGAGGATCAGGGCGCTGAAAAAAAGTCGGTCACCAGGCAGTTTCTGGTGGAAAGCAGAGTGACCTTTAAGCCTCTCTCGGATGCTGAAATCAGTCATTACATCAGCAGCGGCGAACCATTTGATAAAGCCGGGGGATACGCGGCTCAAGGGATTGGCAGCTATATGATCATGAGCATCGACGGCAGCTACAGCAACGTTGTTGGGCTCCCGATGGCGGAGCTAGTGACCGTTCTTGAGGGTGATTTTGGCTGCCGCTTCTGGGATGCTCCACGTAAGGAAAAGAAGTAACTTATGCCACTCGTACAGTTTGTGTCTGAATCACTAGAGGTTGAAGTTGATCCAGGGATGAAGCTCATTGACCTCGCTTCGGAAGTCGATTGCGACATCACCTTCGGGTGCCGGTCCGGAAGCTGTGGGACCTGCCGGATCAAAATAGTCGAAGGGCAGGAGAACCTCTCGAAGCCATCGGCGGAAGAATCTGAATTTCTGTCTGGTTTTGGCGCACAAAAAAACGAACGCCTCGGGTGCCAGGTCGTCATTAATGGTGACTGCAAAATTCAATATGTTGGACTTGATGACCTGGAATAGAATGTGACGATGCCGGAAAAGAACAAGCTAAATACAAACATGCCGCAAACGAAAAAGCCTGATTTTTTCGATCTCGCCCGCCAAAAGGTTCTCCTGCTGGACGGGGCAATGGGGACGCAGATTCAGAACATGGATCCCTGCGCTGGTGATTTCGGAGGACCGGAGCTTGACGGTTGTAACGAGCTGCTGTCGGTAACCCGTCCGGACTGGATCAGGAAGATACATGCGGATTATCTGGATGCTGGTGCGGATGGCATAGAAACAAATACCTTCGGTGCGACCCCGCACGTGTTGGCTGAATATGGGATTGCATCACGGGCCTACGAGATAAATCGGGTTTCCGCTGAGTTGGCGCGGGAAGTCTGCGCCTCTTATGACCGGCCGGCCTATGTTGTCGGGTCCATCGGTCCCGGGACCAAGCTGGTGACGCTTGGGCAAATTCCTTATGACACGATGCTGAGCAGCTACAAGACTCAGGTTGAGGGCCTAATTGATGGTGGCGCCGATGTTCTCCTGGTCGAGACCTCGCAGGACATTCAGCAGATAAAAATTGCCGTTCGCGCCTGCGTCGAAGTCATGCGAAAGAAAAACGTCAGTTTGCCAGTTATGGCGCAGGTGACCGTTGAACTTACGGGGACCCTGCTGGTGGGGACCGACGTTCAGGCTGCATTAACCGTCCTTGAGATGTTCCCCGTGGGATGTCTTGGATTGAATTGTGCGACCGGCCCCGATGAGATGCGGTCGCATCTGCAGTACCTCAGTGAAACCGCCCCGTTTCTTTTAAGTTGTCTGCCGAACGCCGGATTGCCGGAAAACGTGAAGGGCAGGACGGTCTATCCCCTGGGGCCGAAGATTTTCGCGGAAAAGGTGGCGGAACTCGTAAGAGCTTTCGGTGTCAACATCGTCGGCGGCTGCTGCGGCACAACTCCAGAGCATATCCGCGCATTAGCGTCGGAGTTAGGCGGTCGCCGCCTCTCGCCCCGTACGCCGCGCTATGACAACGCCGTCGCCAGCTTATACAGCAGTGTTCCTGTCGATCTGGAACCTAAGCCGCTTTTTGTGGGCGAGCGAACCAACGCCAATGGGTCGAAGCTGTTTCGGGATAAACTGGCAGCGGACGACTTCGATGCTTTGGTCCAAATCGCCAAAGGTCAGCTTAAGGAAGGTGCTCACGTCCTCGACTGTTGCACTGCGTTTGTATCTCGGGATGAAGTCAGAGATATGACGGAATTTCTGTCGCGAGTAGTGACCCAGGTTAACATCCCGATCATGGTCGATTCGACAGAAGTGCCGGTCATGGAAGCGTCTCTCAAAATCGTGCCCGGCAAAGCAATTGTTAACTCTATCAACCTGGAAGATGGCGAAAAACGGGCGCGTGAAGTCCTTGCCCTTTGCCGCACCTATGGTGCTGCGGTGGTGGCCTTGACGATTGACGAAGAGGGGATGGCGAAAACCAGAACCAAAAAACTGGCGATCGCCCGGCGTTTATACGCCATGGCCCACGGAGAGTTTGGGCTTAAACCGTCAGACATCATCTTCGATCCGCTCACGTTCACCCTCGGATCGGGCGATGAAGAGTTTCGCAAGAGCGCAATCGAAACCCTTGAGGCGATTCGACTGATCAAAAAAGAACTTCCAGGGGTCAAGACGATACTTGGGCTGTCCAATGTGAGTTTTGGTCTTAACCCCTGGCCACGTCGGCTCTTAAACAGCGTTATGCTGTACCACGGGGTTGAACATGGGCTCGATATGGCCATTTCGAACGCCAGTAAAATCATGCCGTTGTTCAAGATGGCCGAGGATGAGCGAAAGCTGTTTGATGATCTCATCTTTGATCGGCGTGCAGAAAATTATGACCCCTTGAAGCTGATTCTGGCGCGCTATTCCGACAAGAAGGCGGTGGCGCGTGATATCGCCGCCACTAAATCGCTGCCGCTTCCAGAGCGCCTTGCCAATCACATCATTGACGGGGAAAAAATTGAAGTTGTTTCCACTCTGAAAGAGGCGCTCCAGGCGGGGCACAGGCCTCTCGATATCATCAATAATTTTCTTTTGTCCGGAATGAAGGTCGTCGGGGAGAAATTCGGCGCTGGAGAAATGCAGCTGCCGTTCGTACTTGAGAGCGCCGAGGCGATGAAGGCGGCGGTTGCCTATCTTGAGCCGATGATGGATCGCAGCGAGACGGGAGCCAAGAAGGGACGGATTATTCTGGCAACAGTGAAAGGTGATGTGCATGATATCGGCAAAAATCTCGTGGATATCATACTTTCCAATAACGGTTTCGACGTCATCAATTTAGGCATCAAGCAGTCAATTGAAACCATTCTGGAAAAGTACGTGGAGATCAAGCCAGACGCAATTGGCCTTTCCGGACTGTTGGTGAAATCCACAGTCATTATGCGATCTGATCTGGAGGAGATGAATCATCGGCAGTTAGATGTACCGGTGATATTGGGTGGTGCAGCGCTGACCCGGAAGTATGTCGAGGAAGACTGTCAGGCAGTTTATCGCGGAAAAGTTTTTTACGCGGAGGACGCTTTCGAAGGCTTGCGGCTTATGGGTATGATCGCGACGGCTCAGTCTCCCGAAGCATTGGCAGAAGCAGTGCGCGCGTCAGCGGCGGCGGCGCAAAAAACCCCAGCCAAAAGTACAGATAGCGAAGGGAACTTCTTCGGCAAAGCCGATGATGGGGCGGCCGGAGAGTCGGGCGCGCCGCGGGTTCGAGCGGTAAAGCGCGGGGCGAGTGCCACCGAGTTGACCGCAACGGGTCAGTCCACTTGGGTCAAGCGTCTCAAGTCGGCTCCAGAGCCGCCCTTTTGGGGCAGTAAAATCATTGAGGCCCGCCCGGCGGAGGTTTTCGCCTGGCTGGATGAGTTTGCGCTGGTGCGGACCAGGTGGCAGTTTGCCAAGGGAGAGCTTTCGGATGAAGCCTTCAAGGCGGTCCTCGAAGAAAAAGCCCGTCCCCTCTTAAATTCCTGGAAAACCCGCATCGAAAAGGAAGGGCTGCTCGCTCCTGCAGCGATTTATGGTTATTATTCGTGCAATTCGCACGGCAACAAACTTTTGATTTATGAGTCGCCGGAAAGCAGCGCCCTCTTGGCTGAATTCGAATTTCCCCGTCAGGGCAGCGGTAGAAGTCTTTGTCTGTCTGATTTTTTCGCTCCGATTGATAGTGGTCTTCGGGACGTGATTCCGATGCAGATCGTCACCATGGGTGCGGTCGCCAGTGAGTTTACCGCGCAGCTTTACGCGAAGAATCAATATTCGGACTATTTCTATTTTCACGGCCTGTCTACGGAGATGGCCGAAGCCTTTGCGGAGATGCTTCATGCCAAAATCCGGCGTGAATTGGGTATTCACCAGCGCGACGCCCGCAACATGCGGCAGTTGTTCAGTCAGGGGTACCAGGGATCACGTTATAGTTTCGGGTACCCGGCTTGCCCTCACCTGGAAGACAACCGCATACTTTTCGCGTGCCTGAAGCCAGAGCGCATCGGCGTGACCTTGACGGAAAGCTGTCAGATGGTCCCTGAGCAATCGACCTGTGCCATCGTTGCATGGCATCCACAGGCTCGTTATTTCAGCATTTAGAATAGCTGATATTTTTGGATAATCTTCATCGAGGGTGGGGGCGCAACACCAATGACTGCGTCTTCAAGGATGGGAGGCTGCATAAGAGTGGAAAGTCCCGAGCTCTCTCGAAAGGGGTTATCAGCGACCAGAATGGCAGGGAAGCCGTATTCGAAATATCGACAAGCTGAGATCGGACGAATCAGAGAAGTGGCTGCCGGCAGGGGTCCCAGTTCTCCCACTAACGAACCAAGCTGCAGGGTTATCTGATGTTCTTCGGCCAACTTTCGGTGATACTGCCAGGCCGTGAAACCGCCATTTTTTCCGAGCCGGAAATTCCACATCCGGCACGATTCTAACTGGGCGAGTTTTTTTGCATCAGAAAGTGTGCAATAGGATTCGTCGGCCATGATGTCGATGGCCGTCGTCTTCTGTAGTGTGGCCAAACCCTCAAATTCGGCGGCCGGAAGAGGCTGCTCCAATACGCTGACTCCCGCATCGGCGAGCCGCGGTAGGTAATTCGAGGCGTTAGCGAGATCCCATACGCCGTTCACATCGACCCGCAGATCTGCCCCTTTGCCAGCATACAGTCTGATTTTAGATAGATTTGCAACGCTCCCGGCATCGTCGATTTTTATCTTGAAATGCCGGTGCCCGAGCGCGCGAAAAGCAAGGACCATCGCCAGTTGCACGGGCAACGGGGCGAGTCCGATGGGGGCGGTTACTTCAACTGTGGCGGATATCCCTTGGGGACCTTGGGTTGAATCTCCTTTTTTTAGAAGTGGAGCCAGAGGAGCAGCAAATGTTCTGGACCACGCATCAGTGACGGCGATGTCGATGCCAGCCCAGATGGCAAGGGCGCGATCGCTATCAGCCCTGATATATGCCTCCGACATAGAGTCCCACGGCAAGACTTTCGAAGTGAAATCAATCCCGAATAGAGCGGGCTGCAGCCTGTCCCGGCAATAGCTTTGGCAAGATTTGATGGTTTCACCAGTCAGATAGGGGCGAGGGTGCACTTCGCCCCATCCTTCAACTCCAGCTTCGGTTGTTACCTTGACGAGAAGTGCATGGCATTGTGAGCGCGCCTGGGTTGCGTGTCGAAAGGTCAACCGAAATGGAATGCGCACCTCAAACAAGTCGATCGATTTAAGTTTCATCTTGCGGCCTTTGAGGCGAATAGATGCAACGCTTCAGCGGTTTCATCAGCTGAGTCGAGCACGATGGCGTGAGCCGAGCTGGAGGTAATAATCGTTTCCGCGCCTGATCGAGCCGCGAATGTGGCGGTGGCAGGTGTATCGATGATCCCGTCATTCTCTGCGAGGATAAACTGCAATGATTTTTGTCGTAGTGACTCATGATGAAGGTTCAAGGACTGCTGCATTAAGAAAGTACGCCATAGAAATTGGGCACTTACTCGGGTTGTTCGCAGCTGATCTTTCAATATGTAAGACTGGACTTCAGGATTCGTGGAAAAGTCTGCAGGCTTCCACGGCAGATCGACCATGAATGGCAACCCCAGAATACCGCCAAGAAAAATTTTGATTTTTTCCAGAAGGCTGAATTTCGGATTTGGGAACAGCCCTGGGACTAACACATGCAGCGTTTTTGCCTCATTCAGCAAACCCCGTGCCGCAGCGTGAAGGACAAGCAGCCCGCCCCACGAAAGTCCGACAATGTGTACGGGAAGTTCGTGGGTCTGGTTGTCAGGGGCTGCCTCGCGCAGGAATTGATGCAGCTGCAGGGAGAGCCTGCTCAGTGGCTCCGCACAGCCTTTTTTCCCAGGGCTTTGGCCCCAACCTATGCGGTCGTAACAAACAGTGATGTAACCTTTTTTCGCGAGATTCTGCGAAACTTTTGAAAACCAGCCACTGTGACTTTCCGAACCGTGGACAAAGATAAAAATCCCGATAGCCCGGCCATTGGGCACCGTACGAACGACGTGCAAACTGTTTACTCGCTCTGGTATTCGCTCTTGCGTCATTTATTGCTGGCTTCCGAAGGTTCGGAGGAATCGCCGTGATATTATAACATAGTGAATAATCTTTTATATTTGGAGGCGCTCAGTCAGGTGCAGACGTTGTTCGTGACCGGCGCAACCGGGCTTGTCGGAAGTCAGGTGGTACTTGAAGCCCTGACCCGCGATTATAAGGTCCGGGCATTGGTTCGGAGCCGAGATCCGAATCGACCTCTGGTATTGCCCTCTCATCCAAATCTCGAACTCGTCCCGGGCGACTTAAATGATAGTGCGTCTTGGGTGGGTGCGTTGCGTGGCGTCGATGTGGTGGTGCATGCAGGTGCAATGGTAGGCGATTCCGGTAAGGCAGACGACTACTTTCGGACCAATGTCTCAGCGACCCTTGCACTGTTACATGGGGCTAAAAACGCCAAAACTGTGCGTCGGATCATTTTGGTCAGCTCGCTTGGCGTTTATCATGGCCGGGATCACTTCGGCAGTGACGAAAACGTTGCCATCAATCGCGAAGGTCTGGACGCCTATACCAGAAGTAAAGCCGAATGTGAGCTGCGTTTTTTGGAGGAAGCAAAAATTCTCGGTGTGTCTGCGGTGGCAATCAGGCCAGGCTTTATTTATGGCCCCAGGGACCGAACGGTGGTTCCTCGTTTACTGCAGCGAATCGCCGTCGGCAGCTTGGTCTATTTTGGCGGCGGCGAAAGAAAAACCAACTGCATTTATGTGAAAAATCTTTCCTACGGCATTTTTTTGGCAATGGATGCGGAAAATGACATGGTGAATGGCTTGGCCTTCAATCTGACCGATGATCCAACAGCTACAAAGAGGGAGTTTCTCGAATCTCTCTCCCGAGAGGCTGGCCTCCCCGCGCCCCGAGCCTCGATACCACGGCCGGTCGCCCTGACACTGGCAGAAATTTCAGAGTTTGCCGCCCGCATAGGATTGGTAAAACAGCCTCCTGTTTCAAAGGCGGCATTCAAGTTTTTGGGGCTTAACCTACACTACTCTATTGCCAGAGCCAGGAAAGTGCTCGGCTATAAACCTCCTTACGGTTACGCCGACGGGATCAAAGAAACCATCGCATGGTTTCGCGAAACAGGTGCAATACCGCTTTCGAAGCGGGGTGCATCGTGAACCTAATCAAAATTCTCGGGTCACCCATTTTGCGTTGGAAAATGCGCTATCTTAAGCGCTTTCGACGAGCGCTTGCTGAGACGCAGGACCTGCAGATGCAGCTCCTTCGCCAAAAATTGTTGGCAGTCTCGGGGAGTTCCTTTGCCCGGGATCACGGGCTCCATGCCTCCATGGATCTAATGGATTTTCAAAAGGCGATTCCAATTGCAGGTTACGACCGCATCAGACCCTATGTGGATCGGGTGATGCAGGGTGACCATGAGGCCCTCTTCGCCGCCGGCACCAGGATTATTATGTATGCCGTGTCCAGCGGAACGACCGGACCGGCAAAGCATATTCCGGTGACAGCTGCGCAAGTAGGGGATTACCGCCGGTCCTGGACGGTTTGGGCTACGGGTGTGGCTGAATCGTATCCCGATGTAGCCTTTAATAAAGTGGTCAGCCTCGCCAGTGGCTGGCGAGCAGGAACAGCGCCTGATGGAGTGCCGCTCGGGAGTATCAGCGGAAAGTTGGCCACGGTGATGCATTCCACGTTACGCCTCACAAATGTGCTTAGCCCGAGGCTTGCTGAATTTGAAAACACCCGAAGCCGCTACTATCTCTATTTGCGGCTTGCCATGACTTATGACAACGTCATGATGCTGACAACGGCCAATCCCAGCACGCTGATTCAATTTTCCCGCTGGGGTGATCTTTGGAAAGAAGATTTGGTCCGCGACATATTTGACGGAGGGTTAAGCCGGTGTGACGATCTTCCGCCAGTGCTTCGTTCGATGGTGCGGTCGCGTGTTTCCGTCCGCAATCCGAAGCGAGCCCGGCACCTTGAAAAACTCGCCGCTGCCAATGATGGCCTCTGGCCGAAGGATTACTGGCCAAAGCTCCAGGTCCTTGGCGTTTGGACTGGCGGGACAACTACGCCCTATTTGAACCTGCTTCCAAAGCACTTTGGCGACCTGCCATTACGTGATCACGGGTTATCGGCCAGTGAAGGCCGGGTGACTATCCCGCTGACTGACAATTCTGCATCCGGCGTATTAGATGTGACGTCGAATTTTTATGAGTTTATTCCGGTCGCGGAAAAAAACTCCGAACACCCAACAGTGTTGCTGGCACACGAGCTCGACCCGGGACAGGACTATTTTGTTATCCTGACCACCTCAGGAGGACTGCTGCGCTATGATCTTCACGACGTTGTGCGATGTGAAGGATTTGCAGGCTGCGCACCACTTTTGCGCTTTCTTAATAAAGGTGCCCAGTTTTCCAGCGTGACCGGAGAAAAAATTTCAGCATTTCAGGTGGCCGAAGCCTTTCGGAAAGCCATTGCCCACCTCAATCTTGCCGTTGGAGATTTTACACTCCAGCCGGTTTGGGGCGATCCGCCATTTTATCGACTTGTCATCGAAGAGGGCAGTCTGCAAGAGAGGGCTGTAGGGGAAAAACTGGCCGTCATGATGGATCAGTTTTTACGCGAAGGTAATCTCGAATATCATGAAAAAAGAAAGTCGGAGCGGCTGGGTCACATCGTGACCGAGGTCGTACCAACCGGCACGTTTATGATACTTCGCGACAATCGGGTACGCGACGACGGCGTGTCCCTCGAACAGTATAAGCACCCGCTGCTGATCAATGACATGGATTTTAGATTTGCCGGATGACAAGGGCATGCTGGCTGGAAGTAAGAAGGGGACCTATTTATGAAAAAACCAGAGGCTGGCGGCTTCAGGCAATTCTCTCTTACCTATGCTTTCCGCAGTCTGTGGCGCAACCCTCGCCGGACTGTGCTCACGATGCTGACCGTATCTTTTTCAGTCGGCGTTGCCATCGTCGCAAATCGATATTCATCAGCTATCTTGCGTTTGTGGCAGGATGGTGCGGCTGATACCGGAGCTGCCCACGTGCAGTTCCACGCAGCCGGATATTGGCAAAAACAGGAAGGGGTCAATGAGAAACTGACTATGGCAGAAGGGAATGCTGTGGAGGTTGAAGTTCGCAAGGACCCACGGGTTGACGCGTCGTCGCGGCGCCTGCGCATTGAGGGGATGATTACGGCAGCTGAGGAAAGTTTGTATTTCGTTGGAATCGGAGTGGAGCCGGAAAACGAAATGATGGTGTCGCCACGGTTATTCACTGGCAATGACAAAGGTGAGTTTGTACGAGAAGAACGCGTAGATGGCATCACCATCGGTGTTGGATTGGCGGAGTCTCTCGGCCTGAAAATCGGAGATGAAGTAACGCTGATTACACAAACTCTCCAGGGGTCGGTGAACGGGGTGGATGCAGTGGTTATCGGCATTGTCGATGCGGGTGTTCCGAGTTTTTCCAAACGGTCGCTATACGCAAATATAAAGTTATTTCAGAAGCTGATCCGCATGCCTGGACGTTATACGGAATTAGGCGTGCGACTGGATAAAAATGTCAGCATCGAACAATGGGTGAAGGAAGCCAGAAACAAATCATCGGCTCATGGCGTCGAGGCTCGCGGCTGGTGGGACATCGAACCGATAATTAAGAATGTGGAGAAAATCTGGGACTCAGTCGTTGGCGTTATTGCCTCTTTGCTCTTTCTTTCGGCAGGCCTATCGGTTCTCAACATCATTTTTATGCTGGTGGCAGAGCGTACGGTCGAAATCGGCACGCTCATGGCGATTGGAGCGAGGGGAAACGATATCAGAGGACTGTTTGCGCTCGAGGCTTCCTTGATTGGGGTTTTTGGTGGCATCGCCGGGTGTATCGGTGGCAACTTATTTGTTCTGGGGATGGATATTGTCGGTGTTCCCTTCAAAAGTCCCTTTGGATCAGACCAGCTTCTCATACATCCGAAGGTCGATTGGATGACGACACTGATCATTTTTGTCAGTGGTGTAATCATCTGCCGCGTCGCGTCGATATCTCCGGCGCGGAAAGCAGCGATGGTGGAACCGGTCAGAGCGTTCCGTGGTCAGATTACCTAGAATTCGCTCGTTAGGCTGACGATCGACCGGCGATCTGATTTGGGAGATGGGCTGGATGAGGTGTCGACTCCGTAGGTTGCTGCAGAAAGTGATAGGTATCCGAAATTCATCAAGACACCAAAGCTTATATTCCCCTGGTTGGCACCAGCCCTAAGTGAAATCGGCGCTACTTCCAACGGATTACCCCAGAATAATTCAACCCCCGCGTGGAGCTGCTTGGCCGTGTCGATGCCCGGCAGACCTATAAATGTCTCGCCACTCGTTACGTACATGTGATGGACGTCCAGGGCAAATCGCATAGTCACATCGTGCCCCATGCGCGGCGACATGGATACACCCATACGGATGTCAGTAGGATCCACGAGGGACAAAGCGTCGGGATTGCCGAGGTTTCCCGCATATTTCGTGCCGCATATGCTTTGGCGCGTTTCGGTAAACGGGTTCAGGTAGTCGGATTTGCATCCAGTCGGAAGGTTCAGGACTGACACACCGATAGTTGGAAACCAAAAGTCAGCCAGCGTGTACATGAGACCTGCATCTGCGCCAAGACCTGTTGCCTTGTTTGAGTCATCTTTTATATGGGCTTGCATGGTTTTGCGATTAGCGAGTTCTTCCGAGGGGATTGTATTCTCAAACGCGTATCGGTAAATCGGGCGAATCTGGATCCCAAAATTCAGTCGGTTGTTATCGCTGTTCATGCCATAAGTGAACACACCACCCAGATCAGAAACAATTGAAGTCTGCGCTTCCGCTGGGCTGTCACTGGAAACTTCTGCCTTGGTAATTGTGTTGGAGTATAGACCAACCATCATTGGCTGATTGCGGTTCCAGTCAAACAGCATCGTCGGGAATGCCCCGACTCGCGCCCAAAGCGGCTTGTCGGCGAGGTCGCTGCTGTCACTCACTACCCCTTCAACGGACTCACCGGAGGCGCTTTTCACTGCATTGTAAAAGGCGCGACTGTTCGTGTTGGCGCCGACAAATAAATTTGGAAATTTGAACGCGTTCACGGTGCTGCGCGATCGCGCCTTACGTGATCGACCGATGCCTGCGGGATTGGTCCACGCTGAGTCGTCATCGTTTGCTGTTGATGTTGTTGCATTACCCATGCCCATGCTGCCAATGGGAGCGAAGTGCTCAGGGATTTCTTCTGCATCAAGGCGGGTGGGGCTAAAGAGCACTGTTGCACCGAGGCCCGCAGCAATGGCCAGCGCTATTCGGGATCCTGATTTTGTTTTGAAAACCTTTTGCAAGAACTCCCCCGAATGACCCGCAATATTGCTTGTATTCTTATCGACAGCGGTATGACTATTGTTGAGGCGAATGGAATTTATGCAATGGTTACGGTGTGCTGCAGCTAATCAGCCAAGGCCCGTTCTGGCCTCTAAAAGTAGTCAGATGACCCACATATCCAGTATACTTCATAGCAGCAGGCAATTGCTAAACTTGATGTTCGTCGCGGTTTTTAAAAGATCGCCCGGATAAGAATATTTGTCTTCGCGGAGATTTACGATGTTGCGAAATCGGTGGCTAACGCGAGTTTTTTCGGGTGGTTCGCTTCTGGGTGTTGGGCTTTTGCAGACGATCATGTGCCCGATTTCACAGGCAGAGGAACAGCAGAGGGTCCTCGAATCTCCCCGCCACCTGGGACGGGGTAATACCTTTGTCGCTGCCCTCGATTCCGACGATGCTACCAAGGCAAATCCGGCGACTCTGGCGGAGACCAAACTGGTTTGGCAGCTGCGTTGGCTAGAGCTTGGACTGATGCCGGGGCAAAACAGCATCGACACCATTACAGACCTGACCAGTATCGATGGGTCGGAGACCGCGGTCACGCTGTTGCAGAAATTTCAGGATAAGTTCGGCAAGCGTCAATCTCTGCGAACGCAGATCATGCCGCTGGCATTGCGAATTATGAAGTTTGAGTTTTCGCCGTTTATGGCAAACGACTCCTATGTAGACATGCGGCTCCCCACCACTCCCGAAGTCACCATACACTCCGACACCATGGCGGGTGCAAACGTCGCTACGGCATTCACTGTGGGAAAGGCAGTCTCGGTAGGTCTCAACGTTCGTCCGATGCAAAGATTCTATTTTGCCGGATCTCTTGCTTTTGCCGATGTCGTTGACTTTTTGCCGCCAACAAATTCTGACATTTCGGACTCACTGCCGCTTAAAAGTGGCACAGCAGTCGGTGTTGATCTCGGGACCACCTGGACCCTTAACGCTGCCTGGCGATTGGGCGCGTTGATTGAAAACCTCGGTTATACCAGCAGCCTCGACGGAGGCAAAGACGCACCGCCGCCGATTCCGCAAAGGATATCCGCAGGGATGATGTATCGCAAAGCCTGGAACCCGTGGCATCTGGATTATTTCGTTGACGTTCAGGACCTTGCAAATGTCAAGGCGTACAACCCCATGCGACTAATCCACTTGGGCAGCGAGTTAGGAAGGAATTTGTGGTCGCGCGACCACGACCTCGGGTTGTTGCTTGGATTAAACGAAGGTTATTTTACTGGCGGTGCATTTCTGGACTTCTGGCTCGCCCGTCTTGATATAGTGAACTATGCCGTAGAGTTGGGCGAGTATCCGGGGCAGCGTATGGACCGGCGATGGGGCACGAATCTCAGGGTTGCAACGACCTGGTAATGTCCTCGGCCGTTCGGTGCAAGGTTGGTCCGAGCAGCATTCGGAGAGCCGGGGATGTGTCCCAAAAAATACAGACAGGATTGAGAGGTATTTATGTCGGAATCGAGCCGCCTAGCAAAATGGCGTGTTCTGGTATCACTAGCGTGGATTGACGGTGAACTGGTTGACTCTGAGAAAGACTGGCTCCGTGAGTTATATAAGTTGCGGGTCAAAAATCAAGCCGATCGCGACCAACTGGAATATGATATCGCCAACGGCGTTTCGCTAAACGATGTCTTACCTCTCGTTACAGAAAAAAAACACCTGGCAGAAATCTGTCATTTAGCCAATTTGCTGTTCGCTGTGGACGGTGAAGTTTGCTGGGAGGAGAAAGAAATTCTCAAGCAGATAAAGGCACTTGTTATGAAAGACATAAATTTAGGCGAAGCAATTGGATCGGCGATCGGTGCGAAGCACGAGATTCTCGAAAAGCGTGCCCACAGAAAGCGGTTAGATCGTATTGAACGCATGGCACGGATGGCATTCTGGTGGGACTAACACAGTAGGTACGGCAAAGTCATCTTTGGAAGCGCCAATGAAAAACTTTGCCGTAGCCCTGTCGAACAGGAATTCCCGGTGAATCACCTGCTCTGGGGGGTGAGGCAGTACAGGTCACTGTCTCCAATGGTGCCGATCATTCCCACCTGCTGGGTGCCGTTTTCAAAGGTCCAAACCTGAAACAATGCGCCGTACTCGTTATCTCCCGGATAGTAGGTAGCCAGGGCGAGCGTCTTTTCTCCACGACCATGACGCATTTTAAAATACGAGACCTCACCAGCCAGGCTGCCACCGTTGTCACGATCAGCGAATATATCTACTGCTTGATCAGGGGTGACCGGCGTAGATGAGTCAGTTTGCATCACTGCGACCTGGATCATGGCTTTTTCCAGGTCAGAAACCGCTTCGCTAAACGGCTTGACGATTTTGAATGCAGAAAGATTTTCGTGCCGTCCCCATGCTGCACACAGAGATTCACTGGTGGCGGTCTCGTCTTTCAGCTGCGAAGCTGGTGACTGAGACTTGGCTCCGGGAAGGCCGCAAGCGGAAAACGCTAAGACAGAGACTAGGATAACCGATTTCATTTTGATGCTCCTTTAAGCAATAAGTGGGGCTTGATTACGCGCCGTAGTCGTATTTCAAGAGGACAACATGGCCTTTTGATTTGTTGATAAGTATGACGGTCTCTTCGCTGACGTTGAGGCCATTCATGCTGACACTGATTTCTTCAAGATTTTCGCCGCCGACGGTTTGACTTAAAAATCCTTTTATTGACGTGAGCGCGTTTGCCATCCGCAGCCCTTCGGAGCTATCCGGAGCATGGTATTCACTCAGATCCCTCAGCACTTCAGCATGCCGAGGCGATTTCTGGTATCCGATCAGATAAGTTGCGCATTCAACATCATCATAGAATCCGAGAACACGGCCTTCCGCGTCGTACCCCTCTTGGCAAAATTGTGCCAGGGAGTAGTCGCCGTGAGACCGGGTTGCCTTAATGACATCAGCGACTATTTTTTTCAGCGCAGGTTTCGCAGAGGTTGACTTCAAGGCAAACGCCTCAACTTTTTGGAAGCCAAAAAAATCGCCTTCCTCACGACCCAAACGGGATACATCAGCTACAGCGGCTTTTACAACTGCAGGTAAGGGCATGGGGTCAAGATAGCGCCCGATACTTTGTGGTGCAGAGTCACCCTGAAGGCTGGAGGACGAGGGTGTGCCGCCACAGCCATTGATCGCTAGTGACGCGATCGCTACAGAAGCGAAAACGAATAAACGGGAAACATGTGTTGATAGGGACTGAATCATAAAAAACTCCTGGTTAGAAAACGCGGTGCCGGGTATAGCTGCGCCGACTTCAGCACAGGCATTAGCAAATTGAATGCCGCATTTTTGGTTTCAATGGATTCGAGGATTTAGCAGGAACAGCAGCCATTTCTCGTCGAATGCACTGCGCTGTTTACCAACAGTCGTATATACAATAAACACATAAAAATGTATTTTAATATGCACAAAAAACATCGATAGAAATGAGGTGTGCTTTCGGTGGCTTAGGCCCCTAAAATGCTTTGGTTAATTTTTGTGAACGTTTGCCGATAGCTTTAGCTAGGCAAATTCAGGAATTGAAAGCTGTTTTATGTGGACCTTTTTGGGACCAAAATTACTTCATTTCACTCGGCTTGCCGTGGTGCTTGTGCTTTGTGCCTGCACGAGTAAAATTTCTGTCAGCACATCGGGGACGCAGCAACCTGCGGGCAATGCGTCCGAATATTCTACTGAGCCATCTCCGACTCCAATCGCCGAAGGCGATCCAAGTCATAGCCAGGCGGTTGCCCCATCGGCATCTCCGGAACCTACGCTTGAGCCATTGCCCTCGGCAGTTTCAATTTCTTCACCCTTGCCTTCTCCATCTCCATCGTCAACGCCACCTGGCAGCAATGTGTCGCCACAGTTGTCCATCACTGCGCCGACCAGTGCGGTGAATGTGCCTATGATTGGGTCCTACCAGATCAACTTCGTCGCAATGGATAGTGACAATGATGCGTCGGTCAGTTTGTTTTATAAAACCAGCGACGCAGACTGTGATGAGACGCTGAGCGGCTGGACAGCGATAGCTGTAGGACTATCTGAGAATTCAGTAACTTCTCACATGTGGGAAACCAATTCGCTGGGTCCGGATACGTATCATATCTGTGGACGCATTAGCGATGGTGTCAACGCAGATGCCTATGTGCTTGCCAGTGGCACCGTCGTTATTAATGCTCCTCCTTCTTTGTCCAATCTCACGCCAGCCACTTTAGCCATTGTCCCGCAGATCGGTACATATACAATAAATTATTCGCCGGTCGATCCTGACAACAATGCCTCTGTTAGTTTGTATTACAAGGCCGACACGAGCGGATGCGAGCAAGCCCTCGCCGGTTGGACCCAGATTGTCACGGGGCTTTCCGTGGACTCGGTGTCCTCCTACGGATGGACTACAGACAGCGTCCCAGCCGGCACTTACTACATTTGTGCCCGCATCGTTGACACATTGAACCCCCCTGCGTTTGCACTAAGCGCTTCCACCATTAAAATAAATGCTGTCCCGACGTTTGCATGGACGGTGACAGGGGCGACCGGACGACTGATTCCAGCTACGACTTTTTCAATGGGTTTTGCGGCAACTGACCCAGACGATGCTGCTACCATTTCAATATACCGCCGCGCTGCGAATTCAGGGTCCTGTGTCTCAGGGACATTGTTGACATCGACTTTGGTGGAGGGGACTGATTCCAGTTTTACCTGGGATGCTTCTGGTGAAGTGAACTCCGGGCTGGCCTATTTGTGCGCGTACATCCAGGACGGCGTCAACCCGGCCGCTTCTGTCTATACGCCAAACCAGGTTCTTTACCGAAACTGTATTTGGACAGGATCAGTCAGTACCGATTGGACAGATCCTGGCAATTGGAGCGACTGTGGTGTGGCATACCCCAATAACCAGGCCAAAGCTTTGATCCCTGCTGGTCCGGCCAATCAGCCTGTCATTTCGGGAAGTATATCATTGTTAGGTTTCTGTGCAGGAGGTGGGGGTGGTACGGTCACGATTGATGCAGCGGGAAGCCTGTCAAACTCGGGGCAGTTAACCACGTTTCTTATAGAATCAGATGTCAGAATCAAAGGTTCCTCGCCGACTTGTGGAACTTGCCGGTTTCGCTATTCTCATTCTAGCTCTACCGTCGCGACTGTAAAAAATGGCGCGAAGTTGACACTCGGAAATGGGTTGGGAATTTCGGGGACCGGATTTCTTCAGGTCGGTGATGGTCTATCGCACGGTCACATCGAAACGGTCGCTGATTCGGGAAACGCGGCGGAGTATCCCTATTTCGATGCCTTGTATAACACGTTCGGATTCAGTATCAAGGGCACGGCCGGCAATCGGTCAACGATCAAGTTCACCGGCATACGCGTGCTCGACGGGTATTCAACGCATGGGTTTGTCGAATTGCTTTCAGATTATGAAGTTTTGGCTATGGATAAAGTTTTGGTAGAGCCAACTTATGACGCTGGGCCCATCGTCTATGCCAAATCTTGCAGCACCGGCGTTTTTACTGATTCGACCTGGACCGGTTGGTCAGTGAACAATAAATCGATTCCTGGTTCAATCGGCACGGTAAAGTCTGATGTTGATTGCGACACGTTTGCATCAGTCGCAATTTCAGGGAATGGGATCTTCTATGGATCATTTGCGGAATTTGCGTATGACGCTGGCAATATTTTTAACTGGGTGAATGGCAACAGGTATACGTGTACGTGGACGGGTACCAACGGTACTGCGTTTGACGACTCCCAGAACTGGAGTGGCTGCAACAACGGGCGCAACAATTATCCTGACTACAATGACATCGTCGTGATCACCAACATTCCAGTCAATCAGCCAACCCTATCGACGACCATTGCCCTTTCTGACCTGAACACGGGAGTTGCCCTCGGCTCTGGAGGAACCCTGACTGTCGCCGCCGGTGCGGATGTGAGCATTGACGAAGTGGATGGTCAGATAACCCTTCAGGGGGATTCCACTACCTGTACAACCTGCGTAGTTACATCGCCACCGCGCTCTCTTGGTGTCCAGAACGGCGCGGAATTGGTTCTCGGGTCAGGCATTTATGTAGGAGGATCTTCAGTCGGCCTTTCAACCGGTGGCCGCTTCAAAACCGACATCGCCTCGAGTAATCCTAACGAGTGGCCTCATGTCGGCAATCGACTCACTTTTGGGACATCAAATTTTGTTTCGATCAATGGCTTAAGAGTTAGCAGGACAGGGCTATCAGGTACATTAGTCAACTTTAACGGTTCTGGCAGTTACACTATCAACCGGTTTGATAATGTCATGTTGGATTCTAATGTGACGACCAACGATTTTGTCGACAAATATATTGTGTTTGCCAATATTGGCGGGGCAATTCTCAATGACACAACCTGGTCCGGCATCGATTTTGTTGATGGAATTGCCA
>Ga0154020_10000948_pt1 | contig 35850 bp, 30 predicted proteins | sample Klosneuvirus_201_FD_109709 | JGI IMG/M metagenome (GOLD analysis project Ga0154020, IMG submission 109709) | Active sludge microbial communities from wastewater, Klosterneuburg, Austria - Klosneuvirus_20160825_MG | ecosystem: Engineered > WWTP > Aerobic digester > Activated sludge | place...
GCGCAACCTGGCGCTGGCCCTGTTCCGTCGCGGCATGGAGCGGCTGCGCGCCAAGAACACGGACGGCGTCAGCGATCTGCGCCGCGCCCAGGAGGATCCCAGCATCCTGACCGCGAAGGAGCCGCAGCTGTTCGCCTTCGCCTACGGCCTGGCCCTGCTGACCACCAACACCGAGCAGGCCGCCAACGAGGCCATCGGGCTGTTCTCCAAGCTCGACGCCAAGATGACGGCGTCGTTCCTGCGCCCGCCCTACGACAAGCTGGGCCCCGACTTCTTCAAGGCCTATGCGAACTACATGCAGGACAGCCCGGCCAAGCGCGACCAGGCCGCGGAGACCTTCCAGAGCGTGCTCCGGAAGGCGGGCAGCTCGCCGCTGGCCGGCAAGATCCGCGACCTCATCCGGTCGAGCTACGAGCTCAAGGCCTACGATGCCTGGCGCTCGGAGAACTTCAAGCAGGCCAAGGAGGACCTCAAGAACGCGCAGAAGTTCGCCACCACCGGCGCGCAGAAGGCCGAGCTCGAGGTCAACCTGGCGGTGCTCGACATGGACAAGGATCGCAGCGGCGCCAAGCGCACCTTCGACAGTTACAAGGGCACCACGCCCGAGGCGCTGGTCAACCTGGGCATCATCCTCGACCTCGAGGGTGACTCGCGCGGGGCGCTGGACGCCTGGCAGGACGCGCAGAAGCGCGGCGTCGGCGGCAAGGTGCGCGACTGGATCGAGGCCAAGAAGAAGATCCTGGGGAGCAAGTGAGGGCGGCCATGAGGACCAAGATGCCAGGCCAGAAGATGAAGAAGATGGTTGGCTGGCTGGTGGTCGCCGCAGCGCTGGTGGCGGCCCGGCCGGCGCGCGCCGACGAGCTGGTCATCGGGATCTATGCCCCGACCGCGGGCTTCGCCAGCTCGAGCGATCGCCTGAGCTACGTCAGCGCGCTGGCCAAGGCCATCGAGGGCGCGCTGGGCGGTGGCACCACGGTGAAGGGGCAGTCGTTCTCGTCGCTCAGCCAGATGGCCGGCACGGCGCAGTTCGGCATCCTCGACCCGCTGTGCGCGGCCGGCAACAAGTACACCGTGATGGCGACCGCGACCGTCAACGGCAAGACCGAGCAGACCTGGGCGCTGTATGCCAAGGGCGCCTCCAACTTGCCGGCGCTGAAGGACAAGGCGGTCGCCTACGCCAAGACCGGCTGCAACGATCAGGCGTTCATCGAGAACGCGCTGCTGGAGAGCGAGGTCCCGGCCAGCTTCTTCAAGCTGTCGGCCAAGGACGCCATCACCGGCGCGGTGACCGACGTGGCCTCGGGCGGCTCGCAGGCGGTGTTCGCGCCGCCGCTGGGCGGCACCAAGGGGCTGACCAAGCTGTTCGACGTCGGCTCGGTGCCGAATCCGGCCTTCGTGCAGCTGTCCTCGAAGGTCGACGCCGCGGTGGCGGCCAAGGTCAAGGCGGCGGTGCTCGGCTTTGCGCAGCGCAGCGCACTCGACGGCTGGAAGGGCGCCGAGAGCTATGGCAGTCTTGCAGGCAGGATGGGGAAACGGACCAAGCGGCCGATCTTTGCGCCCCCGCAAAGAATCCGGCTGGCCGATCCCGACGTGCTCGAGGTAGCGGGGGTGGGGGCGCCGGCGACGCCGGACATCAAGAACCACTTCTGGGCCCCGTGAATGGAGGCCAAGACCCGATGAAGCCTGAGGCAGCCACTGAAAACGTCGCGCTCTCGTGGCGCATCAAGGAGCGCCCCGGGTTCACGACCGTGGAGTTCTTTGGTGAGATCGACGAGAACGCCGACTTCGCCGAGCTGCGCCGTCGGCTCAAGGCCAGCGTGGTGTTCAACCTGGCCGAGGTGCGTCGCATCAACTCGTGCGGGGTGCGCGAGTGGGTCAACTTCGTGCGCGATCTGCCCGGCGTGACCGAGCTGACGTTCACCCACTGTTCGCCCGCGATCGTCACCCAGCTCAACATGATCTACAACTTCCGCGGCGGCGCGAAGGTGCGCTCGTTCCTGGCGCCCTACGTGTGCGAGAACTGCAACACGGAAGAGGACAAGCTGCTCGACGTGCACACGCACTTCCCGACGCGCGACACCAAGAAGATGCCGGAGTTCACCTGCGAGAAGTGCGGCGAGCAGATGGAGTTCGACGATCTGCCGGAGCGATATCTGTCGTTCCTGGCGGAGCCCTGATTGTCGCATGAGAGCGGCCCCATCCCGGCTTCACTGAGGGGCTCGCGCGAGCAAGAGCATACCTTCCGCAATCTCCGGCGCCTGCTGGAGGGCAGTCCGGACGCCGCGGTCATCCTCGACAGCGAGCGGCGCATTCTCTACTTCAACCCGGTGTATCAGCAGTATGCCGGGCTGCGTGGCCGCCAGCTGCACCTGGCCACCATCGAGGGCAAGCACTGCTACGAGGTGTTCTGCCTCGAGATCTGCGAGAACGCCTGCCTCGGCCTGCGCGCGCAGCAGGTCGGACGACCGCTGCGCGTGGACGAGATCGCGGGGCGACGTGGTGACGGCGAGGAGCTCAAGCTGATCGTCAACGCGGTCCCCATGGAGGGCGACTTCATCGTCGAGACCTACCGCGACGTCACCGCCGACGCGCGCGTGCAGAGCAAGTACAAGGTGCTGCTGGACCACGAGCGGCGCACCAAGGAGATCCTCGAGCAGACCGTGCAGGAGCGCACCGAGGAGCTGCGCCAGGCCAACGTGGAGCTGTCGCGCACCCATGGCCAGCTCATCCTGCAGGAGAAGATGTCGTCGCTGGGGCGGCTGGTGGCGGGCATCGCGCACGAGCTCAACAACCCGATCAACTTCGTGTACGGCAACGTCGATTTCCTCGGCAGTTATGTCGAGGATCTGTTCGAGCTGATCCGCACCTATGACGGCGTCGCGCACCAGCTGAACGAGAGCGCGCGGCAGAAGATCGCCGAGCGCAAGGAGGCCATCGAGTTCGAGTTCCTGGCCGAGGACTGCAAGAAGCTGCTGCGGTCGATCCAGTCGGGCGCCGAGCGCACCGCCCAGATCGTGCGCGATCTGAAGGCGTTCTCGCGCCAGGGCGGCGCCGGGCTGCAGGAGGCCGACCTGGCCCAGGGCATCGACACCACGCTCAACCTGATCGGCCCCATCCTCAAGAACCGCATCAACGTGGTGCGCGATCTGGAGGGGCTGCCGCTGGTGCTGTGCCACGCCGGCCACGTCAACCAGGTGATGATGAACATCCTCACCAACGCCGCGCAGGCCATCAAGGGCGAGGGCCGCATCGACGTGGTGGCACGCCAGCATGTGCTGGAGGGCGGCGTGCCCGGGATATGCATCCGGGTCACCGACAGCGGGCCCGGCATCCCGCCCGACATCCTGCCCAACATCTTCGATCCGTTCTTCACCACCAAGGCGCCTGGTGAGGGCACCGGTCTGGGGCTGGCCATCAGCCAGCGCATCGTGCGCCAGCATGGGGGACGGCTGTACTGCGTCAGCCCGCCCGGCGAGGGCGCGACCTTCATCGTCGAGCTGCCGCTGGCGCCACCCGAGACGTCGGAGGCGGCGCGCGCGGCGGTGGTCGACTCCGAGGTGCGCAGGCCGTGATCGTCATGGGCAAGAACCGGCGTGGCGAGCCCGCGCCAGCCATCGTGGCGGTCGACGACGAGCCGCTGAATCGCGACCTCCTGCGCCGCGTGCTGGGCAACGAGTTCGACATCCGCGACCTCGGTGACGCCCGCGGTGTGCCTGGCGCGCTGGCGGAGCGGCCGGCGTGCGTGGTGCTGGCCGACCAGCTGATGCCCGGGCAGTCAGGGGTGGAGCTCTTGCGCGCGCTGCGCAGCAGCCATCCAGCCATCGTGGGCGTGCTGCTGACGGGGGCGGAAGAGGATCCCGAGGTGGTCGATGCGGCGCGGGATGGCATCGCGTTCGCGGTGGTCGGCAAGCCGTGGCGGTCGGCGCGCCTGCTGGAGGAGGTGCGGCGCGCGGTGGCCGAGGCGGAGCGGCGCGGGCGGGGCGACAGCGAGGACTGAAGAGGCGGAATCCGAAAACGCGAAGGGCCACCCCCTTCCCAGATGAGCGGCCCCTCACATTGACCGCTCCCTGAGCGGTCGCACGCGAACGCGTGCATTTGATGTCCACATTAGACGCGTTCGAAGGCAACGCGCTTATGTTCGACAACCAAGATGTTAGCAGGACGCGTGCCGCGCCGAAAGCCTGAAGATCGCTCAGTATGGGCTGTTCAAGCCCTGGCGGTCGTCCAGGAATTGAATGAAATTGTTCAAGAATTCGACTGGGGCGGCTTGAACGGCTGGCACCTGCGCGCTAGAACTCGCGGGTGCTGCAGGGGCCGGGACGAGAGCGCGGACTACGGGAAGCGGACCTGGACGCCGGCCCCGCCGTCGACCTGGAAGCTGAACCAGCGCCGCACGCCGATGGAGCCCGCGCCCTGGACGTAGAGGCCGAAGTTGCGCACGAAGTCGAACGCCGCGCCGAGCGCGAAGCGCGCGCCGAAATCGGGCGACTTCACGCCGGCGGCGTCCCAGTCGGTGTTGTCGATCATGACCTGGCCCGACAGGAAGAACTTGAACGACGAGTCGGGATCGAAATAGAAGCGCAGCCCGGGCAGGAAGGCGATCTGGGTCTCGTCGGTCAGCTCCTCGGCCTCGAGGCCGAGGCGGACCTCGGCGAGGACCTCGATGTCGTCGGTGAGGCCGTAGGTCAGCCCGAGATCCATGACCGCCGGGGCGCGGCCCGAGCAGGCCTCCTGGCTGAGGTCGTTGGAGCAGGGCTCCTTGTCGTAGGGGAAGATGCCCCGGTAGCCAAAGGCCAGCAGCGCGGACAGGCCGATCTGGCCGCCGTGGCCGAGGCCGCGCGGGCCCTTGTCCTTGGGCTTGCCGATGGCGCCCAGGCCGGAGCCGTCGTCCGGCTCGCCAGTGTCGGTGGCCGTGGTGCCCTCGGTGGGGTCGGGCGCGGTGCCGTCGGGAGGGGTGGCCGGGTCCGCCGGGTCGGCGGCGGGCTCCTCGTCGGGCAGCGGCACCGGGGCTGGAGCGGCCTGCGCGCCGCGCAGCGCGACGCCGGCGGTCAGCAGCGCGACCAGCGTGAAGTGCGCCACCGGGAGACCTGTGCGAGCCATGGGCTGTTCCTCCTCTGCTCAGGCGGAGTATCGTGGCGCGTGTTTGCTGTCAATCAGGCCGGGAGCCGACCCTGAGCGCACCCGGTAAGACGCGGCGTGAAGCGCTGGCGCTGCTCGGCGGCGCGGGTGCGCTGGCGCTGCTGGGCCGGCGCGCCGACGCCATGGGCGAGCGCACGCGCTTCACCATCGGGCAGCTCAGCTATGCGGGCGGCAACTGGAACCCGCGCCCCAACGGCCTGCGCCGCCTGCTGTGGGAGATCGACAAGCGCACCAGCATCGACACCCGGGCCGAGCCGGCCGTGCTGCGCCTGGACGACAAGGCGCTGTTCGCGTCGCCCATGCTGTGGCTGGCCGGCGATCGCGCGTTTCCGCTGCCCGGCGAGGCCGATCTGGCGCGGCTGCGGCGGCACCTCGGCCTCGGCGGCTTCATGGTCATCGACAGCGCCGAGGCGCGCGAGGGCGGCGGCTTCGACAAGAGCGCGCGCGAGCTGATGGCGGCGCTGCTGCCGCGCCGGCCGCTGACCAGGCTGCCGGAGTCGCACGTGCTCTACAAGTCGTTCTACCTGGTGCCGACGCCGGTGGGGCGCGTGCTGGTGCAGCCCTACCTGGAGGCTGCGTTCGAGGACGACGGCGGCGGCCGCGCGCTGGTGGTGTACTCGCAGAACGATCTCGGCGGGGCCTGGGCGCGCGACAACTTCGGGCGCTGGGAGCACGAGGTCTACCCGGGTGGCGAGCCGCAGCGCGAGCACTCGTTCCGCGTCGGCATCAACCTGGTGATGTATGCGCTGTGCCAGGACTACAAGGCCGACCAGGTCCATGTGCCGTTCCTGCTCAAGCGACGCAAGTGGCGGCCTGACTCGCCGTGATCGACACCCTGGCACGCTGGCTCGGGCTGGATCCGTCGGCCTACAACGACTGGCACCTGGTGTGGCTGGCGCCGTGGGGGCGCGTCGGCATGGTGGTGGCGGGCGTGGTCGCGCTGGCGACGCTGTACTGGACCTGGCGCGGCTACCGGCGCGAGCCGAAGCTGTGGGTGCGCGCGCTGCTGCTGGGGCTGCGCGGGCTGGCGGTGGCGGCGGCGCTGGTGCTGTTCTTCGAGCCGGCCATCGAGCTGCGCCATGTCACGCGGCAACCCAACCATGTCGCGGTGCTGGTCGATGACTCGCGCTCGATGGCCATCGCGGATGGTGGCGAGGCCGGCGGGCCGACGCGGCTCGAGCGTGCGCGGCGGGTCATCGCGGCCAGCGCGGGGACCTTCGCGCGCTGGCGCGAGCGCCACCTGGTCGACTTCTACACCTTCTCGGATGGGCTGACCCCGACCACCGAGGCGGCGCTGGCGGCGCCGGGGGGGATCTCGGCGCGGGCCGATGCCACGCAGCTGCGCGAGGCGCTGACCGCGCTGCGCGCGCGCCATGACGGCCACGACCTCGGCGGCGTGGTCGTGATCTCGGACGGCATCCCCACCGGCAAGCTCGACACGCTGATCGACGGGCGCTTCGATCCGGAGTCGAACGACTTCCTGCGTGGGCTGGGCGTGCACGTGCACACCGCGTGGGCGGGGCGTGATCGGCTGCGGGACGTGGCCATCGCGCGCGTGCTGGCCGACGACTTCGCGTTCGTGCACACCGCGGTGAAGATCGAGGTCGTGGTGCGCGCCAGCGGGATCAAGGAGAAGACGCTGCCGCTGACGCTGCGGCGTGACGGCGCTCCGGTGCGCACGGTCGATGCGGCCATCGACGCTACCTCACGCGAGGCGCGGGTGGCGTTCGAATTCACGCCGGACGCGGTGGGTAAATATCTTTACGAGGTGACAACACCTGTGCTGCCGGGTGAGGCCATCGAGAGCAACAACACGCGCGCGTTCGTCCTGAAGGTCATCCGCGACAAGATCCGCGTGGTCCAGGTCGCGGGGCGGCCGTCGTGGGACGAGAAGCACCTGCGCGCGCTGCTCAAGCGCGATCCCAACGTCGACCTGGTGTCGTTCTTCATCCTGCGCACGCCCACGGATCTGTCACGGGTACCGGAGGACGAGCTGTCGCTGATCCCGTTCCCGACCGAGGAGCTGTTCGCACACGAGCTCGGCGGCTTCGATGTGCTGATCCTGCAGAACTTCAACTACGGGCCCTACGGCATGGGGTCGTACCTGCAGAACATCAAGGACTACGTGCTGGGTGGCGGCGCGCTGGTGATGCTGGGCGGCGATGTCGCCTTCACGAGTGGCGGCTATCCCGACACCCCGGTGGCCGACGTGCTGCCGCTGGAGCTGCTCGACGAGGGGCTGCCGGCGGATCGGCTGGTGTCCGAGGAGCCGTTCCGGATGCAGCTGACGCCCGATGGCGAACGCCACCCGGTGACCGCGCTCAGGCTGGATGGCGCCGAGAATCGGGCGCGCTGGCAGGGCCTGCCCGAGCTGATCGGCGTCAACCTGGTGGCGGGGCCGCGCGCGGGCGCGACCGTGCTGGGGACGCACCCGTTCCTGAAGGCGCGCGGTGGCGCGCCGATGCCAGTGCTGGCGCTGGGCGAGTTCGGCAAGGGGCGCTCGATGGCGTTCACCACGGACACCATGTGGAACTGGGGCTTCCTGGCGGCCGGGGAGGGCGACGATGGGCGCGCCTACGACAAGCTGTGGGAGAACTCGATCCGGTGGCTGATCCGAGATCCCGAGCTGCGCCTGCTGCGCGTCGACACCGACAAGGCCGAGTATGCGCTGGGCGAGACCGTGCGCGTGGATGCGCGGCTGTTCGGGGTCGACTACCGGCCGGCACGTGGGCAGAAGGTGCAGCTGGAGGTGCGCCGCGTGGGGTCAGGGGCGGCGGTGGTCAAGGGCAAGGCGGGCGATGCGACGCCGCCGCTGCTGGCGCGCACCGCGGACACCGATGACGAGGGCGAGGTCCATGTCGACGTGGCGGCCGACGCGGCGGGGCCGTACGAGGTCATCGCACGCGCCAAGGTGGGCGAGGTCGAGCAGGTCGAGAAGGAGGTCTACCTGGTGCGCGCCGAGGGGCGCGAGCTGGAGCAGCCGAATGCGCGCAAGGATGTGCTGACCGCGCTGGCGGACGCCACCGGGGGCATCGCCATGGGTGGGGCCGACGAGCTGCTCGCGGAGCTGCCGTTCCTGCCGCCGCGCGTGGTGCGCATCGATCAGCGCACCGACGTCGAGCTGTGGTCGCTGCAGGCGGTGTTCTGGCTGGCGCTGGGGGCGCTGGCGCTGGAGTGGACCGTGCGCAGGTGGCGCGGCTACCTGTAACGGAGCCGGATTCGGACCCGGCTGACGCCGAGTCCTCAGCGCCTGATGCGGACCAGCGTCCCGGGCGTTTGATCGATGGAGGCCCAGCCGGGGGGCAGCTGGGGGTCGCTCCAGCTCCACAGCCATCTGGCGTCGGCGGGGGTCATGTTGACGCAGCCGTGGCTGGCGGTGGTGCCGAACTCGTCGTGCCAGTAGCTGGGGTGGATGGCGATGGACCCGAAGATGGTCATCACCCAGGGCACCTCCATCCAGTACTTGCCGATGGCGTTGGGGCGCGAGCGCAGCGGGGTGTTCGCGCGCTTCTTGTAGATGCGGAAGGTGCCGTCGGGGGTCGAGCGATTCGCGGTCGACACCAGCGTGGCCATCACCGGGCGGGTGCCCTCGTAGGCGACCAGGACCTGGTGCGGCAGGTCGACGTCGACCCACTTCTCGTCGGGCTTGATGCCCTTGGGCGGCTGGGCCAGGCCGACCTTGCGCACCGCGGACTGGGCGACCAGACGGTCGTGGCCGCCGGTGCGAATGCGAAAAAAGGGCGTCTTTTGCAGGGTGATCTCACCGAGCAGGTCGGCGCGGCCCCAGCGCTGCATGGTCTTGCCGGTGGGCGCGCCGGTCTCGTCGAGCAGCGGCGCGCCCTCGTGCTGGTGGGCGAACACGAAGGGCAGGTCCTTGGCGTCCTGGATGGGCACGCCCGAGACGTCCGATGGGGTCGCGACCTCGGTCTCGGCGGCCGGGATGTAGCCGATGCTGACCTGGACATAGGCGGTGCCGCCGCGCTCGATGCGGCCCAGCAGCTCGAAGGCGTGCTTGCCCCAGAAGCGCGTGGGGCGCGCGGCGTCGATGTCGGCGAGCTCCTTGTACAGGTGTGGATGGTGGGTCAGGACGTAGGTGCTGGCGGGCATCAGCTGGCCCTTGGGCACGTCGGGCAGCACGCGAGCGCTGGGCCTGGCGTCGGAGTCCTTGGTGAAGCGCGAGCAGATCCAGGCGCGCTCGCCGATGGCCAGCCAGTCGCCGCGGCAGCCGCCGGCCTGGCGGCGCCCGGTGACGGCGAAGCGGGCACCCAGGGCCGCGGTGCCGCGCTCGGGGCCTGCGCCGGCCTTGGCGCGGATGGCAGCGACCTTGATGACCTCGACCACGTCGGCCGGGGGCTTGCGCGGGCTGGCGCCCTTGGCCTTCCCGCGCGTCGTGCGCGCCAGCGCAGGGCTGGCGGCGGCCGCCAGCAGCGCCACGAACCCGAGGCTGAAGACCGGAAGCCGCATGGGCTATCCAGGATAGCAGAGCCAGAATAGGATGGCGTCCATGATGCGCGCGGGGGTCGCGAGCCTGGGGCTCGCGCTGCTGGCGCTGAGCGCGGGAAGCGCGACGGCGCAGCCAAAACATCGGTTTGCTACCGCGCTGGCGTGGTCGCCGGATGGTCGACTGGCCGTCGCGGAAGGAACCAACGTTCGCGTGTTCGCGCCCGGGGGCGCACGCGAGGTCGCGCGCCTGGTCGGCCACCGGGACGAGGTCGGCGTGCTGGCGTGGAGCCGGGCCGGCGTGCTGGCATCGGCTGGGCGCGACGAGCGTGTGCTGGTGTGGGACGTCGCGACCCGGCAGGTGCTGCGCGAGCTGGGCGGCCATGGCGCGTGGCTGGGCGCGCTGGCGTGGAGCCCTGATGGGCGACGGGTGGCGACCGCGGGCGGCGACAAGCGCGTGCATGTATGGGAGGTCGCGAGCGGGCGCGAGCAGGTGCTGGAGGGCGGCCACACCGAGGGTGTGATGGCGGTGGCCTGGAGCCCGGATGGCGCCTGGCTGGCGTCGACCGGGGATGACACCCGGATCAAGTTGTGGGAGATGCCGAGCGGGCGCCAGGTGGCCAGCCTGGAGGCGCACACCATGATGGTGCAGGCGCTGGCGTGGAGCCCGGATGGCGCCTGGCTGGCGTCGGCGGGGCGCGAGCGCACCGTGATGGTGTGGGACGTGGCGGGCGTGGTGGCGGAGCTGCGCGCGCCGCCGCCGAAGAAGGCGGCGAAGAAGAAGCGGGTGCCGGTCGGGCCGGGAGGGCCGGTGCTGGTGCTGCGCACGACGCCGGCGCGGGCGCTGGTGGGCGCGGGTGAGGCGGTGTTTGCGCTGGAGTGGACCGGGGACGGGGCCGCGGCGGAGCCGGACAAGGCGCCCCAACCGGGCTCCTTCCTGGTCGCGGGGACGGCGCGTGGAGCGCTGGTGCGGTGGACGGCGAGCGTGAGCGCGAGCGGAGGTGTGCGCTGGTCGGGGCCGGAGGTCGTGGCCGCGGGTGCCGAGTGGGTGCATGCGGTGGCGATGGGCGGCATGCCGGTGGTCGCGGCGATCACGGTGCCGACCGGGCCGGATGCAGGTGCGGGTGACGCGGGTGGCGCAGATGCGGCTGCAGCGTCACCGACACCGACACTGGCGCCGACACCCGCGCCGAGGCCGACGCCGCCGACGCGACTGCTGGCTGTCGCGGACTGGAACGGGGCCACGCGCGCGGGGGCCCTGGGGGCCTTGCGCGTCTTGATCGCGTCGAATCCGGTGCCGCAGCGGGCGCTGGCGTGGGCGCGCGACGGCAAGTCGCTGGTGACCGGCGGGCCGGGGCTGCTGGTGCAGTGGAACTTCGATGGCCGCACGCTGGGCGCGCCGCGCTTCGTGCACACGGCGGGGACGGTGCGTGGGCTGGCGATGGACGGCGGGGCACGCGTCGCGATCACAGGGACTGCGGGCGCGCAGCTGCTGGTGCCGGCGGCGGCCCGGGCCGATGGCGCGGCGGCACCGACCCCACGCGGGTTCGGGCCGGCGCTGGACTGTCGCGCGGTGGTCATGGCCGAGGTCGATCTCGATCGGTCGCGCTCGCGCATCGCGACCGGGTGCGATGACGGCGCCATCCAGCTGTGGGATCTCGCCGGCGGGCGCGGGCGCAGCTTGACCGGTCACACCCGCTGGGTCACCGCGCTGGCGCTGGACGCCGGCGCGACGCGGCTGGCCTCGGGCGCCGACGACCGTGAGGTGCGCCTGTGGGACACCCAGGCGGGCAAGCTGCTGACCACGCTGACCGGCCACAGCGACGCCATCCGTGCGGTCGCCTTCGATGGCGACCTGGTCGTCTCGGCCAGCGCCGACGCCACCGTGCGGGTGTGGCAGGACGGCGCAGCCAGCGCGACCTACCACCAGGGCAGTGACGTCCTCGCCATCGCCGTCGGTCCCGACCATGTCATCGCCGCGGGTGACCACGTCGGCACCATCCGGCTGTGGCCGGCGGGCACCACGCTGGTCGCGCACGCCGGACCGGTGCGGGCGCTGGCGTTCTCGCCCAGCGGCGCCGTGCTGGCGTCGACCGGCGACGACGGGGTGGTGCGACTGTGGACCGCCGCGGGTCGCCCACTGCTGTCGCGCAGCGCCATCGAAACGCTGGCGTCGCCGCCGCAATCGGTGAAAATGGCGCCGGGGATGCCCTGATGTCCGACAGCGTGATCCGCTTCGACCGCTTGACCACACACTTTCGCGTCAAGAACCTCAGGGAGCTGCTGGCGCGCGCGCGTCAGGGGGCCGGCCTCCGGGTGCGTGCGGTCACCGAGCTGTCGTTCGAGGTCCGCCGCGGCGAGATCATGGGCTTCCTCGGCCCCAACGGCGCCGGCAAGTCGACCACCATCCGCACCCTGATGGGCCTCATCCACGCCACCTCGGGTGCGGCCTATCTGATGGGCGAGCAGGTGCCCGCGCGACACGCCCGCGAGCGGGTCGGCTTCCTGCCCGAGAGCCCCTATTTCTACGATTTTCTCACCGCCACCGAGCTGTGTGACCTGGTCGGTCGCCTGTACGGCCTCGACCACAGCACGCGCAAGCGTCGCGCCGGCGAGCTGCTCGATCGGGTCGGCCTGGGCGACGCCCGCGCGCGCCGGCTGCGCACCTTCTCCAAGGGCATGCTGCAGCGCGCCGGCCTGGCCCAGGCGCTGATGAACGATCCCGACGTCGTGGTGCTCGACGAGCCGATGAGCGGCCTCGACCCCATCGGTCGCAAGGAGGTCCGCGACCTCATCATCTCGCTGCGTGACGCCGGCAAGACCGTCTTCTTCTCGACCCACATCCTCAGCGACCTCGAGCTCATCTGCGATCGCGTCGCCATCATCGTGGCCGGCAAGCTGCGCGATGTCGGCCCGCTGTCGCGCCTGCTGTCGCCCAAGATCACGCACACCGAGATCGTGCTGCGCGCGCGCGACGCCGAGGGCGCCAGCGCGCTGGCCGGCGCCGCGGGCTGGACCGACGTCATCGGTGCGCGCACCCGCGTGGTCGAGGACGAGGCCTTCATCACGCTGCCCGAGGGCGCCGACGTCGACGCCTACCTGGCCTGCGCGCACAGCCATCGCGCCGCCGTGGTCAGCGTGACGCCGCGCAAGGAGTCGCTGGAGGATCTGTTCCTGCGCGAGGTCGAGTCGGCCGGCGTCAAGGGCGCGGGGGATCGCGCATGAGCGCCCCTGGTCGCGTCTGGGCCATCGCCCTCAACACCTATCGCGAGGCCATCCGCCAGAAGACGCTGTACGTGGTCGCCGGCTTCGCCGCGGGCATCAAGCTGCTGGCGGTGGCGCTGGGCGAGATGTCGCTGCACCAGGAGGTCCGCGTCGTCAAGGACGTGTCCCTGGGCGCGCTGTCGATCTTCGGCGTCGCGGTGGCCGCCTTCGTCGGCGGCGCGCTGCTGTACAAGGAGATCGACAAGAAGACCATCTTCACGGTGCTGGCCAAGCCGGTGCACCGCCACGAGTTCCTGCTCGGCAAGTATGTCGGCCTGGGGCTGACGCTGACCACGCTGTTCGCGGCGCTGGTGGCGCTGCTGACGCTGGCGCTGGCGCTGCGCGGGGTCACGCTGGACGTCATCCTGGTCAAGCAGATCTTGCTCAGCTACAGCGAGGTCCTGGTGGTGGCGGCCATCGCGACCTTCTTCTCGTCGTGGGCGTCGCCGTTCGCGGCCAGCCTGTTCACGGTGGCGCTGTTCGTGGTCGGCCGGCTGGTGCCCGACATCGTGCAGGTGGCGAGCAAGGTCGACAACCCGGTGGCGCAGGCGGCGCTGAAGGCGGTGGCGCGCATCGCGCCCGATCTGCACCTGTATGCCATCAGCGGCGGCACCGTGGAGGGCGGCAAGGAGGTGTCGATCCACTCGACCTTCGTGGGCTGGGACTATGTCGCGACCGCGGCCGGCTATGGCCTGCTGTGGTCGGCGGCAGCGCTGCTGCTGGGCATCCTGATCTTCAGACGTCGCGACTTCGTCTGATCTGCGCTAACTTTTGGGCATGGCGACGGCGGCGCTCAGGAGTCTCGGTGTGCGCCAGCTGGGTGCGCCTGACCTGGCCGACACCGGGCGCCTGCTGTTCGAGGCCTTCGCGCGGGTGACGCGGGCGCATGGCTTCACGCCGCCGTTCGCCAACGCCGAGGAGGGCGAGCGCCTGGCGCGGGCCTACCTGCACCTGGATCCCGAGGGCGCGGTGGTCGCCACCGACGCCGGCGCCGTGGTCGGCTGCGGCTTCATCCACCTGCGCGGTCGGGTGGCGTCGATCGGGCCGGTGGCGGCGGCGCCGCGGGCGATGGCCGGGGTCGGGCGCGCGGTGATGCAGCGTCTGCTGGCCATCGCGCACGACGTGCCGTCGGTGCGCCTGTTCCAGGATGCCTTCAATGCGCGCTCGTTCGCGCTGTACACCCGGCTCGGGTTTCGCATCCACGAGACCGTGGCGGTGGTCGCGGCGGCGGCACCGCGGCTGCCGGCGTCGCGCTCGCGGGTGCATATCCGGGCCATGGAGGACAGCGACCTCGCCGAGGTCGCCGCGCTCGACGAGGCCACCACGGGCAACGCGCGTGGCCGCGACCTCGAGCTCTTGCGCACCATCGCGCCCGCGCTGGTCGCCGAGGCGAGCGGCCGCGTGGTCGGCTTCCTGTTCGTGCACCGCGCCCCGGGGCGGTCCTACTTCGGCCCCGCGGTGGCGCACGACCTGGCCGACCTCGGCGCGCTGATGCACGCGGCGGCGTCGGGCGGCGCCGTCGCGATGCGTGTGCCCACCGGCGCCACCGAGCTCTTGAATGGCCTGCTCGAGGCTGGCTTCCTGGTCGAGCAGCTGGGCAACGTCATGGTGCGCGGTGGTGAACCGCCACCGGCGATCCCGCGCCTGCTGGCGGTGTTCCCCGAAGGGCTGTAGCTGACTCAGGCGGGCGGTTCGCCGCGATCGAGCAGGGCGGCCAGCGCCTGGCGATCCTCGCTGGCCATGTCGACGATCTTGCAGCCGAACCCGGTCGGTGCGCCGGCGGCCGCCTCGGGCGAGCCGTCGCCGACCACGCGCACGATGACGACGCGGGCGCGGATGCCCTGAGCGCCGTCGGCGAGCTCGAGATCCAGGGCCTGCCCGACCTTGAAGTCGTACAGCTGCGAGGCCGGCGTGAACAGGAAGATCCCCGACAGCGACAGGTCGCGGGTGCGGAACAGCGCCTCGCCGCCGGGGGCGCTGGCGACCTTCACGAAGGCGTCGAGGACGACCCGCTGGTGTTCGCGCGTATTGACGGGGGTAGCCACGGCGTCATCATAGCGGTAAAGGGGCTGCCATGCGCGTGCACTGCGGGGCCTGTGATCAGGAGTTCGAACTGCCCGACGGGGAGCGCCTGCGCTGCCCGAACTGCCTGCGTCGCACCGGCCTCGACCTGGTCGACCCCGCGGCCAAGAAGCGCGGCGGCATCCTCAGCTTGCCGCCTGCGGTGCTGGCCATCGTGGCGGTCGCCGTCGTGGGCGTGGCCAGCGTGGGGATCTTCCTGTGGGCGCGTGCCGGCGAGCCGAAGAAGCCGGGTCCGGCGGCGTGGGCGCCACCTGCGCCGCGCAGCGACGCCGAGCTGGTCGCGGCGCTGACCACGGCGGGCATCGAGAAGGCCGACCAGGTCGCGCCGCTGGGCCAGACCGACGCGGTGCGCGCGCTGGCCAAGGGCATCACGGTGACCGAGCCGCTGCAGCGCCTGCGCGCCGCGGCGGCGCTGGTGCGCGCCGGGCTGGCCAGCGGCAAGTTCAAGCACAGCGAGACCACCTTCATGGGTGGCGAGCCGCCGCGCGACGCCGGCGAGCTGGCGCTGCTGCTGGAGACCGGACAGGCCGCGCCGGTGTCGAGCTTCGAGCTGGCGCTGCTGACCGCCGCGATCGCGCGCGCGTCGGGGGCGCCGGCGCTGATCGGCGAGGCGCTGTCACCGCTGGTCGACAATGACGCCGGCGTGCGTGGCCGCGGCCCCGCGCTGGAGCCCAGCGGCACCCGCGGGGTCTTCGTCGCCGCGCTGGCGCCGACCTCGCCGGTCAGCGCGCCGCAGCTGGTGGTGGTCGACGGCCAGGAGCCGCCCGAGGTCGACGTGCGCTCGGATGAGCTGGTGACCCAGATCTTCTACAGCCAGCGCGGCCTGTCGCGCCTGGGCAGCGACCCCGAGGCGGCCGCCCGGGACGCCGACCTGGCGGCCAAGATCGCGCAGCCATCGCCCACGGTGGCCAGCGCGCGCGCGGCCATCGCCGAGATCGTCGACATGCCGGAGACCGCGGTGTCGATCTGGCGCACCGCGATCTCGCAGGGCGGCGGCGACGCTCCGCGGCTGGCCGCGCTGGCGCACGCGCTGCTGGCGGCGGGCGATCCCGGGCAGGCGGCGGCCGAGGCCCGCGATGCGCTGGCGCTGGATCCTGGCAACGCCAGCGCGCACGGGGCGCTGGCGCGCGCGATGGCCAGCGCAGGCGCGGTGGAGGAGGCCACGCGGCACATCGAGGAGGCGCGCAAGCAGGCCGGCTCCGGCGGGGTGCGCCGGCTGGCGCTGGCCGAGGCGGCGCTGGAGTTCGCGCGTGGTGATCGCGACGGCGCGCGCAAGCGGCTGGATGCGGCCATCGACGATGGCGACCCCTCGGTCTCGGCCGAGGCCGGGCTGACGCTGTACGAGCTGGCCGCGCAGGAGGGCGACAAGGTGCGCGGCGCCGAAGTGCGTCGGCGCGTGCTGGAGGCGTCGAAGCTGAAGACGCGCCTGGGGCTGCGCTTCGACGAGATCGATCGGGCCTATGCGCCGCCGCCGGCGCCGCCCGACAGCGGTGTGCCGCCCGCCACGGGCGACGGTGGAGTGCCAGATTCCGGCCCGAAATACGTCATTCCGGATGGCAAGGGCACGCCGATCTAACGCCGATTTCCGGTGCGCTGCGTCGCCAGTTTTTTCGGTCATTCTTGGGGTATGTTGGGGGCCTAGTGGACGTCCGTTGCGAGCAGTGCCAGACCGAATACGAGCTCGACGAGGCACGCGTCACCGAGCAAGGCGTGACGGTGAAGTGCACGCAATGCGGACACATGTTCAAGGTGCGCCGGCGCGCAGGCACGCCGCCACCCGCGCCCATCCCGACCGCGGCGCCGCCGCCCGCGGCCCTGGCGGGTGCGCCCTCGGTCTGGCTCATCCGCAACAACATCGGCGAGATCCGGCGCTTCAAGGAGCTGACGACCCTGCAGCAGTGGATCGTCGAGCGCAAGGTCGACCGCGAGTGCGAGATCTCGCGCACCGGCGACACCTGGAAGCGCCTGGGCGAGATCGCCGAGCTGGCGTCGTTCTTCCAGCTGGTCGACCAGGCTGACGCCCGCGAGGCTGCGCGCAAGCGGCGCCTGACCGACCCGGTCGGTCACCCCACCAGCGCCAGCACCGGCGCACCCATGGCGGCGGCGGCGGCGACCCCGTCGGCACCGCTGCGCCACCAGACCACGCGCCCCATCGGCACCGGCGCGGGCGCGCTTCCAGGCCCGAGCAGCGGTCCCATCAAGGCCACACCGGGACCGCGGCAGCCCACGCCGCCACCGACCCCGACGGCCGCGCGACCGGGGACGGCGCCGGCAGCCACGGCAGGTCGTCCCGGCGGCTCTGGCGTACCCTCGGCGGTCAACGCCGACGTCACAGGTGGCTGGGCAGCGCAGCCGATGGCGGGGCTGCCCGCGGGCGCGTCGCCGCGCACGCCGGCGTTCGCGGCTGGCGGCGAGGTCCCGGTGTTCGATCAGAACGAGCCGCAGTTCGTCGGTGGTCCGCTGCGCGGGCCTGCCGCGGGCGGGCCCAAGACCGGCGGCTGGGCCACTACCGGTGCGCCGCCGCGCGAGGATCCAGGCGAGCCGCTCGACGAGGATGATCTCGAGGAGCAGCCCACGCCCGGCCCGCGCCCCGGCGGCCCGCGCGACTGGCGCAACGACGCCGAGGTCGCCAGGAAGCCGCATCCTCCGCGCATGGCGGCGGCGCCCAGCCGCATGGCGGCCGAGGAAGACACCCTCAAGCACCTGAGGAGCCTGCAGGTCGACGACGACAGCGAGCCGGTCGACGACGAGCCGCTGGGCATCCATCCCGAGTACACGCCGAGGAACCGCACCCCGCTGGTCATCGCCGGGCTGGCGGTGGTCATCCTGGGCGGCGCTGGTGCGCTGTGGTTCTTCAAGCTGCGCGGCAAGCCGGGCAAGAAGCCGCCCGTCGCCGGCCTTGCGGTCGACGCCGGCGTCGCGCAGGCGCCGATGGCGCCCGACGCCTCCGCGCCGGTGGTGTCGCCCATCGCGCGCGCCGACGCCGGCACCGCGACGCCGCCGGTGGGGCCGGCGCAGGCCGCCATCGCTCGCCTCGACGACAACACCGACGCCGCCTGGAGCAGCGCCGAGACCGAGCTGAGCTCGCTGTCGCTGGACGCCAGGCATGCGGCGACGGCGACCGCCGGGCTGGCGCTGCTCGAGCTGGCGCGCGCCGAGGCCCGCGTCGACGAGGCCGAGCTGCTGGAGGCCGACGCCACCGCGGCCCAGGCGGCGGGACAGAACGACATGGCCGCGCAGGCGCGCCGGGACGCCAAGCGCAAGCGCACCGAGGCGCAGCAGGGCATCGCGCGCGCCAAGGCGCACGCCGCGCGGGCGCAGGGGCTGGCGGCCAGCGCGCCCGAGACCGGCCTGGCGCAGGCCGAGCTGGCGCAGGCGAGCAAGGCCACGCCCGCGGTGGTCGAGCGCGGCCTGAAGACGCTGTTCACTGCGCAGCCGGATGATCCACGCGGGCTGTACGTGCGTGCGATGACGCTGCTGGCGGCGGGCAAGACGGCCGAGGCCGAGACCGCGCTGGCGGCGCTGCCGACGCTGCCACGGGCGCTGTACCGCCTGGCCGTGGTGCAGCACCGCGCCGGCAAGACCGACGCCGCCATCACCACCGTCAACGCGCTGCTCGGGTTGCAGGCGGGCCACGGTCGTGGTCGCGCGCTGCTGGCGCAGCTGCAGCGTACGCCGCTGGCCAGCGTCAGTCCGAGCCCCAGCCCCAGCGAGCCCGGCACCGGCGGCCCCATCGGCATCGAGTCGTACGATGGTCTGGTCGCCAGGGCCGACAAGCTGGCCGAAAACGGCAAGACCGATGCCGCGGTCGACGCCTACAAGAAGGCGCTGCAGGCCAAGCCCAACGGCGTCGAGGCGCTGTCGGGGCTGGCCTACGCCTTCCTCGATCGGCGCGACTATGACAGCGCGCTGGCCTACTTCGACGCCGCGCTGCACCAGTCGTCGGGCTACTCGGACGCGCTGATCGGCATCGCCGAGACCTACAAGCTCAAGGGCGACAAGTCGTCCGCGATCGACGCCTACAAGCGCTATATCGAGAAGCATCCCGAGGGCAACAAGGTCGCGATGGCCCGGCGCAACATCGTCGACCTCGGCGGCGAGGTCGACAGCTCGCCGTCGCCGTCTGCCACCCCGGAGCCGACCAGCGCACCGTCACCGACGCCCACGCCCGAGTCGAGCCCCGCCCCGACCGCGGAGCCTGCGCCGTCGCCGTCGCCGTCGCTCTAGGAATAGCCCCGGGCGGAGGCTGGTTGTGCTGGCGATGCTCGAGATCAAGCGACTGCTGAGTGGTGCCGTGCTGGCCGCCCTGGCGGCTTCCGGCTGTGACCCGCGCGCCTACGAGAACGACCCCGGCGCGCAGACCAAGGCCGCGGCGCCCAGCGCGCCCGCGCTGCCTGCCAGCGCCGGTGGTGCCGCCACCACCGGCACCCAGCCGGGCCCCGGCAAGCACCACGTGGTGCTCGAGCTGGCGGGCTCCATCGCCGAGCTGCCCGGGACCTGGGACTTCAACCCCACCGGCAAGACGCTGCGCGAGACGCTGGCGCGCATCGACCGCGTCGCGCGCGACCCCGACACGCGCTCGCTGATCGTGCGCATCTCGCCGGTGGCCACCAGCATGTCGACCGCCGAGGAGGTGCGCGGTGCGCTGCTGGCCGCCCACGCGCTGGGCAAGCCGGTGCACTGCCACCTGGAGACCGGCGGCAACACCGAGTACCTGATCGCGACCGGCTGCGACGACATCGCGCTGGCGCCCGCGGGTGACATCTTCCTGTCGGGCCCGCACGCCGAGGCCATGTTCGTGAAGGGGCTGCTCGACAAGCTCGGAGTGGTCGCCGACTTCGAGCACCAGGGCAAGTACAAGGGCGCCGCCGATTCGTTGCAGCGCGACACCATGTCGGAGGCGCAGCGCGAGGCCATCGACGCGCTGCTCGATGGCGCGACCAGGCGGCTGACCGAGTCGGTCGCCGCCGCGCGCAAGCTCAAGCCCGACGCCGTGCGCGCGCTGTTCGACCAGGCGCCGTTCGCGGCCGACGCCGCCAAGGCGGCCAGGCTGGTCGACAAGCTGGTGCCCTTCGAGCGCTTCCGCGACGACATCGCCAAGGGTGCCTTCGTGCTGGCCTCCGCCAGCGAGCCCAAGCCGGAGCCGCCCAACATCTTCGAGCTGTTCTCGGGCAAGGCCCCCGAGGGCCCCAAGGGCAAGCGCCTCGCGCTGGTGTACCTGGTCGGCGGCATCGTGCACGGCAAGTCGGGCGGCGGGCTGATGCCGTCGCAGGAGGTCGCCTCGCGCGACCTGGTCGCGCAGCTGAACAAGCTGGCGGCCGATGACGACGTCGAGGCCGTGGTGCTGCGCATCGACAGCCCCGGCGGCAGCGCGCTGGCCAGCGACATCATCTGGCAGGCGGTGCGCGAGCTGGCCGCCAAGAAGCCGGTCATCGCCTCGATGGCCAGCGTGGCGGCCTCGGGCGGCTACTACATCGCCAGCGGCGCGCACAAGATCTATGCCCTGCCCGACACCATCACGGGCTCGATCGGCGTCATCGGCGGCAAGCTGGTGCTGGGCGGCCTGTACGACAAGCTGGGCGTCAAGAAGGAGATCCTCACCCGCGGCACCCGCGCCGCCATGTTCAGCGAGGCGCGCCCGTTCACGCCCGACGAGCGCGTCGCGGTGACCAAGATGATGAAGGACGTCTACGGCCAGTTCCTCGATCGGGTTGGCGCTGGGCGCAAGCTGTCGCGCGGCCAGGTCGAGCCCTTCGCGCAGGGCCGCGTGTGGAGTGGCGCCGATGCGCTGTCGCACAAGCTGGTCGACGAGCTGGGCGGCCTGAGCGCCGCCATCGCCGACGCCCGCAAGCGCGGCAAGCTGGCCGCCGACGCGCCCATCCAGATCCTGCCCGAGCCGCCTTCGCTGACGGGGCTGATCCAGCGCTGGAGCGGCGGTGGCGGCGGTGACGAGGTGCGCGCCACGCTGGCGACCATGCTGCTCGGCGAGCTCGGTGCGCCGCCGCAGGCCGCGCTCGACCTGGTGCGCGCGCTGACCATGCTGCGTCACGACCATGTGCAGGCCGTGATGCCGTTCACGCTGTCACTCAAATGAGAGAGCGCAGCTAACCCAGCTGCTCCAGCGCCTGGTCCAGCAGCTCCAGCGTCTCCACCACCGCATCGGCCCCGGCCTGCTGCAGATCGGCCACCGAATGGCGCCCGGTCGCCACCGCGACCACGCGCGCGCCCACGCCGCGCGCCGCCGCTACATCACGCGGCGTGTCACCGATCACGACCACTGGTAGCTGGCGCCCGGCGCTCGCGAAGCCGGCCTCGACTCCGCGCCGCGTCAACGCCACCCGATCGCTGTCCGCCGCCGCAAATCCGCCGAAACCGAAGTAGTCCCACAGCCCGGCCCGGGTCAGCTTGAGGCGCGCGCCGCGCTCCACGTTGCCGGTCGCCAGCCCGAGGACGTCGCCGCGCCGCTGCGCCGACTCCAGCGCTGCGTGGACCCCAGGGAGCACCCGCACCTCGTGGGTCGTGCCCAGCTTGGCCTCCAGCGACGCCAGGTAGCGGTCGATCATGCGCTCGACCTCGCCGACCTCGGGCGCGCGCCCGAGGGCCGTGGCCAGCATGTCGATCACGATGCCCGGATCGGTGTGGCCATCGGGCTTGACCGCTGCCGCCGCCCCGCGAATCCCATAGATCTCCGCGAAGGCATCGTCCATCGCGCGCATCCCCGCGCCACCGCTCAGCACCAGGGTTCCATCGATGTCGAAAAGCAACACCCGCACGCGCCGACTCTACCCCGAAACCCCGCAATGGATCCGCGGCCATCGGCATCTCACCGGCCAGGATCCAGGTGCTTGACGGCCACCCCCACGCTTGATACACATCGGCCGTCTTCGCGGGCTGCCCCAATCGAGGCCCGGCCCAAGGAAAGACCTACGAAATGGCGAACCTAGAGTTCCTCAGGCAAGAAGGTTGTGACCCGAAGCAACACATCTGGTCACGGCGCAACTTCATGGGCTTGGCGGGCTGGGGTGCGGTGCTCGGGTCATTGAACGTCGGCCTGCTGTGTTTCGGCCGCTTCATGTATCCGCGCGTGCTGTTCGAGCCGCGCACCACGGTCAAGATCGGCCGCCCGGACGAGTACCAGATCAACGCCGTCAACGAGAAGTGGATCAAGCTGTACCGCTTCTGGGTGGTGCGGACACCGGCGGGCTTCCTGGCCCTGTCGGGCGTGTGCACGCACCTCGGCTGTACGCCGCGCTACCTGACGGCCGAGAACAAGTTCAAGTGCCCGTGCCACGGCTCGGGCTTTCGCGGGGTCGATCCCACCGACCCCTACCCGGGCATCTCGGGCATCAACTTCGAAGGCCCGGCCCCGCGTCCGCTGGAGCGGCTCAAGATTGGCCGCGCCGAGGATGGTCAGATCACCGTCGACTTCGGCGTCCTGTTCCGCTCGGAAAAGGGCGAATGGGAGAAGCCCGACGCGTTCTTGAAGTTCCGCGCCTAAAGCGCCCGACCCCGAGCAGGAGCTGGCATTGGCACCGGAGAAAAAGGGCTTCTTCGAGACGGTGAAGGAGTCGCAGGTCTGGAGATCGATGTTTCGACACGGCTACGCGGACACCCCGCGCAACCGTATCCTCCAGATCTCGTCGAACGTCTTCCTTCACCTGCACCCGACCAAGGTGCCACGTCACGCGGTGCGCATCCGCTTCACCTGGTGCGCCGGCGGTGTGACGTTCCTCTTCTATCTCATCACCGTGGTGACGGGCATCATCTTGATGTTCTATTACCGACCCACGGCCGAGACCGCGTACCACGACATCAAATACCTGCAATTCGACGTCCCGTTCGGGATGATCATGCGCAACATGCACCGCTGGGCCGCACACGCGATGGTCATCGCGGTGTGGATCCACATGCTGCGCGTCTTCATGACCGGCAGCTACAAGCCGCCGCGGGAGTTCAACTGGGTCATCGGCGTCAACTTGCTGGTGTTCACGCTGCTGCTCTCGTTCACCGGGTACCTCTTGCCGTGGGACCAGCTGTCCATCTGGGCCGTCACGGTCGGTACCAACATGGCGCGCGCGGCCCCCTTCTTCGGTCACGAGGGCCCGTTCGCGAACCTGATCGGCGTGGACAAGCGCTACGACATGCGGTCACTGCTGACAGGTGGCCGGCTGGTCGGCGGTGCAACCTTGCTTCGCTTCTATGTTCTGCACTGCATCTTCATCCCGCTGATCGCGTCCGTCCTGATGATCGTCCATTTCTGGCGCATCCGGAAAGACGGCGGCATCTCGGGGCCCCTGTAGAGGTGATGGCCAATGGCTGAAGCAACCATCCCGACGCAGGCGGCCGCCGTGGCAGCCGCGCCCGAAGCAGCGCCGCCACCCGCGGACGCTGCCAAGGCCACCGCTGCGAGCGGGAACAAGCCCACGACCAGGAAGAAGGATCGTGAGCTCGAGCTGCCCAACCGCATCCACACCTGGCCCTACCTGGTCCGGCTGGAGTTCATCACCGCCGTCATCGTGATGATCTTCATGACCGTGTGGGCCATCTCGCTGGACGCCCCCACGGAGGAGTTCGCCAACCCGAACCGCACGCCCAACCCGTCGAAGGCGCCGTGGTACTTCCTGGGCCTCCAGGAGATGCTGGTCTACTTCGATCCCTGGATGGCCGGCGTCGTGCTGCCGACCCTCATCATCATCGGCCTGATGGTCATCCCGTATATCGACATCAATCCGCGCGGCAACGGCTACTACACCATCAAAGAGCGCAAGTTCGCGATGGGGACCTTCATGTTCGGGTTCCTCATCCTGTGGATCGCGCTGATCATCCTGGGCACCATCTTCCGCGGCCCGGGCTGGAACCTGTTCTGGCCCTGGCAGTACTGGGATCCGCACAAGACGGTGGCGCTGGTGAACGTGAACCTGCCCTACCTGCTCGGGTTCCGGACCGAGAACATGCAGATGATCGTGGGCGCAGCAGCCACACTTGCGTTCTATCCAGGACTCGCCGTCCTGGGCATGATCCTGTTCAGGAAGAAGGCCTGGTTCAAGGAGCTGGGCATCGTGCGCTACCACATCGTCGCGATGCTGTTCCTCATCATGATGAGCCTGCCGGCCAAGATGTTCCTGCGCTTGGCCTTCAACGTGAAGTACGTCTGGGTCACGCCCTGGTTCAATATCTAGGGCAACCACGCCGAATTCAGCAGCCCGGGCGCCGCGAGGTTCCCGGGCTGTTTCATTTTCGGAGCGGCAGCGGCACCGCGCTGATGGCCAGCAGGCCCCAGTCCTCGTGCTGCTCGACGGTGACGATGTAGCTGCCGCCGACGCGCGCAAAGGGCGCCGCGACCTGGGGCAGCCGCCGGTCGACCATGGCCGCGCCGCTGACGATGGAGAACGGCACCGCCAGGCGCGCAGGCACGTTGCCCTTGTCCACGCGCAGGACCTGGTAGGTCAGCACCTGCTTGGCCCAGACCACGCCGCTCCAGTAGCCCGGCGCGGGTGCGACCTCGACGAGTCGTCCGACGAAGGTGGCGCGACCGACCGCGGCCAGCGCGGCGGCGGCGGGGGCCTTCTTGCGGGTGAAGCTGCGCGCGGCGGCGATGGAGGAGACGGCGACGCCCGACGCCAGCGAGGCGGCCAGGCAGACGGCGAAGAGTGTGCGTTTCATGCTTGATACGACGCACACCCCCCGAGGTCGGATCTCACGGCGCGTCGAGATCGTAGCTGCAGGCCTTGCCGCCGGGCGCGTCGTAGACGCCGTTGCCGTCGAAGTCCACGAAGATCGGGTTGGTCGTGAAGCGCGGCACGCCTGCGGGATCGAACTGATCCAGCGCGCGCGGCAGGCGCTTCTTGCCGAAGCCGACGACGACCACGTGGGCGTCGCGGGTGACCGGGATCTGCACCGTCTCGTCGTCCTTGACCACGGCGTCGGGTGTGCGCGTGGGCACGTTCAGGACCTCGTCACAGTTCACGAAGACCTTGAAGTGGGTCACGTCGATGAGCGGCATGGCCTCGATGTGCACCGCGAGATCGAGCATGCCGTCGCTGTCGCGGATGGTGTCGCCGATCTGGCCGGTGCCGTTGGCGGTGACGCGCGCGAAGGCGCCGGCGCTGACCACCGCGCGGCCCTCCTTCATGGCGGCGACCAGGACGCGCTCGTCGAGGTCGGCGGGCTTGTCGGTGCCAGCCGGGAAGTAGGTCAGCGGGCTGCCGATGTCGTCATTGTGCGTGTCGGTGACGCCGAGGCCGGTGACGCGGTGGCCGTGGTTGAAGAAGCTCAGCCAGTCGTCGAACAGCCCGGTGTCGCGCGGGTTGTCGGCGCGGAAGAAGACGTTGCGGTTGCCGTTCATGTACTCGATGGTGTCGAGCGACCACGACCACAGCGAGGTCCCGGCGGGCAGGCCGATGGCGGTCGGATCGGTCAGCGTGGGCGCGCCGGCCATGCGGTCCCAGTCGATCAGGCACATGTAGCCGCAGCCCGAGCCGTCCTTGGGATGGTTGAGCTGCACCACGCCGGCGCCGCGCGCACGCTCGGCGGTGTAGATCTCGGCCACGCCGAGGCCATACCAGGGCACGATGCGCCCGCGCACGCCGTCGGCGTCGCTGAGCGGCACCGGGAACATGATGGTGTGCTCGGGGACGGTCGCGGTGACCTCCTCGCCGATGACGGTGCGCACGAAGGCCTGCAGGCCCTCCTCGCGCACATAGGGCGCCCAGTCGGTCACCACCTCGTGGTCGGTGCCGACCATGACCTCGAGGCCGGCCGACGCCGCGGTGCGGATGCGGCGCGGCAGCAGCACCGAGCTGTCGGCGCTGGGGCCGGCGTGCACGTGGGTGTCGAGCGACAGCCAGCCGGTGGTGTCGACCAGGTGCGCCAGGGTGACGTCGAGCGTGGCGCCGGAGGCGGGCAGCACCACTGCCTGGTCCTTGACGTCGTACTCGAAGCCGCGCGTGACCATGATCTGGTAGCCGCCCGGCGGCAGGCGCAGCTTGCCCATGCCGGTGACGTACTCGTGCCGGACCAGGCGGTCGTTCTGGTACAGCGACAGCTTGGCCGGGATGACCTGGGCCTTGTCGTCACGGATGGTGTAGGTCAGCTCGGCGGACGGCTGCAGCGTGATGTCGACCGGGGTCGCGGTCAGCGCGGTGAACTCGATGGGCGCCGGCAGCGGATACTCCTCGCTGCGCACCACCAGGCGGTAGGGCGGATTGCCGTCGTCGAGGAAGTCGGCCAGCGTGCCGGCGAAGCGACCCGCGCTGTCGGTGTGCAGGCTGTCGAGCGTCTCCCACTTGCCGGCGGTGCCGGTGCCCAGCTCGACGTCGACCTGGATATTGGCCAGCGGCGCGCCGGTGGCGTCGAGCACGCGGCCGCTGATGGGCAGCTGGCTGTAAGCGCGGCCCTCCTGCTGGAACGGGCGCAGCGCGGCGGTGGCGCTGTTGCCGTCACGCACGCCGGCGGCGACGTAGTAGCGCATGGTCCCGGTGGCGCGCTCGTCGCCCGCGGGCGCCAGGTTGATGGGCTGCACCACCTGATCGACGTCGAGCACGGCCTGCACGCCGGCGATGGTCAGGGTGCCCATGTTGCCGCCCGCGATGCCCACGGCGTACGAGCCGTCGCCAGCGCCGGCCAGGATCCAGGGCACCTTGGAGCGCACCGAGTAGCCGCCGACCTCGAGCAGCGAGCCCGAATAGGTCGACACCGGCGTGGTGTCCGAGGTGAACAGCGCCGCGCCCGCCAGCATCGGCTTGTAGTCGCTGCCCTGGTTCTTCATGTTGAGCTCGATCTGCAGCACCGAGGAGCCCGGCTCGAGGATGTAGTCGACCCAGCTCTCGATCCCGAGTGGCGGCGACAGGGGGCGGCGCTTGCCGCTCTTGAAGGCCTCCTTCACCAGGGTGAGCTCGATGAGCCAGAAGTAGTCGTCGTGGCCAAACACGCGCACCACGGCGGCCTTGCCGTTCTTGCCGTCATTGATGACCTCGGCGCGGTCGGCCGAGAACGAGCGCAGCGTCGACGACGTGAAGTCGGCCAGCTTGAGCTGCCCCATCAGGACGCCGAGCTCGCTGAAGCGCTCCGGCGTGGCCTGCTGGCAGCCGCTGACGCCGACCGCGTCGACCAGGATGCCGGCGTGCTGCCAGTAGGTCTTGGTGGCGCCCGGGCCGGTGATCATGAAGGCGGCGCGGTCATTCATCAGCAGGTAGTCGCCGGCGCCGCCCAGGGCGTCGGGGCCGGTCATGCGCTGCGTGGGGTCGCTGACCAGGCGGGCCTCGGCATGGCCGGCGCGCGGACAGCCGGTGACGAAGATCCCGGTGCCCGTCTGCGGGTCGGGGTCCTTGGACGAACAGGCCAGCGCCAGAAACGGCGTCAGCAGAAGGCACAGCCGTGACCGCATCCCAATCCTCCGGTGGTCAGACCAACTGGTCAGACCACTTTGTATCAGAATGGTCGCAGGCTGTCACCCGGCAGGCAACTCCGCCCGGGTCGCGATGGCGGTGACGAGATCGACCAGGCGCAGCAGCGGCTCGGCGGCCTCGGGTGCCGCCAGGGTGGCCAGCGCGATGGGCTGGCTCGCGGGCACGCCCTGCTTGCCCGGCGTGATGACCCAGCGCAGCGAGCGCTTGGGCCACAACGCGATCCAGCCGTCCAGGATGGCGGTCGCTCGCGCGCGCAGGCCGTCATCGAGCAGCTTCGCGGTGGCCCCATCGCGGTCGTGCACCAGGAAGCGGCTGTCGAAGCTGCCGTCGCCGGTCTTGACCGGCTTGCCGCTCGACAGCGGGGGCTGCGCGGCGCCGCCGGCCAGGCCGCGCGAGCGCACCGCCAGTGTCCACGCCGGCGACTCCACCGGCACGTCGTCGCCGCAGGTCAGCACGATGGACTGGATGCCCACGCTGTCGCGCGACACGGTCAGGCTGATCGCCATGCCGGTGCGCTTGCCGGTGACGTGGGTGATCTCGACGCCGTCGGCCAGGTGGATCTCGCAGCGCGAGTCGGTCAGGCCGACGCTGCCGCTGCCGAGCTGCGTGGTCAGGGTCTCGGCATAGCCGCGCCAGGCGCCGGCATCGACCGGCGGGCCCGCGCTGGCGCGCCCCAGCCGCGCGGCGGCCACCGCGGCGCCCTCGTCGGTGCTGGCCTCGGGCACCGCCTCGAGGAGGATCAAGAAGCCCAGGGTCGAGGTCGCGATGAGGTAGGGCCACTGGAACGAGTAGCCGGCCACCGTCCACAGCGCCAGGCCGACCGCGACCGCGCGTCGCCCGGGCTGCCTGGACACCAGGCACGAGGTCATGGTCCACACCATGCCGAGCAGCGCCAGCAGCCACATCACGTCGGCGCCGCTGGGCTCGTGCAGCTGTACGCCGAAGCCGCGCCCGGCGATCTCGGAGGCCAGATCGAAGCGGCGTCGCACCAGGATGGGCGCCGCGCCCGAGATCAGCACGGTGGCCACCATGGGGATGGGGTGCAGCACCGCGGTGCTCAGCGGCCGCGGGCCGAACAGGAACGGCGCCGCCAGGCCGAGCACGGCGATCGACCACTGGGCGCTCTCCAGCACGCGCTCGTGCCAGGGCTTGAAGCCGGGCAGCAGCTCGGTGGCGTCGAGCGCGCCCAGCGCCGCGGTCACGTGCAGCGCGATGGGCAGCACCGCGAACAGCACCGCGACGCGCGCGATGACGTCGGCGCGGGTCGACATCAGCGCGACGGCGATGCCCAGCGTGGCCACCGCCGCCACCAGCTCGACGGCGACGCCGGCGCGATCGGGCAGCGCCCCGAACGCGGCCAGCATCAGCGCCGCCGCGGCCAGCCCGGTCAGCGAGGTCACCACGATGGCGATCGGCCGCGCCAGGATGTCGCCGCGCAAGAGGATGTGCACCGCCTGCGCGACCATCACCGCGGGCGCCAGCACGCCCATGAAGTGGCGCATGAAGCTCGACACCCAGGCCAGCTGCGCGTGCCAGTCGGCCGGCGTCTTGCCGGGCGCCGGCTGCCAGTGCGGCACGACGAGCCGACCGATGATCAGCTGCAGCAGGCCGACGCCCGCGACCACGATGGCCAGGTCGAGCACCCGCAGGGAGTGGCGCCGCATCAGGTCAGGGCTCGCAAGGACGTCCAGCGGTTTTATCGTGGGCGCCCCGGGCCGTCAATCGAGGGCACAGAGGCGCTGCGCGTGCACGTCGGCTACCGCTTCCGGCAGTGCGCGTGTTAAAGCGGCGTCATGCGCCCCGACGGACGACGCCCCGACCAGCTCCGCGACATCGAGATCGTGCCCGACTTCCTGAGCCACGCCGAGGGCTCGTGCATGATCAAGGCGGGCAAGACCTGGGTCCTGTGCGCCGCCAGCGTCGAGGAGAAGGTGCCGCCCTTCCTGGAGGGCAAGGGCAAGGGCTGGGTCACCAGCGAGTACGGCATGCTGCCGCGGTCGACCCACACCCGCTCCAGCCGCAACACCGGCGGGCGCGGCACCGAGATCCAGCGCCTGATCGGCCGCGCCTTGCGCGCCGCCATCGACACCAAGGCGCTGGGGCCGCGCCAGATCACCATCGACTGTGACGTCATCCAGGCCGACGGCGGCACCCGCACCGCGTCGATCACCGGCGGCTATGTCGCCCTCGCGCTGGCGGTCGCTCGCTTGCGCGCGCGTGGCCTGGTCAGCAAAGATCCGATGCGCGAGCCGATGGCCGCCATCTCGGTCGGCATCGTCGAGGGCGAGGCGCGCCTGGACCTCCCGTACGAGGAGGACTCGGCGGCCGACTGCGACATGAACGTGGTCATGACCGAGAGCGGCAAGATCATCGAGGTCCAGGGCACCGCCGAGGGCGAGCCCTTCGAGCGCACCCTGCTCGACCAGCTGCTCGACCTGGCGGCGCGCGGCATCCGCGACCTCGGCACCCTGCAGCGCGCGGCCATCGCCCGCGGCCTGGAGGCGCGCCCGAAATGAGCCCGCAAAGCAAGGACGCGGTGGGCATCGACGTGCCCATCCTGGTGTTCGCCACCCGCAACACCCACAAGACGCACGAGCTCGAGGTCCATGTCGCGGAGTCGGGCGCCGCCGCGCTGGTGCTGACCCTGGACCAGGCCGCCGCCGAGCTGGGCCTGCCGCCGCCGCCCGAGGTCGAGGAGGATCAGCCGACGTTCGCAGGCAACGCCATCAAGAAGGCGCGCGCCATCGCCACCTGGGCCGGGCGCCCGGCGCTGGCCGACGACAGCGGCCTCGAGGTCGACGCCCTGGCCGGCGAGCCCGGGGTGCACTCGGCGCGCTGGGCCGCCGCGACCTGGCCGCCGGGCACCGCGCACGGCTCGCGCATCGCCGATCAGGCCAACAACATCCAGCTGCTGGCCCGCCTGGCCGGCAAGCCCGAGAGCCGCCGCTCGGCCCGCTTTCGCTGCGTGGTCGCGCTGGCCGACCCGCGCGGGCCGCTCGCCGACGGCAACCTGACCGGCGAGGGCGCCTGCGAGGGCCGCATCCTGGACGCCCCGCGCGGTGACGGCGGCTTCGGCTACGACCCGCTGTTCTATGCCCCCGAGCTGGGCGCCACCTTCGCCGAGGCGCCCCGCGGCGGCAAGCACGCGGTCAGCCACCGCGCCCGCGCCATGGCCGCCCTGGCCCCCAGGCTGCGCGATTACCTCGCCAGACTTGCCAAGGCCCCCGGTTTCCGCTAGATCAACGGGTCTCTTGGGTAGAGAAGGAACAGATCACGGGGCGTAGCGCAGCCTGGTAGCGCGCCTGCTTTGGGAGCAGGATGTCGGAGGTTCAAATCCTCTCGCCCCGACCAAATCCCTGGCAGGCGCCCGTAGCTCAGTTGGATAGAGCACCGGCCTTCTAAGTCGGTGGTCGCAGGTTCGAGTCCTGCCGGGCGCGCCCGACTCGCACCATCAGGAGGAGCAAGCAGAGCAGCACGAAACACAGCAGATTCTGGTGGCCGTAGATCAATGGTAGATCACCTGACTGTGACTCAGGGTGTTGTGGGTTCGAGCCCCATCGGTCACCCCCAGAAACACGAAAGGCCGGGATGTCGTCATCCCGGCCTTCGCGTTTTCGGAGCTGGCGAGCCAGCTGACTACGGCTGGCTGGGCGGCGGCGGCGGCTCGTCACCCAGGGCCGGCGGCGGCGCACCACCACCACCCGCGGGCGGGGCCGGCACCGCAGGCGCGCCACCAGCGCTGGCCGGCGCCTCCTTGCCCAGGTACCAGTTCAGCAGCACCGGGGTCTCGTTGGGATCGTCGCGGCGGGCGCTGGAGCCCTCCTGCTTCTTGATGATCTCCTCCAGGCCCTTGATGCACTCGGGGCACTTGCCCGGCCTGACGCGCGACAGGGCGATGCGCGCCACCGTGCGCACCGCGCTCGACTCGGCGCCGACGGCCGCGATGACCTTGTCGGTCACGCTGGCGGCGGCCTCACCGGCCCAGCCCAGCTCGAGCAGCGCCTTCTCGACCACCGCCGGGTTGGAGTCGCCCAGCTTGCCGGCGAAGCAGTCGGGCTTGCCCGCGCACTCGGCGCCGACCTTGGCGCGCGAGATGGCTTCGGTCGCGACCTCCTTGACGGGGTCGTCGGCCTTCAGCTTGGCCTGCAGCCCCTCCAGCGCCTTGAGGTCGTCGGCGCTGCTGGAGATGCGGCCCAGCGCGATGGTGGCGGCGATGCGCCACTGCTCGAACTTGCTGGCGTCGGCGGCCACGGCCAGCAGCGCCGCCTTGCCTTCGCGCCCGCCCGACAGGCTGTAGAAGTTGGCGGCGTGGCCACGGAAGCCCTCCAGCTTGGCACCCAGCGCCAGCTTGAGCAGCTCGGCCGAGCCCTCCTTGTCACCGATGACCGCCAGCGAGCGCAGCAGCTCCGCGTAGGCAGCCGTGCGCACGGTGTCGACGTCGGCGGCGGACTCCTTGGCCAGCTGCGCACGCAGCGCGGCGGTCGCCTTGGTGGCGCGGATGTCGCCCAGCAGCTCGGCGCCCTTGGTCACCATGACGCCCGACTCGTCGGCCTTCCACTTCTCCTTGATGGCCATCTCGGAGATGGTCTTGTACTTCTCCTGCACCAGCTCCGACAGCGGCCCCTCGGCGGCGGCGCCGATGCGCGCGATGGCCAGGCGGCACTGCGGATACGACCCGGTCTGGCTGATGTCCTTGTGCCACAGGAACAGGCCGCGCATGACCTGGGGCAGCGCGCGCGCCGCATCAGGGTGCACCGAGATGGCGCGACAGGCGGCGCCCTGCAGCAGCACGTTGACGTTGTCGGGCGAGTCCGCCAGCAGCAGCGCCAGCGCGTCGGTCGACGCCGCGCTGGGGTAGCTGCCCAGCGCGTCGATGACCGCCATGCGGACCTCGTTGATGGTGGCGTGGCGCACGCGACCCACGTTGGGGGTCTGCAGCGGAGTCTTGTTGGTGGCCAGCGTGATCAGCTTGGCCTCGGCGCCCGGCGCCCCGGCGCCACCCCACACCTTGAGGGCATTGGCCGCGATGAGCGCGTTGTCCAGGCTCTGCCCGCTGGTCTCGCTGAAGGCGGCCAGCGCCTTCTCGAGCACCGGCACGGCGGCCTTGTCCTTGAGATTGACCAGCGCGGTCAGCACCGCGGGCTCGCTGTTGCGATCGAACAGCTTGATCAGCGGCTGCAGCATCGCGGCGCGGGCCTTCTCGCCCAGCGGACCGGGCGTGTTGGCCATGCGCTCGAGGCTGCGTAGCGCCTCCTGCCACTTGCTGCCGGAGAGCCGCTTGACCCAGTAGTTCGGGGAGCTCTTCTTCTCCTTCTTGCAACCGGCGACCGCCACACCGAGCAGCAGCACCGCCGACAACGCCCAAAGCCACCTTGCAGCACGAGTCATGGGACACCCCTTGGCCGGGTTTCGACTACGGTCAGCGAAAACACGCCGGCCAGGTAGCACCGTGTGGCACCACCTGGCCGGTAGGTAGACAACGATCGACTCTCGATTACTTCGCGCGCTCTTCGACAGCGAACGAGATATTGCGCCACTTGGTCAGGTACAAGATCGTGGTGACCTTGTTCAGGACCTCGGACGGGGTGGTGCGATCGGCCTGAAGAATGATGCGGCCGGGCCACACCGGCACGGTATCGCTGGGCTCGAAGACGGCCTCTTCCTCCGCCTGCAGCGCCGTCAGCTTCTCGGTCAGCGCAGGGATCTTGTCGGTGGGGTCGTCCTTGATGGTGCGCGGATCGCCCATCTCCTCACCGTTGAGCGTGATGGTGTCGATGGAGATGATCAGGAGCGGCGCTCTCTCGAGCTCCGTCTTGGCCACCGCCGACGGCAGCTTGAGGCCGCGCTGCACCATCATGATCTCGCCCGAGGCGCTGAAGGTCGACAGCAGGAAGACGACGAGCATGGTCAGCATGTCGACCATCGGCGTCAGGTTCAGCTGCGCACTGTTCGGGTCCTTCTTGCCCCCGTGGGTGTGCTTGTTCGCCAGGTACTTGAACGGGCTCTTGTGCCCGAGGTGCGGTCCTGGTTTGTGGACTGGCATGGGAGCCTCCTACTGCTCGGTCATGCGGGCCGAGAGTGACGCCGGCGGGATGAACCCGACGTCCTTCCAGCCTGCGCGGACCGCGATGTCCATGGTCGAGATGACGCCCTGGTACTGCACGCCCTTGTCGGCCGCGATCTCGATGTCCTCGCGCATGACCCCGTTGTCAGCGATGAAGTCACCCTGGAACTCGGGCTTGGTACGGAAGCCCTCGAGCAGGGTCAGCAGCTCGCCGAACGCGGGATCAGCCGACTCGTACTCGCCCTCGACCGAGCCCAGCGTGCGCTTGATCGGGGGAAACGGCGAGCGATCGGTCATGCCGACGCGGATCTCGTTGGGACCGATCAGCACCGACACGAACTTGGGGGGCGGCTTGTCGATGGGCGGCGGCTCGCCCATCGCGCCCTGGCCCTTGGGCGTCACGTTCATCTGCGCGATGTTGGTCCACACCGCGGTGATGAGCAGGAACGCGATGAGCACCGACATGAGGTCGATGAACGGGACCAGGTTGATATGGGCGTCGACGCTCTTTTTGCCGCCGCCTCCGCCCGATGATGTATCGACACTCATCGGTTACGCAGCCTGCCCCTTCAGGGCGCCCTTGTGACCGGTCACCAGGTTGACGATCTGGACCGACACCTCGTTGATGTCGTCGTTGATCGCCTGGGTCTTGCCCATCAGGAGGGCGAAGCAGATGAGGCCGAACAGCGCGGTGCCGATGCCGAAGGCGGTGCAGTTCATGGCCTCGGCGATACCGGAGGCGAGGATCTTCGCCTTCTCGGAGGGGGCCGCCTTGGCGGCGCCACCGAACGACTTGATCATACCGGTGACGGTGCCGAGCAGACCGGCGAGCACCGAGAGGTTGGCCAGGGTGCCGATGTACGGGGTGCGCTTCTCGACCTTGGGCAGCTCGCGGAGGGCGGCCTCGTCCATGGCCGACTGGACCTCCTCGTCGGGACGGTTGAACTTCATCAGGCCGGCCTGGACGATGCGCGTCATCGGGGTCGGGTTGCCCGAGCACACCTTGATGGCGCCCTGGACGTTGCCCGACATGATCTGCGACTTCATCAGGGCCAGCAGCTTGTCCTTGTCGACCGTCGACTTGTAGAGATAGACGGCGCGCTCCACGGCGATCGCGATGGTCAGCACCGCGCAAATGAGGATTGGCCACATGCCCCAGCCGCCCTCGTCGAATGCATCCGCGATCCCTTTCAGAACACCCATGAGTCGTCTCCTTGAACCGTTGTCGGGATGAAGCGGGTGAACCTTAAGCAAGGGGCGATCCACCAGGACGCCGTGTGGTTTCAGGTGGTTACAAGTGAACGATCCTCGTTCGGGGAGACCTGCCCGGGTCATATAGGGGCGGGCCGGGGAATTTTGCTACGGCCCGCTCAGGCACGACCCGGGTGCGTCATGCATCGCGCAGCTGGACCCCGTCCAGGCCGTGCGCTACCAATGAGGGCGTCGTGAGCCCGCCATGAACAGCTATCGCGCGTTCGACATCACGGCCATCGTCATCACGCTGTTCGTGGTGCTGCTGCCGGCGCCGACGCGCGAGGTCCGCGTCGAGTTCGAGAACGCTCCGCGCGAGACCCTGGAGCTGGTCGCCGCGCTGCAGGCCGAGACCGTGGCCAGGCCCACTGATCTCGACACCGTGGTCGAGCTGACCGACGTCCTCATCGAGCTCGGCTCGCTGGAGGCGGCGCTGCGCACCGTGCTGGGGCCGGCCGACAAGCTGACCGGGGCCTGGCAGGTCCAGCTCGCGGCCGCCGACGCCTGGGTCCAGGACCTGGAGTTCAAGCAGGCGCTGCCCTACGCCGACGCCGCGGTGGCGGCGTGCAAGGGCGACGCGACCTGCAGCTCGGAGCGCGCCATCCGCCTGGCCATGTTCCAGAACGTGATCTCGCGGGTGGCGAAGTCGAACATCGACCCGCGCCGCCAGCCCGAGGAGCTGCGCCGTCTGGTCGCCGAGGTGTCCCCGACCATCCACCTGTCGGACCCCGATCCCCAAAGTCGGAAGAAGCGACAGCAAGAGCCGCCCCAGCCGCCCTTGCCCCAGCCGCAGTGATATAAACGGGGCCCATGGCCCTCTCAGCGAGCGTGCTCGATCTCGACGTGGTAGCCACTGCCGATGCCATCGCCGCGCAGCTGCGCGCGCAGGTGCAGGCGCTGAAGCGACGCGGCTTCGTGGTCGGCGTGTCGGGGGGCATCGACTCCTCGGTGTGCGCGACGCTGGCGGTGCGCGCGCTGGGGCCGAAAAACGTCTTCCTGATCACGATGCCCGAGGCGGACTCGTCGGGGCGCAGCGAGCAGCTGGGGCGCCAGCTGGCGGCGCACCTCGGCGCCGAGGTGGTGAAGGAGGATCTGGAGCCATCGCTGCGCGCGCTGGGCTGCTACACGCGACGCGACGAGGCGGTGCGCCGCGTCTTCCCCGAGTACGGCCCGGGCTGGAAGATGAAGATCGTGCTGCCCGAC
>Ga0154020_10000949_pt1 | contig 35820 bp, 21 predicted proteins | sample Klosneuvirus_201_FD_109709 | JGI IMG/M metagenome (GOLD analysis project Ga0154020, IMG submission 109709) | Active sludge microbial communities from wastewater, Klosterneuburg, Austria - Klosneuvirus_20160825_MG | ecosystem: Engineered > WWTP > Aerobic digester > Activated sludge | place...
AGCGCCAAGCATGGCCCCCACTCAAAGTTAAGTTGGTCGCGCCGGGCCCGACGATGTTCACACTGCCGGAGGGCTGAAGGTGGCCGCTGGTCAGGGTGATGGTGCCGTTTACGGCGAGATTGATGGTGCCGCCAGGACAGACAGCCGCCAACGCCTCACGGAGAGAACCTGCACCGGCGTCCGCGTTGTTGGTCACTGTTATGGCGCTGGCGCAGTCCACGGTGAGGGCGCCAAGGTTGGTGGTGATGGAATAGTTCCCGAGCCGGTTGCTGGGATCATTCCAAGCAGGAGTGATGAAATACGAACCCAGAGGGCTGAACACCGTCGCGTCGGTGACGAAGTCCACGGTGATGTGATCATTGTTTGTCACACCAACCAGCGTCCCGCCTAGGGTCGGGTTGGATTGACCGTAAGCCCGGTTCGTCGAGTTCGCCGTCACCACAAGCGAGGCCGGAGCAATCGTTAGCGTCCCATTGGTTAGAATGAAGTTGTAGTGATTGTCGGTCCCACCGCTGAGAGTAATGGGGTAGGTGCCGACCGGGCTCCCCGGATCGGCACCCGTCCCAACTGAAGGCGGCAAACCTAAAACCGCCTCCGTTTCCCCAAAAACAAATCCGGCATAGCTGATTGTCAGCTCGGGATTGAGCGCGCCGTAGTCACGGGATTTATTATCAGCCGTTGCAGCCAGCGGAGCCGTGGCAACGTGGATCACGAATGCTTGATTCGTGCTTAATGTTGGCGAGCCGTCGTCCGTAGCCGTGACGGTCACGGTAAATATCCCGGTGTTTGAGCAAATGCCACTGAACGTGCGGCTGGGGCCGGTAAAGGAAATCCCCGGCGGCAGGTTGCTGGCGGTGTAGGTCAATGTCTGGCCGACATCCGGGTCGACGAAGACATTGGTTCCGAATGTGAAATTGACGGCAGCGCCGTAAGTGTTGGTTTGGTCGGGAATCGTGATTTGAACCGAGGGCGGCGAATTGCCAGTCAGTGCGAGACGGAATACACCTCCGAACTGATTGGCGCCTCCGATCGAAAGCGTGCCGTAAAGTGCTCCATCACTGCCAAGCAGCAGCGCCGAAACAGGTTCAGCCCCGTCGACAGTGACCGGGCCGAAATTGTGCAAAACACAATACTCCCAATCGTCGCGGGTGAGACGGAACAGCGTTCCATTATTCATGGTGCCACCGTGCCAAGTTAGGCCATACAGCGCGCCATCGGCTCCCTCGACCAAACCGCCGTGAGGCGCGGCACCATCCGTCGCGGTGCGTCCAAGGCTCCGGATCACTTCGTAGTCGCTGCCATCTGGATGCATCCGGTAAATCGCACCACCACCCAGTCTGCCTCCGGCGTAGCTGGTTCCATAAAGATACCCATCGGCGCACTCCAACAATGCATCCTGTGGGACTTCCGCGTCATAGAGGAACGAAGGAAATGAGTGCAGGACTGTGTAGCCTGTTCCGTCCGTGTTCATGCGACTTACGGTTCCTTGTGAATGTGCCCCAGCGAATCTCAAGGTGAGGTAGAGCATCCCGTCGCTACCGAGCTTCACCCCATCAGCAAAGCCGCCATCAGCGGGCGCAAGATGCCGTAACACGAAGAACCCGGCTCCGTTCGTTTGCATGCGGAAAACTGTGCCGTAACCATTTGTGCCCCCGTATTGAGTGACGCCGTAAAGCAGTCCATTGGTCCCTTGCACCAGGGCTCCAGCTGGAGTCTGCCCATCACTTGCGTTGGCGAAATCATGAAGAACGGCGAAGCCGCTCCCGTCAGGATGGACCTTGAACACGGTGCCAGCAAAGTTGATCAGGTCGCTCGAAGTAGAGCCGTAGAGAAGGCCATCCATACCTTGGAGCAAGCGGGCCGTTGGCACCCAGCCTCCGCCATCGGCCGGAATGAAGTGATGAACGATGCCGTAGTCCCCACCGTCCTTGTTCATCTTGAAAACGACACCAAGATTGTTGCTGCCACCTTCCGCAACTCCGTAGAGCTTTCCATCTTCGCCTTCGATCAGTGCATTTGCGCCTTGCGAGGCAATTCCTGGAAAACGCCCATCACCACCGGAAGTGGAAAAATTCCAAACGGTCGAAAGGCTCCCGTTGGTGGCCAAGTTGAACACGCAGTTGCCATTATAGGACATCCCATGAAGCTGCCCGTCTGAGCCGGCGGTGAGGCGATCGAACGGGCTTCGCGGCCCGGCGGTATGAGTCAAATGCTGGAGAACCTGATAATCACTCCCATCCTTGTTGATGCGATATACAGTGCCGATATAGTTACTGCCTCCGTCGAATGTGGTGCCGTATAGGCCGCCATCAGCTCCTTCAATCGGCCCGCCAAACGGGTAACTGCCATCTCCAACTCCACCGAAGGTGTGGAGCTCAGAATAATTCGAACCGTCCAGGCCAATCCGGAACAGCTTGTTTCCGTATTCGAGCGTGCCGTAAAGCATCCCATCCGAAGCTTCGCGGACCAGCGGTCGGGACCAGCCACCACCAAATAGGTGGAGCGTAGTGTAAGCACTTCCATCCAATTCAATCCGCCACAACTTGCTATCAGCACCGGAAGACGGCTGTGTCGTGCCATACAGTTTTCCATCGCTGGCTTGGAAGAGTCCCGCGGGAAAGTCGTTGGACACGCCCGTCGCAAAGTCATGCAAGTAGGTGAACCCGCTGCCATCACGATTCAAGCTGAACAAGACTGTTCGCGACGCCGTATAGAAACTCGTAGCCAATCCATATAGCACGCCGTTTGTGGCTTCGATTAGGGCGTGGGGGGCATCGGAATTTCCGGCACCTCCTGCAAAATGATAAAGCACCTCGTAACCAGAACCGTCCTTGTTCAACCTGAAGACCGACCCCACATGATTGCTCCCGCCAGATTTTGCCACGCCATAGAGCAACCCGTCACTGCCCTCAATGACCCCCGATCGCAACCCGCTTGAGCCTGGTTCCGCAGAAAACCAAATCCGCTGATATCCTGACCCGTCCTGATTGATGCGGAAAACTCCCGGGAGATCGTCCGTGGTTCCATACAACTTACCATCGCTGGCCAAGGTCAAACCTCCCCACGGGCCGAGCCCCATAGTGTTGGTGAATCCGAAGGAGTGCAGCAATGCATATTCAACATCGAACGCAACGACATGCACCGCCCCCGTGCCGAGCGTCACGATGTAATTGCTCGAAGCCCCGGTGGGATCATTCAGCGTGGGAATGATGGGATAATCTCCCAGCGGGCTCGCGGCGGTGGCTGTCGTCGAAAACGTGGCCGTAAAAAGATCGCCATTGCGAATGCCCCAAATCGTTCCCGTGAGCGGCGGATTCGTTTGGCCCACCTTGCGACAGAATTCATCAGCCTGAACCAGAAGCGGCGCGTTGGTCACCGTCAGGATTCCATTCAACAGCGTCACTTCATAGTGCGGATCCGAACCGCCGTGAACCACGATGGGGTAATTCGCCGGCACGCTCGTTTCCGTGGCTACGCAGTCTGCATAAGGAAAGAACGCCAACTGCCACCACTGCTCGCCCAGCACGAGCCCCGTGAAAACAGGATCAAAAAAGGGATTGAACTCGCCATACGGTCGGCTTGTGTTCGGGGCGGCGATAGTAAGGGGCGCTTTGCCGACTACAAATGAGAAGCTGGTGTTGGTGCTCAAGCCGCCGTCGTCCGTCACCGTCACCGTCACGACATTGGAGCCGACCTCGGTCGGCAACCCGGAGAAAATGTGTGTCTGGGTGTCGAATGCAATTCCCGCAGGCATTCCGGTCGCAATGAAACTCAGCGTGTTCGAACCGTCCGGATCGTCGAATGTGGACGACGACAACTGAAAACTGAAAGGCGTTCCATAAAAGCCATTCTGATTGGGGACCGCCGCCACGACCGCAGGAGGAGAGTTGGTCCCAAAGCGCAGGCGGAATATCCCCCCATTACCATACTGTCCACCCGACCGGGCAATGCCGTAGAATATCCCATCATTGTCGAGAATCTGGCCGGATGGAACTTCTAAGTCGTTGGTGAACGAACCGAACGTATGAAGCACGGTGAAATTGCTGCCATTCGTGTCGAGTTGAAACAGCGTCCCCGCTCCGTTCGTCCCACCAAACAGGGACGTGCCGACCAACGAGCCATCGGGCAGAACGCTCAGGGCAGAATAGGGATTTTGCGGGGCGAGCGGATCCATGAAATCCATAAGGATCGAGTAGTCCGAGCCATCTTTGTTGACCTTAAAAATCGTGCCGCGATTATTGGCTCCACCGGAATAGGTGGTGCCGTAAAGAAAGCCATCTACACCCTCGACCAGTGCGACATCGAGATAAGTGCCATCGCCCGGCGTCGCGCCAAAGCTGCGGAGCAGCGCAAAGCCGCTGCCGTCCTTGTTCAGCTTGAATACGGTTCCCTGATCCACTGTTCCTCCGCCATCGGTCACGCCGTAGAGCGCTCCATCCGAACCTTCGATCAGAGGTGCGTAGGGATGCGCGCCATCAGTGGCAGCGAGTGCGAACTCATGGAGGACCGTGTATCCGCTGCCGTCTGGATTGATGACGAACACGGTCCCCACATCGTTCGAGCCGCCCAACGAAGTGGCGCCATACAACTTGCCGTCACTCCCCGCCAGCAGTCCGCTGTCCCCAAACGCCCCGTCACTGGGCATCCCGGAGAACTCATGCAACACCGCGTAGCCGGAACCATCCTTGTGGATTTGAAACACGCCACCGAGGTTCGAAGCCCCGCCGAGTCCCGTCTCACCGTAAAGCAAACCATTGGTTCCCTCGACCAACGCCGTGTAAGAAAACCCGAGCCCCGCGCTGTTGGTGTTGAAATCCTTCAGCGTTTGAAAACCCGTTCCATCCTTCCGCAAGGAAAATAGGCTGCCGTTGTTGGTAGCGCCGCCAAACGTCGTCACGCAGTAAAGCCTGCCATCGGCGCCCTCCAATGGCGGCCCGAGCAACCACCACCCCTCCCCAGCGGCAGGGTTCATGGAATGGGTGACGGAATAAACGGTTTGTGCTGGTGCGACATTCCCAAGAATGGAAGCGGTCACGAGGAAAATGAGCAGCTTGAGCTGGGAGAATGCCTCCGGGAAGCGGTGTTTGTTCATAAATGCACACGATTGGATTTAGGGTTCTCTGATGGGGAGCATTACACTGACTTCACGGTGCTCCACACTCCTCTGCTACCGGAATAAGGGGGGAATATTACTGAAAATTGACGGCCAGATTGCTTGCAAAGAATTGAATTCGGATGCGACCACCCAAATGCAGAAACTCAGTTCGCTGCGGATCTAGTGCCAGGCCGCAACGGGGATGAATCGAAAACCTCAATATCTCCTGCCTCTCCCACTCCAAACACTACAATCTTCGTGCCGTCAGGAGACCATGCCACGCCCTCAGCGCGGCGCCCGGCAGGAACAAGCGTTAGCATTTCCGCGAAGTCTTCTGTCCGTAGTATTTTGACCAAATGCGTGCCTTCATCAATTGACGCAAGACGTGAGCTGTCTGGGCTTAAAGCGAGAGATTGTTTCCATTTCGCAGGCCAGTAGCCGAGGCCTCGCTCGATTCGCACTTTGCGCCCGTCTCCAGTTTTCAAGTTCAAGACGGTCAAACCGCCTGCCGAGTTCTGAACGTAAGCCTGGCGAGAATCTGAAATCAGTCCAACGAGTGTTACCGGTCTTGACTCTGGAAATTGAGAGTTCCACTTCCAGAGAGTCTCCCATGTATCAGTGTGAATACCTGACACTGTTACTGCCGCATTGCGGCCAATACCGTTTGTTGTGAAGCGGGCACCGGATGTTGCGACAAGAAGCATTCGCCCGTTGTCTACAAAGGCAAGGCGCCCGATCTCTACGCCGTCCCCCGGTATTCGTTTGAGCAAATTGGTGGTATCCACGCTCCACAACGTTACCGCTCCGCTCCGGTATCCCATCGCCACCGTGGTTCCATCTGGGCTGAACTCCAGTGCGGAGATTTCACCGTCTCCAGTTTTGAATTCTTTGAGAGAATCGCCTTGAGGGCATTGCCTGATTTCAACGCAGGCATCTACCCGTCCCAAGGCGAGGAGATTGCGTTTTGGTGTGAAAGCGAGCGACCTCATATCTGACGCAGCGGGGGATATTCGCCGGACTTGACGGGATGCCAGATTCCAGATTTCTGCGGTGCCCCAACCACCCGGGACTCCTACTTTGCCCCCGGGAGTTGCGTTATAATTAGGATTGAAGGCATAAAGGGTCGGAGGCTTGTCGAGCGACCAGCCTGCAAACGTAGGTGCGCCCCCGCTGTGGAGCGCGTTCCGGCTCGAGTCTTTGGTCACGTCCCATACCTTGATCTGATTATGGTTCAATGCAGCCAGCGCCGTGTCCTCACGCAAAAACGTCATTTTCAAAACGTCGAATTGATGGCCGAATAAAACTTGCTTCTGAATTACAGACGCCGCATCAAGAAGTCGGATGTGGCCGTTGTCGAGGCCAACAGCGAGAACGTCGCCTTTGGACGAGAGTGCGATAGATGTGAGACGTTCAACACCAGAAAGTAAGGACACCCGTCTCCGAAGATGTGGTTTTGCCCCAGCCAGATCTACGATTGAAACTCCGAAAGCGTCTCCGGCATACAATACCTTTCCGTCCGGGGAGAAAATGAGATCGATAACCGCCGTGCCATCGTCAAGGCAGGAGTAAAGCAATTCCCCCGTCTTGACGTCCCAAAAGCACAAAGTGTCAGCCCAAGACCCGTTTTGGCTGGCACGTTTCGAAACCGAACCGGTCGCCAATACGTTACCGTCCGGACTGAAGGCAGCTGCCTTCACTTTAGCCCCAGCAGGTCGTAGTGAATGAATGATCTTTCCAGTAGCACTGTTCCAAATGTGGGAAACTCGCTCGGCAGAACTCCCTTGGTTATTGCCTCCCAGAGCATGCACAAGCGTAAATCGCGTTCCATCCGGACTAAAAGCTACCGCAGGGATTGTCCCCCCAATTCCTTCCACCGGAACCTCAAGTTCTATTAATTTTTTCAAATTCGTGCTATCCATCAGCGCCAGATAATGAACTTGGCTGTCATGATTTCCGCTGGCGGAATACCTGAAGACACCTCTACGCCCGTTCGCATCTAAACCGATTATTTGGAATAATGGGTATGGATCATCGCGAATAAGTGGTGGTGTAGCGGCTAAGCTCGCTACATGACCGAGTGGCTTCACCTTAGAAAGTTGCCATGTCGCTGTGTCGTATTCAGCTACTTCAACCGCGCCAACAAAAACCATGCGTTGGTGTTCAGAGTCATAATGGAGCCCAGAACCGACACGGTTCGAAAAGGTCACGAAGCTGGAGTCAGCCTGGCGGGCGAGCCAGAGCCATTCCCAGTTCCGGTCGTCCGGCTTTATCGAGTTTAGCCTATCTTGGGCTGTCACCATATCACCTTCTCTCACGGCTAATTCTACACTGAAGAGAGTTGACTCAACGGCTTTCAGTTCTGCCTCTCTGGCGCGGTGTTCCGCCCGCAAATTTGCGTCCCGCGCCTTCTCCTTCTCGGCAGCCTCGGAGATCAAGGCAGCCTCTGCCTTTTTCCGCAATTCCGTCTGAACTCGCTCGGATGTCACCGCCCGATCATACGCTTTGCTCTTTTCAACGAATTGCCATGCAGCCGTGCTCAACCCGATAAAGAGCGACGCCACTGCCGCGAGCACAGCGGTGAAGGCGAGTTTGTTGCGTCGAATCAGTTTCTGAAACCGATAAACCGCACTTGGCGGACTCGCCAACACCGGCTCATCACGAAGATAGCGCCCGAGTTCGTCACTTAACGCCTGTGCAGATGCGTAACGCCGTCGCGGCGCCTTCTCCAAACACTTCAGGCAAACCGTCTCCAAGTCGCGGGGCACACTGCCATTCAACAGCCGGGGCGAAACCGCATCCGTCTCCACCACCATCCGCAGCGTGGCAGGAACCGTGTCTGCAGCGAACGGGGCGCGCCCGGTAAGGGCGTGGTAGAGAATCGCACCCAGCGAATACACGTCGCTCGTGGGTCCGATGTCCTTCTGAACTCCGGATGCCTGCTCCGGTGGCATAAAGCCGGGAGAGCCGAGAACCTGTCCGGTAATGGTCAGGCTGGCATCGCCCTCCAATCTTTTTGCCAGGCCGAAATCCGTAACGCGCGGCTCGTCTGTCTCCGCGTCAATCAGCACGTTCGAGGGCTTCAAGTCGCGATGCAGGACCCCTTTCCCGTGTGCGTAGTGTGCGGCTTCAGCGATTCGCTTGACGTAACTTGCTGCGCGTTTGGCCGCCAGCGGAGTGTCGCCAACAAGTTGGGCCAGATTTTGGCCCGCTACAAAATCCATGCAGAAGAACGGCTGACCCTTCACTTCTCCGACTTCATGGATTGCGACAATGTTGGGATGCTGAAGTTGAGCTACGGTTTGCGCTTCCGTTCTAAATCTTGCGAGTTCAGCGACGCTGGCTTGATGCCCGGTCAGGATCGTTTTAACCGCCACCGTCCGCCCCAACTTTAATTGGCGAGCTTTGTAGACAATACCCATTCCGCCTCGCGCGATTTCCTCCACCAGCTCATAGTCGCCGAATGAATGGGGTTGAAATATAGAATTTGTAAGATCGTTTACGGGTGGTGATTGATTTTCCTCCAACCCCGCCCGAATGAGACATGTCGGACATAATCCTTCAGGCCCGAACTGCCCCAATGAAGTCCCGCAGCGAGGGCATTCACGCGTAGAAACTTTTGAGGTCGTTGTGTCAGCCAAATTCATCGTGCTCCACCTTTCTGCTACCGGCTTCACGGTGGATTGTTACGAACCGGAGCCTGAAAATCCTCAACTGCTCATAATCTTTAACAAATGCTGCAGCTCAGCATCGACTTCTTCTTTAGTGGAAACCGTCCGCGACACGGCGGCGCGCAGCTGGTCGCGAAATCGCTTCCGCAACCGGTGAATGGCAACCGCAACCGAGTTTGGTTCAACCCCAAGTCTGGCAGCGGTCTCAGCGTAGGAAGCTCGGTTATCCATGCCCCAAATATGCTGTTTGAGAATGTCGAATTCAGTTAAGCGCCCCGCCGCCTCGTATTCCTTCTTTAGTTGCGCAAGCACATCTTCCAATAAGGTGGCTGCCCAGCGCCGCTCGTAGAGAAGCTCTGGAGACTTCGTGTCAACTGGCTCCAAGCTGTAACGAACTTCAGGATCCAGCCCATCCCAACTAAGCACCTTCATTTCGCCGCGCTTCTTAGTCCGAAGTTTTTCCCATTCGTTCGCGAGGAAGTTCTTAAGGGCGGTCAGCAAAAAGGAACGGAACCTGCCGCGAGTTGGGTCCGCCATCTGGATGTAGTTTCGCTCCAGTAGCCGGGCAAAAAACTGTTGGGTTAAATCCTTGGCGTCCTCTTCAAGCCAGCCGGAACGGCGCACATGCGCGTAAAGCGGATACCAATAAGCCTGACATAGGGACTGAAGCGTTTGCGTCGCTTGAGGAGATGCGGAGTCCCCCGCTTGCAGAACAACACTCCAATGAGTGGTGGTGAAGCGGCCGCTCAAAGTAGGTTTATCTGCTGGCTCTGGCATTGAGGGGGCTCCATATTGGGCGGACGTCGCAGGCTAGCCGCTTAAAAGCGCTTGTTCAACCTAATCTGAAGTGCTGCATTAGGATTGGCCGCGCCCGATTATGCGCGGCTAGCAGAAGGCGGGCGGGGGGATGCTGTCGTAGCGACGCACGAGATAGGACAATCCGTTTTTGAGGAGGAAAATTCTATACAAATCGGGCCTCAGCCGGATGTGTGGAGTTTCCGATGTAGAGCGTCGCGGTGTGTGGTCAGGTTCGCCACCACTTGCTCGGTGATGGTTCCCATACCAGACGACGCAACTTCATGGAGGAAGAACTCTCGCGGTGACTGCCCCCTCACTTCGCAGGCGATGCCACCATTGGGCACCACTCTGAAACCATGTCGCGGCGCGCTTTTGCGAACGAATGCCGCCAGACTTTCCGTCGAGCCATCGTGACGAACAACGGGGCCAAATATCAAAAGGCCCCGCAACTTCGGGCAGAGTGGCAGGAGTCGAAACAACCAAGCGACATCACGCTCGACCATGTGGCGGAATTCGCGCCGGTCGGTCGTCTTGTTCTTCAACATCGCCTTCGTAGGACGATATGAAACGTCGAGGTGCGTGGCCGTGCCCGTTTCGTAGGCTACATCAAGCAAGCCCAGCCCCTCGCGCCACGGGCCGAACCAGTCATGCGCGGGCACCGGCCCGGTGAAGTAATGCTTCAGGCGAAGTTTCCAATCCTTCAACCGCTCGACTTCATCCCACCGTCGGTGAGTGGCAAATTCGCCTGATGAGGGATTGACGCCAACGGTGGCGACATGTGCCTGCGCAGGATTTCCAAAGAACGGGACCGGCCAGTAGTAGGCAAGAAAGACGTTGTGAGAGAATGCTGCCCGACTGTCCTGCCAATCCAGATGGAGGTCGGTTAGATAGTTCGCGATGTCGAGGTTCTCTGGCATGCTGAGATCACGCGGCGGTGTTGTAAACACCCGCGTCGCGTTCGGGATAGCTCTCGTAAACATGCTCAAAGAGCGCAGAACATTTCTGCGCGTAGAGCGGTCGGTCGTAGGCTTGGGGCAGCGTGTCGAGCACGTCCTCAATGGCGAGCTTGAGTTGAGATCGTGCGGTGGACTTCTGCCGCCAGTTGAGAACCAGCAACTCCTTCAAGCGGCCCAATAGCACCTTGGCCACCTTCTTGACCTCAGCTCGTTCGGCTTCGCTCAACTCGGGGGCAGGGCGGGTGAGGATGTCGAAGATGACCAATTCCTCCTCGGTCATGCTTTCCCGGACATGGCGCTGCTGTTCTTCACTCAGGCCGCGGCTCAATTTCACCAATTCCTCGAACAGCTCCTCGATGTTCCGGCTGCCGTTGTTGTAGCTCTCGATCAGTTCCTCAAACTTCTCGGCGAAGTCGGCGCGGGTCTTGTTGAGGCGGATCAGCTTTTCCAGTTGGGCGCGGATGGCGGCCTTGAGGACTTCGAGGTTGGTGTGCTTATGCTTGGATTCCTTGAACCGGCTGCGCAGCGCCTCGAAATCAATCTTCGACAGGTCCATCACTGGCGCTGGCTTGGCGGGCATGTCCACGCCCGTAATTGAGGCGTCCAGCAGCTTGGCGATGTCACCCATGACGGCGGTGATGTCCGCCGGGGTTGGATTGAGTTTCGTGCGGATGGCTTCAGCGATGGCGGTCAGGGTGGCGACGCGACCAGCAAACTCCAGCGCGGACGGATCGGGCTTCACCGCGCCATAGAGCGTGCCCACGATACGCTCATGACCGAGGAACTCGCGGCGAAGCGGGTCGGGGGAAATCAAAGCGTCCACCGCGTCGGCGAGCTTTTGCAAACGTGGCATACTGCCGGCGGCGAGTTGTTCGATGGCGGGAAGAATCACCTGGCGCTTGGCGCAGAAGGCAGTGGCCTCAGAGATGGCTCGGCGCAAATCCTCCACGAGCTTCTGTTTGTTCTGCACCGGGTTGTTTCCACCCTTGCCTGCGCCGTAAATGGCCAGCGCCCTTTCGAGCGACGCGAAGACGTTGGCGTAATCCACGATCATGCCGCTGTGCTTGCCGGGGAACACGCGGTTGGCCCGCGCGATGGTCTGCATGACCGATTTGCAAGGGATGTTGATCGGATGACCCTTGGCATAGTCGGCCACGGCTTGCTGGAGCGTGGAACCGGGAGGCAAAAGTTTCATAGCAGCGACGTAGTCATTCACGACGAGCGCCAACTTCGCATCTGGTTGCCACTCGCGGAGTATGCGCATGGCGTCAACGTAGGCGAGCCGGTCAGAGCCTTTGAGTTTGAGAGCTTCACCGTCTAAATTGGCGAGTCGATTCAACACGCGGCCTGCCTCTGATTCCGCCTTCTTGAGTTCGGCAAACTTATGGAGAACGCGCTTTTGAACTGTGGTCACCTCGCCCGTGACTGAGTTCTTAACTTGGCTGGGCTCGTAGTAGGCGAGCGTGTAGAGATTGGAAAACTCACCCGTCTTGACGAGCTTGCCAGTGGATTTGTCCAGCCGCTTCTTTGGGTTTGGCTGCCAGTAGAGGCGCACCTGCGCGCTGCCTTCGGTGAGAGTTTTCGGGAATCCGCCGGGCCGTTCAGGCTTGTTTTTCATGCCTGAACTGTGCCGTAGTGTCAAGCAATTCAACAACACTCAACGCCAGTATGGTGGAGGCGGCGGGAATTGAACCCGCGTCCTTGGCAAATTTACCAGCCGCGACTACATGCTTAGCCGGAAGAAAGTTTCGACCGCTGGATAACCTTCCGGCACGAATCCAACAATCTAGTCCGCAGCAATTTCTCGGGTGAACGCCCGCCTGACTCCACGCCCAACCCATGCCTGCAATTGCGTTCAGCCGACCTAGCAGGTGTCAACCGGTGAACGTCGGGGCCTTAGGCCGCGAGAGCTAATTCTTCGTTAGCAACTAATGTTTGATGCGAGTGATTTACGAGGCCAACGCATCGTCCTCGGCATGCCGCCTCTGGCGCCTCTCCCAAGTCGAAACCGGTGCGCCCCCATCCAAACCAACACCGACATCATCCGTGCAGGCGCGCCGGTGGTCAAGGGAATGAATCGCCGCAGCACGGGAGGTTTTTTCTCCCGTCGGCGACTGGCTTCGGGCAACATCGCATCCGATGAAACTGGACGAAACACAGAAACGGCAAGTGGCCCAATGGGTTGAACAGGGTGCGAAGATCGCGGAAATTCAAACGCGGATCGCTGCTGAATTCAAATTGACCATGACCTACATGGACGTCCGCTTTCTGGTGGATGACCTGAAGCTGGTGCCGAAAGATCCTGAACCGGTGAAAACACCAGATTTTGCACCAACGCCAGCAGCCCCCTCGACGATCGCGCCGCCAGCTCCCGTGCATGAGCTGGAGCCCGCGCCGACTCCGCCCGTTGACGCCAAGGTATCGGTTTCCGTCGATCAAATTGCCAGACCGGGCGCGCTGGTGAGCGGTAAGGTTACATTCAGTGATGGTCAGAATGCGGAGTGGTCGCTCGACCAAACGGGAAGGCTCGGATTGGCAGCACAACAAAAGGGCTACCGTCCCTCCCAGGCTGATGTTCAGGCATTCCAACTGGCGCTCCAAAGTGAGCTAGCCAAGATGGGATTCTGATTCCATATCAGTCGAGGTCATTCGCAGCCGTAGAACAATCCTCCGTGGCTTGGGGCGACATGTTTGCCCGTTTCATCCACACAAGAAGAATGCTGATGTCGGCTGGCGAAACTCCTGAGATGCGCGCCGCCTGACCTATTGTCTTGGGTCGGATCTGGCCTAGCTTCATCCGCGCTTCGGTTCGTAAACCGCCTGCGGTAGCGTAATCGAAAGATTCCGGGATCTCCTTCTCTTCAAATGATTTAAGTCTTTCTACCTCAATCTCTTGCCGATCAATATACCCCGCGTATTTGACGGCGATCTCGACCTGAAGCACAACCTCATCAGCCAAAGAATTATCCCGATGCGGCAGATCTTTGTATGAAATCTCAGGTCGTTTCAGCAGTTGCTCCATAGTATCTTGGCCGGATCGAGTGGCCGAAAGTCTAGAAAGCTCCCCGATGATGGCCCGCTGTTTTAACTGAAATTTTACATAATTTCGCGAAGGAAGGAGCCCGATATCATTACCGATTTGCGAAAGCCGAGTATCGGCGTTGTCTTGCCGCAGCAATAGCCGATATTCAGCTCGTGAAGTAAACATCCGATATGGTTCAGTGGTTCCTTTGGTAACAAGATCATCAATAAGCACACCGATGTAAGCCTGATCGCGGCGAAGAACTATCGACTCTTTGCCTTGGACGCGGCGAGCAGCGTTTATACCGGCCATTAGTCCTTGCGCACCCGCTTCTTCGTAACCAGACGTCCCGTTGATTTGTCCGGCTAGGAATAGGTTTCGGCAAATTCTAGTCTCCAACGACGGGTATAGCTGTGTTGGAAATGCAAAATCGTATTCGACCGCGTAGGCGGGTCGCATGATCTCTGCATTCTCGCACCCAATTATCGTGCGAATCATTTGCACCTGGACTTCATAGGGCAGCGAAGTAGAGAAGCCGTTCACATAGTATTCGTCTGTCGCAATTCCCTCTGGCTCCAAGAAAACTTGGTGCCGCCCCTTCTCGGGGAACTTTACGATTTTATCCTCAATAGAGGGACAATACCTCGGCCCAATCCCTTCGATGGCGCCAGAGTAAAGTGGTGATTTATCTAAATTGACTCGAATCAACTCGGCGGTCTCATTACTGGTGAAAGTAACATAGCAGGGCATTTGACCGTTAATGCGCTCCAAAATTGATTCAGGTGGATATTTGCCGCCGGTTTTCCGAATAGCTTCTGAACCCACTCCGGAATGTTCCACATGGAACAAATCGTCCTTCCAAAACGTGAAGAATGGCGGCGGATCGTCACCGACCTGGATTTGGGTTTTGCTTAAGTCGATGCTTCGCTTAAGAATCCGAGGCGGAGTGCCAGTCTTTAGTCGACCTAGTTCCAACCCCAGTTCCTTTAAAGATTCGGAAAGATTCATAGCGGCAGCTTCGCCTGATCGACCTCCGCTCTGCTGGTTGAATCCGATATGCATCAGCCCGCGCAAGAATGTCCCCGTTGTTATGATTACAGAGCGACCATGGTATTGAGTGCCGAGCGTAGTTTCAACACCGCACGCTGCGCCATCTTTACGAAGAATCTTGGAAGTCTGGGCCTGTTTAATGTCTAGGCACGATTGCCGCTCGCAGATCCATTTGAGCCGAAATTGGTATGCCTTCTTGTCGCACTGTGCGCGAGGTGCCCAAACTGCTGGCCCCTTCTTCGTGTTCAACATGCGAAACTGAAGGCCGGTCATATCGGTTGCTTTTCCCATCTCTCCACCAAGAGCATCAATCTCCCGGGCTAGATGGCCTTTTGCCAAGCCGCCAATTGCCGGGTTGCAAGACATCTGCCCGATGGAGTCAAGGTTGATGGTCAGCAGGAGTGTTTCACAACCCATGCGAGCTGAAGCAAGCGCTGCTTCAACGCCAGCATGTCCAGCGCCCACCACAATCACGTCGTATGTCTTTGGAAATACAAACATCTAACTGCGTTGATAGCGGGCGAGAAATGGCGACTGAGCTGGAGTTTTGCCGAAGCCACGATCGGGATTGGCTACAAGATGCTCGCAAAGTTTGAAGATGATTTCCGCCTGATCGGGCACTCCTAAGGCTTCGGCAATTTGGTTCGCGTCGAAACTTACAGCAGGATTATCTGCAAGATATGCCATGACCTTGAGTTTCAACTTGATGATAGAATCGGCGGCCAATTTGCCCGCTTGGACACCCGGCTGGTGATACGCATTGACGTTGATCAAAGCTGCGTAGATTCCGACTGCACGTTCGAACAATGCAATCAATGACCCGACCACGAATGGCGTTATTGCTGGAACTGTAATCGTGACCGAGTGGCGGCCGCTCTCATACAATGCCTCACGAGTCCCGAGTAAGAAACCCTGTAAGAAATCTCCAGATGTGGTTCGGGGTTCCACCTCAATCGAAGCGATGTTCCTATCCCGCAACACTTCGATAAACACAGCAAAGAAGTTGTCAACGCCATCGCGCAACTGCTGGATATACGAATGCTGGTCGGTGGCACCCTTGTTCCCAAATACCGTCAAGCCTTGATTCACCTTTTTCGCGCTCAAGTCAAACTCCTTACCCAACGATTCCATCACTAACTGCTGCAAATACTTCGAGAACAATTCAAGACGGTCTTTGTAAGGGAGAACAACCATGTTTTTTTCACCTTTTCCGCCGCCAGCAAGATGCCAGGCCAGGGCAAGTGAAGCTGCTGGATTCTCTTTTGTCCTTCGACAGCGGTTCATTTGGTCGCACGCTCGGGCACCAGCAAGCAGCGAATCTACGTCCAAGCCCTGCAATGCAGCGGGCAAAAGCCCCACGGCCGAAAGCTGGCTCGTGCGTCCTCCTACCCAATCCCACATTGGGAAACGCTTGATCCATTTGGCAGCATATTTGTCAAGCTCGCTGCCAATCATGGTAATCGCTACGGCATGTTGCGAAAAATCAAAACCCGCGCGCTCGTAGGCAGCCTTGGCTTCCAGCATGCCATTGCGCGTTTCCTTCGTTCCACCGGATTTAGAAATGATGATGGCTAGCGTTTGTCCCAATGAGTTACCCAACGTTTCCAATACGCGGTCAATGCCGTCGGGGTCCGTGTTATCCAAAAAATGGAGCGTCAGCTTGTCTGTTTTGGGATGGCCAAGAGCACTGGCCACAAACTGCGGACCAAGGGCTGAACCACCAATACCGATGATCATTACATTTTGAAACGGGCCGGCGGCGCCTGCAATTTTCCCTTGATGGACCTTTGCAGCAAAAGCCTTGATTGCCACCAGCGTATCGTCGATCTCCTTGGCGATCTCGGCGCTGGGCGCCAAAGCTGAATCGCGCAGCCAATAGTGTCCCACCATACGGTTCTCGTCGGGGTTCGCGATGGCCCCCTTGTCCAGTTGCTCCATGGCATCAAGAGCGCGTTGGACGTCAGGTTCCATCCGCGCTAGGAATTCAGGCGTGAAGTCCATGCGGCTGAAATCCGTCGCCAGACCGACAGTCGGATATTCGCGGTAGAATTCTTGGAAGCGCTTCCACAGTTCAAGTTTTGTCGGTTTCATATATCGGAAGCCGAGTGTGCCATGCGCCGTGAATGGCGTAAACTCAAAGGCACCGAAGGCGTGAAAATCTCCTATTGCGGGTTCCGCAAGCGCCGTTTCGAGACCGGGCCTCAGCTTCTGCCCATGACCGCTCATTGCTAAATCAACTGACCGGGCTGGGCTCTGGCGATGTGATCCTGGAAATTTTCCAAAACTAGGGGGCAGGTGGACGGTGACTGGACGCCTTGATCAGCCCGAGGGGAGGCAGAAGAGAATACTACGCCTTCCAATTCGTGGTCCTGAATCAAGCCGCTGGCAGCTTGATCAAGATGACCGTGCCGTGGCCGGGGGATGATTTCACTTCAATCGTGCCGCGATGCGTCTCAACAATGCGACCGACGATCGCCAGGCCCAAGCCTGTCCCTTTGCGTTTTGTGGTCTTCAGCAGTGATTTGAACGCGCCGCGTTGCTCTTCTGCAGTCATGCCGCGTCCCGTGTCACGGAACTGGATTTCAACCCATGCCCCATCTTCCGCCCGGCTGCGCTCGATCAAACGCGTCTGAACTGTCAGTGTTCCGCCCTCCGGCATGGCTTCTACCGCGTTGAGCGAAAGGTTGAGAAACACCTGCTCCAACTGCGTCGAGTCTGCTGCAACCAATGGCAGATTGGGTTGCAGGTCGCGCACCGAGGTGACGCCGGCATTCTTCAGCTTGTGCCGCATCAGCAGGTTCAACTCTTCTATGAGCCGGTTCAAATCCACCGGTGCGAGTTGTGGCTCCGCCGTGCGTGACAGCGCCAGCACTTGCTCCACAATCTTGTTCAGGTGATCAATCTTCTCGCTGATAATGCGGGCGTCGGTCGAGCGCGGATCCTTCGCCGGGAATTGCAGATCCAGCGAGTGATACAACATCTTCATCACCGTCAGCGGATTCCGGATCTCGTGGGCCACCTCGGCGGCAAGCAGTCCGAGCGCGGAAAGCTTTTCATTCTGCCGCAAATGGTCCTCCACATCCACCACGCGTTCGTAGAGGCGCGCCTTTTCTATCGCTATGGCTGACAACTCGGCGAACATCGAAAGAATGCGCACTTCTTCATTTGAAAAATTGTAAGGCCGGCCCGTGTAAACATTCAATGCTCCGATCACGCGACCACCGAACAACAGCGGCACGCTCAACAAAGATACCAGCCCCTCACGCCGCGCCGCGTCCACGTTCTGATATTGGCCGGCGGACTGGACATTCTCGAGTTGCAGCGGCTTGCGGCGACGCACGACGACCCCCACGAAACTTTCCCCGACATTCAGGCGTGGTTTGTGCAGGTAAGCCTCGCCCGCGCCGTGACTCGCGCGCACATCCAACCACTCGCGCGCCTCATCCAGCAACATCAGCGAACACATCTTGGCCCGCATCAACTCGCTGGCCTCACGCGTGATCGCATTCAATGCATCATCCAGATTCAACGCGGAATTGATCGCCCGGCTTACATGCGTGAGCGATTCAAAGAGCAGTGCTTTGTGCCGCAACTGCTCGAACAGCCAGGTGTTTCGAATCACTCCCGCCGCCATGCGCGCGAGTTCCTGCAACAGTTCCTGATCCGCTTCCGTGAAAGCGCCTGCGTGATCAGAGTCCACGTTTAGCACGCCACGGACTTCGCCCCCTACTTCCAGCGGGACGGCCAGTTCGGCGCGGACCTCGGGCAGCACCCGCACATAACGTGCGTCCGTGGTGACGTCGTTGATGCGGGCGGCCTGACCGGTGCGCGCCACCCAACCGGTTACACCTTCACCAACCCGCAACTTCAACGACTTCACATCCGGCGGGAGCCCGACAGAGGCCTGGATTTCAAGAAAGCCAGAATTCGGATTCAAGAGAACCACCGAGCCGCTTGTCGCGCGCATCGCCTTGACGGCTTCATTCACAATCAATTGCAGGGCGGCCTCCGGTTCCAGCGTCGAATGGACCGTCTGGCTGATCTGATACAACAACGCCAGTTTGTCGTGCTGGGATTTGAGCGATAAGAAATCCGTGTTCATGGCCGCCTTAGCGCACGCGAGTGATCAAGAGGAATGCGGCGCTGCCAAAAACCAGGTTGGGCAGCCACGCCGCCAACCACGGCGGCAGCCACGCGGCGGCCCCGAGCGCAAGTCCGAGCGCCGACAAAACATAGAACGCAAAAAAAATAAAGATGCTGCTGGCCACACCAACGAAAACATTCCTTCGCCCGGACACCGCCCCGAATGGCAGCGCGATGAGCACGACCACAAAGCACGTCCACGGTGCCGCTAGCCGGCCGTGCAGCTTGGTATAAATCCACGCCGCATCGCGCGGCTCCAATTGCGGGTGCAGCCGCAGATAATCCACCAAGTCACCAATCGGAATGTCGGCGCGTTTGGCTTTTCGCACGGTCAGGCCCGCGGCGATTTTGACCTCGCTGCGGAAGCCGTCGGGCGTCTCGGTGAACCCGGCCTTGAACAGGTAATTCGTGTAAACGGAAGGCGTCAGCGCCGCGTCCGGCCCGGCAGCCCGTCGTAATTCCTGCACGTTGAAAAACGCCCAGCCGCCGTTCGTATAAATGCCACGCTCCGCGCGAAATTTGGTCAGACTTTTGTCCCGTTGCGTCTCGGTGATCAGGAGCTGCTTCATCTCGCCCGTTTCAAGGTTGAAACTCCCGATCTGCCAGATTCGTCGTTCCCGTGCATTGGTAAGGCCCAGGTTGCGGACCAGCTTGCGTTCTTGTGCCTCGCCGGCCCCGCGCGTGCGCCGGGTGAAAACTTCTTCGGCAACTAGAGTGGTGCGCGGCACTACCAGTTCGTTGACTGCCAGCAACACCAGGCTCAACAGCAAGCCCACACCCAGATAGGGCGCTGCCAGCCGCCAGAGGCTGACGCCAGCCGAGCGAATCGCGGTGATTTCGTTATGGCGCGCGTGCTGCGTCAACGCATAGAGCAGCGCAAGCAGCAGCGCCACTGGCAGCAGGATCATCATCTTTTCCGGCGCTTGTGCGAGGCAGTATTCCGCGATATCCAGTCCGCGCATCCTGGCCTTCTGAAACTCCGACAGTTCGCCGATCAACTCGCCCGCGCTCCAGAAGATCAGGAAGCCACCGAGGCAGAAGCCGAAGGGCAGCAGCAGGTCCCGCAAGAGATAGCGATCCAATAGACGCATCAGCGCCTCAAGCTAACCCGTGCAGCAGCGCGGCTTCAAGCTCCACCCAACCAAGGGAGCCGATTAACTTGCATTCACTGTTTTTGACATTTCAACCCCTTGTCGTATCAGTTGCTCCGTGTTTTTCATTTTCAACAGGTTCTGGCTGGCGGCGCTCGCTGGTCTGGCCGCGTTCGGTGCCGCCGCGGCGGCACGCGTTCCGAATACCACCCTCACGCTGCCACCCAGCCCGCCGCAATCCGGTTACGCCACCACCCCAGCATTCGTCGGCCTCACCTTTACCGACCCGGTGGCCGTTGCTGCGCCCCCGGGCGAGACAAACCGGCTGTTCATCGTCGAACAGAACGGAATTGTGGCGGTGATCACCAATCTTGCCGCGCCAACCCGCACAGTTTTTTTAAACATCGCCGCGCAAGTGGCCGGGGGCGTGCCGACCGATGAACAGGGGCTGCTCGGAATGGCGTTTCATCCCGGCTACGCCACCAACGGTTATTTTTACGTCTATTATTCGAGCACCAGCACGCTCACCACGAACTTGAACGGCACGGTCAACACGGGCAATAGCGGATTGCACCAGTGCCTCTCGCGCTTCACCGTCTCGGCGGGAAATTCAAACGTGGCGAACGCTGCTTCGGAACTGCGCCTGCTCGTGATGGCGGATGATTACAACAACCACAACGGCGGTTGCCTCCAGTTCGGCCCGGACGATGGTTATCTCTATATCTCCACCGGCGACGAGGGCAGCGGGAACGACGCCGGGCAGAACAGCCAGCGCATCGATAAGGATCTGTGGGCCGGGATGCTGCGGATTGACGTGGATTTACTCCCGGCCAACTTGATGCCCACCCCTCACCCGGCGCAACGGTTCACCGGTTGGAATGGCGTGGTGAACTATCGCATCCCGGCAGACAATCCATTCCTGGGTGCCACCAACTTCAACGGCATAGCCATCGACACAAATCTTCTGCGCGCCGAGTTCTGGGCCACCGGCCTGCGCAATCCGTGGCGGTTCTCCTTCGATTCACTGGATGGCAAACTTTATCTCGGTGACGTGGGCCAGGGCGCGCTCGAGGAAATTGATTTGATTACCAAGGGCGGCAACTACGGCTGGGCCTATCGTGAAGGCAACATTGCGCGTCCCGGATCGCCCGCACCGCCGCCGGGTTTCACCAACGCGGTTGAGCCGATCATCACCTACACCCGGGGCTCCGGCACAAATCAGGGCTTTGCCGTTACGGGCGGCGTAGTTTATCGCGGCAACCGGCTGCCGAGCCTTTATGGGAAATACATTTTCGCCGATTACAGCTCCGGCCGCATCTGGGCCGCGCAACCAAACGGAACGAACGTCATCCCCTTCGCGCTGCTCGCGACCGACTCCAGCATCGCCGGATTTGGCATTGATCCGCGCAATGGCGACGTGCTGCTGTGCGACCAGAACGACGACACGGTGAAGCGCCTGCTGACCGTGACCAATCTCACGGGCCCGGCGCTGCTCAGCGGCACCGGCACTTTCACCAATCTAACAACGCTCACGCCCCACGCCGGCATCCTGCCCTATGAGATCAACGTGCCGTTCTGGTCGGACAACGCCACAAAGACGCGCTGGTTTTCCGTGCCGAATACGAATCTGACGATGACTTTCAGCCCGGAAGGCAACTGGCTGTTCCCGACCGGTTCGGTGTGGATCAAGCACTTCGATCTGGAAACCAACACAACCACGCACGCGTCGCGCCGCTTGGAAACAAGGTTCATCGTGCGCTACACCAATGGCGTTTACGGATTGACCTATCGCTGGACCACTCCACCCACGAACGCGCTGCTCGTCGCCGAGGAAGGCTTCGATGAGCCGATTGTAATCAATGACAATGGCAACGTGCGCACGCAGATGTGGCATTATCCCAGCCGTGGCGAGTGCCTCAGTTGTCATTCCGTGGCGGGCGGTGGCGTCCTTGGCTTTGACACGGCCCAGCTCAATCGCGTTGTGACCAATGGTGGCGCGGCAAGTCAGATTCAGATGCTGAGCGACGCGGGCTACTTGAACGCACCGGTTGACGAAGTGAATTCCCTCCGCTCGCTCGCCCATCCAACCAACGAAGCCGCGAGCTTCGAATGGCGCGCGCGTTCCTACTTGAAGGCGAATTGCTCCTTCTGCCACCAGCCGGCTGGCACCGTTGCTTCGTGGGATGGTCGCTTCAGCACGCCAACGCGATTCGCAAACATCATCAACGGCGTGCCGTTCAACAATCTTGGAAACCCCGGCAACCGCATCATCGTTCCCGGCGATACGAATCTCTCGCTGATCCACGCGCGTATGAGCACGCGCGGCCCAGGCGCGATGCCGCCGCTCGCTTCCTCACTCGTGGATACGAATGGTGTGGCGCTGCTCACGCGCTGGATCACCACCGACCTGACGAACTACCAAACCTACGCCGAGTGGCAGGTTGCAGAATTTGGCAGCACGAACGCACCGAACAGTGGCGAGCAGGACGACTACGATTCTGACAACGCGATAAATTACCTCGAATACCTGACCGGGACGGATCCTTTGCTGTCAACGAGCGGTTGGGGCCTGGCGATCGCTGTAGGGGCGAGCAACGCGGTGAATATCTCCTGGGAGCAGCAGCCAAATCGCTCGGTGGAATTGCAGTGGCGAACGAACCTCGAGTCGGGCGTCTGGGAATTCTTCGATGCCACCGCGAATCAGCCGTTCTACCCAGCGAGCAACAGCGTGCAGCAGGTAATTCTGCCGATTGGCGAAACCAATTCTTCGTTTTTCCGGGCGCGTGTCTCCGAACCTTGAGCCGGTGATGGCAAAAAAGAAAAGGCCGGAGTCGCGCGACTCCGGCTTTTGAAATCAGAGGGCATTTACGCCGTCACGGCTTCATGTTTGATGAGCCAGTCGTAACCTTTTGCTTCTAGTTCCAGCGCGAGCTCTTTGCCGCCGGATTTCACAATGCGACCATCCACCAGCACGTGGACAAAGTCCGGCACGATGTAATTTAGCAGGCGCTGATAGTGGGTGATGACGAGTTGTGAGTGCTCGGCCGAACGCAGCTTGTTCACGCCGTCGCTGACGATGCGGAGCGCGTCGATGTCGAGGCCGGAGTCAGTTTCGTCGAGAATGGCAAGCTTGGGTTCGAGCACGGCCATCTGGAAGATTTCGTTGCGCTTCTTCTCACCACCGGAGAAGCCTTCGTTCACCGAGCGCTTGAGCAGGTCATCGCGTAGTTCGAGCAGCTTCATCTTCTGCTTCACCAGTGTAAGGAATTCCATTGCGTCGAGTTCCGGCTCGCCGTGGTGCTTGCGGATTTCGTTGAGCGCCGCCTTAAGGAAATAGGTGCTGTTCACGCCGGGTATTTCGACCGGATACTGGAACGCGAGAAACACGCCTTCGCGTGCGCGCTCCTCCGGGTCCATATCCAGCAGGTCCATGCCACGGTAAACCACCGTGCCAGCGGTGATGTCATACCCGTCACGACCCGCCAGCACGCTGGCGAGCGTGCTTTTGCCGGAGCCGTTCGGTCCCATGACCGCGTGGACTTCGTCCGGGTTGATGGTGAGGTTGATGCCCTTGAGGATTTGTTTGCCCTCCACGCCCGCGTGGAGGTTTTTGATTTCAAGAATCGGTTGCTTGCTCATTTCAGTTCGAAAAAATCTCTATCGGCCGCTTACGCTTAGCCCACGCTGCCTTCCAGACTAACACCGAGCAGCTTCTGCGCTTCGACAGCGAATTCCATCGGGAGTTCCTTGAACACTTCCTTGCAGAATCCGTTCACAATCATGTTTACCGCATCCTGAGTCGCGATGCCGCGTGCATTGCAGTAAAAAATCTGGTCCTCGCCAATCTTCGACGTGGTCGCCTCGTGTTCGACGCTCGACGACGTGTTCTTCACCTCGATGTAGGGGAAGGTGTGCGCGCCGCACTTCGCGCCGATCAACATGGAGTCGCACTGCGAGAAGTTGCGTGCGTTCGTGGCGCTCTTGCGGATTTCAACCAGTCCGCGATAGCTGTTTTGTCCGCGGCCCGCCGAGATGCCCTTCGACACGATGGTGCTGCTCGTGTTCTTGCCGATGTGGATCATCTTCGTGCCCGTGTCGGCCTGCTGCATGTTGTTCACGACCGCGACGGAGTAGAACTCCCCCTTGGAATTGTCGCCGAGCAAAATGCAGCTCGGATATTTCCAAGTGATCGCGGAGCCGGTTTCCACCTGCGTCCAGCAAATCTTCGAGTTCTTGCCTTTGCAGAGGCCGCGCTTGGTCACGAAGTTGTAAATCCCGCCCACGCCGTTCTCGTCGCCGGGATACCAGTTCTGCACGGTCGAATATTTGATCTCGGCGCTTTCCATCGCCACGAGTTCGACAACGGCGGCGTGAAGCTGGTTCTCGTCGCGCATCGGCGCCGTGCAGCCTTCGAGATAGCTGACGTGTGAGCCTTCCTCCGCCACGATCAACGTGCGTTCGAACTGACCGGTGTTGGAGGCGTTGATGCGGAAATAAGTTGAAAGCTCCATCGGGCAGCGGACGCCCTTCGGGATGTAGCAGAACGAGCCGTCGCTAAAGACGGCGGAGTTCAGCGCGGCGTAAAAATTATCCGTGTAGGGCACGACCGAGCCGATGTATTTTTTCACTAGGTCCGGATGCTCGCGCACCGCTTCACTCATCGAGCAGAAGATGACGCCTTTTTCCGCGAGCGCTTCCTTGAAGGTGGTGCCAACGGAGACGGAGTCGAACACCGCATCCATCGCCACGCCGGCTAGGCGACCTTGTTCGCGCAACGGGATGCCGAGCTTTTCATACATTTCGAGCAGTTTCGGATCAACCTCTGCGAGACTCTTGGGGCCATCGCCCTGTTTCTTCGGCGCGCTGTAATAGCAGATCGATTGGAAATCGATTGGCGGGTAATGCACCTTCGGCCACGTCGGGCATTTGAGCGTCAGCCAGTGGCGATAGGCCTTGAGGCGCCATTCCAGCATCCACGCGGGCTCCCCCTTCTTGGCCGAGATGAAACGGACAATGTCCTCGTCGAGGCCAACCGGCGCGGACTCGGCTTCGATGTCCGTGACGAAGCCGTATTTGTATTCCTGCTTGACCAGGCTCTCAATTGTCTCTGTGGCTGTGCTCATGGTGCTTGACCTGAAATTTGATTACTTCTTCCGCTTGCTGTTGCAATCCGGGCAGACGCCGTGCGCGCCGATCTCAAAACTCTCCGCCTTGAACCCGCGCGGCAGCGGGAAAGCATCGCATGCCGCATCGGGCATCTCCATGTCGAAAACGCCGCCGCACTCATTGCAGTGAAAATGCCAGTGCTCGTGCATGTTCGGGCAGAATCGCGCGGCGCCGCGCTCAATTTTCACCTGGCGCGCGACTCCGGCCTGCACCAGCGCGTCGAGGCAGTTGTAAACAGTCGCCATCGAGATGTCGGGCATTGCCCGCTTGGCGCGCAGGAAAACCTCCTCCGCCGTCGGATGGTCAAGCTTCTGCAGCAACACGTCATAGACTTGCCGTCGCTGCTGCGTGAAACGAAACCCCGTCGCCGCCAGTTGTTCTCCCAACTGGCGTTGCTCTGCGGTTGTGTTTCTCCTCTTCACTGGCCGGGCAAGATACCGCCACTTCGCCCTGCCTGTCAATAATTGGAATGATTCTAAACAAGAACATCCCGGAAAGTTATCGCTTCCAGCTTTTCGCCTTTGGAATGGCGATGTAGCCTCGCCGCCATGCTGAATTACATCTGGCTGGGCCTGGTGCTGGCGGCGGTGCTGATCGGGGGCTGGAACGGGTCGCTGGAAGCGGTGGCGAAGGAAGCGCTGGACCGGGCCAGTTACGCGATCATGAATCTCGCCTTGCCGCTGGCGGGGGTGATGACGCTATGGCTCGGCATCATGCGACTCGCCGAACGCGCGGGGCTGGTTCAACTGCTCGCGCGCGGATTGCGGCCATTGCTGCGGCTGCTGTTTCCGGAAGTTCCCGCCTCGCATCCCGCGATGGGTGCGATGGTGATGAACATGGCGGCGAATATTCTTGGCTTGGGCAACGCCGCGACACCGCTCGGGTTGCGCGCGATGAAGCTGCTGGATTCGTTGAATCCGCATCCCGGCACGGCTACAAACGCGATGTGCACCTTTCTTGCGATCAACACCGCCAGCATCCAGCTCATCCCGATGACGGCGATTGGCGTGCTGGCGGCTAGTGGGGCGAAATCGCCAACGGCCATCGTTGGGACGGCGATCATCTCCAGTTTCACGGCAGCATGTTGTGCTATGGTCGCGGTGAAGTTGTTTGCATTGCTGCCAATATTTCGAGCGCCGCAGGCTGGGTCCACGCGCGGAACAGATGAGCAGAAATCGGCCGGGGCGGAAGAATCAACCGAGGTTTCGGCGGAACCTGCGCCGCTCACCGCGTTAGGTTCAGTTGTGTTGGCACTTTTTCTCGGCTTCTTTGTTTTCCTTTTCATCAAGATGACTTTCCCGCAATGGTTCGGCGGCGAGGCGGTTCAGCCCAGCACTTTCATACGCGCGATCACGGCGGTCTCGGTTCTGGCAATTCCATTTTTGCTTTCAGCCATTCCGCTTGTTGCGGCATTGCGGCGCGTCAAGGTCTATGAGGAATTTGTGGAAGGTGCCAAGGAGGGATTTCAAACCGCCGTCCGCATCATGCCTTATCTGGTGGCGATTCTTGTCGCGATCGGCATGTTTCGCGCGGCGGGCGGCATTGAGATGATGGCCAATCTCCTCGCGCCGGTGCTCGGCTTCATCGGTTTTCCGACGGAGTTGTTGCCAATGGCGTTCATGCGTCCGCTCAGTGGTAGCGGATCGCTGGGCGTGCTGACGGACATCGCGAAGATACATGGCGCGGATTCGTTGCTGGCGCGAACAGCGGCGACGATCTTTGGCAGCACCGAGACGACGTTCTATGTGTTGGCCGTTTACTTTGGTTCAGTTGCTGTGAAACGGACGCGGCACGCGCTGGCGGCGGGACTGGTGGCGGACGTGGTGGGCATCACCGTGTCGGTGATTGTTTGCCGGTTGATGTTCAGTTAAGGGGCGCAGTGCTCTGGCGCTGCGAGGACAATGGGAATAAACGTTCAGAACTGGAGTTCTGCGCTCCTCTACACTGCGCGGCGGTAGACGCTGACTTTGGCGGGCGGGAGATTCTGCCAGACAATCTCGGAATCTACGGCGTGAAATGATTTTGCGGGCGCGTGGCCGTTGATGATCTGGTAGCTATATTGAATCCAATTCGCGCCCGGCAGCAGCACGTTATGGATGGCGGTAGAGATGCGCTCGACTTGATCCGCAGAAAATGCCTTCAGCGGCAGGCTGGAAAACACGGCGCCGAACTTAAGACCCTCAAGAACCTTGTCCAACTCCATCGCATCGCCGGAGATGATTCGCGCTTGGGGAAAACGTTCACGAAGAAAACCAGCCATGCGCTCGGATTTTTCAACGGCCACCAACTGTTCTTCACGCAATCCAGCTTCGATCAATTTCTCCGTTACAATCCCCGTGCCGGGACCAAGTTCGAGCATGAGTTGGTCTTTGCTCTCCGGCAGCCAGCGGGCCATGGCCTCGGCCAGCGCGGGCGAACTGGGCCACACCGTCCCCATCTGTTTAGGGTATTTCGCAAGTTCCGAGAGGAACAGGCGCAAGGGTGTGGTTTTAGCGGACATTTCAGTTCGTGCGGTCGGGTTCAATTTGCTGCGATTTCCTGCGGTCCTTTGCCGCCGTTGATCAGGAACAACACGGCCATGCGCACCGCGAGGCCATTCGTTACCTGCTCAAGAATCACCGAACGTGCGCCGTCGGCGATATCGCTGTCAATCTCCACGCCGCGATTGATCGGGCCGGGGTGCATGATCAGCACGTCGGGTTTGGTCATCGCGAGGCGCTGTTTATCTAGCCCGAAGAGTTTCGTATATTCGTTGATGCTTGGAAACATTGTTTTCCGCTGGCGTTCGTGCTGGATTCGCAGGAGATTTATCACATCCGCGTCGCGGATGGCCTCCTCCATGTTGTGCGTAACTCGGCATCCCATCTTTTCAAAAGTCTTCGGCACCAGCGTCGAGGGGCCGCAGAGCGTCACCTTCGCACCAAGCTTCGTCAGCGCCCAGATGTCGGAGCGCGCGACGCGGCTGTAAAGGATGTCGCCGAGGATGGTGACATTGAGCCCGGTCAGATCACCCTTCTTCTCACGGATGGTGAAGGTGTCAAGCAGCGCCTGTGTGGGGTGCTCGTGCGCGCCGTCGCCGGCGTTGATGACGTGAGCGTCGAGCACGCGCGAGAGAAAGTGGGCTGCACCGCTCGCGCTGTGGCGCATAACGATGAAATCCACGTTCATTGCTTCGAGATTCTTCGCCGTGTCCTTGAGCGTTTCGCCCTTTTTCAATGACGAGGCGTCGGCGGAGAAATTGATGATGTCCGCGGAGAGGCGCTGCTCGGCCAGTTCGAAGCTAGTGCGGGTGCGGGTGGATGGTTCAACGAAAAGATTCACCACCGTTTTGCCGCGCAGCGCGGGGACTTTCTTGATGGCGCGTTCGCCGACGGCTTTGAAGGCGCGGGCCGTGTCGAGCACGGCGGTGATGTCCTCCGCGGTCAGAGACTCGATGTCGAGCAGGTGCTTGCGGTTCCAGGCCATTTGTCGGCGGGATGCTGCCGATTCCGGGGCCCGCCCGCCACAAATTATTTCCGCTCCAGAACCACGGCGTCGTGACCGGACAACTCCTTCAATTCCACACGCACGCGCTCGTCCGGTGCCGTGGGGACATTTTTGCCGACGAAATCGGCGCGAATTGGCAGTTCGCGATGGCCGCGATCCACCAGCACGGCAAGCTGGATGCGCGCGGGCCGGCCCAAATCCGTGAGGGCATCGAGCGCAGCGCGAATCGTGCGCCCGCTAAACAGCACATCGTCCACGAACACAACTGTGCGCCCGGTGATGTCGAACGGAATCTCCGTGGGATGCATCTGCGGCGCGGCGCGTTGGTCGAGATCGTCGCGATGCATCGAGATGTCGAGCGCACCGACGGGAACCGGATGGCCCCAGATGGATTCAAGCATTCCCGCAAGACGTCGGGCCAGGGGCACGCCGCTTTTCTGTATGCCGACGAGCGTGACTTCGCGGCTCTGCTCGTGACGCTCGGCAATTTCGTGGGCGATGCGAGTGAGCACGCGGTGTAGCGCGGGAGCATCAAGCAAGACGACGGTTTCAGGCATAAAAAAACCAGCGGCCGGCTGGTTCAACGTGCGGGGAAAAGTTCAATTGCAGAGCGATTGGGAAGATGACCGCGTCCGGCGCCATTGGGAGCGATGCTTCACGATCCAGTCCGTAAGCGCCTGCTCGAAGCCGATGTCGCAGCCGGCCTTTTCCGATTCCAGCCACTTGTGGCGAAGGATTTCCTCGCGCTCGGCCAGAAACTCGCGATACAGCGAGGACTTCTTCAGCAGATCCTCGCCCGGCGTTGCGCGATTGACTTCAGTGGACATAACTTAGCTTTCTTTGGTTGCTCGAATGTAGCGGCGTGGGCAACTTTGACAACCTGAATTTATGCCGCATGAATGGGTGACGCGCCCCCGGGGCAGATACGGTGGCTATCGTAGCTAACTTACTCCCATTCAATGGTTCCCGGCGGTTTGCTCGTTATGTCAAAAACGCAGCGGTTCACGCCCTTCACCTCGTTGATGATGCGGGTGGCCAGCGTTTCGAGGATTTCGTAGGGCAGCTTCACCCAGTCGGCGGTCATGCCGTCCTGTGATTCCACGGCGCGCACCGCGATGGTGAAATCATAGGTCCGCTCGTCGCCCATGACACCCACGCTTCGGCAAGGAAGTAACACGGCAAAACTTTGCCAGATTTTGTAGTAAAGCCCGCTACTCTTCATCTCCTCGACGACGATGGCGTCGGCCTCGCGCACGATGCGGAGTTTTTCCTCCGTGATCTCGCCAAGACAACGCACGGCGAGGCCGGGGCCGGGAAATGGTTGGCGCCAGACAATTTCTTTCGGCAAACCGAGTTCCAATCCGAGCACGCGCACCTCATCCTTGAACAGGCAGCGCAAGGGCTCGACGAGTTTGAACTTCATCCCCTTCGGCAGGCCGCCGACGTTGTGATGGCTCTTGATCATCGCAGCGGGATTGCCGGCGATGGGCACGGATTCAATAACGTCAGGATACAGCGTGCCTTGGGCGAGAAATTTCGCCTGGCCCGCGCGCTTCGTTGCGGCTTGGAACACGTCGATGAACGCCTTGCCGATGACTTTGCGCTTCTTCTCGGGGTCCGTGACGCCCTTTAGCTTCTTGAGGAACAACTTGGTGGCGTTCTCGTATTGCAGCCTCACCTTGAAGTTGCGTCCGAACACTTCCTGCACGACTTCCGCCTCGCGCGCCCGGAGCAGACCGTTGTTGACGAAGATGCAGGTGAGCTGGTCGCCGATGGCGCGATGGAGGAGCGCCGCTGCCACGCTCGAATCGACGCCGCCGCTCAAGCCGAGGATGACGCGCTCCTTGCCGACTTGCGTGCGGATTTCCTCGACCGCCTGCTCGACGTAATTGCGCATCGTCCAATCCTTCCCGCAGCCGCAGATGCCATGAACGAAGTTGGCTATGATCTTCTTGCCGCGCGGCGTGTGGACGACTTCAGGATGGAACTGGATGCCGAAAAACTTTTTTGCGCCGTGTTCGATGGCGGCGTAGTCGGAATTCTCCGTGGTGGCGACAACCACGAAATCCTTCGGCAGCCGCGTGAGTTTGTCGCCATGGGAATTCCAGACCTGCAACGACGTGGGCAGGCCTTCAAACAAGGCGCAGTTCGGGTCGAGCACAGTCAGCGTGCCCTTGCCGTATTCGCGCTTCGGGCCTTTCTCGACTTTGCCGCCGAGGAAGTGTGCGAATAGTTGCACACCGAAGCAGATGCCAAGTGTGGGAACACCAAGCTTGAAGATTTCCTTGTCTGGCAGCGGCGCGCCCTTCGCGTAAACCGACGACGGCCCGCCGGAGAGGATAATGCCCTTGGGTGCGAGCGCGGCGATTTCCTTCGCAGGCGTATTGAAGGGCAGGATGGTGGAATACACGTTGCACTCGCGGATGCGCCGCGCGATGACCTGTGTGTATTGCGAACCGAAATCGAGGATGACTATTTGCTCGGTCATTGAAGCGACGGAGTTTGGCTCGGTGCGCGTGGTTGGCGAGAAAATTATGTCCGCTCAGAGTTTTTTGCGGGCGTCGGCGAGAAGCGTTTTCTCCTCCGGCAACAGATTGCCCCCGGCGGCGATGTCGAGATACTTGCGCGCATCGAGCGGAGAGTTGGTGCCGAGCACGAGGCCGTAATAGAGGGCGATGGAGGGCTGTTCCAAGGCGGCTGGTTTCACGCCTGTGAATGCTTTCATCGCTTCTTCGCGCCTGCCTTGCACCAATAGTGAATAGGCGTAGGTCGAGGCGATGATTTCGTTGCTCGGAAATCTGGTGAAAATTTCGCGCGCGAGTTCGTGAGTGCGGCTGGTTTGGGTGCCCAGCAACAGCGCGGTGCCGGCGAGATCGTTTTTCGCCGCGAGATTGTCCGGGTTCTGGGCCACGAGCGCCGCCGCCAGCCGGTTCAGGCCGCGGGTGTCGGCGGCTTTAACATAGATTTCCTTCAATGCCGCCGTTGCCCAGCGTTCGCCGGGATGACGTTCCACCAGCGTCCAGAGCAAACGCTCCTGCTCTTGTGTCCATCCCCAGGTGCCCGCCATGCGCGCGAGAATGGCCAGCGTTTTAGGGTTTCCACCGGCGACCCGCACCGCATCCAGCCAGGCTGCATCTGCGGACACAGCCTGACGCTGTTCACGGCAGGCGCGTGAGAGCATGGCGTGGCGAAGAAAATCGGCCTCCGCCCACCGGGCCGACTCGGTCAGCTTTTGCAGCGCAGACCAATCGGCGCGCGCCAGGTGAAGGTCGGCCATGGCCATGGAGACGCGTTGTTGTGATTGCAATTCGTTCGGGAGGCCGGAGAGCCACTGAAGGGCCGTTTCGGATTGTCCGTTGCCAATCAGCCACGACGCCAGCGATTGAACCTGTTCGGGCCCGCTGGCGGCGGCGTTTGTCTGCGCCGAGGCGAGCTGCTTTTGGAGCTCGGGGCTGGCGGTTGCGCGCAGCATGGACAAAAAAAGCATCTGATCGCCAAAGGTTGCGTTGGTGGCAAAGGCTAGGGTCTTGGCGGCGCTTACTGCCTGCTCAAAATCCCTTGTATGCAGATATGCTTGCGACAGGTTTTGCAGAGCCATGCGGCGGTGGGCAGGATCGGCGGCATATTTTTGCAGAGTTTCGATGCCCTCAGCGACGACGTTCGTATCGCGTGCCTGCACCAAGATGACGGCACGATTGAGCCGCACCAGGTCGTTGCTCGGAGCCAGCCGCATTGCGGCGCTCAAATGCGCCTCGGCCTCGGCCAGTTTACGCTGGCCGGCGAGCACCATGGCGGCGGCTTGATGAAATTCCACGCTGGCACGGTTGCTGGGGGCGATTTTTACAAGCGCCTGTTCGGCGCGGGCAACTTCGCCAAACATCAGCGCCGCTTCAGCCAGCAGGATCTGGTTGGTAGGGTTTTCGGGCTCGATATCGGTGACGAACTGGCGCCACACCATGACCTCCGGCGAGCGCAGTCGCCCGGTGATGTCGGCGAGGACGCGCGCAGCCTCCAAGTTGGACGGATCGAGTGCGCGCACCTGCCGGGCGCTGAGGGCCGCATTCTTGTAATCGGATTTGTTCAGGTGGGCGACGGCTTGGGCGAGATACCGCTGTTTTTTCCAATTGCGATACAGCGGCCGCGCCAGCCAGGCGCCCGTCACCAACACTGCGATGAGAGCGCAATAGAGTAGTGGCTTGAGATTTCGCGGCTGGTCGTCTGTCATCGTGAGTGAATGCTGGCAAACCAACCGATGAAGTCAACAGACCATGCCGTGCTGGAAGTGTTTCAATCCGAAAACAAAAACCCGCGCAATTGCGCGGGCGGGGTTGGCTGGTGAAGATCAGCAATGCTTTGTCCGCCACCGTGCGAGCTGCCAGCAGCCAAAAGCTGCGCCAAAAATAATCATGGCCCATGTCGCCGGCTCAGGCACCGCTTCAATCGTCAAAGCCCAGCCGGTGACCTGACTGATGTCGCCCGAGGACATGTCGGCCAGAAACAGGGTCCAGTTGCCGTTCACATCGGTGCCATCGAAGCTGTTCCAAGCTGAAGGGGTTATCGTGGAATAGTTCCCTGATGGCGAAGAACTGAAAATGCTGTTCCCACCATAGGTCTGGATAGATCCGTTCGCGCCGGTGCTTCCAAGAATCACGCTCATTCCAGAATCGCCGTAACCAGCCGCCCCGACATTGCCGCTCCCCACCCGGTCAAGAAGCACTACGAAACCGGAGCCATGAACGAGGTAACCGTAAAGATCGCCATTCCATCCGCCGGAGATGTTCAGCGTGACCTGAACATCCGCCACAGTGAGTCCCGCGTATTCAGTCACGCTCAAATTGCGGGTGTCAGCCCAGCCGTTTAAATCGCCATCCGGGAGAATGCCGTTGTTCGCAAAGCCGCTGGTGAAATTGGTCGTGAGCGATGCCGTGGCTTGCAAGGAAATTGCCAGCAGCAAGATGCAAAACAATGAAATGCGCTTCATAGATGGACACGCTTCCTTCAATTACTCTGAAGAAGACTCTCTCTAACTAAAGTTTCGGCGGAATTTTGTCGAGCGCTAACTGATGAAAGTTGCTAACACCCTTGGCGGTATCCGCTAGGCAGTATTGCCGGTTGAACGGTAACGAGGAGCTTTCGGATGGACCTCAATCCGCCCGTTACTTGGTCTGAATATCAGAGTCGCTTGCGCAGGGCGTCCAGCAGGTTCGCTTCCTCCGGCAGCAGGTTGGCTTGGCGGGAAAGGTCAAGATATTGCCGGGCTGTCTTCTTGTCGCCGGCAGCTTCAGTGATCAGGGCGAAATAGGCGGCGATGCTTGGCACTTTAAGGACTTCCGGATCAAGTGCTTCCATTGCTGTGCGCGCTTCCTCAGATTTGCCCTGAACACAGAGCGAGAAGGCGTAAGTGGAGGTATTTACGGCGCTTGCCGGGCTTTGCTGGTGGGATTCCAAGGCCAACCGGTGTGCGGTTGGTAGATCGTTTCCTTGCAAGAGGAGAATCATGGCAAGGTTGTTCTTGAGGAGAGCATCATTGGGCGAACGTCTGAGTTGGAGCGCGAACACCCGGCGAATGCCGTCCGTATCCTTCCTCTCGTAATATCTTTTCAGCAACGAATCCGCCGCCCAGGTTTCTTTCGGGAAACGGTCGAAAATCGCCCACAGCAGATCGTCCACCTCCGGTTCCCACCCCCAAGTCGAGACCAGTCGCGTGAGACTCGTCAAGCGAACAGCCATGCCGGAGGCCAGTTCTTTGGCGCGAAGGAAATTATCGGTGAAGGCCCGGCGTTCACCCAGGCCGCGATAGGCCCGGGCCAGCAGCGCTTGTCGCACGAACTCGATTGTTCCCCAGCCGCGTTGGTCAATTCCTCGAGAGGGTTGGTGGAGAAGGAAATGCTCCAAGCCGTGCCAGTCCGACTCCGCCACGTAGGCATCGGAAGTGGCGATCAGCACGAGGTCGGAGCGTTGGATTGCAGTCGGAAGCCGTTTGAACCAGTCAATGGCTTCGCGGGCTTGGTTGTGCGCGGTCATCCAACTCCCAAGTTGAGCCACATACAACGGATTCGCGCTTACCTGCTCCTGCAACAGGTTTCTGAACGCCGTGCTTCCGGCATCACGTTTTCGCGTCAATACGTCCAAGTGGGCCAGACGGTCGTCGAAGGTGGACGACTCGTCGGCGAGTATGCGCTGCGAGTATTCGCTGGCTGCGTCGAAATTGCCGCGCGAGCAGGCGACCATTACAAGCGGACGAAGCGCACGCACCGTCATGTTGGTCCGATGGCTGAGTAGATTTAGAGACGCTTCGGCCTGCGCCACTTTCGCCGAGATGCGCGTCTGCAAGCGCAGTTGTGCCAGGGCTAGTTCGACATCGGCATTGGCTGGTTCCAATTTCAGCGCCGCCAGATAGCGGTCTTCGGCGGCGGGCAAGTTTCCATTCCTCACCTCAAACTGCGCGGCAACGACATGAAACTGGAGCAAATTGGTGGCGGCGTTGTTGATGCTGCCTAGAATTCGGCGGGCAGTGGGATGCGGTGACGGTTCGAACTTCAAGGCCGTCGCGGCCAGGGCCAGTTGGTTTGTCGTGGAATTCACATTCTCAGCCACCTTGCGCCGCCAGACCAGGGCTTCCGCGAGGCCCTGGCGCTCCAGCATGTCCGCGAGGACGCGTCCAGCCTCCTCATTGCGGTCGTTGTGTTGAAGCACTCGAACAGCACGTTGATAGGCCATTGACTGGTAGCCGCGGTTCAGCAGCAACCGCGCTTGTGCCGCGCGCTTGGCATCGTTGTGAAAGCGCCACTGTGGGAACAGCCAAAAAACAACGAAGCAGCTCAAACCCGCCAAGACCACCGCCCCTGTGTAACCTTTCCAGTTGAAAAAAGCCTTTCGAAAACCGGCGGGCGTCAGGGCAGGCAAAAAGTAATTTCCCAGCCAGTGACGGACGCGGGCGTTCGCATGCCGGAAGGGCGCCGTAAATTGGTGCCACCAACGCCGGAATTCATGCCCGTGTCGGGCGCGGATTTCCGGTGGATAGATGCGTTGGTCAACCAAGCCGTCAATGCGCTTGAGGAACCTTGTCCATGGCGTGTCGGATGCCGCATCCGGGCGGTGCGGCATGACCTTGTAACCGGCGTCCTCGACCGCACGGCTGAATTTATCGGACCGGCGCTTCCAGCGCCGCCGCCATTGCCGGCGCTTTTCGTGCGAGAGGACATGCCGGTCGAACCAGATGCGCGAATGCAGCATCAGCGCGGCCAGGCGGTCGCGCCATCGCCGCCGCCAGCGCTTGAAGTTCCATTTGTTGCGTCTCTCGGGCATCGCCTTGTCCCGCCTGCGTGGCCGGCTGATAAAATTC
>Ga0154020_10000950_pt1 | contig 35804 bp, 21 predicted proteins | sample Klosneuvirus_201_FD_109709 | JGI IMG/M metagenome (GOLD analysis project Ga0154020, IMG submission 109709) | Active sludge microbial communities from wastewater, Klosterneuburg, Austria - Klosneuvirus_20160825_MG | ecosystem: Engineered > WWTP > Aerobic digester > Activated sludge | place...
GACGGTGATTTCCGATAGCTACAATATTGTGACTGTACCTGATGTGTTCACTGGCATGGACGAAATAAGAAGAGATGATGAAATAGGCCTGGTAATAGTGGATACTGATTTCGTGGAAAAGGAGAACTGGGATTTTATTGAGCATATTTCATCAGGCGGATTATATCAAAAGCCTGTGATAGTGCTGACCAGTGACCGGAGTAAGAAAATGAATGATATAATGGCAGAATTTAAGGTTATAGATTTGTTTTTAAAACCTTTTAGTCCGACTGAATTAATGCGGAAAATTGAAAAAGTGATGGCAGTAGAAGTATTTAGCAATTAAGTGACCGATTTTAATTAAACCACCAACCTTACCTGATATATGTACACTGAAACTTACCCTATAACTACTTTTGCAGAACGAAAAATTAATTTCAACGATATTTCCGTTACAAATTCTGCAACAAATAGCTTTACATTCCTTTATATAGGAAATAACGCTGACCACCTTCAATATTTTTCAAATAATTTCAAAAAGGGAATATTTACATCAACTTTAGCTGAAGCCATTAAGTTTATTGATTCTTTGATAGAAAACAATGAAAAATCCCCTGATGCAATTGTTTTTGATATACCACTCAATAAGAACCAATACGCAGACTTTTGTAAATACCTGGATCAAAATAAACTTTTTTCTATAACACCATTGGTGTACAATGAGACCTCACTTGATGCTGAGGATATAGCTTTCCTCAGGAAGAATAAACTCATTGATGATGTTATTAATATTCATAGCTGGGGCGTCAACTATGCGAAAAGGATTTCATTCCTGAAAAAAATAAAAAAACACCCCAGGCCATTAAAAATAAGCAAGAGTTTCATTGATAGTTCTGCCAAACAATTTGGTAAACCAAAGTTCGCATGCAAGCGTTGCTTTGATATTATTATTTCACTTTTTGTGTTATTGCTTTCTTTACCTGTGTTGGTGCTGATAGCTCTTGCTATCAAGCTGGAATCAAAAGGTCCGGTTTTTTACACTTCTCTCAGGGCAGGCAGAGGGTTTAAGATCTTTCAATTCTTTAAGTTCAGGACAATGGAAATAGACGCTGACAAAAAAATTGAGGAATTGTCTTATCTGAACCATTATGGGAATTGCGAAAACGGGGTTAAGTTTTTAAAGATCTATAATGATCCCCGTGTAACAAAGGTTGGAAGGTTCCTCAGAAAAACAAGTCTTGATGAACTGCCACAGCTTTTCAATGTATTAAAGGGAGATATGTCATTGGTTGGAAACAGGCCTTTGCCAATATATGAGGCTACTACCCTGACTACCAATGATTTTGTAGAAAGATTTATGGCGCCTGCAGGGATTACCGGACTTTGGCAAATAAAAAAGAAGGAAAATCCGGATATGTCTGCTGAAGAAAGGGTAAACCTGGATATTTCCTATGCCCGGAATTATAGTTTATTGTATGATTTCAAGATCATTGCAAGAACCCCGGCAGCACTTTTTCAAAAAAATGATGCATGATATAAAACAGCTAAAGCTGGGATTTTTCCATTTCACATAGTATCTTTACTGAAATCTTTGTACCCCTAAAAAACTTTCTAATGCAGAAGGATAATCTTCCGTTGGTTTCTATCGTAACCTTAACATGGAATACCACAGATATCACTTGCGATTTTTTACGCTCAATTAATGAACATTGTACTTATGATAATCTTGAAATTATCATTGTCGACAATGGTTCAAAAGAAGATCCCACCGATGTCTTTAAATCAATAAGACCAGATGTTAAAGTGATATTGAATGGGAAAAATCTTGGATTTACCGGGGGTAATAACATAGGTATTGATGCCGCTGCAGGTGACTTTCTTTTTATTGTTAATAATGATACTGAATTTACTCCGGGATTGATTGAAGGGCTCCTTGAGATTTTTAATAAATATCCTGATGCGGGTATTGCTAGTCCTAAATTTCATTATTTCTTTCATAAGGGAACACTCGAATATGCAGGCTATCCGGTCATAAATGTTTTTACAGGGAAAAACGCCAAAGTTGGATGCAGAGAGCAGGATGAAGGTCAATATAATGAAATCTCAATTACAGGCTATGCACATGGCGGGGCAATGATGGTGCCCCGCAGAATTATAGAAGAAGTTGGGAGATTGCCTGAAGAGTTTTTTATTTATTATGAAGAATTTGACTGGTGTGAGCAGATTAAGAGAAAGGGGTATAAAGTATATTATCAGCCAAAGTCGTTGATATATCATAAAGAATCGATGACAACCGGAAAATCGAGCCCCTTCAAAACTTTTTATGTGACAAGGAATCGTATTTTATTCATGCGCAGGAATATGTCGAAAATCAATTTATCTATTTTCCTGCTTTATTTTATCTTATTTACAGTACCTAAGAATACGTTTACCTTTTTAGTAAAAAGGCAGCAAGAACATCTGCGATCTTTTTGGAAAGGTATTATGTGGCACTTTAACAGAAAAATTACTTTTAATTAATCGGAAAGTGTATTACATGATTTTGCGGATGGTACTTTTAGATTTACATTTTTTATGAGTAAGCGAATTATAATTATTTATTCCAGACCTTATTAAATAATAAAATTGTCAAGAAATATGAAAAAGTATGTGCTTGTTACCGGCGGAGCTGGTTTTATTGGTTCTCATGTAGTGCAACATTGCCTGAATATGGGTTTTGATGTGGTTGTGTTGGACGATCTGAGCGGAGGATTTGAAGACCATATCCCTCAAGGGGCAATATTTGTCAAGGGCAGTGTTGTTGATAATGTACTAATTGCAGAACTATTTAGTCAGTATAAATTTGAATTTGTCTATCACCTGGCGGCGTATGCTGCTGAAGGATTATCTCATTTCATTCGCAGGTTTAATTATAATACTAATCTTGTTGGTAGTATCAATTTAATCAATGAATCGGTAAAGCACAAAGTAAAATGCTTTGTATTTACTTCTTCAATAGCAGTATATGGAAAGGGACAGTTGCCAATGACTGAAGAAATGACCCCGGTACCAGAAGATCCTTATGGTGTTTCTAAATATGCAGTAGAATTAGACCTTCGGGCTGCACATGAAATGTTTGGGTTGAATTATGTTGTTTTCCGTCCTCATAATGTGTATGGTGAAAACCAAAATATCGGTGACAAATACAGAAATGTAATCGGGATATTCATGAATCAGATTATGCAGGGAAAGCAGTTGACAATTTTCGGGGATGGTACACAAACAAGGGCTTTCAGTTATATAGATGATGTGGCAATACCAATTGCCAGATCTGTTGAAATTAGTGCATCTTATAACCAGGTTTTTAATATTGGGGCAGATAAGCCTTATACTGTTAATGAACTGGCAGAGGTGGTTTGCAAAGAATTTGGTGTGGCGCCGGAAATTAAATATTTGAGTGCTAGAAATGAAGTGTTGCATGCTTATTCTGATCACACCAGGGCTCAGCAGGTTTTTGGGAAGTCAACAGGATTTGATTTGACGGAAGGGATAGCTCGTATGGCCGCTTGGGCCAAGAGAGTAGGTGCCCGGCAGAGTCAGGAGTTTGATAATATTGAGATTACTGAAAAGCTTCCTGATGGTTGGGGTATTGTAAAATTGGCAACTGTTTAGGTGTATTTATATGATAATTTCCAGGAAAATTAAAGTTTTGGAGTGTATTCGCCAGGGACAAATAGGAGGGGGAGAATCCCACCTGTTAAGCCTGGTGGAAAATATGGACCGGACTAAATTTGACCCGCTGGTACTTTCATTTACAGATGGCCCGATGATTAAGCGACTCCAAAACCTGGATGTTCATACAAAAGTTGTTTATACTGAAAAGCCTTTTGATATAAGAAAGTGGGGTGTAGTGAAGAAGTATATGCAGGAAAATAAGGTTGATATTGTGCATGCACATGGCACAAGAGCTAATTCAAATGTTTTGTGGGCAGCCAGGTCATTGGGTATTCCTGTTATATATACAGTACATGGGTGGTCCTTTCATCAGGATCAAAATATGTTAGTTAAGAAATTAAGGGTACTTGGCGAAAAGTATCTTACCTCGAGATCAGATATTAATATTTCGGTATCAGCATCTAATCAGCAATCAGGTAAATATCAGATCCCGGCTTTCAGGTCAATTGTAGTAAATAATGGTATTGATATCCATAAATTTGATCCTGAAAAGAAGTACAAGGATATCCGGAAGGAATTAGGTATTCCTGAGAATGAAGTTCTGGTATTATTTATAGCGAGGTTTACTTTACAGAAACAACCATTACAATTAATTGAAGCATTTAAAAGGGTCCAGCAAAAAAATCCCGCTATGCATTTACTGATGGTGGGCGAAGGAGAACAAAAATCCCTGGCAGAGGATATCATCAGGAGTGAGAAATTGCAAAATAAAATTACTTTACAACCTTTTCGTCAGGATGTTCCAGATATACTCGCTGCTGCAGATATTTTTGTTTTACCCTCTTTATGGGAGGGATTACCTATTGGTTTGCTAGAGGCAATGGCAATGGGTAAAGCTGTTATTGCGTCAAAGGTTGACGGTACAGCTGAGATAATTGCGCATGATCAGAATGGTTTGATGATTGATACCAGTAATCTTGTGGAGGAACTTGCCAGCTCATTGTTTCGACTAAGCAAAGACAGTGAACTAAGATTGAAGTTTAGTATTAATGCTGTTGAAACTATAAAAAACAGGTTTAACGCTAGTAAAATGACAAGGGAAATAGAAAATATATACTCCGACCTTTATAACAAATCTGTAACTTCTAAATAAAGTATACTGTGGAATTTGTACGAATAGCTGATATCAAACGACTGAATTTTATTACAGATGCTCTCAAAAGCAGTTTACCTGCGGGAGCGGAAGTTTTAGATGTGGGTTGTGGGAATGGTGTTATTTCCAGAAGTTTGGGTGAACTCGGTTTCAAAGTAAGAGGAATTGATATCAGTCAAAAAACAATTGAAAAGGCTAATTCATTAAACACATTTCCGAATGTAAGGTTCGAAGTACGAAGTGCAGAGCAATTAATAGCAGATGGAAGCAGCTATCACGCAATTATCTGTAGTGAAGTACTGGAGCATCTGCAGGAACCCGGGAAATTATTGATTGTACTTAACCAGATTCTTCATAAAGACGGAGTGCTTATAGTTACTGTTCCAAATGGTAGAGGGCCCAGGGAATTATTCGTTACACGACCTGTTATAGCATTGCAAAAGAAGAATAATTGGATGTGGCAAATGGTTAAAATGATAAAAAAAGGGTTTGGATATAAAGGCACTACTGCTCAAAGTGATGCAGATGATTTGACGCATATTCAATTTTTTACCCGTACCACCTTGCAGCAGCTGGCAGCTAAATATCATTTCAGAATAATCCGTTTTGGAAAAACAAATTTTATTGAGGATGTGTTTCCGTTCTCTTTTTTTACCAAGCGGATTAAATTTTTGCAAAAACTTGATTGCGCTGTTGCAGAGAAATTGCCTTATAGTTGTACCGGCGGGTTTGTGACAGTTTGGAATAAAATAAATGCATTAGATTGAATGTTCCGTTTAAAATAATGTTGATTATTTACGCCGTAGCCCAGCTTTTAGTTGCGGTTTATCTCATTATTCCTTTTTTTTTACTCGTATCTCATTACTGGAGAAAAAGTAATAAGCGGTTACTAAAGTACAAATACCCGGTCGTTTTCGATAAAAATTTTGATTTCGCCGCAATTATTACTGCTCACCAGGACGTACGGTTTATTCGTCCTTTGGTTGATTCATTCCTTAAGCAGTCCTATGCCAATTTTATTGTTTATATCATTGCTGATGATTGCGATACAACCGGGCTTGATTTTCCTGATGAACGAATACGGATAATTAAACCGGGCACACCCTTTCATGCAAAAATTAGATCTATTAAGTATGGGGTGAGTCAATTCGTCCGGGATCATGATGTGATTGTTATTTTTGATGCTGATAATCTTGTACATCCGGATTATCTAAAAAACTTGAACGAATATTTTCGGCACGGATTCGAAGCTGTACAAACACATATGCTTTCTAAAAATATAGATTCAGTGTATGCTAAACTCGATTCCATGGGGCATGTATATAATACTTTCATTGAAAGACAGGCCAGGATGGAATTGGGATTGTCATCGTGTATTTTGGGGTTAGGTATAGCGATCAAAACCGGGTTATACAGGGAAGTTATGTATAAAGATACTTTGGGTGGTTTTGATAAGAAATTGCAGGCGGAAATAGTCAAAAGGGTAAAGCAATTAGCTTTTGCAGAAGATGCTCTTGTGTATGATGAAAAAGTGACGGAAGGAAATGCATTTGAGAGGCAGAGAACCAGGTGGATTTATACATATTTTAAATATTTCCCTGATAACTGGAGCTTATTTATTAATGGACTGCGAAATTTAAATTTTAACCGTATTTATTTTGGTTTTAATGCAATGAGACCTCCATTGTTTATTACGATTGGATTAGCAATCATTTTTATGGTGTCTGTTTTCTTTTTAGATCCTTTTATTTCATTACTGTGGGCTGGAATAATACTTTTATTTTCACTGACATTTATTTTGATTGTGCTGACACAAAGTCGTCAAAAAGGGATGGGGAAAGTTTTTTTCTATTTACCGGCTTTGGTATTCAGGCAATTAAAAGGTTTTTTGCGTATTAAAAAAGCAAAAACAGATTTTTTAAAAACGGAGCATTCAAAAATTGTTTATATAGATGATATTTTAAGTAATGAGATTCTATAAACAAATTTTTTACAACGTGGCGTCTTTACTGCCGTTAGCTTTTTTAAAAAAGCACTCCCGGCTTTCCACTTTGTATCCGTACCAGCACACTGTGTCTGATAGGGAGCTTTTGCATATTAAGCACCTTTATCCATATAAAAATGTCAGACAGTTTGAAAAGGATCTGGATTTTTTGTTGAAGCATTTTAAACCTGTCTCACCCGGGGAAGTAATTAAAGAAATACAGGATGGAAGAAAAAGCAGCACTAATTCTTTTTTGTTAAGTTTTGATGATGGTTTCAGGGAGACTGAGGAGATTATAGCACCAATTCTACATAGGAAAGGGGTTCCTGCTGTTTTTTTTATTAATCCCGCATTTATTGATAATAAAGAACTTTTTTACAGATGTAAAATAAGTTTGATTATACAGGAGATTCTGGATAACGGGAATAAGGCGAAAATGATTAAGGCCTGCAGCCAGGTATTTAAAGAGAAGTCACCTGGTACAATTGAAGAGTTACTGATTTTTATAAGAAAGATAAATAATTTGAATTCCCATTTACTGGATGAACTTGCAAGAGAATTGGAACTGTCATTTGATAACTATTTACAGGTTCAACAGCCGTTTCTTACCACTAAGCAGGTTGAACGATTAGTTAGTATGGGCTTCGCCATTGGCGGACATAGCTGGGATCATCCATATTATTCACTTCTTTCGCTGATTGAACAATTAAGGCAAACTGAAAGTTCGTTAGCATATGTTAGGGATAAATTTTATCATCAGTACTCTTTGTTTTCTTTTCCACATTCAGATGAAAGAATTTCGCAACTTTTTTTTGATCAGCTATGCCAAAATAATAATGTGGTTGATTTATTTTTTGGCACTCAAAATCAGAAGTATGAAGTTAAAAATAATGTTATGCATCGCTTTAATTCTGAGCGGCCATCAATTCCTTTTGAGAAGCAAATAAATGGAATTTTATTGCTTGCTTTACTCCGGCGATTTTCAGGAAGGGAAAGTGTTGTGAGAAATTAGGTTTATTAAAAGTTATTCTCAAAATAGTTTTCGAATCACCTTTAATATTCTTACAGGCTATTTGTAAATGCAGAATATTATATTGATAGAGAAAAAACTTATTTGGAAAGTAAAGCTGAGATTTATTTAGCGTTGGCGTAAATTATATTTGTTCTTTGAAATCTGGCATAAAACAAATTAGGATCGGGGGAGTCTAAAAATTAAATTTTCTCCCTTTAGATCCATGGAGATTTTGTAAGGAGAAAGTGTTTCAAATAATGTTTTTGAAGTTCCTTCTTTCATCCGGTCATGCAGCTCAATAACGAGAGTGTCGCATTTTGCTAGCCAATCATGTACATCAGGAGCCATTAATACTTCTTTTTCACTTCCCTCAATATCCATTTTCACAATACTCAACTGGTAAATCGAGAATTGTTTCATAATATCAGGTAATGATGTGGCCTCTATCGCACCAGTTACATCACTTGTACATTCCTGAACGGTAAATCCCCAGTTATCAAGCCCGTTATCTATTATTTGTAAGTGGGTGGATTTGTCCCACAGACCTTTTTGAATGGGAATTATGTTGGGGTAATTCGAAATGTTTTTTCTGAGAAGAATGAAATTACTTGGTTCGGGTTCTAAACAAATGATTTTGGCATTGGGGTATTTGTGGGCGAAGTATACTGCGGCAAAACCAATGTTTGCCCCTGCATCAATAATAGTATCAGGAGTTTTATGGATTGTGAATTCGTATTCCTGGTTAATAAAAATTTGCTGAAAGATATACTCATCAGAGCTTTTTGCCCGCAGAAAAACCGGGTGGTGGTAATCCGGGATTTGTATAGTCACTATTTCGTTCTTTTTAGCAAAATATATTTTCGATAGAAGTTTAATACCATGTACGAATCCAAACCGTTGACAGTATAATGCCAGTTTTAAGAATTTATTTTTCATTAGTAGTAGTAATAAGATGTATCAGTAAAACAGGGAATTGATAAGCGTTATAATTATTTGAAGCCGAAGTTAGAACATAATAAACAGAAAGTTTAAGGTGAGTATAGATAGTTAAAATTAATGCAATCAGGGTTATATTATAAAAAATGAAACAAACAGATTTTAATGAAAGGCTTCACGGAATTGATGCACTCAGGGCGATTGCCATGATTCTGGGAATTTTTTTGCATGCAACAATTGCTTATAAAGTGGATACCCTTCCAACATGGCCTCATGATGATGTTTTTACTAATAAGGCTTTTGATTTTGTATACCTTTTAATCCATTCTTTCAGGATGCCTCTATTTTTTCTTATTGCTGGATTTTTTTGCCGATTCCTGTTGTTGAAGATTGGGGAAAAGGAATTTATCAGGCATCGTTGGAAGCGAATTGTAATACCCTTTGGGCTTAGTCTTATTTTTATTCTGCCATTCACTATATATCCTTTTTTATTATATAAAAACAGTGACATTTATGCCGGTGATTGGGGTGGAAATTTTGCTGCGAGCTTCAAACAACTTTTCCAATGGAATGGAATGGCTCACTTGTGGTTTTTATATTATCTGATAATTTATTATTTTATTATCATTGTTTTGAGGTACATCAGCCGGTTATTGAGAATGGATAAATTAATTAATTCATTTTATTTGTTTTGGAGAACAATCAATACTGGAGTGCAGTTACTTTTCATTATAACCGTAATTGTTACCGCTATTATTTTGTTGAATTCGCAGGAATTGTTTTTATCTGTTGATACCGGCGTTATACCTGGTTTATTGTACCTCACTTTTTTTGGACTTTTTTTCTGGGTTGGCTGGATGATACATGTAAATCCAAAGATATTTGAACATTTAAAGCGTATGTCCTGGTATTTATTAATTGCCGGTTTATTGCTTTCTGGTTTTACCTTTTATCTTGAGTTTATTTTTTTGCCATTGAAAAATGAATCTGAATATATTATATTATATAAAATCATTATTTCATTTCAGGTTGTTCTTCTTGTATTTGGTGTGATTGGCGTTTTTTTAAAGTATTTTAAAAGAGAAATCCCCTTCTGGCGATACATTTCTGATGCTTCTTATTGGATGTACCTGTTGCATTTGGGTTTGGTAGCCGGGCTTCAAATATTTTGTATTCAGTTTAAAATACCTGGAATTCTACGTTTCCCGTTTATTTTATTCGCAACGCTGGCTATAACCTTGATTTCTTACAAATTCTGGGTCCGATATACACTTATAGGAGCTTATTTGCATGGCCCCAGAATGAGGAAATCAAATGTGGCTAAACGGTGAGAAAGAGACTTATAGTTTCGGGTTTATTAAAAGCACAAATTGTGCAAAAAAAAATCCCAAATTGTAGGGAGAATCCAAAATCTTCTATATCTTGCACGTACTTCCGATTAGTAACAACCTTACTCCAAAATTCCTCTCGAAATTCTCCTTTTTAGTCCGATTTAGGCAATTTAAGAAATTGCAATATCCATCTTGAGTTACCACTATTTGTACCTATCGCCAATTTTCTAGAGAATCCGTAAATAGATCAATAACAAGTCATTAAACAAACTTTATGAAACTGTTTTACAGAAAATTTTGGACAGCATTATTATTATGCTTCCTGGTTCAATCTTCGTATTCCCAGGTTATGAATCCTGCAGACCCTGTCATTGAATACACAGGAGGAAACATTCAGCAGCCAGCGTATGGCCAGGTAGCAGATTGGGTAAAAACTACCCGTCTTAATTGGAACACAGATGAATACAAGTGTTACATTTACAAAGGGCATATCTTTCGCCTGAAGTTTCCAAAAACTTATCAGCACAATGTAAATGACGGTAAGGTTTATCCCGTTTTCATTTTCTTTCATGGACTCGGTGAATCCGCTGATGAAAATATGTATGATAATGAATACCAGTTGTTTCACGGAGGCCAAAGACATCAGGATTCTGTAAATTCCGGAAAATTTGATGGCTTTTTATTATATCTGCAGAACCAGTATGGTTTCTATGGAAATGCACATTATGATGCGATTGCCGAATTGATCCAAAATTTTCTCGTTCCGCAAAATAAAGCAGATATAAACAGGGTATATGTGGATGGTTTGTCCGGTGGTGGTACCGCCAGTTGGGAATTCGCTATAAGGTATCCCACTCTGACGGCAGCTTGTTTACCAATAAGTGCAGCTAATCTTTCTTTTAGAAATTCGGCCAATACATTGAAATATATACCTATATGGCATTTTCAGGGTGGGCAAGATAGGAATCCAGACCCTTCCACCAGCGCGGCTTTGGGAGATGCAATATTAGCAGTTGGTGGCGCTTATAAACGGACTGTATACCCAACCAGGGGACACTCTTGTTGGAATGATGCCTGGAGTGAACCGGACTATTTTCCGTTTATGCTCAGGTCTCATAAAGCTAATCCAGTGCCTCTTTTTGGAAAATATGAATTTTGCGTTGGTGAGTCTGTGAATGTTACATTAGGAGTTAGCCCAGGATTTTCAGCTTATGAATGGAGAAAAAATGGAGTAACAATTGGCGGTGCAACGTCAAATACATATACTGTTACCAGTTTTGGTACTTATGAATGTAGAATCAGAAGGGGAACAGTTTGGTCTCCGTGGTCACCCAACCCGATTGTGGTTAAATTAAAGGATCCAACCGTTCCACCACTGATTCAGATCAAAGGTCTGATGAGCAAAGTAATACCTGCTCCTGATGGAAATACTGGCGTTACATTAATGGAACCGGCAGGTTATCAGACATATTCCTGGACAAGAGTTGGTAATCCTGCAGTTCTCAGCACTGCCGATACTTTAAGAGCAACAATTGCCGGAGATTATGTAGTGAAACTTACAGAGCAATATGGATGTCTGAGTGAGTTTTCACAACCTTTTACAGTCATTAATGCCAATGGTCCTAATAAGCCCGATGTGCCTGGCAATGTGATCTTATCACCCTTATCTATTTCTCAGATAAAAGTGGATTGGAGTGATAATCCTAGCCCTGCTTACAATGAGACCAATTTTGAAATATACAGGGCTACACAAGCCGGAGGTCCTTATACTTTAGTGGGTATTACCGGACAGGATACAACGACTTTCACTGCTGGTGGTCTTTCAGAAGGTACTACCTATCATTTTATTATCAGAGCAGTTAATAATACTGGTGCTTCAGCACCTTCTGCTGAAGTTAGTGGTACAACTACGCCGGATAACCAGGCTCCAACAGCTCCCGGAAATCTCAGGATCACTGCATCCACTACTAACTCCGTATCGCTTGCCTGGAATGCCGCAACAGATAATGTGGGTATTGACAAATATGATATTTTTATTAATGGAATTAAATCATATGTAACATCTGGTACTACTTTTTCTTGTAATAATCTTACAACAGCAGATAGTGGATACCTGTTTATAGTAAAAGCAAGGGATGCTGCTGGTAATATCTCATTACCCAGTAACCAGGTTTTTGGTATCCCCCCTGTTTTAGTTCCACCTGTTCCTGCTGTTCCTACTAATCTTGTAGCTACGGCTGTATCACATAAAAGAATTGATATCGGGTGGGATGATAATAGTGATAATGAAACCGGGTTTGAAATTTTGAGGTCTACGAACCCGATCGCAGGATTCTTTGCAATAACTACAGTTCCTGCAAATTCAACTTCATTTTCTGATAGTGTTGGTTTAAGCGCATTGACCACTTATTATTATCGTGTAAGAGCTATATATGCTTATGGAGGCTCACCGTTAATGGGTGAACCACAGGCTGCCTGGTATTTTAATAATAATTACGATGATGCCAGTGGTAACAATAAATTATTGACGCCCGGCGGTACTACTTTTGATGCTGCTGATAAAATTGAAGGGTCGCACTCAACCGCTTACGATGGCAGTAGTCAATTTATTGATGTGAATACTAGCAACGGTGATTATCTCCGTGGAGGCTATGCTGCGAAAACGGTTGCCTTCTGGATGAAATCTGCTTCTAATACCGGTAACAGGGTCGTTATCGATTTTGGCGGAAGCGATGATGGATTGTCTGTACGTTTAGATGCCAATACTTTATATGCAGGTATTGCAAGTAACAATACAAGACGGAGTCTTAGCACACCTTACTCAAGTACAGGTTGGAACCATATCACACTTGTATATAGTATCAATACATTTAGGTTGTACGTAAATGGTACACTGGTGGCCTCTAATCTGAGTCTTGGATTTTCAGGTGCTTCTGTAGGTACAACCTCAAACGCTTCGAGGATTGGCGGTACCAATGGTACAAATTCGTTTAATGTAGCCGGAACTACATTCTTCAGTGGCCGTCTTGATGATTTTAGGATATATGATGTAGCATTGTCACAGGAAGATGTTACTAGTTTAATTAATAATACTGTTATCCAGGCAACTGCTTCTACTTTGGCATTACCTCCGGCCCCGGCTGTACCTTCAGACCTCACGGCTACAGGTGTAAGCAGTTCATCAAACAGTATAAGCTGGACTGATAATTCAAATAATGAGTCAGCTTTCAGATTATATAAATCAGATGACGACAATTTGAATTATGTTTTATTAGCAACACTACCTGCTAATACAACATCTCATATAGATGCTGGATTATTTGCAGGTGCCACCCGGTATTACAAAGTGAGTGCTGTCAACACAGATGGTGAATCTGTACACAGTAATGAGGATAGCGCAAGAACACTAGGTCTTGTGCCAATTGTTACCTCAATTTCAAATCAATTTATGAGGTATGGTACTCAATTACAGCTTAATGTTCAGGCTTCAAGTCCGCTTAATGGAAATATCGCCTTTAGCTTTGAGAACCTGCCTTCATTCGCCAATTTTGTGCCTGGTGCAAATGGTACCGGTATTCTTACATTTAATAATCCTACAATTGGTCAGCAGGGCACATACGCCAATATAACAGTCATTGCAACCGATGCTTTTGGAAGCGGATCAGCTTCATTCCAATTGGTGGTAAATGACAATTATAGTCCGGTATTACCTGCCATTAGTAATGTTACACTGAATGAAAAGCAGACATTGCTGGTGAACCTGAATGCTACAGACCAGAATCCGGGTGATGTATTAACCTGGACATTTACAGGATTACCTGCATTTGTAAGCACAACGATAAACGGAGGATCAGCTCAACTGAATTATACTCCGGGTTATGCTGACCATGGTTCATACCCTGTTACCGTAATTGTTAATGATGGTAATAACGGTACTGCTACAAGATCATTTAACATAACCATTAATGATGTTTATCCAAGTACAAGAATTTATGTAAACTTTACGGACGGAAGTATCCCGGCAACAACTTTGTGGAACAGCACCAATAAGCAACCGGCGCTGAATGATAATTTCGCAAATTTCAGGGATGAAACCGGCGCTGTAACCCCGATAGGATTAAGAATACTAACACCATGGGGTAATATTGGTAATGGATCAAATAATCTGGGTGTAAATACAGGAAATAATTCTGGTGTTTATCCGGATGCTGTAATCAGGTCAGCTTATTGGACTGATGCTGCTGTTCAGAATATGAGTATTTATGGATTGGATGTAAATAAGAGATACACCTTTACATTCTTTGGTAGCAGGGGTAACGTAACCGGAACCCGTAACTCTAATTATACTGTAAAAGGAACAACAGTAACACTGAATGCTGTTAATAATAGTCAGAATACAGTTAGTATTTCAAACGTAGAACCTGATGCCGGTGGCACACTTGGACTTACACTGGCTAGGGCTGCAGGATCAAGCTTTGCATACCTTAATGCCATGGTTATTGAAACAGCATTTGATGATAACACAGCACCGGCTAAAGCAAGGAACCTTGCTGTTCAATTGATAGGTGGTAATCCACGGTTAACATGGATTGATGCTGCTTATAACGAAACTGCGTATGAAGTTTATCGTGCTACCAATTTTGGAGGTCCTTATTCACTGCTGAATCCAGGTGGCAACAATGCAAACCTGCAATTATATAATGATGCAAATGTTGGTGGTAATCAAACTTACTATTATGCTGTACGTGCAATCAATGCATATGGTGACTCTTACAGTGATACAGTTAATATAACAACAGGAAATGGCACACCAGTGATGGATCCCATTACAAATGTAACCATGAGGATACAGGAGGTTGTGGATGTAAATATCTCTGTTACCGATGGGGCTGGTGATATTATTACATTATCTGCTTCAAATTTACCTCCATTTGCAACATTAGAAGACTTTGGCGATGGAACAGGTGTGATCCATATTGCTCCAGGAAGCAGTCTTGGTATATATAACAATGTTACTGTTACTGCAACAGATAACTTTGGTGCCAGTACGAACAGACAGTTCAGAATCGTTGTAAGAGATGTCTTCAATTCAATTTATGTCAACTTCAGTAATACAACTTCATCGGTAGGCCCATCTCCATGGAATAACTTTAACAGTGTACCATTTGCGGGCAAATCACTGACAAATATGATCGATGACAGTGAAACACCGACAGGAGTATCAATTACACAGGTGGACACATGGGAAGGTGCTAATCTTCTGGGTGCTTCTACAGGTAATAACTCAGGGGTATTCCCGGATAACGTAACAAGGAGTGTTTATTATCAGAGTGGCACAACCCCGAGGACACTTCGTATTGCTGGATTAAATACAGTTAATACAAGATATAATCTCGTATTTTTTGCAAGCCGTCAGGCGGGTGATGATCGTAGTACTTCTTATACTGCAAATGGCCAAACAGTTATTCTGAATGCTGCCAATAATACCAACCAAACAGTTCAGATCAATGGTTTATTGCCAGATGCAAATGGTGTGATAGAGTTTAGCTGTTTGAAAGCCGGTACATCACCATACGCTTATTTGGGAGCAGTTGTAATTCAATCATATATTGACGATGGTACTCCTTTTGCGCCGTCTAACCTGGTAGGAATAGCCACTTCCAAGACTGCTATTAAGCTGACCTGGAGTGATAAATCAAGTGATGAAGATGGATTTGAAATTCACAGGGCAGAATCATATGATGGACCATATAGTGTAATTTATACCACCGGGCCAAGTGTATCTGCCTATACAGATGCTACAGGTTTACTGCCGAACAAAGTATATTACTACAAAGTTCGTGGAGTAAAAGGGGCTCTTTATTCTGACTTTACTAATGTTGTAAGCACAACAACCTATATTTATTCAGTGTTTGTTAATTTCAACAGACAAAATAATGCTCCTGCTCCCTGGAATAATACTTCAAGGGCTCCTGAGGAAGGCAGGGTATTCAGTAACTTAAGGAATGATCTTAACAATTCTTCCGGTATAAATATGACTATTGTTGATAATTTTAGCGGTGATAACCCAAGTGGAATGATCACTGGTAATAATAGTGGTGTATGGCCGGATAATGTTTTGCGCAGTTCATGGTGGGTAGATGTAGGTATTGTTGCTAAATTGAAGATTTCGAATCTGAATCAGAATATGGTTTATAGCTTTGTATTCACAGGTAGCCGAAACGGTGGTGGTGACAGGACTTGTATCTATACCATTAATGGTAAAAGTGTCTCACTGAATGCCTCATACAACACGACACAATTAGTACAAATTGACAAGGTTCGACCTGATGAGAATGGAGAGGTTTATATTACAGTATCACTTGGCCAATACGCAATGTATGCTTACCTGAACGGTATGGCTATACACGCCTACAAGCTTGGTGATGATGGATCTGGCGGTGGAGGAACAGGCAGGTCTACAAATTATATAACCAATGTTCAGCCCGATAATATTAGTACAAGTAGTAATATTAGTACTAGTAATAGCGATAATCGCACCGAGACTGAAGGTACTGTTGAAGATAATATGATAGTAAGCAAAGTGGCTGCATATCCGAATCCGTTTATTGATCATGTAATGGTTGATCTGGATTTTATTACTGACCAGAAGAAAGTATCAATTCAGGTTATTGATGCGAATGGAAGGCAGATTTTGACCAGAGAATTTACAGGGGTTCGTAAAGGAGTGTGGACTCAAAAATTGGACCTTTCAGGAGCTAATGTAAAACCTGGAATGTATCTGCTGAAGATCATATCTGCAGACAGTCAGGTCCCGCCTAAGGTGTTTAAAATTGTTAAAAACCGATAAGTGAAGTTAAAGTCCGGTATTTTACCGGACTTTTTTCTGCAGAATATTGTGTAATATTGATTTAATCCGAAGTGTTATGGAACTACTCTATATTTTCAGGCTTTTAAATCGAAAAAAGTGGATTATCATACTTGCAGGTATACTGGCAGTTGGAGCTGCATATCTGTTTATGATGAATAAAAAGGGGCTGTTTAAATCTCAGTCTCAGATGTCAACAGGCTTTACAATAAGCGAAGAAATAAAATTGTCAGAGGATATTTTTAACTTACCACAGATTGATGTAAAATTCAGTAATGTAATTGAAAATATAACTTCGCCAAAAGTTCTGAATCTTCTTTCTTACAAGCTTATTTTAAGAGATCTTTCAACTGATGTCCCGTTCACTAAGCCTGAAAAATCAGAACTGGATAAGAAAGATGGCTTAAATGGTCTTAATTACGACGAGGTAAAAAAGACCTTCGTGAATAAGTATGATTCAATGCTCCTTTTGCGATCAAATGTAAAGCAGGAGAAGCGTTTGCTTGATTTACTCGAGGTTTATAAGTATGATATTGAGTCGATAAAGAAATCTTTGCATGTTGCAAGATATCAGCGCACAGATTATATTAATATTTTTTATCGGTCTGAAAATCCAGATTTATCTGCATTTGTAGTTAATAACCTGATCCGGGAGTTTCAAAGGTACCATGACTTCTCCAGGAGGGAACGTTCATTGGAGTCTATGATAGCCCTGGACTCTATTGTCAAAAAAAGAAAGCTTGAATTGGACGATAAGATTTCTGCGAAGACAACATACTTGCAGGATTCTGTCGTGTCTACAATGGACCCCAATTTGATTGGTGCAAATAAATTAAGCCAGGTTGGTATGTATGAATCTGGATTAGCGGAAGAATTATCCCAGGTGGCCAGTTTAACTTATCAGTTAGGACAGATTGATATTCAATTAAAAAGTTTAGGCGAAAATTCTCCTGCAATAAATGGAGGGGCAGCTGAGAACCAGGAATATTTTATTTTGCGAAAAGAGTATAATGATTTGTACGATGAGTACATCAGGAAAGGATCAAATGATCCAGCCATGAAAATCAGATTAGATAACTTGCAAAGAAGAATGAGGTTAACTGCACCTACAGGGAACACCAATACAAATAATAGTGGAAATAATTCATCTCAAATTGCATTGCTGACACAAAAAAGAATAGACTTAGAGGGTAAATTGAGATCTTCAAATTCAAAGATTGGCTTTTACAGGCAAAAGCTTGGAGAAACCGGGTCAATAATTTCTGGTAGTTCACCAAGAACACTTGGTAAGTTGGAACAGTTTGATAAGGATATCGAAATTGCAACAATGGAGTATACCAATGCAAAAGAAAAATTAACCCTTGCTTCAAATATGAGTGATGCAGGATCTTTAAACTTTAAACAAACTTTGTATGGTCAGCCAGCCCTGCATCCTGAGCCATTAAAAAAGCCTTTAGTAATGGCTTTATCCGGTTTTAGTGCTATTATCCTTACAGCATTGGTACTAATCTTTATTTCTTATTTAGACCAGTCAATTAAAACGCCATCCCAGTTTCAACGACAAACAGGCTTTAAATTGTTTGGTACGATAAATCGTGTAAATTTAAAAGCGGCAAACCTTAAAGAGCAGGTAACTCAAATCGAATCTGAAGATGGGAATAGGCATAATGTGTTCAGGGAATTATTGCGGAAACTCCGATATGAGATTGAAAGCAGCAGGAAAAGAATCATTCTGTTCACCAGCACTGAACCAGGGCAAGGTAAAACTACTTTAATGCAGGCATTGGCATTTAGCTTAAGCCTGAGTAAAAAGAAGGTATTGTTAATTGATACCAATTTTTGTAACAATGATCTTACCATTTATAACGATGCTTTGCAAACACTTGAACAATTTTCAGTAGAAAACGAGGATATAAAATTCTCGGAAGTTGAGAAAATTGTTTCTAAAACCGGGGTAGACGGAGTCGATATTATTGGTTGTAAGGGGGGCGATTATACTCCTTCTGAGATATTACCCAAAAATCATTTATTGAATTTTCTACCGGAGTTTCTGAAGGTTTATGATTATATTTTTATGGAGGGAGCTCCACTCAATGGATATACCGATACCAAAGAGTTGGTTCAATATGCCGAAGGGATAGTGGCAATATTCTCTGCTCAATTGGAGGTTAAGCAGGCGGACAAAGAGTCGATAAAATTCTTTCAATCCGTGAAAGATAAATTCCTGGGGGCCGTTTTGAATAAAGTTGATGAAAAGGACCTCAATTTATAGCACAAAAAATTAGTAGTTGGAAGGATTAGTTATAAAAGATGACACCACAACTGCCGGTGTAAAAAAATCTATTGCAAATAATAGATTGGAGTGGGTTGATTATGCAAGAGGGCTGGCTATTTTATTGGTTGTATACAGACATACTATGGTTGGTCTCAGAAGATCAGGGCTTGATGTACCTGATCTTCTGTATTCTATACAAGAGTTTTTGCTCAATGTACGCATGCCTGTTTTTTTTCTCTTGTCAGGTGTTTTTCTGGGTCAGTCATTTAAAAAGTATTCTGCAGGAGTTATATTTTTGAAGAAGGTAAAGACTCTTTTATATCCATATCTGTTATGGTCAGTTATACTTATCTCCATCCAGATATTTCTGAATGAGTACACCAATTCAAACAGAACTGTAAAGGATTATTGGTATATCGTTGCTCAGCCCAGGGAATTGGATCATATGTGGTATTTGCTTGCTTTATTCAATACAAGTAGTCTTATGCTTTTGTTTAGCAGGTGGTCATTAAATCATATGGCAATTAATGTAATCGCAGCTATTGGGTTATATTTCTTTCATTTTTATTTTACGGACTATAGTTTAGTATCTGATTTGATGTATAATTACATATTTCTTGTAATAGGTGTTTATGGGTTTCAATATGTAAATAAGTGGGAGAAAATACCTGTTTCCAGGCTGGTGTTTTATTTTTTATTAGCAATACCAATATTCATTGCAGGGCAATTATTCTGGTTAAATGGGATTGATGAAAGATATCAGCCACTCCAAAAATGGTATTTATTGCCATTTTTACTGTCAATTCTGATTGGCTGCATGATCTATTATTTGGCGAGCAGGATATTATTTCAGTATGGAAAAGGGAAATGGCTTGGATGGATTGGCCGATACTCTCTCTATATTTATATACTTCATATTCTTGTTATATCTTCAGTACGCATTTTTTTTGCCAATGTCCTGAAAGTTGACAATGTATATATATTGATTTTTGCGAGTTTAATACTGGGTGTAATTGTGCCGGTGTTTGCTTACAGGGTAATAGTGAAATACAACGGGTTCTATCTTTTTTCATTAGAAAAGCCACGAAAGGCGATATGACAAGAAAATATTCTTATTGGCTTTCTTCAGGGAAGTATGCAATGATGCAGAAAGTAACCACGATTTTGCTGGGTGTTTTAGCTTTTATGTTGATTGCCCGATTATTTATCCCGGCTGAATTTGGTGTTTGGGGATTGTTTATCATTATTGCTTCAATTGTTGAAACTACCAGGAACGCACTGATAAGAAATGGATATATAGTTTTTAAAAGCACAAAAGATGCAGCGCATGAGGCTTCTATTGAGCTTTCCTCTCTTGTTATAAATATTGGGTTTACTTTGTTGCTTTTGATTGTGTTTATTTTTTTAGGAGGACTGATTGAAACTTCTCTCAGGGCGCCTGGCCTATCAACTATTTTGTTATATTATTCATTTGGATTATTGTTGCTTATTCCTTATTCGCAAAAGGAGATATTTCTGTACAGCAAAATGGATTTCAAGGCCATATTTTCCATGTATTTTTTCAGGAATGGAATTTTTACTTTGATTGTTGCACTCATTTTTTTTCTGAAATTACAGGTTACATTACAAGGGTTGACAATTGTCTATATTTTGTGTATCATTCCAGGTTGGTTATCAGGAGCTTATTTTTCCAGGGGGTATGATAGAATACGAATGGAGTGGAATGCTCAAATGTTTAAAAGTTTCTTTTCATTTGGAAAGTATGTCTTTGGTAACAATTTTTTCTCTTTGATTTTTGTTAATACGGATACTTTTATGACTGCAAGGATTATGTCTACTTCAGTGTCGACTTTTTATAATATCGGAGCAAGGGTCCTGAATTTTGCAGATATTCCTTCACAGGTATTTGGCGATATTATGTTTCCGAAAGCAGCACAAATTGTGAAATCAGGTAATGACGCTGATATCAAACGAATTTATGAGATGACGGTAGCAGCCACTTTGTGTTTTGTTTTTCCATTTGTGATTGTTGGGTTCGCTTTTTCTGAGGTTGCGATTTTAATTTTGGCCGGCGGAAAGTACCTGGGTGCAGCTGCTATATTGAGGGTCATGCTTTTCTATAGTTTATTTCTTCCATTTATAAAGCAGTTTGGAAATATTATGGATGCCAAAGGGAAGCCTCATGTTAATTTCTGGCTTATGTTTTCTTTTTCAATTATTAATATATCTATCAACTATATATGTATTATGAGATTTGGAATGACTGGTGCTGCTTTTGGTTCTTTAGCTTCTTATATCCTGCTTTTTATGACAACCCAATATATCCTGGGGAGAGTTATTAAGTCAAATCCTTTGAATGTTTTACGAAATGTCATTCATTTATACCCGGAGTTTTTTGCAATTATTAAGAGCTTTGTTTTCAAAAGATTAAAAAAGTATGAAAAATAGAGATATTATAGTTACGGGTTTACAATCCTGGGATATCGGAATTGGAAGCAATTGTATTAATATCGCTAAAGAATTTGCCAGGGAGAACAGGGTTTTATATGTGAACCGGGCTTTGGACAGAATTAGTTTTTTAAAAAAGAAAAATGATCCAAAAACCGCCAGGAGAATTAAAAGTCTGAAGGGGGAAATCAATGATCTTACAGAAGTGCTTCCGAATGTTTGGGTGTTAGACCCTAAGGTCCTTTTGGAATCTGTTAATTGGATGCCGGGGTTTCTTTTTGAGACTTTCAATAAACAAAATAACAAAAAGCTGGCCGGGGCAATAGCAAATGCCTGTGATCGTCTTAAGTTCAGCAAACCAGTTCTTTTTGTGGATAATGATTTTTTTAGGGCACAATACTTTTCAGAGTTTTTACAACCTGATTATTTTATTTATTACATCCGGGATTATCTTTTGAGTCAGCCATATTTTAAAAAACACGGCCCGGAAATGGAGAAGCGTATAATACAAAAAGCCGATCTCGTGGTTGCAAATTCATCTTATCTGTCTGCTTATGCAAGAAAGTTTAATAATAATTCAGTAGATGTGGGACAAGGCTGTGATTTTACCTATTTCAACCCCGATCGTAGTTATGCGATACCTGACGATTTAAAGGAAATTAGAGGACCAAGAATCGGGTATGTAGGGGCTCTTGTAGGTTACCGGATTGATATTGCGCTATTGGAACTACTGGCTGAGCGGAGAAAAGATTGGAACTGGATTTTTGTTGGACCCGAGGATACCGAGTTCGAAAAATCCAGGTTGCATCAGTTAGATAATGTGTTTTTCTTAGGCAAAAAGAAAGAAACTGAATTAGCCGCATATGTTTCATACTTTGATGTTTGTATTAATCCTCAATTGGTAAATGAAATTACTAAAGGAAATTACCCAAGGAAGGTCGATGAGTACCTGGCCTTAGGGAAACCTGTGGTGGCTACTTATACTGAGTTTATGATAACATTTTCTGAATTTGTACATCTATGTGAGGGAGCAGATCAATACGAATCTTCAATTAACAAGGCCTTGTTGGAATCTGATGACAGGGAGCTTATTAAAAGAAGACAGGAATATGCACTTTCCCATACTTGGGAGAATTCTGTCAAACGAATTTATTCAGCTTGTAAAAGTTGTATTGGTAATGGATAACGAAAAAAAGAAGTTTTCGGACAACCAAATACAGGAAATTATTATTACAATTTTCCTGGTTTTTGTTATGGCTTTTATTTTTATAAAACTGCTATTCTTTTAACATGTCAGGGTACGCAAAAATATTTGGTAAAGGATTTCGGAATGTACTGACATTAACAGTGTTGGGTCTTTTAATAGTGGGCTCAACCCTGGCGATTACAAATTTAGGCTCTGAAAAAGGTATGGCTATCCCTTTTGCAATAATTGGATTAGCTGTGGGTATCTACTCTGTTTTAAATTATACGTTTGGTTTTTATGCGGCCACTACTTTAGGCTTTTTTGTTTTCTTCATAGGAAGGTTTTTTATGGATCGGTTCCCTGTGGGATATTGGGTGGATTTATTAATCTTAACCACTTTCCTGGGGTTATTGCTTAATAAGATTTTGAAGAAAGAGCCTTTCTTCACCAAATCCGGACATATAATAACACAGGTATATTTATTATATACATTATTTCTGCTTGTAGAAGCCTTTAACCCTTCTATGCACTCTTTTGAAGGTTGGTTTTTTGTGTTCAGAAAGTTTATCCAGTTTTTGATGGTATACTTTATTGCACTAAACATATTTGATAGTGTTGCAAAGGTTAAGTTCTTTTTTTCCTATTGGGTAGCCTTATCCTTTATTGCCGGATTATATGGTTGTTACCAGGAGTGGTTTGGGTTTCTCCCTTTTGAAATGAACTGGATCATGAGTACAGCTGGCCGAAAGGGTTTATATATGCTTGTGAGCGGTATGTCACGTAAATTTTCTACTTTCTCTGATCCGGCTGCATATGGAATTATCCTGGCTGCGACTTTTGTACTTACAGTTATATTACTTCTCTTCTCAAAATCTATTAAAATAAAGCTTTTGTATTTGATTGCAGGTGTTTTCATAGTATTGGGTGTAGCTTATTCGGGAACAAGGACAGCATATTTTATTATCGTCGCAGCGCTGTTCTTGTATATTTTAATGACCATTACTAATAGAAATACACTGATTTTTGCATGTTTTTTTTTAATGGGCTTCATTTTTATAATGTTTGGACCGATTTACGGTAATGCCACTATCAATAGAATCCGCTCGACATTTGAATTTTCTGAGGAGGCATCCATGAAGGTAAGGGATGTAAACAGGGCATTGATTCAACCATATATATATAGTCACCCGATTGGTGGTGGATTGGCTACAAGCGGAGTACAAGGATTGGAGTATAATCCTAATCACTTTCTTGCCGGATTTCCACCCGATAGCGGCTTTGTAAAGACTGCTGTGGAAACAGGGTGGATTGGTTTATTTCTTCAATGTCTGATTTATTTTCTTATTTTGCAATCAGGCGTACATGCCTTTTATAATACAAAGAATCAAGAACTTAGGGTCTTATGTATTGCCGCAGTATCTTGTGCATTTGCATTTATCATCGGGCAGTATGGGCAGGTAGCAATTGGACAATTTCCTGGTAGTTTTTTGTTTTTTTCCTGTTTGGCCCTGATTGCAAAAGCCAGGCATCTGGATAAACCTAATAATTAAAAACCTTGTTTATGAGATATTACCTGTTTTTCTTAGCGTTTTTTCTTGCTGCTAAAGTGAATGCGCAGTCTTTGACGGATAGTATTGGTAACCCCGGATTTGTACTGGAGGATACTATTTCGGATAAATTGGCCGAACTGGCCATCAACAATTACATGATTAAGGCTGATGACGCAGAGATTAAAAGCATGAATCATGAAATTAAAAAGAGCAAAGCTTCCTGGTTCAATAGCCTGAATGCATCTTTCAACTTAAATGAAGCGAATATCAAGGCCCCGGCTGCAGATCAGCAAAATGTTTTTTTCCCCAGGTATAATTTTAGTATGACCCTGCCATTAGGCTCTTTTTTTACAAAAGCCAGTGATGTTAAGATTGCAAAGGCCAGGCATGAAAAGGCCATCGCAATGAAAAATGCTGATGTGGAGAATCTTAAGAAACTGATAAAAATGGAGTATCAGCTTTACCAGAGTAACAAATACTTACTTGCATTGCATGAATTGGTACTTCAGGATGAAAGAGTTCTTTTGTCAGTGGCCGAGGCTAAGTTTAAAAAGAATGAGGTGGGCCTGGAAGTACTGACCCTGGCATCTAAAAAATATAATGATGAACTGGTTAAAAAAATTAACCTTCTGAAAGATCTTAATAGTTCCAAACTTGAATTGGAAAACCTGATTGGAATGTCTTTGGAAGAAGCAATAAAGAAAATCAGCCAGCCCTAATTTACAACAGTCAATTACGGTTTTAAGAAAGGGGATTAATTTTTTCTGTCTGCCTTTTCCCAGAGTACTGATTGCTTTTTTTGAATAAACCTGAAAAAACCCAGGTAAAGCGATATGTTGATGAAAACAAAATAATAGGCTACATACGCTGGCTTAAAATGGATTTTTTTAAGGGAGAAAATTCCTCCAACTAAAGCAAGGCAATAAAAAGCTACTTGTATATAAAGCATTGAATCATAGTAGAGTGAAGCTGAATTTAAGGCAAGTACAATGTTTAATACAAGCAGCAATGGGAGCAGAAGAGGACAGATTGTCCAGCGTAATACACGATGTGATATATATTGAAAACTAAGTTTGGTGTATTTAAATATGTTCAAGAGCTCTTTAAACATCAACATGGATTGAAAGGCTCCGGCACTTATCCGGATCTTCCGCTTTTTTTCCTCTTTAATAGACTCTGAAGGATTTTCCATTGCAAAAGCTTCGGGTTCGTATATTATTCTAAACCCTCTTTTGCAGATGGTAAGCGAAATAACAAAATCGTCGAGTAAGGTATTGTCCCCGGGATGTTCGTATAGCTCCGTTCTGATCGAGAAAAGCTCTCCTGCAGCACCTACTACAGTATAAAAATCAGAATCCAATTTCTTTAAATAAGACTCATACTTCCAGTATAACCCCTCTCCGGTACCGGCAGCTGCCTCATTCATCCCCATAAGTATCTTTTTTTCCCCTGCTACGCCGCCCACTTCACTATCAGCATAGTGCCGTACTATTTTTCTTACACTTTCCTTATTCAGGAAAGTATTGGCATCAGAAAAAATTACAACGGGTGTTTTAACGAAAGACATGGCCCTTTGTATGGCAGCTACCTTTCCTTTTCGTATTTCCTCATGGAGATGAATAATCTTTGGATACTGCTTTATGACCTCTCCGGTTTTATCAGTTGTGCCATCAGTGATAAAAATGATGGTCAGTTTGTCAAGGGGGTAGTTCAGTTGTAATGTATTTTCAATTTTATTTCTGATGAAATCTGCTTCATTATAGGCAGCTACTACTAAAGTAACATTTGGCTGAAAGCAGTCATCACTGCTTACTTTTTTCCCAACATTAAATTTCCGGAATAACCAAAGTAATATGCCATACCCTATATAACTATAGAAGAGAATAAATAAACCAATAAAGAAAATGATTGCTACGTAAACCATATAATGAGTTGCTGGTGAGATTTTATATAAAATTTGCCAATATATTAAATAGTGAGAGAGCAATGATATTTCTTCTATTGAGAAAAATTCGTATTAGTGGAATCTGCATTCTGTGTAATAAGTCGGTTTTGGAAAATTGATTAAAGTTATCTAATTCTTGCTTTTCCATGGAAACTAACCTGCTATACATATATATAATAAAACAAATGTAAGCTTATTCACATTTACACCTCATTTTTCAACACACCCTCTCCAATAAATTGATCTATGTTATTTTCGATTGCAGAGTTTGGTTTAGTATTTGCAATGTATGGTAACATTTTTAACGGTAATAAAACAATTAAAATATGAAACTTACTAAAGCGAATCTGAAACCTACTTAGTAAAACCTCTAAAATCAACAATATTCTTATATCCAATAAAGAAATGTCTATAAATTTAAATCCAATTCCAAATCCCAATCCAATATTCATACACTATGAGACCATTTTTATGCAATTGTGTTAAGAGATTTCTGCTAGTATCACTTTTCTCCTTATTCCTTTCTTATCATTCCATAGGGCAACAATCGCTAACTACTATAGATGGTTGGAATGCCTATGTTCATTTGCCGGATGATTACAATTCTACCCAGCAGAATTATCCGGTAATTGTTTTTATTGCAGGCATTGGAGAAGTAGGAACCGACCCCAGCAAAATGCTGGTTTTTGGCCCTTCCCGGTTTGTTTCGCAGGGACATAATATGCAGTTCACGGTAAACGGAAATGTTGAAAAGCCGATTGTTATTTCAATTCAACCCGTTTCTGCCTGGCCATCAGTAACGTTAGTGGCCAGAAAAGTAGATTCCATCAGACTTCGCTGGAGAGTCGACCCTGACAGGTTTTACCTTACAGGTCTTTCCATGGGTGGCTGGGCATGGGATAGTTATGTAACCGCGAATCAAACATATGCTAATAAAATTGCTGCCATTGTTGCTATGTCGGCCCCTCCGCCCGATGTGATAGCTAACTTTCAATGGTATGCAACTGGTGGAGGAAAGTGGTGGGGGTTTGAAGGTACTTCTGATTATCGTTCTATGGATAAAATCAGGGACACTATGAATGCATATGTTCCCGGATCTGCAAGATATACTCAATACGTTGGGGGCCATTGTTGCTGGAATACCTGGTATGATCCATCCTGGAATGAAAATGGGGAAACTATTTACACCTGGATGTTAAAGCAGTCGAGGTCCGGTGCAGTAAACCAGTTGCCTACTGCAAATGCAGGAACTAACCAGTCTGTAACATTACCTGCAAACAGTGTAACAATATCCGGAAGCGGAAATGATCCCGATGGAAATATCGCCTCTTATTTATGGACGAAGGTATCAGGCCCTGCTCAATTTAGTATTGCCACCTCATCACAGCCCCAAACTGTAGTTAGTAATTTAGTTGAAGGAGTATATCAATTTGAACTAAAAGTAACTGACAACCAGGGGGCAGTAGGAAGGGACACAATGGCCGTAACAGTGAATATTGTTTCATCCGGAGGTGGAACAGCCAATGCCGGAGCGGATTCTATAATTTTTCTAAACCAGACAAGACCAGATACAGCCATATTAAACGGCTCAAATTCACAAGGAGCAACCAGTTTTTTGTGGACCAAAATCAGCGGGCCGGGCACACAGGTTATTGCAAATCCTGCTGCTGCCGTTACCAATGTCTTAAACATGGAGGAAGGGGTTTATCAGTTCCAGTTAACGGTAAATGGAACAGAAAAGGACACGGTGAAGATAACAGTCAGGGATTTTATGAAGAAGAATATACGTCCTTGCAGAACGGGTCAACCGCAAGCCTTTACATTAGCAAAGACCAGTGCCACTGAGTTATACAGACCTTATCTTACAAGGGATAATATAATTCCGGGATTAATGGGTGGTGACACCTTATATATTCCCGGTGGAGTTTATACCTCAGGTATTGAAATTGGTGATATCGGGGGTGGCCCCGGTTGTCCTATTGTGATTGCACCAAAGGATGAGCCGGTGATCATTAAAAATGACGGCTATTTCAGAGTCGCTTCCCGCGATACCGCAGTAATATGTTATGCCAAATTTGATGGTACCTTATTAAGGTCTAAAGGATATCCTTTTGGATGGATAATGGATAACAGCGACAGGACACCTTCGCAAGTTACCGGAATAGGACTCACCTTTAACTGGGCACATCATGTGGATATATCAGGGTATCATACTAACCACTCTGCAGTGGGTTTGATGGTTAAGCTGAATGCGAACGCTTTACTTCAAGGCCGGTACGATAAAGTTCTCCTTAGAAAGATCAGGATATTTGATAACTACATTTTCAGAAGTAACGGGGAGGGCATGTATATAGGCCATACGGGTATTTCCGGTACTACTACCGGAAACTCAACGCCATACGGACCTCCGGCAAGGATGGATAGTATTGAAATCTATAATAATATTCTCGATAGCCTGGATTGGGATGGTATCCAATTGTCCAATGCATTAAATGGCTGCAAAATCAATAATAATTTTGTCCGCCGTTACGGAATAGCCAATATAGGCAGCCAGCAGGCTGGTATTCTTTCAGGAGGAAATATCAGTGGGGTACAGGTTTACAACAATATGACCGTAAATGGTACAGGTACAGGTATTGTAGTGTTTGGCTATAATACCAGTAATGTATATCACAATATTGTTGATAGTGTAAGGAGTGGTTCAGGTATTGAACATGGTGCCTATTTAAAACGCAATAGTGTGTACCCGGAAATCGTTTCACCGTTGGTCCCTGTTGTCACCGGTAATATTTTTAAGAACGCTGAAAATTATGCTGTTTATACAGCACCTAACCCTGAAACAACAGGTGGTAGTGTGACTGGTAATTATTTTATCAATAACCAGAACAATACGGTGGCTAATAATTCCGGGGCTGTGGTTAATAATAACACAGTAGTTTCCAGTTTCCCCATTACAATTAATACGATTTCGAAAACGCAGACAGGATATTCAATCAATCTGACACAGGCTGATTCAACTGCTTCTTTTAACTCAGTTGGTAATATGGTTGATTGGTTATTCTCAAGATTGAATGCACCGGCACCGCCAAACCAGGCTCCTGTGGCATCTGCAGGCGCTGACAAGACGATTACTTTGCCAACCAATACAGTTACATTGACCGGAAGCGGAACAGATCCTGATGGAGCGGTTACCGGGTACCAATGGACAAAGCTCAGCGGCCCTGCTCAATTCACTATTGCATCAGCCACTGCTGCACAAACAGCCGTGAACAACCTGGTGCAGGGTGTGTATAGTTTTGAACTGCGTGTAACAGATAACCTTGGTGCCATTGACCGTGATACTGTTGTGGTAACGGTAAATGCGGCTCCGCCTAATCAATTGCCAACTGCGAATGCCGGCGCCAATCAAACCATTACTTTACCCACCAGCACTGTTACGCTGACAGGAACTGGTACAGATCCTGATGGGACCATTGCTTCTTACCAGTGGACTAAAATCACCGGCCCCGCTCAATTCACTATCGTATCAGCCACTGCTGCACAAACAGCCGTGAACAACCTGGTGCAGGGTGTGTATAGTTTTGAGTTACGTGTGACAGATAACCTGGGAGCCATTGACCGTGATACGATGACGGTAACTGTAAATGCTGCTCCGGTTAATCAATTGCCAACTGCCAATGCCGGCGCCAATCAAACCATTACTTTACCCACCAGCGCTGTTACGCTGACAGGAACTGGTACAGATCCTGATGGGACCATTGCTTCTTACCAGTGGACAAAAATCACCGGCCCCGCTCAATTCACTATTGTATCAGCCACTGCTGCACAAACAGCCGTGAATAACCTGGTGCAGGGTGTATATAGTTTCGAATTACGTGTAACCGATAACCAGGGAGCTGTTGGCCGTGATACGATGACACTGACCGTAAACGCTGCTGCACCACCGCCCAACCAGGCGCCAACGGCCAACGCCGGTGCTGACCAAAGCATCACTTTACCAACGAATACTGTAAACTTAAATGGCAGCGGAACCGATCCTGATGGAACAATTGCTTCTTACGTGTGGTCTAAGATCAGCGGACCGGCACAATTCGTTGTGGTGTCTCCGACTTTTCCGCAAACGGTGGTGAATAACCTGGTGCAGGGTGTATACCAGTTTGTTTTAACTGTGACCGATAATCAGGGTGCAACAGATATGGACACAGTTGTTGTGACCGTAAATGCTGCAGCACCACCGCCCAACCAGGGGCCAACTGCCAATGCCGGTGCTGACCAAAGCATCACCTTGCCAACAAATGCCGTGAACTTAACAGGTAGCGGTACCGATCCTGACGGAACGATCGCTTCATACCAATGGACAAAGATTTCCGGTCCTGCCCAGTTCAATATTGTATCACCTTCATCTGCACAGACGGCAGTTAATAGCCTTGTGCAGGGACTCTATCAGTTTGTACTGACAGTAACAGATAACCAGGGCGCCACCGGTCGTGATACCGTAGCTGTGACAGTGAATGCTGCGCCGCCGCCGCCACCACCTGCTAACCAGCCACCGACAGCGAATGCGGGTATCGATCAAACCATTACATTACCAACCAACTCAACTACGTTGAATGGAAGTGGTAGTGATCCTGATGGAACGATTGCATCATACCAATGGACAAAGATTGCTGGTCCGGCGCAGTTCAATATTGTTGCTGCCTCTTCAGCTCAAACAGGAGTCAATAGTTTGGTTCAGGGAGTTTATCAGTTTGTTCTGACAGTAACAGATAACCAGGGGGCTACCGGCCGTGATACTGTGGTCGTGACTGTGAATGCTGCACCTCCGCCACCGGCTAACCAGGCCCCAACAGCGAATGCAGGTATTGATCAAAACATTACGCTACCAACGAATACTGTAAACCTGAATGGTAGCGGTACGGATCCTGATGGAACGATTGCTTATTACCAGTGGACGAAAATTGCCGGTCCGGGTCAATTCAATATCGTGTCTGCTGCTGCAGCCCAGACTGTTGTGAATAACCTGGTACAGGGAGTATATCAATTTGTCCTGACAGTAACGGATAACCAGGGTGCGACCGGTCGTGATACAGTGGTAGTGACTGTAAATGCTGCACCGCCTCCGGTAAACCAGGCTCCGACAGCTAATGCGGGAACTGATAAGATCATTACATTACCTGTCAATAGTGTTACCATTTCGGGTAGTGGAACTGACCCCGACGGATCTATTGTATTGTATCGCTGGACAAAAATCAGCGGGCCGTCACAATATACTATCACATCGCCCAACCAGGCACAAACTCAATTTACTAACCTTGTAGAGGGAGTGTATGAATTTGAACTGGTAGTGACCGATAACCAGGGAGCCGTAGCCAGTGATGTGGTAAGGGTAACTGTGGAAGCAGAACCACAGTCTCTCTCAACGGCCAAGATATTCCCTAACCCGGCTGTTTCTAATCTTAATATCCGGATTGATGCTGTGACCACTACCAATAAAACCAAGATCACCATTGTAAATATGGCGGGTGTAGTCGTGTACCAGAATGAAGTAATGAGAACCCAGCAGGTGATGCTGCAACAAGTGGATGTAAGCCGCTTTGCAAAGGGATCTTACATCATTACCATCGACCTGGATATTAATAACAGTATGACATTGTTGTTCATTAAGAAATAACATAATAAGTTTTGATAGCTCATTAATAAGGTCTGATTTTTCAGACCTTATTTTTTTATGCGAACTATTCGCAGGGATATATTGTAGCTCAATTGCCGTTTCATTATTAATACAGGGAAGACTGAGACAGGAAGGTATAAGGCTAACATGTGATTGCCGGCTTTGCGAATAACTATGTAAGTATCCTTGAAAGTTACAGGAAGTAAAAACTAATTGTTTACTACCCCGTTCTGCATAAAATTAATAATACTATGAAGGATACATCCGGCAAGAAAATCGAATCATTATATACTGGTATGAAATCGTTCACTTATACGATGATGCATAAAAGAAACCCGGCTACTGGAGGTAGCCGGGTTTCTATAAACAGGTTCTTTTTATTTTACTAAGGCTCTATAGCCGGAAGATTATTGCTTGATGATCTTTTGTGTTTCTAAACGCAGACCATCCTGGAAAATAACCAGGTGATACATCCCGGGGGCTAATTCAGCAACGCCAAGCTCATGATTACCCGGTTGCAGGTTCATGTTTTTAAGCGTTCTGCCACTCATGTCCACCAGCATGATACGGATATTTTCTGCCTGAACAGACAACTGTAAGCGATCTCTTACAGGATTAGGAGTTACAAGGATTGGGGTAACAGTTCCCTTGCTGAAACGAACAGGTCGAATGGCAGAATATGCTATTTTACCATCGAGGTCTGATTGCCTGATCCTGTAATAATTGGTTTTTTGTACATCAGGTGTATTATGTACAAAACTATAATTGGATACATCGCTGGAATTGCCGGCAGCTGCTACAGTGCCGATTCCGGTATAATCACGGCCATTAACGGAGTATTCAATTGTATAATGAGAAACATTATTCTCCTGCAGGGTACTCCAGTTCAGGGTTACCCGGTTATTATTTTTTGCCAGGGCATTGAAATTACCCCATACAGCCGGTAAGGTAGAACCAAGTTTTGTAACCACAATAGAAGTAGAAACACCTGGATTATACGTAATGGAATAACCAAGCGGAATAACCACAGCCGCAAAATTGCCGGTAAAGGCACCGGCGCCGGTGTTATTCATAATAGTAAAAGAAGTAGCAGGAGCATTTACATCATCCTCTACAACGATCAATGTGGTGCCTGATACATCTATAGCGGCTCCTGTATTGAAAGTAAGCTGGTCAAAATCTACACCGGCGGTAGAAGCTGGGCCGAGAATCTCGATACGCAGGGTAGGTGTTTGACCTGTTATTAAATTAGCATTAAGACCCAGAATGCCTGGTGAATTACCTGGTCTTACTTCACCTGCGTTTACTATAGGTCCGTTAGCTCCTGTAAAGTTCAACGTACCAATACCAGACATGATACCGTTATTGGTAATGCTGATGTTGGAAGTAAAGGTAGAAGCAGCTGTACTTGTTTTGGAAAGTGTTGCTCCGTTGCTGATCGTTAATGAACTGCCGGCAACACTGCTATTGATGAACTGGCTGCTGGCAAGGTTGGCAACCATGCTGCCATTGATGGTAATCGCGGCACTGGTTAAGGTAAAGCTTCCTAATGTCCAGGTAAATGTTCCGTCCACTACTAAATTCGTATTCAGATTTTTTGCACTTGCATCTGATGTTATCATGGAACCAGTGCTGTTAATGGTAGTTGGTACAGATAAGGTGCCGCCAAAAAAGTCAAAAATACCATCTACCGCGATAGAACCGGAACCTGCAAGCGTATTACTTGCTAACCGGAATGTAAAACCGGAAGGAACAGTTAAAGGCAGGTTGACATTGGAAGTGCCCGTACTAAAAATTTGTAATGCACCTGCACCGGCTAACACGGTACCCGGCTCCAGGTCAAGCACTGTAAAGGCAATACTTACGAGAGCACCGCTGGCAATATTGATGGTACCGGTATTGGTCATATTCCCCGGGGCAGGTTTTCTGAAAGTTCCCGTATTCACATTGATGGTGCCGTTATTGACAAAAGGGACACCTATATTAGTTTGAACAGCACCTGCGCTTTTTGTAATAACCCCGGTAACACCGTTGGTAAATAAATTGGTGCCGGATACGTTATTAAATGATTGAGTAGCGAGATGGGTAATATTTATCGTGCCATTATTCGTAAAGGTTCCGTCATTAAAATTAACCTGGAAATCAGACCAGTTTACTACAGCACCATTGGTAACGGTAAGGGTAGTATTTAAGTTTCTAGTTGCATTATACATGTTACAAGTAGCCGTTGCCGCCAGGTTGGTAGCAATGGCTAAAGTACCGCCTGTCCAATCCATGGTTCCGTTCACAACCATTTCGCCGGTACCGTTTAAGGTGCCAAGAGCAGTGATAGCTCCATTCACCGTTAAATTAGTACCAGTGCCATCTACGGTTAAAGTACTGTTCACCGTTAATGCGCCACCGGTGGCAACAATGATCTGGTCTGCGGCAGCAGCTACCCCAACCGTTACGGTATGTGTGTTTAAAATAGTAATAACGCCATCTGTGCTGGTAGGTTCGGATGGAGCAGGTGTTACCCAGGATGCACCGTCATAACGGGCCCAGGTGCCTGTATTATTCCAGTTTCCGCTGGCTACAGACTGGTAATCGCCGGGAGACTGCGCAAAGGAAACACTGGCCAATAAAAGAGAAAAAAGGAAAAGCAAGGTGTGGGTAGATTTAATTTTCATAACTAACAGTTTATAATTATCAATACTAAGTATTCAAGATCCGGGTAACTGGCATCATGCTTTAATTGATAGCAGGTACTATAAATAAGCTGAATGTTTAATTACTTTTTTGGAATGAAACATTCCTGGTTCACCGTAAAATATTGGGGGTTTTTCTGAGGATACCGACTATAAATTTAGAGATAAAATTTGAGACTCCTGTGGTTTTATATAAAATAGTTTCTAAATTATAATCCGGTAAAAAATAAAGCATTAAGCTTTATTTAGTGAAAGGCTTGTAATGTTTTTTTTGAGCCAGTCCCAGCATAGGAAGATCGGCTTTGCTGTCGCCGTATGCATAGATTTCGGCATAGTCAGCCAGCATGAATTCTTCTTTTATCCGTCTCACTTTTTCTTCTCCGTGGCAGTTTTTTCCGGCGATCATTCCAGTTATTTTCCCGTTGGCAAGGGTAAGCCGGGTAGCAATCACCTGCAGGGAGTGGTTCCGGGCCCAGTCTTTTATCCAGTTTTCAGGCGATGCAGAAACGATAACGATAGTAAAACCGTTTTGTTTGAGTTTATCTATCTCTGCCTGTGCAGCCGACCGTATCAGCCGGGGTAGTACGTTCCTGGCAAAGCGGTCGCAGTGTTCATTGAATTGCTCAACCGGCATCTCTTTAAAATAATACCGTAACATTTTTTCTTTGGCGGCCTGGTTGCTGATGATCCTGAGTTTGTAAGCAACCAGGAAGGGGCTGTTGAGGAGGAAGCCCCAATAAAAAAGAAAGTTGCCCTTGCAGTACCGGATAAATTCCAGCAAGGTGTCTTTTGTGGTGATTGTTCCATCCAGGTCAAAAAAGGCGATACTTTTCTTCACAACTTTTTCTTTTTGAAAATGGATTCAGGTATAGAAGTAATGATGAGCATGATCCAGCGCCAGAACCATTTCACAAAAATGATATTCTTTCTTTTTTGAATGCCGTTGAAAACAGCATTGGCCACATCTTTCGGTTGTGCCGTCAGCAGTTTGGGCAAATTAAGTTCTTCTGTCATTTTGGTATATACAAAGCCGGGTAGTACAGTCATCACATGTACGTTATGCTGGTACATTTTGTTTCGAAGGCCGGAGAGATAAGCGGTGAACCCGGCTTTGGCACTTCCGTA
>Ga0154020_10000951_pt1 | contig 35788 bp, 39 predicted proteins | sample Klosneuvirus_201_FD_109709 | JGI IMG/M metagenome (GOLD analysis project Ga0154020, IMG submission 109709) | Active sludge microbial communities from wastewater, Klosterneuburg, Austria - Klosneuvirus_20160825_MG | ecosystem: Engineered > WWTP > Aerobic digester > Activated sludge | place...
GAGGTCGGGAAGATCATCAACACCATCTGGCCCCAGGTCTGGCATCTGTTCGAGGAGTACGACCTCTACGGATGCTACCTGTCACGCACCGAGCTCAACGTCCTCCGCAAGAATCTCTGGGAGAGGGGCTCCATCGAGATGGATGCACAAGAGGGAGGACTCGCCGGCACCAAGCTGAAGGAGTTCCTCCGTAAGCTCGAACACGGCGGCAAGACCATCCTCTGAATCGGAATAAGGGGTAGGAGGAAACAAACAATGCCTCAAGACGAGAGACAGTTCGAGTTTCCCTTCGTGCTTGCCGTAGCGAAGCCGGAGGGTGAGAAGGTTGCTTCGATGTTCAAGACGAGCACCTGGGACTGCGCTTCGGGCAGGCACCAGATGCTCCCCAACGGCACCTGCCAGTTGTGCAGGAAGCAGGTTGAGCATGTCTGAGGGCAAGACGGAGAGCGTCGCCGACAGCGTCCAGAATCTCTACAAGGCGCTGGATGCCCACACTGAGAAGATCCTGAAGACGCAGTTCAACTCGTCATGCACCAAGGGCTGCAGTCACTGCTGCTACCTCCTTGCCACCATCACGTTCGCAGAAGGGCTCCTCATCGCTGAGAAGCTCATGGTGGGGCCTGACTGGCGGATGTGGCTCGCGAAGCTGCGCCTGGCTGCTCAGAAGGTGGACTACCCGAGCATCACCAGGACGAACTACTTCAGGAAGGGACAGCCGTGCGTGTTCCTTGGTGAAGACAAGCTCTGCCGCATCTACGACATCAGGCCGGCCTGCTGCAGGTACCACATCGTCACTGGGCCGCCTGAGAACTGCTCCTTCCTGGCTCCGGAGTCCACCAAGACCATCTCTCTGGATCTGACTCCTCTGGAGGAAGAGGTTTGGAAGCTCAGCGACGCTGTCGGGAAGTACCTCAAGCGTCCTGACATGATGATTGCCCCGCTCCCAATCATGGTGCTGGCCTGCATGGTGGTCATCACTCCCGACGACATCGAAGAGCGGGCAGAGGTCATGAAGGCCATTGAGGGCATCCGGATGCCCGGTCAGTGGATGCGTGACTGTGGCGGGTCTCTGATTCGAGAAGAGAACATGCGCCCAGAGCGGATGTCTCTTGAAGAAGGCAACAAGAGGGGACTCGTCAAATGAAGGTGCTGAAGATCGTGTACGGAGAGATCCCTCCCACAAGCAACAAGCTGTACTTCAGGGGCACGATCCTCACGAAGACCGCCAGGGACTACGCTGAAAGGTTCTCCATGGTGGTCTCTCGTGAGCACCTCCACACCATCAACGAGATGAATCCAAATGCCCTTTACGGCATGCACCTCAGGTTCTACTTCGAGACGGTCATCAACGACTCGTTCAACAACCCCAAGGTGAAGCCCTCAAAGAGAGCGAAATCTCGGTATAAGAGGTTTGACCTCTCAAACCGCATTAAGTTGCTGGAAGACTGCGTCCGTGACGCACTCGCAATCGACGATTCGCAAACCTTCGTCGCCAGCCAAGAGAAGCACATGGATGCCTCCAACCCCAGGGTGGAGATCTACGTGCACGAGGTCGACCCTTCAATGTTCGGGATTCCGACGGAGATTCTGATGAGATGAACATCCTCGACTACGTTTCACTGGTAGCAAACGTTGAGAAGCACGCTGAGACTTCCACCACCAAGTCCAAGCTCGACATGACAGTCGACTGCAGGCCGGTCTTGGAAGATCCACAAGTCGTACAGAGGCAGTCCCGCGTACTGTGCCTCACCAAGCCGTACGTGGCCTGCACCTACTGTCCGCACTCCTCGTTCGACCTCCTCTTCAACACGAAGGCCAAAGAACAACGAGTAGAGCAAGTCTCTTGCCCACGCTGGGCGGGGATGGGGAGATTCCACGGAAAACCCCCTGACGCTTACGTCTCAGTCGAAGTGTCGACCTGTGAGGAGATGCCGTTCGAGTTCTGCCCAAGCTGCCCCACAAGGAAGAACGTCGCTGCAACAGGGGCAGACAAGTCAGTTCCCGGATGGTACGGGAGGTGGCGAAGAGTCGGTGACACGGAGGGAGACGAAGATGGATGACTCCATTCTGCAGAGCTGCAACGAGACCGAGCTCCTGGCCATTGCCCGTAGGCAAGGCCTTGGAATCCTCAGGAGGGGGCTGCCCCGAGAGCTCATCCTCGGGGTCGTGTCAGGGGTACTTGCTATGAAGCATGAGTACCTCGCAGGAACACAAGAGACACGAGCCTTGCTGGAATCGTACATCTTCAGGAACTACAGCATCACCAGGAGCCAACTCCCCGGCTGCACCGGGAAGTGCTCTACGTACAACTGCTCAGACGGAAGGCATGCAGTCTGCTTCTCGCCGAATGCAGGTGAGGTCCAGTAGTGATTCACAAAGGTGATTGCCTCAGTTGTACGAAGGTGGGTTCTTGCACCGGAACCGATGCAGAGAAGGTACGGTGGGGGTTCACCTGTCAGCTCTTTGAGGGAATCCCAGAAGCAGAGTACCTGGCCAGAATCGACATGATGAAGAAGTACGGAGAGACACAAGCAATCAGGGCGATGCTCAATCGCCCGGAAGACAACGGAGAGGAAGACGATGCCTGAAATGAATCTGAACTACGAACTCGCGCCCCGACCTGGGATGCTCGCCAGCCAGCGGAAAGCGGAGCTCGATGGATCCAAGTTCGTGTCGGTCAGGAACTTGGCGTACATGATCTACAAGAAGCCTGATGGGTCACCCCTGATGACCTACCAGGAGACGTTGGACAACAGGGAGTTGGTGAAGAACAACATCATCAACACCGAGATCTCGATGGGCCTCGTGCAGAACGATCTCGGCAACACCGCAGTCCCCACCTCGCAGTCCCCTCAGCCGATCCAGAACGGAGCGCAGATGACCCAGCCTCAGCAACAGCAGATGCCTTTCCCCCCGCAGATGCAGCCGCAGCAGGCGGCCCCCATGTCGCCGCAGCAGTTCGCGCAGGTGCCGATGGGTCAGCCCCAGCAGCAGCCGCAGTACGCTCCGCAGCCCCAGCAGATGCAGCCTCCGATGCAGCAGCCGCAGTACGCGCAGCCGCAGCAGGCTCAGCAGGCACCGCAGCCCCAGTACGCTGCCCCTGCTCCCCAGCAGTTCGCCCAGCCGCAGATGCAGCAGATGCCTCCGCAGATGCAGCCCATGGCACCGATGCAGCCGATGGCTGCTCCCGCAGCTCCTCCGCTGGAGACGGCTCCGGTCACCGGCAAGAAGCGCAAGGCCGCCGCTGGCAACGCCGTGGCTCCTCCGCCCGGCAACCCGGTCGCTCCTCCCCCTGGCTTCGCACCGCAGCCCCAGGCCGGCGTGCCGGTGATGCAGTTCCAGCAGCCCCAGGCAGGCGTCCCGTTCCAGCCGACGCAGCCGGGCCAGCCGCAGTTCGTTCCCCAGCAGCAGGTCGCCCAGCCCCAGTTCTCTCAGCCCCAGGTGCAGCAGGCTCCTGCTCCGCAGGCTGGTGGCGACTTCGGTGCTATCATCCAGCGGCTCGACGCGCTGGGCAAGGGCATCGAGATCTCCGCCAACAACGGTGATCAGGCGCTCAAGGCAGTCGCGGTGCTGAAGACGGAGCTCGGGGAGACCCGTGCCCTGCTCGGCCAGATGCTGGTCGCGCTGCACCACATGTACCTCGGCATGCAGGGCGCGAACGGTGCCCCGCTGCTGGCGCACATGACGGAAGGCAAGGCGAATGACCTGCCGAGCTTCCGCGCGTTCCTGCAGAAGTACGTCGGCTCCCCTCAGTAAGGACGGCGTCTGAGCACCAGCAGCCAGAGCACTCGGTTGCTGGTCGTCGTCCCAATACGATCGCCCCAGACAACTTCATGGTGGTGAGCAGTGAGCAGTTGGCGTCGATGAGCGACTTCGATCTCGGACGGTTCGCAGACGAAGTTCTCGGCATCGTCATCCCACCAGGTACGAAGCGATCTGCGATGCTCACTCGAATCGTGAATGCAGCAGTGACTTCACGAGACAGCACGTAGTAGAAGTGAGACGGCCCTTGGAAACGGGGGCCGTCTTTTCAGGGCCTGTCCCGGTTTCGACAGGGGAAGGAAGTCCTAGATGCACGCCGAGATGCTTACGAATCTCGTAAATCCTTCGTGGGAAAACCAACAAAAGCCAACGACAACGTTGAGCTGTCGGCCCCTCTGCTTCGCGCAGCGTGACCGTCCGTCTCTCAGCAAGAAGCTCTGGTAACTGAGAGGCGCAACACAAGAGCACAACCGGATGTGGGCGCTCGACCTTGCCTTCTCACTCCGGGTGACGCACCCAAAAGGTTTGTACCCAGCGAGGGGACACTCGCAAAGCGTGTGTAGATTCGAAGGACGGAGATCTTCTGGACAAGGGTTCGACTCCCTTCAGGTCCACATGAAACAAGTCGAACTGGCGTGGCTCGGAGGGCTTCTTGAAGGAGAAGGAAGCTTCCTCAAAGGTCCTCCGAGCTCACCCAACCAACCCCGTATCAGCCTTCAGATGACGGACTACGATGTCATCTGGAAGGTCTCAAAGATGTTCGAAGTCTCGTACATCTACGGTTCCTCTGACAGGCGGAGCAAGTCCTGGAAGAAGGTGTTCAAGGTGATGCTCAAGGGTCGCAGAGCCATCGCCATGATGAAACTTCTTCGACCATTCATGGGCACTAGAAGACGGAAGCAAATCGATGTAGCAATCAAATCTTGGAAAGGACGGGATTGATGCCGTTCTTCATCGTCCGAAACCACATGGGGTCGAGAGACCCTGAGTGGCATCACTACTTCGTAGTGAAAGCAGCATCGCCCCACGTTCCCGAGAACGTTGGGTGGAAGGGGTTCAACGTCGTTGGCTACGCACTGAATGAAGAAGGTTGCGAAGCCCTGAAGAGGTTCTTCACCAACGCGAGGATGCGTGAGTGGATCGAAGCCTGGGGGTACTGGCCTCAACAAGAAGGGTGGCACTGATGTGGTTCATCTGCCTGTGGTGGGCGAAGCTCTGGTACTTCCTCCGTGTCATTCCGAACGGGAACTGGGGGCCGGAGTACATCGCCATCAGTTGGTACAGCAGGTTCAACAAGAAGAGAGCCGATGAATTGGCGGAAGAATACTTCCCCGGCTCTACACAAGACGACGGTTGGCACTACGAAGACGAGACCCAGTGAGGGTGAGATGTCCCACTGTATGACGCCGTGCAAGGAGTGCCCTTTCGCTCGCCACGTCGAGCCAGGGATGACGGGAGGATCCAGCCCCACAGTCTACGTCGGGCAAGCAGTAGGTCCCTTCCTGCTCTCGTGTCACATGGATCCGGACTACGAGAAGGATCGCCGTTCCGCCAAGCTCCGTCAGTGTGCAGGAGCTGCAATCTTCCGCTCCAACATCGGAGTGGACAAGCTGATGCCGGAGTTCTTGCACTACCTCCCTTCAGACGAAGAGAAGGTGTTCAGCAACCCGGCCGAGCTCATCGCTCACCACTTCAAGGTTCCCATCGAAGAAGCAGATGCGTTTCTCAACGAGCACCCGCCTCTCGAACTGCTGCAGGTTGAGCTCGAAAAGAGCGGCGTACAACGAGTCATCCCACCGGAGGAGTCATGAAAGAGAACGAAGCAGAGAAGCCCCTCAAGCTGGTCGGCGAGGGCGCGGAGAACATCGAGATCGTCGCAGACCAGGTTCGCAAGCTGGCCGACGCCTCGGAGAAGATGCTGAAGAGCGGGCTGACGATGAAGGCCCTCACCGTCCTGCTGCACGACGACACGAAGATCTCCAAGAGGGACATCGAGAAGGTGCTCCTCGCGCTGCCCCGCCTCAAGCTCCTGGTGAAGAAGTAATGGCCACCATCCAGGAGGTCACGGAGGGGATGCAGATTCTCTTGAAGTACGTCACCCCCAAAGACCATCACGTTGCTGCAGAGCACGACGTCATCTACTGCGGCCCCGACTTGAGAGACCTCAAGGGGAAGCTGTCGGCTGAGGACAAGAAGCGCCTCAAGGAACTCGGCTGGCACGAAGATTCTGAAGGTTCATGTTGGGCGAAGTTCGTGTAGAAGCAGGGCATGAAATTCAAGGAGTCGTTGAAACACGTTCAGGTTGGTGAGCGCGTTGGGCGACTCCAACGAACGGACAGATTCTACGCATGTCACTGCGGAACGATTACAGGGTGGCGAGTCGACCTGGGGAGTGACTTCCCCGACGCCATCGTCTGCAGCGACGAGTGCCTTGATGTCCTTGACGGAGTCAACCCAGAGCCACCAGAGAAGGGACCAACATGAACGACGTCGGCTACTTCAACATGCCCAACAAGATGTACCCAGGCACCTGGGTGATTCTGGGGCTCGTCCTTCTCGGCATCATCGGGGGCATCGCGTTCATCTTCGTGCGCTTCTTCAAGGCACAGGTGAAGTGGAAGAAGCTGCCTGGCACCTCTGCCCAGTACTTCGGGAAGAACCATGAGCCGAATGTGGTGCTGCTTGCCGAGTGCCTCAAAAAGGCGGCTGAGCTACTCGCCAAGCACTCCCAGCTTGTCACTCCGCCAGGCGGTCTCATCAAGTGGCCGCTCTCCACAGTCACCAAGGCGCTCAGCAACGCTCGCATCTACGTGATGGACGAAGACAAGTGGGTGGACGAGTGGGGCCGAAAGGTCGCTGGGATTCAAGCAGGCCGCAACCTCATCGTCGGTAGAAACCTCGCTGCGTTCCTGCATGAGGCTGCTCACCGATGTGAAGAAGTCATCGACAGAGAGCGGGACATGGAGCACTCGTCGTGGGTCGCAGACGGTATTCGAGCGGCTGACGATGAGTTCGCAACGTGGCTCGCCTCACAGAAGTCCGGGAATTGACCAAGGGACCCGCCCCTCGCCCTGGTCGACGAAGTACCTTTGCAACGTAGGGGAAGAGAAGGACGTACGGGCGGTCAACCACGGCTCGTACGTCCTTCTCGCTTTCATTCAACCATTCAGGAGCAACAACATGGCACGTGGAATCGCAGGGCAGTTGGCGAACGCGCACTACAGCACCTCGAAGATCCTCTTCAAGAAGACGGGCAGCGACATCAAGCAGTCCATCGATGGGGTGGTGAAGCTGCTGGAAGAGAAGATCAGCTCGGCGAAGACCTCCATCGAAGAGATCTGCAAGCGACGCGAGCTCGACCCGAGTGAGGTCATCGAAGCCGGCACGGACGAGAACGCGGTCCAGACGTACTCGACGAAGGCGGAGACGAGCATGGGTCGGCAGAGCTCGAACAACGTCATCCGCGAGCTGCAGAACGATCTGTTCTCGCTCCGCCGGCACGCAGCCACCATCGAGTCGCTCAAGAACGACATCGACTCACTCCAACGGACCCAGAAGAACATCGAGCCGGAGCGTGAGTTCGACCTTTCGTATCAAGAGCTTGTCGAATTTGGCTTTTGACGCTTGACGGGCAGAGTCAGTCTCCGTATTCTGTCTTCGTCGCAACAAATCGGGAGCTGGCCTTCAATGACTTCGACGCGCACCACAGCATGGCATCAGGGAGCGGCAGAAGCCGTCTCCATGGCCATTGCCTATGTGCGCTCGGAGTGCGGTTCACGCCCAGCCCCGTTCCAGAAGCAGAGCCTGAACCTCGATCCCTCAAAACCCGGCCCCTAAGGATCCCCGAAAGGGAAACTTCTTGGAGGCCGGGTGGCGAAAGCTCCCCGGCCTCTTCTCGTTTCAGCAACTCGCAGACGTCTCACACGAAGACTCATACGGCGAAATCCCGACTGGTAAGGGAACGGGCCTCCAAAACCCGCCGCTGAAGGTTCGAATCCTTCTCGCCGTGCTGCAGTGCCTCAGTAGCTCAGTTGGTAGCAGCGCCAGTTTCGTAAACTGGAGGTCGTCGGTTCGAACCCGACTTGAGGCTCAGAGAAGTGCGGTTGTGGCTCAGAGGTAGAGCACGTGGTTGCCATCCACGAGGTCGCGGGTTCGATCCCCGCCAACCGCTTGTAGACGGTGAAGGCAGAACCTTCATCACTGTCCTTTGAAAAGTGAATAGCAGTGGTGTACGTCTCGGCCAGTCTGGCGAGACGCTATGGGTGAGACGTGGCCAATGGTGGCCCACCAGACTGTAAATCTGGCCTCCTTCGGGATACCGGTGGGTTCGATTCCCACCTCACCCACTCATGGGTTCTTAGCTCAATGGTAGAGCATTCGCCTCTTAAGCGATCGACGAGGGTTCGACTCCCTCAGGACCCACTGTTCCAACCCCAGGAGTAAGACATGGTGAAGAAACCGAGCTGCGGTGCGAGATCATTCGCTCCCGTAGCTCAAGGGTAGAGCACCGGCCTTTTAAGCCGAGGGACTGGGTTCGATCCCCAGCGGGAGTACTTCTCAAGCGCAGGACCAAGAAGGCGGACCAGTGAACAAACGTGACCAGAAGAACCTGTGACGGCCTGGTGTAAGCGAGCTGGTGAGGAGACGCAGTGCTCCAACAGCCAGACGAGGGAAGCTCCTCGAAGCACGCACAAGCAGCATTCCGAGAGACCCAATGGCTGGGTTACGAATCGGATGTGAGGAAGGGATCGCGTCCCTCCGTAACGGGTTGACCCGAGCGCAGTCCGTACAACATCGAAGGGCCTCTCAGAGGCACACGCGGGTATCGCCAAGCGGTAAGGCAGGATCCTTCCAAGTTCCCATACGTCGGTTCGAATCCGACTACCCGCTCTCAAAGATTTCGTTCTTCTCTAGCTGTGGATGGCTCCACCTCTCCCACGCAAAGCGCATGACCCAGGTCGTGCTCTTTACGGGGGGGAGACAGTACGGGTTCGATTCCCCCAGAGAGTGATTGCCAGCAATGGCCGTCGGGTTCCCCCATGGGAACTTCGGGTGACCAGCCCGGAGCTTCAGCAGGCCCATGGGGGGACCTACAGACAAGTTCCTCTCGCGCCACCTAGGAAGGGCGTCGAGAGAATGGCATTCCGTGAGGGGTGCCCAGGTCACTACTAGCTCAAATTGGTAGAGCTCCGGCCCATGACGCCGGTGATGAAGGTTCGAGACCTTCGTGGCTACCTGCCCAGAATTCAGCAGCAAGAAGTGCATTGGGGACTAGCTCAATTGGTAGAGCGTTCGGCTCTGACCCGAAAGGTTCAAGGTTCAAACCCTTGGTCCCCAGCTTCAGCATTGAGGTGTAGCTCAATGGTAGAGTGCCCGCCTTTGAAGCGGGATGTTCAAGGTTCGAGTCCTTGCACCTCAGCTCAGCATTGCCCTCGTAGCTCAGCCGGTAGAGCAACTGATTTGTAATCAGTAGGTCGCCGGTTCGAATCCGGCAGAGGGCTCAAGGAGAACGCATGACGGAAGAACAACTGGTGTGGCTCTTGGTGTTCGTCACCGTTCTCGGTGGCATCAGCGCCTGGACGGACAAGAACAAGAAGTGAAGTGAGTACTCTGAGCTGGTCTGGTGATAGCACTCGCCTGTTAAGCGAGACGTGCTGGGTTCGATTCCCAGAGAGTACGCATGACTGGATAGCCAAGCGGTAAGGCAAGGGTCTGCAAAACCCTCATCGTGGGTTCGATTCCCACTCTGGTCTCTCGCGGCGCATTCGACTCCTGGTGAGGTCATTGGGTTCTCAACCCAAGAAGATGGGTTCGACTCCCATATGCGTCACTGCTGGCCCGTTCGACTTCTGGTGAGGTCCCTAGCCTTTCAAGCTGGAGAGAGGGGTTCGAATCCCCTACGGGTCACTGTTGGAAACGGAGAGTAGCGCAGTCTGGTAGCGCACCTGCCTTGGGCGCAGGGGGTCGCAGGTTCGAATCCTGTCTCTCCGACTGATGAGCTGATTTGATTTGGGTTACCATTCGGAGGTCGAGGATGTTCGGTTCAATTCCGGACCCCCAGCATTCATACGCTGGGGTAGCTCAGTGGTAGAGCGCGAAAACCCCAGGTCTCCAACTTGCTCATCTTCACTTTCACGTAGGAGCATCATGATCTTCAGGCACTACAAGACGAAGAAGCTGTACGAGTACATCGGTGAAGCACGTCACTCTGAGACGCTGGAGTACATGGCCATCTACAAGAGTATGGAGACCGGAGAGCTCTGGGCCCGTCCCAAGGTGATGTTCTTCGGCATGGTCGATGCCCCCAACATCGACGGTGGTCCGCAGCAGGTTCGGCGGTTCGAAGAAGTGAAGAGCAACGAGCTGTAGCACAGCCTGGTAGTGCGCTTGCTTGGGGTGCAAGAGGTCGCTGGTTCGAATCCAGTCAGCTCGACTCGTCGGTACCGGGTTGTCCGGGTAAATGAGCAGGCTGTACGCCTGAAGCACAGCCGACGATGAAGTATCTGGGAGTAGCTCAGATTGGTAGAGCGCCTGGTTCGGGACCAGGAGGTCGCAGGTTCAAGTCCTGTTTCCCAGACTCGTTGAATGCACCAGTAGCTCATCGGTTAGAGCACTTGCCTGATAAGCGAGAGGTGGAAGGTTCGATTCCTTCTTGGTGCACTGTTGAACCCGAGTATGCGCCGGTGGGTGCAGTGACTTCAGAAATGAAGTGAGCTGCTTCGCTGGGTGAGAGACCCAGAGGGCTTGCCCTTTCCATCACAAGGCCGGGCGAAGAGGGTGGTTCAACTGTTTGATGGCGGACGAAGGCAACTGGGTGAGCCAACGGGTTGTGACCCCGTGAGCGAAAGCTCAAAGAGAGTTCGATCCTCTCCGTCCGCCCTGCATCATGGTTCGTGAGCAAGCTGGTGACCGCGCTCCCCTGTCACGGGAGACCAGACGGGTTCGATCCCCGTACGAACCGCAAGCCCGTGGAACAAATGGGCTAAAAGCAAAATGTCAGCCCCTCTTGGTACAAGAGCGTGGACGGGTAATTTAGCCCGTCTCTCACAAACGCTTGAGGGGATTCACAACATGGCAACTCCGAAGAAGACGGTTCAGACGAAGTCCGACGTGGCGAACAAGGAGAAGAACGAGGCGACGCTGAAGACGGCGGCCAACCTCACCATCGACGCTGCGGCGAAGAAGGTGACCGAGGCGCAGCTCAGCATCGGCAAGACGCTGTCCGACGTGACCAGCAAGCTCCAGGAGCAGCTCCAGGAACTGACGACGGTCTCGCAGGCGGTGGAGCTCAAGAAGGCGGAGCTGTCGAACATCTACGGCACGGAGCAGGTGCTGAAGAACATCGACGAGCTGAAGGCCGACTTCGAGAACCAGAAGGCGACCATCGATCTCGCCTTCGAGGCGTACCAGCAGGAGTCGGAGGCCAGGCAGACCTCGCTGGAGCTGGAGCGCACGAAGGAAGAAGAGCAGTTCAACTTCGAGCTGCAGCAGTCCCGCCGCACCGAGCAGCTCGCCCACGCCGAGAACCTTCGTGTCGCCGCTGCTGCTGAGCGCGACCGCCGTGAGCAGATCGAGCGCGGCTTCAAGGAGCGCGACGAGAACCTGAAGAAGTTCGAGAACGAGATCATCGTCCTCCGCACCCAGGTGCAGGGCTTCCCCGCCGAGATCGACGCGGCCGTGAAGAAGGCGGAAGCCATCGCCACCAACTCGGTCAAGCGCGAGTACGAGCACAAGCTCTCGCTGCTGCAGAAGGACTTCGAGACGTCACAGCTCGTGGCGAACAACACCATCAAGGGCCTCAACGATCGCCTCGCGGCCCAGGACACGGTCATCGGCCAGCTCCAGAACCGCCTCACGGACGCCGACAAGCGCGTCAGCGAGATCGCCACCAAGGCCCTCGACGCGGCTTCCAGCACCAAGTCGCTGGCAGACGTGCAGAACCTCATCCAGACCCAGAACAACGGGCAGTCGGCTCGCAAGGCCTGACGAGAAGTACCAGGGAGGTGAAAGCCTTCCTGGAGTACGCCGCTTTAGCACTGGTGGTCAGTGCACTTGCCTGAAGAGCGAGACAACTCGGTTCGACTCCGAGAGGCGGCACATGCTCCTGTAGTTCATCGGTAGAACGCTCCCTTGACATGGGAGAGGCGAAAGGTTCGATTCCTTTCAGGAGCACTTCACGAGCTGTAGCTATTCCGTTACCTCAAACTGCGGGTCCTGGGTTCGACTCCCAGCGTGCGGAACATCGCACGTAGCTCAGTTGGTAGAGCAGCAGTCTCCAACTGGAGTAGCGCCAACCTTGCTCGTGATTCATTTGAAGAAGGGCCTGTAGCTCATCTGGGAGAGCACCTGAATGGCATTCAGGGGGTAAGCGGTTCGATCCCGCTCAGGTCCACTGGGTAGTGTGAATGCCGGTTGCCGAATGCACGGCTCAGTACGAGGGTCCGGACCACCGTATTGGCCACCCTATCCTTCAGGGCTCAGTTACTGGGGTACAGGAACGCTTCGCAAGCGATCCGCGTTGGGTTCGATTCCCAATGGGTCCACAAGGTCTAGACGGCAAACGGACAGCCACTGGTAAAACGGAACCAGCGCCGAAAGGCACTGGAGAGCGGGCTACCTCGCAAGAGGGTGAACGTAGTCACCTGCATGGTTGCGGAAGCACCGAACGGCTTCCAAAAGGGGTCGCTAGGGAAGCGCGTTTCCAAGGGTGATGCATCTCTTTCTCAGCCGGTTCGACTCCGGCCTAGATCAATATGGACGACAACAAGAAGAAGGTGCTGCAAGAGATCAAGTACGAGGTCCACAAGTGCTGTGGCCTCTGCGCGAACTTCATGAGGTCGCATCAGAACGGGATGTTCGGAACCTGCATCAAGAACGGGTACGAGCACCTGAAGCACAACGAGTCCCAGCGCGAGCTGAGCGTCACCATCTACGGTGGCTGCCCGGACTGGGAAGAAGACCGCATCAAGAAGAACCTGCTTCACGGGTTCGCAGAGTTTCAGAAGGGCTCGTAGCTCAGCTTGGGAGAGCAGCGGCTTTGCAAGCCGAAGGTCACCGGTTCGATCCCGGTCGGGTCCACTGCAGTACGTAGTCCAACCAGCAGAGAGGGGTATCAAGTGGCGAAAGAGAAAGAGATGCTGATCGTGGTGTCGAAGGTCAAGGAAGTCGTCAAGGAGCAGGAGATGCGTTCCGGCGACGACTTCGTGAATGGGGTGAACGAGCAGGTTCACCTCATCATCAAGGCTGCGGTGGCTCGCTGCAAGGCGAACGGCCGGCAGACCCTGAAGGCCGAAGACATCTGATCAGCAGAACGACTCTGAGGACGCCCTTGGTCACTCTTGGGCGTCCTCAGTTTCAAAAGCTCCCGTAGCTCTAAGGCAGAGCCCATCCTTGGTAAGGATGAGGCCTGGGTTCGATTCCCAGCAGGAGCACAGAACGCGCAGTAGGAGACCCAATGGACATCAAAGAGATGGTCGGTGGCAGCAAGAAGGTGCGGTTCGTGTACTACCGCAAGGGGGAGCTCTGGTACGAGGCCGAGAACGGCTTCAGGTTCCCAGTGCCCATCTCAGATGCAGGAGATGGAACCTTCCTTCCGGAAGACAAGGCGATGCTCTTCATGAGGTACATCCGCAAGCAGCTCGATGCGGACAAGCTTCCGCCCATGACGCAGTTGCCAGTGACGTTGTGAGATGTTCCCGTAGCTCAACTGGATAGATCGCTTGGCTACGAACCAAGAGGCTGGGGGTTCGAATCCCTCCGGGAACGCTGATGGCAGGACTAGTAGCGAGTGGGCAGTGCCCGAGAACATGTACACGATCCGGCCCACCTTCCGACGCACGGGAAAAGACGAGCTGAGCGAAGCACGGAGCTCAGCAGACCGCATGGCACGCGGCGAGACATCAGGGACCACCGACCTCATCAAGGCAAGTGCGTCACGCCATCAATTAGGTCTTGTAGCTCAGTGGATCAGAGCACCCGCCTCCGAAGCGGGCGGTCGCAGGTTCGAGTCCTGCCAAGACCAAGAAGTGAGCTCTCGTAGTCTAAAGGATAGGCACCTGTTTCCTAAACAGGCCCCATGAAGGTTCGAGTCCTTCCGAGAGCACTGCGGGTGAGTGAAATGGTTTACACGCTGGGCTCATAACCCGGAAACAGCGAGGTTCAACTCCTCGTGCCCGCAAATGGCGCAAAGAACAAAAGAAGCACGAAGAACGTACATGCAGAAGTACCTACAAGACCCTGCGAACCGTGAGAGACACAGGGCACGGATTCGAAAGAACAACAGGAAGTACCGAGACGACGTCCAAGAGTTGGTTCTTGAGTTCAAGAAGAGTGGGTGCGTCCTATGTGGTGAGACGGAGCCGTGCTGTCTGTCAGCGCACCACCGCAACACGAAGACGAAGAAGTTCACAATCGGAGATAGAACGAAGTGGCACTCTCTGGCGGCAATCATCAAAGAGCTCAAGAAGTGCATCTGTCTCTGTGAGAACTGTCATCGCAAAGTCCATGCAGGAGTAATCTCGCTACGTAGCCAAGCGGACAAGGCAGCGGTCTCATAAACCGCCATCGGTGGTTCGACTCCACCCTTAGCGACTTCGTGAGAGTTCGACTCTCTCACTCACAACACGCTGGCATAGCTCAGAGGTAGAGCGCCTGGCCTACACCCAGGATGTCGGGGGTTCGATCCCCTCTGCCAGTACATGAAGAAGAAGACCGCAGTGGAGCTCGCGACAGAGATGTTCAAGAAGGGCTACGCGACCGGCGCTTGGTACAAGGAGTTCAGCGAGGCTGTTGCGCGTGAGACGAAGCCGAAGAAGAAAGTGAAGAAGTCCAAGAAGTGAATTGCTCGGGTGGCGGAATTGGTAGACGCACCAGATTCAGAGTCTGGCGGCCGAAAGGTCGTGAGGGTTCGAGTCCCTCTTCGAGCACTGAAGCTCCGATGGCGGAATTGGTAGACGCGCTGGCTTGAGGTGCCAGTGGCCGCAAGGCCGTGGGGGTTCGAGTCCCCCTTGGAGCACTTGGAGGTTGCACGTGAACCAGATGGAACGCGCAGTCGATGAAGACAAGGCAGGCCAGGCTGTTCTCAGAAGTGTCGAGGCAGCAGAGCGAGCAAAGAGGGTGAAGAAGGCAGTCGCAGAGGCTCTTCGCAAAGCCCCGCCTCTCGGAGCACCGATCATCCAGCAAGGACTCTCAGACATGTTCATCCGAGAGCTTGGCAGGTCCTGCAGCACAGAGGACTCCCACGACTTCGACTCCACCGGCCAGTGCAGGCGCTGTGGGGCGCACAGAAGGCCGGCGTAGAAGTTCCGAGCGAGTGGCGAAATCGGTAGCCGCGCCGGATTTATACACCGGTGGGAGCAATCTCGTGAGGGTTCGACTCCCTTCTCGCTTACATCGGGCCGATGGCGAAACTGGTAGACGCGCCGGGCTTAGAATCCGGTGAGCTTGCTCATGAGGGTTCAACTCCCTCTTGGCCCACAGCAGTTGTCGTAGCAGCATGTCCTGGTGGTGGAACGGTAGACACGGCGGACTCAAAACCCGCTGCTTCGGCATGAGGGTTCGACTCCCTCCTGGGACAACAACCACGTAGTTGAAAGGAGGCGGGTCATGGAAACACTCGTGTTGTCTCAGTCGTACGAACCTGTTGCCCGCATCACGTGGCAACGTGCAATCACCCTCATCTGGGAAGGCAAGGTGGAGGTGGTCGAAGAGTACGAGGACTGGAAGGTCCGGTCTTGCACCCTGGAGTTCAAGGTGCCGTCCGTCATCCGGTTCCTCAAGAAGGTCTTCGGGAAGAAGCGGGCTGTGAAGTTCTCTCGTGAGAACGTCTACGCCAGGGACAACGGTCGCTGCCAGTACTGCGCCCAGAAGGTTCCTCGCTCCGAGTCGACCTACGACCACGTCACACCCCGTACCCAGGGCGGCCAGACGCGGTGGGAGAACATCGTCATCTCCTGCGTCGCGTGCAACCAGAAGAAGGGCGGCAGGACGCCTGAGCAGGCCAACATGAAGCTACTCACCGTGCCCGTGAAGCCGAAGAAGCTGCCCGACACGCTGAGGCTGACGTTCACCTTCCACAAGGGCATGCCGGAGAGCTGGAGGACTTGGCTCCGCGACATGACGTACTGGAACGGTGAGCTCGAACAAGATTGAACGCCGGCCCTCCAGGGCGCATCTGGAGGGAACTTGGAAGAGTGGCCGAGTGGCTCAAGGCACTGGTCTTGAAAACCAGCAGACAGCAATGTCTCGTGGGTTCGAATCCCACTTCTTCCGCTGCAGGATGGAACGGTTCGCACATTGGCAAGTCAGCTCGTCTCGAAAGCGAGTGCTCTTTCACGAGGGCTGTCCGTTCGACTCGGACCCGTTCCGCTGTTGTCGGTCCCGAACAACATGGTGGAGGCAATCTAGGTTGCCCCGTAGTCTCGGGATGTAGTTGGAGAGTGACCCGGTGGTCGGGAACCAGCTTGGAAAGCTGGCGATTGGCGCAAGCCGGTCAAGGTTCGAGTCCTTCGCTCTCCGCTTTCTCTCACCCGGCCGAAGAGGCCCTACACGCAAACAATCCAGGTTCACAGCCTGGGTTCCCCGCCATCTATGGGGAACTGCCTTTGGGCTACGTGGCTTCTACACTCGGGTGAGAGATGTTTCTTGGAAGGTGAACCAGGCGAGGAGCCTGGCCGGTTTGCTAAACCGTGCGACTCCGTCAGGGGTTGAGGTTCGAGTCCTCCGTCTTCCGCTGTCGAGCTGAATGGTTCAAGGTTACCCTCGAACGGAAACAGTCTTGGGCCGATCAACTTGCTCGACTTCACCCTCACGAAGGAGTCTCAGTGAAGAAGGTCTACTACGTTCACTTCGGAGCCGGGATCGGCCCGTTCCTCACCTTGAGCTACTCAAGCAGACGTGCAGCACTCTCAGCAGTTCGCCAATCTCTCAAAGAGGGTTGGCCCGCAAGTCTACACAAGCTCCCGTAGCTCAGTTGGATAGAGCAGCGGACTTCTAAGCCGATGGTCGGGGGTTCGATTCCCTCCGGGGGCGCAACACCACTGCTATTCAGCCAAGAGCAAAAGTCTTTCGCTCTTCGGCATAAGGAAACACTGGGAAGAATTTACATCCCGCAGCTTTTCGTCGAGCTGATCTGGTTTGGGTTACCACTCATAATGGGGAGGTCGCAGGGTTCAATTCCCGGCCGTGGACAATTCGTACGTCCACGTAGCTCAGTGGTAGAGCGCCTAAACCCCAGGCCTCCTAACTTGTTCGACGTTTTCTTTTGTGACGAGCTGAAGCTTCAGGGTTATCGGCCTAGACATCCCTGGAGCAATAAGTGCTTGTTCGTCACTGTTCTTTTTGCTGTGAGCTGACGTCCTGAGGGTTCTCCCAAAAAACAGCCCCCTCGGGCACCATCTTGTTCACAGCGTTTGTTTTCGCGAGCTGACGGTTCTTGGTTACCAGACTCTTAATCTGGTTCTCGAAAGAGGACTCCCAAGTTCCACACCTTGTTCGCGTCTTGATGTTGCTTCGAGCTGAAGTACTGAGGGTTCTCCTTCCAACAGAACCTCCCTCGGAACGCTCACTTGTTCGAAGCGTTGATGTTGCTGTGAGCTGACGGAATCGGTTCTCTTACCAAGCTGTACCAAGAGCCCAGCAATGGGTGCCCGAGACCACTTCTTGTTCACGGCGTTTCTTTCACCGCGAGGCATGCGCGGGCTTTCGGGCAAAGGGGTCACCATACCTCCATGCGAGTACGGGCTGTAGGCACAGGGTTACCTACTCGACAGCAGTGATGGTGTTGTAGGCCATCAAGGGGCGTCGCCAGCTAGGCGCTCTGGATTCACAGGTGAAGTGAGTCGCAAGGCTCGCCCACCGCTGGAGAAATCCAGTGTCAGGCTTCCCAACCTCAAGCTGTGGGATGAGGAACACGAGACCGCAAGGCCCAACGGTTCCGCCCTGAGCATCAGTGTCTTGCCCGGAGGGCCCCAGTGAGTGGGGCCTTCTTTTTTAGAGCTTCACCGCGCTGAGCGGATCCTCAGCACCTTGCTCGTGGGCTCACGAGCTGAAGTGAGGGGAAACAAATGGCAATCGGTACGTACTCGAACATCCTGAACACGAAGAACACTCCGCAGACCGAGGCAGTCCACGGCAAGCAGCAGGTGCCCAACTCGGCTGGCGGCTTCGTCTTCGAGGTGAACGACTTCACCAAGCTGGAGCGGTTCCTCATCCTGGGGACCGAAGGCGGCAGCTACTACGCCTCCGAGAAGCAGCTCACCAAGCAGAACGCAGAGACCATCCTCCGCTGCCTGAAGAAGGACGGCGTGAAGACGGTCGAGACCATCGTGGCCATCAGCGACGGGGGCCGGGCTCCGAAGAACGACCCCGCCATCTTCGCGCTGGCCGTGGCTCTCAAGATGGGCGACGAGACCACCAAGCGTCTCGCAGCCGCAGCCGTTCCTCGCGTGTGCCGTATCGGCACGCACATCTTCCAGCTCGCTGAGTCCGTCAAGGGCCTGGGCGGCTGGGGACGGCTCACGAAGAAGGCGTTCACCGGCTGGTACACGGGGCAGAACTCCGACCAGCTCGCGATGAACCTGGCGAAGTACCAGAGCCGTGAGGGCTGGTCGCACAGGGACATCCTCCGCAAGGTGAAGGTGAAGCCGGCCAACGACGAGGTGAAGAACCTCTTCGGCTGGTCCGTCGGCAAGCTGGCGGAAGGGAAGATCGAGACCCTCCCCAAGGTCATCCAGGGCTTCGAGCTCGCGAAGGTGGCGAAGACGGACACCGAGGTGGCCAAGCTGATTCTCGACTTCGGTCTGCCGCGTGAGTGCGTCCCCACTGAGCACCTCAACTCGGTCAAGGTCTGGGAGGCCCTGCTGATGGCTGGCGAGGGCATGCCCATGACGGCGATGGTTCGCAACCTGGGCAAGATGTCGGAGATCGGGCTCATCAAGCCGCTCTCCACGGCCAGCAAGTTCATCGTCGAGCGCCTGGAGAACGCCGAAGAGCTCAAGAAGGCACGGGTCCACCCCATCGCCCTCCTGATGGCTCAGAGCATCTACAGGAGCGGTCACGGACTCAAGGGCTCCCTGGCCTGGTCCGTCGACTCGAACGTCGCTGACGCCCTCGACAGCGCCTTCTACAAGGCGTTCGCGAACGTCGAGCCGACCGGCAAGCGGTTCCTGTTGGGCCTGGACGTCTCGGGCTCCATGGGCTCCGGCAACATCGCCGGCTCGAACCTCACCCCGAGGGACGCTTCGGCTGCCATGGCTCTCCTCACGGCCAAGACCGAGAAGTGGCACCACATCGTCGGCTTCACCGGCGGCAGTGGCGGCTACTACGGCCGGCAGACGGCAGAGGCGCTGACGAAGCTCGCCATCACCCCGAAGCAGACGCTGCCGGAGGCCATCAAGGTCGTCAGCGGTCTGCCTTTCGGGAACACCGACTGCGCGCTCCCCATGCTGTACGCCATGAAGGAGAAGCTGGAGGTCGATGCCTTCGTCATCTACACCGACAGCGAGACGTACGCCGGCAGCCCTCACCCGTTCCAGGCTCTGCAGCAGTACCGGCAGCAGACTGGCATCAACGCGAAGCTCATCGTCGTCGGCATGGTGGCCAACAACTTCACCATCGCCGATCCGAGCGACGCAGGTATGCTGGACGTCGTGGGCTTCGACACGAACGTTCCGAACATCATGGCTGACTTCGTGAAGTAGACCGAGCGCGCTTTCCCCCCATCGTGCGCAGGTCGGGAGGGCCCAGAGTACCGGGCCCTCCTTTTTACGTCTCAGCGACCCTTCAGCGTGTTGAGCTTCTTCTGAGCTGCAGCCTTCGCTGCTGCCAAGTCGTCTGCAGTCTTCTGTGCCGTCGTCTTCTGGGTGATGATGACCTGGGGGTGGATCATCGGTTGCCGGAAGACCATCGTCTGAAGCTCTCGCGCCTCTTCTGCATAGCGCACCGTCTCGCCGACAGTGCCATGAGTACGGAGACGAACGGCAAGGCTCTCGAAGAGAGTGATGACCTCTGACACCGCCTCGACGCTGGCACTTGGGATTGCGAGAGACAGGGTCTCCACGAGGGGCATGCTGTCGCTCAGCGGCTGAATGAATGCTGCCAGAGACGTGCTGTCGTCTGTGAGAGTCACCGCCTCTGTCAGCGACTCCAGGTATGCCCGCAGACCGGCAACGTCCTCAACGAGGGTCCAGTTCTGCGGCTGCATCAACTGATGGAAGCGGGCCTTCGAAGCAAGCGACTCAGAGAGCCCGACAGTCTCGGCAAGCAGAGCTCGCGAGGTCCACAGCGATGCGAGGGACTCCACCAGTGACACAGTCTCCAACAGCGTTACCGTCTCGTGAATCGGAGGACGGGGAGTGTACGTTGAAGAGACTGATGCGGAGACGGTGACCGTCTCCACGAGAGTCGCAAGGGTCCTCTTCAGAGCGGCAACAGCCTCGGAGACGGAAACAGTCTCAGCGGTAGAGGCTCTTCCACCGTACCGCGCAGTGATGCTCTCGCTGAGCGTGACGGTCTCTGCCAGGGCAGAAGTGTAGTTCGTCGTTCCACCAACTGAGATGCCGTCGGAAAGGTTGTCCGTCTCAGCAACAGTGACGTGGAAGTTGGCCTTGGAGAAGAGGCTCTCCGACAGAGTCACGGACTCTGAGAGCGAGTTCTTCAGGCGTGCAACAGCGGTCAACGTCTCTGAGAGAGTTACCGACTCTGTTAGAGAGACAATCGCCTTCCGAAGACTGGTGAGGCTCTCGGAGAGGGTGACGGACTCGGTCACCGTGCTGCGGAACACGCCTCTCGACGCGAGACTGTCCGCGAGAGTGACGTTCTCAGACAGCGTGATGAAGTCGCTCTCAGAGCCGGCCATGGCCTCCGAGAAGCCGACAGTCTCCGACTGAGAGACATGGAAGGCGACGAGCGCCGCCAGGCTCTCCGAAAGCGTCACGCTCTCCAGCAGAGTCGCCGCAGTCCTCTTTAGAGCGACCAGGCTCTCTGTGAGGGTGACTGCCTCTGTCACGGTGCTGTGGAAGACACCAAGAGTTGCCAACGACTCTGCCAGGCCGACGGACTCCGACACCGTAGGCTTGAAGTTGGCCTTCGACGTCAGGGACTCTGACAGCGTCACTGTCTCAGTGAGCGTGTTGTGCAGAACCGCCAACGAAGCAAGCGAGTCGCTCAGCGTCACTGTCTCGGCAACAGACGGCTTTGCGTTGAAGCGGCTTGCCAGGACTTCAGAGACCGTGACCGTCTCAGCAACAGTGGCACGGAACGTAAGAGCCCCGACAAGGGACTCTGCCAGAGACACGGTCTCCACCAAGCTTGCGTGGCCGGTGAAGACGGAGGCAAGCGCCTCAGACAGGGTGACTGTCTCAGACGGAGTCACCTTCGCGTTGTACTTCGAGAGCAGCGACTCTGAGAGTGTGACGGTCTCCGAGAGAGCACGGATCGTGCTGAGCCGAGCAGTCAGGAGCTCACTGAGGGTGACGGTCTCAGTGAGGGACGTTGTGGATGCCTTCTGAGCCGTATCTGTTTCAGAGAGGGTGAGTGTTTCTGGGAGAACGAAGACGAAGTGGCGGAGTGCTACAAGCGCCTCAGAAACGGTGACAGTCTCGGACAGGGCCTGGATGGCTACCTGCTTCGAGGTCAGAGTTGCCGAGAGGGACAGAGTTTCAGGGAGTGACTGAATCGCCCTGTACGTGCTGGTCAACGTCTCAGACACCGACACAGACTCCGCCACGCCAACAATCGCATGGAGGATGGCGTTGAGAGTCTCCGAAAGGTTGACCGTCTCAGAGACACCCTGGATCGCCTGCCTCAGAGAGGCCAGGGACTCGGCAACAGAAACAGTTTCTGCGACAGAGGGGCGAGCTCCGTAGACCGCGAGAATGGTCTCGGCCAGCGTTACTGTTTCAGAGACAGTCTCTGTGTAGGCCGTTGAACTGGCGAAAACTGGAGCATCTGTGAGTGGCCAGGTCCCGAGACCGCTCGGGTTGGTGAGCGTGTTCCCAGAACCGCTGAAGTCACGAAGAGGGTCATTGTCGCTCTGAAGTCGCCAGTCTCCTACGAGGTTCGTGGCGAGAGCGGGGTTTATCGAGGTGCGCTCTGCCTCGACCTCTACATCCGACAAGAGCGCGTTCCACATTCGCACTCGTGCGATGTCGCAGTTTGGGAGAGCAGCTCCTCCGACGTCACCACCAAAACTAGAAGTGGTGAGGGCCCCAATCGTAGTGGCGAGTGTACCGGCAGTTGCGACAACTGCTGTTGTGGTATCCCCCTTATAGAGAGTAGCTGACGTTGCAGTCGTGACTTTGAGGGCAACGAAGTTCCAAACGTCGAGCGTCAGCGTTACGGACGAGGTAATCGGAATGGAGAACCCAGCCTGAGTGTCAATCAGGTTGAGATTGTTCCCGGTCCCGTACCCAAGAATGTAGCTGAAACCCGCGCCATCAATGGCGTAGAACGGGCTGAAGTTGGCGATGCCGGTCTTCGGACGCACCCACAGCGTCACGGTGAATGCTGTTGTGACAGTCGGGACAGCAGTCGTCTGAATGCGATCGTTGAGCGCGTTGAAGTTGACCGCGCTGGGGCTGGCGTAGGCCCTCAGAATTTCGGAGAGAGTGTCCGTCTCGGCGAGAGGTACAACAGAGCCCTTCGCGAAGAGCCCGCCGTACTCCCAAAGAAGAAGCTGCTCTTGTAGAAATGCCGTGTAGTGCGCCGGGCTAGGCGGTACGAACGCGATGAGGAGTGACACGGCTCACACCTCTGCCCTTCTCAGGCGAGCAACGCTGCGATGACTTCGGCGGCCTTTGAGAGTCCTTCTGAATCGAGATCGCCAATGCCGTGGTGAACTTCGTAGACCTCAACAGCGTTGAAGTCTTCTTGGCAGAAGGCTGCCGGAAAAGGGTTGCCAGGGTAGGCAAGAACCTCTGACAGCTTCTGGTGAGTCAGGCTGCGGTCATTGGATGAAAAGAGCTTCATAGGGCCTCAGTAGCGCGGAAGTTCTGACCAGTCGATTTGAACACGGAACTGCCAAACACCGAGCGCCTGAATGGCGACGTTGCGCATGACGAAGCCCTCGTTCTGATGCAGCACCAAGCGGTGCTCGCCATCATGTCCTTCTGACTGCCAGAAAACGGTGTCGGGCTCAACCATCGTCCCGTTGGGCGCTGCGGTTGGGCACGGAGCGACAATCGCCTGCATCGGAGCGCCGTCCAGAACCTTTGTACCAGCAGTGAGACCGGCTGTAGAGGCGACGCGGATGTCGCCTGCCAGCACCAGAGACGCACCCATGTTTTTACGCTTCTTGTAGCCACCGAGAATAGCGGCAGCAGTGCCGCCAGAGCCCGCTGCTGTCCACGTGTGGCACTTCACCATGGCGACTTGCCACGGCACACCAGCAGCGAAGAATGTCGTGGAGACGGATGCCGAGAGCCGAATCTTGCGAATGACGCAGTACCTTGAAGCGTCAGTCCATCGAAACTGAACGAGCTCTGTGTTCGCGCCGAGAGCTGCAGCCATGACGCCACTGGAGAGGCCGACAGAGTAGTGACCGAACCACCCGTGGTCCAATGGCTTTGGGCTGACGTTCAGGGCCGCGAACGTCGTCCCGCCGACCTCTACGGAAGCTCCACTACTTCCTTGAGGAATGATGGAAGTCGGCATAGCGAATCCTCAGTACGCGGTGACTTCGGCCCAGTCGACTTGGGCTGCAAACATCCAGGTTCCGGTGGCGGGGACCGCCACGCTGCGGATGACGAAGCCCTCGTTCTGGTGGAGGACGAGAGGGTGCTCACCGTCACCGACTTCGTGTTGGAAGAAGATGGTTCCAGGGGCAATGATTTGCCCGTTGAGAGACGCTGTGATGGGGCCGGCGGCGACGATGGCCTGCATTGGCGAGCCTTCGAGTGTCTTCGTGCCAGCGCCCAACGCCGCCGTGGTGGCGACGCCGATGTTGTTCGCGTCAAGCAGCGAGCTGCCCATGTTGACGCGCTTCTTGAGGAGAGCCGCGACAGTGGGTCGAGTGCCTCCGGTACCGACCGCCGACCACGAGCTTGCCTTCACGAGGTCGAGCTGAACCGGAACACCGGCAGCGAAGAACGTGGTGCTGACACAGGCCGAGATGCGGATCTTGCGAATGACGGCGAAGTTGGAAGCGTGCGACCAACGAAACTGGAGAATCTCCGAGTTGGCCGTCAGAGCCGCAGGGATGATGCCGCTGAGAGCTCCCCACGAGTAGTGACCAAGAGAGCCGTGCTCAAGCGGCTTGCTCTGTACGTTGAGCGCACGGAAGGTAGTCCCGCCGACTTCAGCGACAACGTTGCCTGCACCTTGAATCTGAATCGGCATTGAAAGACTCCCCTTAGTTCCAGACCCAAGCGATGGTCCATTGCCCGTAAATCAATGTACCTCTGCCGCCGCGCTCGGGAGCAGCAAATCCGATGCTTCGTCCTGCAAGAAGAGTGGCCTCTCGATGACCTGCGCCACCGCTCTCCAGAGGCTCCACCAGATTGTTCGTGTTGAACACCGTGATGGTGAAGCCTACGCCTGCAACAACCGTATGGGCCTTGCAGCCGAGCGTCTCAACAAGGTGCTCGCCAACCGTATGGTCGGCAGTCGCGGACGGGTAGATCCACGCCTCGACCAGAGAACCGGCCAGGATGCCCGCCTGGCCGGTGATGACGACATCGGCGTCTGACGCCCCAGGGAAGGCACCGAAGTTGACGACGGCGGTGTTCTGAGCTCCCAAGGGGGGCCTCTGGGCTTAGCCGAGGGTGATGGTGAACGTGATCTGCAGCGTGTCGCTGGTGATGAGAGAACGCTGGGTGAAGGCCAGGACGTGGTTCATCGTGCCGGCCGAGACCGCCGTGAAGAGCGCCGCCTTCTGTGCCGACTGCGCGCCGGACGCGGTGAAGGTCTTGTCGACGGTGGTCTGGTTGCCGGCACCCGTCGGCAGCGTCACGACTCCGACAGCACGACCGAGGCCGTTGAGGGTGATCTCGTTGGAGAGGACGGTGGAGGTCGCCGTCTCAGTCACGGTGTCGTTCGAGAGGGCGATGTAGTTCAGCCCGTTCGCGCCGAGGCCGGCCGTGCCGTAGCCCTGGGTGTGGAGGAAGATGCGGCCGGCGTTGGTGATGAGGTTCCAGACGACCTCTGGCTCATCCACCATCTTGAAGCTGCGCGGGTCGGGCAGGAAGAGCCCGGTCGCCACGTCCTTCAGGTAGCCGCCGTTCTTCTTGTCCTTCAGGAAGTCCGTCGGCCGGCGGTGGGTGATCTTCATCGACGCGCGGCCGATGGGGATGAACTCCTTGAGGGGAGACTTCATGAGCAGCGAAGCCATCATCTTCTCGGCGGAGCGAACGATTTCGAGCATGGGATCCTCAAAAGGAGTGAAGGGGAGGCAGAACGCAGCACCAACATATTCGGCCGTTGTCAATCTGGGAAGTGGAAAGGCCCTCTCTTTGGCCTCTGCTCACCGAACTCCCCGGCGTACCATGGCTCCATGCGACCATCGACTCTCAAGATGCTCATCGTGGATGACGACGAGCTCATCGTCACCATGCTGCAGGACTTCTTCAAGGGCTTGGACTACGAATTCATCACAGCCACAGATGGCGAGGAGGCACTCTTTCAGTGCATCGAGAACAGGCCCGACATCATCGTCACTGACATCATGATTCCCAAGCTGACCGGCATCGAGCTCATCAAGAAGCTTCGGAAGATTCCCGACTTCGCGGTGACGCCCATCATCGCCATCACAGCCGGCTCCCAGGCCATGCAAGAAGAAGCAGCAAAGGCAGGGGCCCACATGGTCCTGTCGAAGCCCATTCGAAGAGCTGTTCTCTTGAAGAAGGTCGACGATCTACTTCACGCCACCCCGTTCATCCCCAGGTAGCACCTCTGGGAGCGCCTTGCCGGCGCGCTTCAAGAGCTCATCCACGTCGACTCCATCAGCTCGCATCTGGGCCTCTGCTTCGGCCCAGGCTGCCTGCATGGACTCTTCTGTGAACGGGTTCGGCCACTCAGGCTTCGGTGCCACAGCCTTCTCCCCTGCCTCCTCAGCGCGCTTCACGGCTGGGTGAGGGAGGTGACGACCTGCAGGGTTGCCGCCGAACATCAGAGGCCCCCATCCCGTAGTGTGCCGCCATCGGCCGGCGCTGAGCACCGAATCCACATCTCTTTGTTGTACCGCCGGAAGGCCCGAATGTTGTGCTCCAGGTCCTGCCCCGCCTTGGCATCAAGGCAGAGCGAGAACTGTGCTGGGCACGAATCATCGACCGTCGCGTTCACGTCCCTCTCGACGGGAGGCGGCTCCGTCAAGCAGCTCGTGCTGGCCGGGAGGTACTCGATCTTCACGACCGGGTTCGCCTCGCAGTAGCTACGGCAGAGAGAGCAGCTTGCTGAGACGCTCACGCACAACAGCAGGATCAGGGTTCGCATGTTGTTCAGCCTCCATTGCAGCGATTTCAGCCTTGAGGCCCGCGATGATTTGCTCTCGACGGTCTACCTCACCATCAACCAGGAGCTTGGTCTTTGCGTCGGCTGCAACGACCTTGCCCCTGAGCTCTGCGTTTTCCTTCTTGAGGTCACCGTTCTCCTTCTTGAGCGCGTTGATGCCCGACGTCATGCCCGTCGTGAGAAGCCCGAGAAGACCGCTCAGAATGCTGAGGACAAGGGTGACTGTCGCCATCACGCCACCGGAGGAACGGCGGGAGGAGGCGTGACAGCGGCAGCCTTGGCAGCGGCCTTCTTCTCGTTGGCCGTCTTGATCCACTCCACGATGTCCTTGTAGAGCTCGACGAGCATCGTGCCGGTGGTGGAGACCATCAGGACCGACTTCCAGATGCTGAAGTCAGGCTGAATGCCGGCGGCCATGGCAGTGCCGACACCACCAGCGATGGCAGTCAGCCAGTTCAGGAGCCAGCCACCGACCTTCGTGTCGAAGAGGAACCAGAGCGGCTTGTCGAGGATGTTGTTGTCCGGCAGCCAGGCGTGGAACTTCTTGCCCATCGAGCGGAGCACACCGACGACCAGGACCAGGAACGCTGCTGCGGCGACCCACCAGTTGCCCGTCTTGACGGCGGTGAAGACGGTGACGACCATTGTGGTGGGTGAGAGATCGCCCACTCCGCCATCAGGCAGCGAGACGGTGATGGGTGCCATCGGTGCCGTGTCCATGACCCCGGCGTCGACCACCAGGCCTGCATCTGGCGAGTCGAGGATGACGTCCATGGAACCAGCGTCCAGAGCGAACGCTGGGAATGCGAAGAGGGCTGCGAGAAGAACGATTGAGCGAAGCATGGCTTTCCTTATGGGGCGGTCGGGTTGGAGATGGTGCCACCGAGTCTCGAAGGCGACGTCATCGAGGTCGCGGTGTCCAGCAAGAAGTACACTGTAGCACTTGCGATGAGGGATGCCTGCGTCGGGGCAGGAGCGGCGGCCCCGACGAGGTACATGTGGTTTCCCATGATGATCATGTCGTAACCAATAGTACCTGCACTGTTTCCCAGGAAGGTAATCAACTCTGAACTGTCGGGCGTGACCCATGCACTGCCGAGGATGTTGTTCGTGAGACGGATCCGGCGAACATCATCGAACGACAGGAGCTTGTTCGCTCCGTTGCTTGCCGTCTTGTAGATGTAGTTGCCGTCGATGACGACATCGAGACATCTGAAGAAGGAGAGAAGGGTGTTTGTCGGAGTGCAGACGATGGTGTTCCCGGTGATTGCCAAACCGCGAACAAATCGAAGGTCCACCGCACCGTGAAAAGTGTTGTTGGAGAACACCCCAGAGAAGAAGGTAGTGCCCCACGCAGGAAGGCCACCACCGCTGGGGTTGTACGTGACGGAGGCCCCCTGGGCGAGGTAGTTCCCCGTGATGTTCAACATCACACTGCTGTACGCATCGACGTCCAACGAGAGGCTGACGTGGTTGCCCTGTGCTACCAGCGACGATGTGTAGGTCCCGCCGTTGGCGTACGGCATCGCGGCTTCCAGCTTCCCGGTGATCCTGTTCCCAGAAACAATCAGGCACACGTCGGGGCAGACTCCCGCATCGAAGAAGACGTTGGAGCCAGTCGGATCGTCGATGTCATTTCCGGTGAAGGTACCGCGAGCAGCACCAGAGACAGCGGCACCAGACCCGGAGATGCCGGCATAGCCGGCAGCAAGAGTGAGGGACGTGTCTGAGGAGATGCTTGCGACCTTCCCGAGCACAGAGTCCGCATGTGCCGACAGGCGGATCAGGTCACCAACCTGGACCTCAGTCACGAACTTTGTCGAAGCCCCAGTCACAGACGTGCTTCCGTTTGTGAAGGTAACAGCTCCAGTAAGGACAGCGCGAAGGTTGCTCCACGGGTTGAAGGTGATTTCGAGCCCAGCCGAGAGAATGTTCCCCTTCGTGTTTCGAAGACCAATCTTGCAGTCCGTGACACTCACCTGAGCGGCGGCGAGGAAGTCGATCTTCTCCGTTCTTGTGGAGCTGATGGAAACATCTCGTGGACCGTTGTTGGTCCCGAAGTCTCCACCAATCCAGGCAACATCACACCCCTCAACCACGAGCTTGTACGTGCGCTCGGAGAAGAACAGGCCGACATACGTGTTCGCCACCGTCGTCAGGGCGTAGCAGAAGGTGTCGAAGATGTAGTTGTAGTCCGAGTTGATGCTGGCGTTGTCCGCGATGGCGCAGAAGGAGCGGCACCCAACCAGGGTGCAGTTCCGAACCCGAATCCAGTCGCTTGAGTAGCTGAATGGGGTGAACGCGCAGTTGGTCATGGTGCATCCCGTAAGGAACGTGTTCCCTACGAAAGCAGCCGTCGATCCATCTCTCTCGACGACACACCCATCGGCGTAGCACGCAACCAGCGTGGTTGGGCCGTGGAAGCGTACTCCCGACATCTGCAGAGGAAGAGAATCCAACCGGGACTGGATGATGGTCGTCCCGGTGAAGTCACACCCACTGATGGACATGTTCGAGCCAGTGAACTCGAAGTTCCCAACGAAAGTGCAGTCCCGAATCAGGAGCTCTCTGTTGACAGAGTTTCTCGTGAAGGACATTGCGCCGATGTTGTAGACGTTCCCAGAGAACTCCCCACCGAAGGGAAGAGCTCCTGGAAGAGTCGCACTGGTGAACCTGTTGTTCGAGACGATGTTGCCGTCGTTCGCCGTGCCGTTGATGGCCTCGGCGGGGCCGTTGACGACATTGCCGTTGACGATGCTCTCACCAGATCCGATGTAGATACCGCAACCGCCACTGGACAGTACCCAGTTCTCAGTCACAGAGCATCGACTGGAGATGGTGATTGCCTGGGCGCATACACCAGCACCTTCGATGTAGTTCCCAGAGACAACCCCGTCCCCAATCGCTTCGATAACCGAGGTCGTCTGGGCAAGCCAAGACGAGGCTTCGATGTTGAAGTAGTTGTTCGAGGCGACCCCGCCATCATTGACTCTGACGTAGTAGGCAGCCTGTGTTCCTGAGAACGAGTTGCCGCTGACCTCTCGGACCTGATCGAGCAAGTAGCCGTTCGTGTTCGACACGGAGTCTGCCGCCAGGACGACCTTGTTGGACAGGAACCTTGAGGCGTTGATTGACCCACCAATCCCGAAAGCATTTGTGGTGATGGTGCAGTCTCTGATGGTCGTGTTGTCGCCGCTCGCCTGGTTGATGCCGGTGTTGCCGGTCATGTTGATGTAGCAGTTCGAGAGCAGGCATCTTACGGAACCAGACCGCATGAAGCACGCAGTCACGTCTGTCTGGAGTCCGAAGTCGAATCGAGAATTGCTGATCGAAACGTCAACGAGGCTCGGGCTGACGAGATCGGAGAAGACGGTCCAGCCAAAGCTCCCCTTCCAGTTCGGGAAGGAGCTCTCGCTGATGCGAAGCGTCAGGAGGTCGCACGGAAAGAACTGCGGAGTCGTGTACGGGGCGAGGAACTGGTAGCCGATGGTGCTTCTTGAAATGTTGATGTTTCCGCCGGCAGTCGGACTGTCCACGATGTAGAGAACCGTCGTGAAGCTGCAGTCTTCGATGAGCACGTCCGTGGTGTTCGCCGTCACACGAACGACCTTCTGCATCGGAAGGGCACCCGTCAGGTCCTGTCGAACGTTCCGGAGAATGACGTTGCTGGCCGTTGTGGCGCCGGACCAGACGAAGAGCTGCTGACCAGTGAGCATCTTCACGGTCAGATTCTCAACCGTGAGCGAGCCGCTGTCCGTGTAGAAGACAGCGTTCCCAAGAGCCTGGTTGCTGATGAGTCGGATCGAACTGTTCACCCCACGAATCGTCAAAGACGGGACGGAGAAGATGACCATCGACGTGATGGTCTGGTCGCTGAGAAGGACGATCTCGAAGTGCGGGAAGGTCCCGTTGCTTGAGACAGTCTCAGACGTCGAGTTCTTCAGGTCCAGGAGGAAGCGTGCTGCCTCTGTGAGGGAAGAGAAGTCACCGCCATGCCCAACTGTGACGACACTCTTCTTCCCGTTCTCCACCTTCGAAGCGGCGAAAACTTGTGACCAGTTGCTGCTGGAAGACGACGCCGAGGCGATTTGGAACCCGGTTCCAGAGGTAACGGCAGACGGCTCTGCGGCTCCACTGAAGATTGACGTCGGGTTGTAGACACCCGGAGACGTCGAGCTCAGGAAGGACTTGACCGAGTTCGTGTCCTCATCCCAGTAGAGGATGGAGTAGCCGAACGGGTTTGCGGGTGCCGTGAGTGTTGACGCAGGCACACGGACGACCTTGCCGTGCCAGCGAACGTAGAAGACCCCGATGTTCAGGTTCGGGCCTGCAACAGACAGTGTCGGGGAGGACAGAAGTCCGTTCGGAGCAACGTCGAGATCCGAGACGTTCTGCTTCAGAACCTGACCTGCGGCCTTCTGAATGTCGTACGGACCGACATCCATCAAGTTCCGTGGCTGAGCCATCCAAAGCTCAACCGTGCTTCCGGCTGGAATCTCCGGGAACACGACCAAGTTCAGAGAGGCCGGCTGCGTCGCAGGAACTGTTGCGAAAGCCCCAGTCCGTACCGTGATGGATCCATACGACTGCGCCGACTGCTTCGTGTCGGCCAGGTCAACGGAAGGCTGGACGGAGGTCGACACGTAGCCGACCAAATCGAGCTCACTCTTCGACATCGGCCGCAAGGCAACGATGGAGTTCGAGATGACAGACTCGACGACCCACTTGAAGCCGTTGTTGTCCAGAGAGTCGGTGTTGGTAGCCCCGGAGATCGCGACGAAGTCACCTGCCACGGCCTGGATGAAGGGAGCGCCTGCACAGGAGACGTACCTGCCCTCAGTGATGCCAGTGATGGCCGTCCCGCCTGGATTCTTGTCGAGCTGCTGACCGAGGAGGTTCCGCCCCAGGTTGTCCGCCCATACCGTCTGGTTCGTGTATGGCCAGCCGCTTGGGTACACACCGCCAGGCGTCCCCTTCACGACTCCAACAACCCTTGAAGCGTGTGGCTGCCCAGTCGCTGTGTCGATGATCTGGAAGAAGGGAGCGAGGTCCTCTTTGGTCGCAGACGCAGTCAGCAGGCCAAGACCGATGGGTACGGAGACCCCAGCGCCAACGGTGATGTAGGACCCGTTGTTCGTGAAGGTGTTGACCTTCTGCAGAACCGCGTCTTCACGGTTGTGGTGCGAGAAGAGAACATCGGAGTTGGCTGAGAGTGCAGCGAGGTTCCGGTTGACTGAGTTGACGGAAAGCCCTTCGTCCCTGTTCAAGAAGGCCGTACGGAAGGGATTCCTCACCCGACCTTCTGCGGTTCCGAGAAGCTCTCCACCGTACGCCTTGAGTGGGTGGAGGGCGATGTCGAGTCCGAGGATGGAGGTAGCCGTGCCTCCGACGATTTCGATCGAGCCTTGCGCCCTGAGCTGCGCACCGAGCCCATCTGTTGAGGTCGACTGGAGAGTGACGGTTCCGTCGGAGTCAGAGGCGAAGCCGTTCGCCACCCCGATGGCGTGGCCGTCGATGACTGCGTTGATCTCCGACAGGGCGGTGAGGAACACATCACTCGTGAAGGTCACGAGGTACGTCGTGCCCTCAATCTTGATCTGAAGCGTCTTGCCGGTGAGGCCTGGGAAGTACGGAACGGTGCTGACACCGTCTGCGTCGTTGCGGCGCACAGAGCCACGAATCGTGGCCACCTGCGTACGAGTCAGCGTGTTCCCAGCAAGGACTGGCCGCCTGAAGTAATCAAGATTGGACATGGCAATCCTCGCTTAGAAGCGAATCTCCCAAGAGATCTCAAGCTGCAGAGCATTCGTCTTGGCAACGGGTTCGAAGGTCTTGTACGCGACCGGGGCCTGGCTCATTCGACTCGCGAAAGAAGTGTCACGAGTCCCGAAAGAGTAGGCAGGCACTGCGATGGGAGAACCGTTCGTGAAGAGGCCCATCTCGCTCACGTTGACCGTGACTGGGGAGAGGGTGATCTCGTCTTCAGTGAACGTCCTCCGGTACCTCACCGTCGTGCGCGTCGGCGTCAGCGGGAACGTCGGAGGCACTTCGAGAGGGGCCAGGAAGGTCGACGCCGTGAAGGCGATGGGGTTCACCAGGTTGAGGACGTTGACGTCTTCGAGAGTCGCGCCGGTCCCAACACCGATGTAGCTGACTGCATCCTTGCGGAAGGTGTTGGAAGGGTCTGTGAGGGACATCAACAGGGCCAGGTACTCACGGCCAGTGTTGGTCCAGATGTTGTGGCCCTCTCGATGCGAGCCAGGAACAATCTTCCCACGCTCACGCATGCAGAGCTTCACCCAGCCCTTCACCTCGACGACGCTCTTCTCTTCTTCGAAAGAACGGCCGGCGATGAGCTCTCCAGCACGGGTTCGGAGACTGACCAACCCCTTGTCTGCAACTCGGACGAAGTCTTTGAACATGCTCATCTCCGCCTCACGATTTTCCAAGCCGCTGTTCCGCCGTTGGAAAGGTTCGTGGTGACAGTCAGGTTGGGGGAAGAAACAGCTTTGATCGGGTAAACCCCTGCTCCGTACCCTACATCAACCAAAGAGTTGGCACCAGAAAGTAGAACCAGCAGATCTCCAGGCTTCACGAGAGACAAGCTGGCCGGTTGAGAAGGGAATGCCGGGTCTGGAGAAGCTGAAAGACGCTCTTCGTTGATGGCCACAATCGGCGAGCCACCGGTGCAGGAAGCGATGCTCTGTGATTCCCAGAGAGCGATGTCGACAACGTCTTGTGGAGCGAAGCGAGCGGCGTGGTCCCAAGAGATGGGACCCTCTGCACTGACTCTCTTGCAGATCTTCACGGTGTAAGAGCCGACAGCGAGAACAGGGGTGAAGACGAGGTTCGCAGGGTCGAGAACCGTGAGACGCGAAAGAACAGAGTCCTGTACCTGAACCTCATCACCGACCTGCAGAAGCTGCTGCAGGTACGGGTTGTTGAACGTGTCGTATGCCGTTCCAGTGCTGTGCAGGACTCCAGTGTCGGCATCGTACGGAGACTCGACGAAGCTCTCCCTGTAGATGCGGTAGTTCTTACCGGTGAATACGGGGAGAGCAGGGAGGCTTCGAAGCGTGCCGGCCGAGAGGGAAGTGATGACGTTCCCCAGGCCATCGTAGGTAGCAGCGTGAGGTCCGACATCGGTGATGACCGTCTTGAAGCCGTCCTCAGTGATGAGGATGTCTCCGACTGCAACACCGTCAGCATGGAGACCGACCTCCAGCGTGATAAGGCCGGCTCCGTCTGAATCTGCAACACCACGGCGAACTTCGCCCGACGGCGTCCTCAAGACGAAGAAGGACTGTGTGGCGGTCTGGAACCCGCTGAGCGGCAACCCACTGACGGTGAGAGTCGTGTTCGTGACCACCGTCACAGGGTAGATGCCGGCGTTCAACCCGCTCGGGATGACCAAGAGGTCACCGGCCCTCACGACGGGCCCTTCTCCTGAAGCTGGAGTGACGAACCCTCCTCCAGAGAGAACGGCATCGAAAGCGGGGTACGTCGTTGAGAGGTTGTTCTCTCCAGTGACGCGAACCCAAGAGGGGCCGATGTCCCAGAATCCAGGACGTGTGCCACCCATCGTTCGAAGATCGTACTTCGGCACCGTCGGGATTCTCAGCGCCACTTGATCAATGAATGGCGTGTTGTTGTCGGAGCCCAGCTTCCTGGTGGAAGCGTCCAAGACGATGACGTTGTCGGCGAACTCGCTGGCGGTCGAGATGACGAGCGCGATGTAGGACGGAGTGATGCGCTTCAAGAAGCTGGAGAGAAGGCCGAGCTCCTTGATGTCGAAGATGCTGTCGTTGGCCCGGAGATGGGCCGTGTGGAACTGCCGAAGGAGGGTTGCTCCATTGACGGAAGTCTCCGGCTTCGTCAGGTAGTCACTGACCTCGACACCCTTGGAGAGGGCGGCGAAGGCTTCGACCGTGTCTCCCACGACGTAGAGCTGCTTCGTTGCAGGGTTGACATCCAGGCCGGCCAAGTCAGAAACCGGATCGATTGGGAAGGTGTAGACACGGAGAGTGCCCAACGCCTTCCCAGCCGAATCGATGTCCTCGATGAGGAGCCGGCCCAAGCTCGGATTGCCTTGGTCGTCCAGGCGGTAGTCGTTCTCGATGGACCGGATGATGCCTCGGTGCTCGGCGAACGGGAGGCCCAGGAGAATCTGAGCTCCAAGACGAATCTTGTTCACCGCCGAACCACGGGTGTACGCGAACATCAGCCCTGAGACGGCCTGGCGGTAGTTGATGTCAGTCGAGACGGCTTCGAGATCTGCCGAGGTGAGCCCCACCAAGATGCCGAAGTTGTCCTCGATGGAGGGGCGGTTGTCGAAGAGGCTGACCTCTGCCCAGAGACGAGCAGGCGCAGGCTGCGCGGCCGTGAAGACTCCAGGAACCACTCGAATGAAACGCCCGGTGCTCTTCCTCCGGATGATGAGGCGCGCTGTGACGTCGGTGCCCAAGACGTACGGAGGGATGGGCTTGTTCAGGCGCAACGTGTCGTTCGAGAGGACAGCGACGACGTAGTAGGTATCCGCCAGAGTCGACGGGTCCTCGATCTCGATGATGTCACCGTTCTTCAGCCCACGACTGACGAAGTGCCCCGTCTCCACCATGAGGAGATCGGTTCCAGTGGCGAAAGTCATCTTCCCGCTGAAGGCAATCTCGTTGTCCACCAAGAAGTCTGAGTTCTCGATGAGAGAGACTGGAGCTCTCTGAATCTCGTACTCCAGCTCGTTCCGGACCTGGAAGAACTTCGAGTCGTGCTCGACGACGGTCGGCTGAACAATCCAGTCCTGCAGCACTGGCACCGAGCGAAGCTCGTTGTCCACCGGGATGCGTGAGTTCCGAAGAATGAACTTCGGGTGAATGTGGAAGACGCCTCCGAGGATGTTGATGTCGGTCGAAGACGACAGCGCCTTGTTCCAGTAGGTGCGCTGGAAAAGGGACGAGTTCAAGACGCCGATGATGGCAGCGGCAGAGCCGCTGAAACTGAGAGAGCCGTCCTGGTTGACCGTCACTCCGGAGATGCCGAAGTCCTTCGCCAGGGTGAGGTAGTTCTCGTTCGAGACAGCAGGGACGACCCCGGCCTGGATGGTTCCAGTCGTCAGCACGAAGCTGAGACGGAAGCGGTCAACTCCGACAACCTGCGCTTTCACCTTCGACAGGAGGTTCGCGTTGTCGTTGGTGATGTCGATCTCGAAGAAGTCGCCGACAGAGACGCCGAGCTCCTCGAAGTTCTGTGACGTGGAGACCAACGTGTTGGCGACTCGCCAGTTCAGCCCAATCTGGCCAACCAAGACGGTTCCACCATCCGTCACGATGATGACGGTGGGGACGAGCTGGTTGTTGTCGAGGAAGGCGCGAAGGACGGTGTAGGACTGCCCACCAACCGTGATGAGCCGTCCCGTTGCGAGCTCGTTGATGGCGCACCCTGCTGAGTACGGCACTGAGAAGCTGGAGCTCGTCGCCAAGAGGGGCGTTGCCGGCGTCAGGCTGAACTCGACTGGGCGGTAGACACTGGCAGGCGTTCCACCAATCTCTGCTGCGCCAGGAGGGGCGTGATCGACGATGACGAACGA
>Ga0154020_10000952_pt1 | contig 35749 bp, 30 predicted proteins | sample Klosneuvirus_201_FD_109709 | JGI IMG/M metagenome (GOLD analysis project Ga0154020, IMG submission 109709) | Active sludge microbial communities from wastewater, Klosterneuburg, Austria - Klosneuvirus_20160825_MG | ecosystem: Engineered > WWTP > Aerobic digester > Activated sludge | place...
AAACACAAATTTAAGTGTTCCAACGAGAAAAACAGGGTTAAGAAATTAAAAATAAAGGTCGCTGGTTTTAAGCCTTAAGTAGCGAAGCACGGATAAAAGGGCACTCAAAACCGAAATGAGGATACCCACGAGAATGATGCCGGTAAACAAAATCAGCAATACGTTTTCATCCTGCAACTGCAGCAACTCCGGTATAAAGCGCGTGCTGAGTACCAAAAAGCCCATCAGCATAATGCCCGCAAAAATGCCTGCAGCAACCCCCTGCTTTAATCCCTTCAGCACAAAAGGATTACTGATGAAAGCACGTGTAGCCCCAACCAGATACATGGTGCGGATCAGAAAACGCTGTGAATAAATCGATAAACGAATGGTGTTGTTAATGAGTGCTACAGCAACCACAAGCAAAGCGGTGCTGAAGATCAATATAAAAAAAGCGATGGCATTGGTGTTCTTATTCAAACTATCGATCATGTCTTTTTGATACACCACTTCCTTCACAAATGATTTTTCAATCAGGTCCTTTTCCAAAATCAACAAAGTATCGGTGTTGGCATAATTCTCGTACAGTTTTATATCAATGGAATTCAGCAAGGGATTTGAACCAAGGAAGGAAATGAAATCCTCACCAAGATCAGCCTTCAGTTTATCGGCGGCCTGTTCTTTACTGATGTATATTACTTTTTTCGCGAACTCAGCGCTTTGCAGTTCTTGCAACAAGGCGTCTGTTTGCGAAGCCGTCGCATTGTCCTTCAGGTAAACCTGAAACCCCACGTTCTCTTTAAAATGGGTTGATAATTTATTGGCATTGATGATGAGTAACCCCAAAGCTCCAAGCATAAACAAAACCAGGGTAAGACTAATAACAACGGTGAGTCCGGAAGTTCTGATGCGTTTTTGATCGATATTTTCACTCATGATTTACTGCATGCAAATTAAAGTTTATATGCACGGGAAACCATAACTAAAAGCAAATTAATTAACAGGCTTTTGTTTGCCGAGTTCAGGCTTTGAGTTGCAATCCTGTAGCGTAAGCGAAAATTAAAAACCCAATGCCCAAAAGAATACGGTAATATCCAAAGTGTTTAAAACCATATTTGTTTAAAAATGCAATAAAGGCTTTTATGGCCAGTATGGCTACAACAAAAGCCACAAGGCCACCAAACAATAACATACTCAAATCCTCCGAATGAATGTTTTCTTTTTCTTTCAGCAGATCATATCCTGCCGCAGCCAACATGGTTGGAACGGCCAACAGAAATGAAAACTCGGCAGCCTGACTTCGATTAAACCCGGCATAAACACCTCCAAAAATAGTGGCCGCAGCACGGGAAACACCTGGCACCATGGACAGACACTGTATTAATCCGATTTTGAAGGCTGCAAAATAACTTATGTCCTCAAGGTCAGCATAGGCACTATCCTCCTTTTTACTCCAGCGATCCAACAGAATAAGTAAAACACCCCCAGCAATAAGAGAAATACTCACCGTAATGGGATTGAACAAATAGGTTTTTATGCTTTTGTATGCCAAAAACCCAATGATCCCCGTTGGTAAAAACGCCACCAGCAGTTTCAGGTAAATGCTTGTGTTTTTTAAAAAACGTTTCCGGTAAAGAAGGACCACTGAAAAAATGGCCCCAAGCTGGATGACAATTTCGAAGGTTTTGGTGAACTCAGGGTCTTTGACCTTGAGCAACGAATCGGCCAGTATCATGTGGCCGGTGGAGGATACAGGCAAAAATTCAGTTAACCCCTCAATCATAGCAATAATAAAGGCCTGAAGAAACGACATGTTATTTTACAGTGGTGGCTTTGTAAACACGGTAATTGGTTTCGCCCTGCCAGAAAAAACTATGTATGACTTCTTTGTAATGCAGAACAACTTTTTTTCCCTGCGACTCCTGCAGAAGATTATACACGTCTTCGTTTTTTACTGAAAAATAAAATATCGACAAAGGCATGATGGTGCCATCGCCCTGATTCAGACCACCCACATTCAACTCCCCTTCAAAGGTTTTAAAAACAAAACCCCGTTTGCTGATTTTGGTAAGCACGCCCGATCGGGTTCCTTCACTGTAAGTAATCCCGCATATCAAATAATACGCGGTAAAAGCTACAAGTACGGTAAGCCCCGCCCATTTGAAAAAACGGGAAAACCGTCCTCTTTTTTGATCTCCTGCCTCCGAAAGTGAATTAAACCAAGCCATGATTATTTGCTGTTTTGTTCGCTGGCTTTAGGGCGCCACATGATGGCAAACAGGATGGTAACAAATCCTGCCAAACACACCATCGGTGCCAAACTGATCCGTTGAAAATCAAAAATCGCAGGGTTAAATACTTCGGGGTCCTTGCTGCCTCCGCCAATCATTAACACATAACCCAGGGCGATTAAACCCAAGCCTGCCAATAATATAATGTAGTTCTGTTTTGAAAAAGTGGATTTCATGCTGTTGCGTTCCGGTATGGGTTCAAATATACATAAATTCAGTGTCAGCCAAGGGCAAAAGCCGCCTTACTGGGATATTTTTTGTAATATTGCTCCTTTAGATTCTATGGCAAAAGTAGCGCTTATTACAGGAGTCACCGGTCAGGATGGGGCTTATCTCGCCGAATTCCTTCTCAACAAAGGATACATCGTTCACGGCATCAAAAGAAGGAGTTCCCTGTTTAATACCGATCGCATAGATCACCTGTATCGCGACCAACACGAAAAAAACGTCAATTTTGTTTTGCATTACGGCGATTTAACCGATAGCACAAATCTTATCCGCATCGTACAGGAAGTGCAACCCGATGAAATTTATAATCTTGCTGCACAAAGCCATGTTAAAGTAAGTTTTGAAACGCCTGAATACACTGCCAATTCAGATGCTTTGGGCACCCTGCGCATACTTGAGGCCATTCGTATTCTCGGTCTTGAAAAGAAAACCCGTTTCTACCAGGCCTCAACATCCGAGTTGTATGGTTTGGTTCAGGAGGTGCCTCAAAAGGAAACCACCCCTTTTTATCCCCGAAGTCCATACGGTGTTGCCAAGCTTTATGGATTCTGGATCACTAAAAACTACCGCGAGAGTTACGGCATGTACGCTTGCAACGGGATTTTGTTTAATCACGAAAGTCCGGTGCGCGGCGAAACCTTTGTTACGCGGAAAATCACAAGAGCCGTTGCCAAAATAAGTCTAGGCATGCAGGACAAACTATTTATGGGCAACATTGACTCAGAGCGCGATTGGGGGCATGCCCGTGATTACGTGGAAGGCATGTGGTTAATGATGCAACAGGAACAGGCCGATGATTTTGTTCTCGCAACAGGCATAAAGATCACCGTACGTGATTTTATCAACATGGCATTCGCCGAAGTGGGCATCCAACTGAAATGGGAAGGCAAAGACGAGAAAGAAAAAGGGATTGACACCAAAACCGGTAAGGTGATTGTTGAAATCGACCCTAAATATTACCGTCCAGCCGAAGTGGATCTGTTGGTAGGCGACGCTTCAAAAGCAAAACAAAAACTGGGATGGACACCAAAATGCACGGTTGCAGAACTTTGCAAAGAAATGGTACACGCCGATCTGGAATTATTCAAGCGCGATAAATACCTGCTTGAAGGCGGACATAAAATTCTGCATTACAAAGAATAGTAATTTCATTCTCTGTTTATTTTGGAACTTCAATCAAAAATATATGTGGCCGGTCACCGTGGAATGGTGGGTTCGGCCATCCTTCGCAACCTTCAGAAAAAAGGCTTTAGTAATTTTATTACACGCACCTCCTCAGAACTTGATTTAAGAAACCAAAATCAGGTAGAGGATTTTTTCAAGAAAGAACAACCGGATTACGTTTTCCTGGCTGCCGCAAAAGTGGGAGGAATACAGGCCAATAACACCTACAGAGCCGACTTTTTGTACGAGAACCTGATGATCCAGAACAACGTGATTCATTCGGCCTATCTTCATAAAGTAAAAAAACTCATGTTCCTTGGCTCTTCCTGCATCTACCCAAAACTAGCCCCTCAGCCCCTTAAGGAAGACTACCTGCTCACCGGCTTGCTTGAACAAACAAACGAACCCTATGCCATTGCAAAAATTGCAGGCATTAAGCTTTGTGAAAATTACCGTCGTCAATACAACTGCGATTTTATTGCCGTTATGCCTACCAATCTGTATGGCCCCAACGACAATTACAATTTAAACAACTCGCATGTGCTGCCGGCACTCATTCGCAAATTTCACGAAGCAAAAGAGCAAGGCCTTACCCAGGTGGAGATGTGGGGAACAGGTTCCCCCTTGAGAGAATTTTTACATGCCGATGACCTTGGTGACGCTTGTGTTTTTCTCATGCAAAATTACTCCGGCATCAAACACGTAAACATTGGTACCGGCAGTGATCTTTCCATCAAGGACCTAGCGCTTATGATAAAAGACATTGTTGGTTTTAAAGGCAACATTGAACACGACCTCAGTAAACCCGATGGCACTCCTAGAAAACTGATGGACGTTAGCTTTTTACACAGTTTGGGTTGGAAACACAGCGTTGAACTTGAGCCGGGCATCCGTATGGTGTATGAGGATTTCAGGAAAAAAGAAAATGTGAAAGTGTGGTAGAAGGCAAATTCAACACCCATCCGTTTGAATCCGGTGAAAAACCATAATTCCAAACCACCAATCCCTTGCCATCCTGTTGTTACGGGATGTTTTAGCGTCGGCTTTTTTTTTCTTTTTATTTTTATTTCCTTTCTTTCCAAAGCGCAATTTTATTCACTGCCTTCTGATTATTTTTTTTCACTGCCACATGAAAAAACCCTGAGCACTTACGATTCCTCTCTGCATTCCGCTTTTAAACCTTATCTGCCTGGCTTTTCAATAAAATACACAACACCAGTTGACACTTCCGTTTTTTTTCACGGCAGAAAAAAACAAACCATAACGGATGCATTATTTAATTCGCATTTGATCCAGGTCCACTCCAAATTCAATGGGAATGAACCTGTTGATTTGTTTATTGACCCGCTCCTGAACTTTGAATTGGGGAAAGACCTATCCGACCCATCCGGAGAAAGGCTGTACACCAATACCCGGGGACTTGTTGCGGGAGGCCACCTTGGTAAACACGTTTATTTTGAGACCTTGCTCTCTGAAAACCAGTCCTTCTTTCCTGCCTACATGGATTCGTTTGCACTTGATAACAAAGTCATTCCGGGTCAGGGGCGCTGGAAACCATTTAAAACAAGCGGTTACGATTACGCGTTTTCTTCCGGCTTTGTTTCGGTTCAAGCCGGCAAACACCTCAACATGCAATTCGGGCACGGCAAACACAAGATTGGAAACGGATACCGTTCCTTGTTCTTAAGCGACAACGCGTTCAACTACCCCTTCGCGCGCTTCACACAACATTGGTTCAAGGGCCGTTTGCAATACAGTAACCTTTATACAGTATTTATGAACCTGGTGCCGGCGCTTGAAAATCCACCTCCAGGCACCGAAGCCCTCTATCAGAAAAAAGCAGCCTCTTTTCAATACCTGAGTTTGAACCTTAATAAACGTTTGACCCTTGGATTTTTTCAGAGTTTGGTATGGGAACCAGCGGATGGAAATAACCAGCAGCATCTCGACTTCAGGTATTTTAACCCCTTAATTTTTACCAACCTTGCCGCTTTTGGCTTAGCAGATGTCAATCACAATTTGATGGTCGGCACGGAGTTGAATTTCAAAGTGACCCGATCGCTCTCCGTTTACGGGCAATTTGCATTAGATGATCCGACTCCCATTGCTTATAACAACAAGGAGGGAAAGGGCTATCAGGCCGGATTTAGGTATTTTGATGCGTTTGGATTGAAAAATTTGTTTTTACAGGCAGAATACAATTACACAGGCAAAGCGCAGTACAATGTTAGTCAAAACACTACAGTGCCCTACTACACCCATTACAACCAGAATCTGGCGACTGCATTTGCTAACGGAAATGAACTTGTGCTAATTGGAAGCTATACCTACAAGCGCTTTTACATGAATGGCAAGATCAACTTACAAAGCCGGGGAAGCCTTAACGCTGAAGCGCCTTATACGACCCAATTGCTGCAGGGCAAAATAGGTTATGTAGTAAATCCGGCTTATAACCTCACTATTTACGTTCTGGTAAATGGCAGATTACAAAATTTCGATAACTTTAGCCGGACATATAACGAAACCCGTTATGTTTCTTTTGGATTAAAAACCGGGCTGTATAACCTGTACTACGACTTTTAGATGCTAACATTAATACTTGTTACTTTCACGGCCTTTGTTGTTGTGCTTTATTCCACACCTGCTCTAATTAAAGTGGCCGTGTTAAAGCGCCTCATTGATGCCCCTGTTGAAGAACGAAAAATTCACAAACGCAGCGTGCCCACCATAGGGGGAATTATTATTTATGCCGGAACCCTTTTTGCCTATACGCTTTGGTTCAACATCGACGATTCAGTTGGGATGGACAGCATGCAGGTGACCCTGCGGGAGTTTAAACTCATTATTGCCACAAGTCTTTTGTTATTTTTTGTGGGTGTTAAGGATGATATCATTGGCACAGCACCGGTTAAAAAACTCTTTGCACACATTTTGGTGGCATTAATTCTTGTACTGATTGGCGACATACGCATCACCAGTTTACACGGTATTTTTGGGGTGTACGAAATTCCCCAATGGGGCAGTGTTTTTCTTTCCATTTTCACCTATGTCGTGGTGGTAAATTCCCTGAACCTGATTGATGGTGTGGATGGTTTGGCAGCAGGTGTGGGTTTAATCAGTTCCTGCGCGTTTGGTGTTTGGTTCATTTGTGCCGATCAGTACCCTTATGCTGCTTTGTCTTTCGCTTTAGCAGGGGCTTTAAGCGGCTTTTTGATCTTTAATTTTTCTCCGGCAAAAATTTTTATGGGCGATTCGGGCTCACTGGTGATTGGCATGTTTTTATGTGTGTTGGCTATCAAACTCATTGAATACCCTGTTCACGCGCTCGACTCCTTTTGGGTGCACGTGAGCAAACCTGTATTTGCCGTGTCGGCTTTGGCCTACCCCTTATTGGACACACTTCGTATTTTTATCATTCGTGCTTTGAAAGGGCAATCTCCCTTTACGGCCGACCGCAATCACATTCACCACAAACTTATCGATTGTGGGTACAGTCACGCTAAAACCTCTGTTTTTATCTACATCTACAGTTTGATTTCCATTGGCGCTTCGCTCGTGACTTACTATTTTAATCAACCTACTTTGAGTCTGCTTTTGGTAGTAGGCAGTGGGCTGTTGTTTTTGGGTTTGGTATTGCGTTTAAATACAAGTGGTCGTAAATTAAAGACCAAAGAACACAACTCCCGTTAAGCTCCTCCCTTACTTTGCAATGCTTAACAGCCATATTTACCGCCGGTGTAAGTTTGTTTGTATCGAATCCATAAGGGCACTTTTTTATCTAATTTTAATGCAGAAATCCACATGAAAAACTACTTTTTTCTCAGCTGCCTGTTATTTGCGGGCCTGTCGTTCCAAGCTCAATCGGGCTGGGATCTTCAGCAATGCATTGATTACGCTATTAAACACAACATCAGTTTAAAGCAAAGTGCTCTGAACAATGAGATGAACAAAAACAATTTAAGACAAAGCAAAGCAGGCATGTTGCCTAACCTTAACCTTGGGTCCAACCACGTGCAAAATGTAGGGCAAACCATCGACCGGTTCACCAATCAATTTGCCGATTCAAAAGTACTGTCGCAAAGCTTTTTTCTCAACAGCAGCTTTACATTGTGGAGCGGTCTGAGTCAGATCAACAACATGAAGGCCAACGAATACACTTACCTGAGTGGGGTAGAAAACCAGAAACAACAGGCGTACGATCTTTCTCTCAACATTGCTAACGCATACATTACCGTGATTTTTACAGAAGAATTAAGCGGTATAGCCCAAAACCAATACGACATTACCAAAGAACAATTTGAACGGACCAAAAAAATGGTGGATGCCGGTGCGCTGGCCAAAAGCAATGAATATGACATCAAAGCACAATTGGCGAATGAAGAATTAAACCTTACCACGGCAGAGAACAATTATCAGTTGGCGATGCTTAATCTGGTTCAACTCATGAACCTGGATTCAGTAGTTAACTTTAGTGTGGTTCGTCCACGCATTGACATTGAGGGTGAACAACAATTGCCATATAACGTACTTGAACTTTACGAAACCAGTTTAAAAAATCAACCTCAGATCAAAAGCTCAGAATATTCCATTAAAAGCGCTGAAAAAACACTTGCGGCAAGCAAAGGAAGAATAAGCCCGGCCATCACGTTTAATGCCAGCACCGGTACCGGTACCTCTGGCTTGGCGGAGGAAGTGGTCAATACAACCACAGTGAACACGCCAATCGGTATTACCGACGGTGGATCGATTGTGTATGCACCAACACCCAACTACGTCACCCAACCCATGCCTTTCTCCCAACAATTCAGCAATAACTTTAATCGCAGTGCCGGCATAACCATCAGTTTTCCTTTGTTCAACGGACTATCCACACATACGTCCATAAAAAATGCCGAGATCAATGTGCAAAACAGCCGTTTCTCTCAGGACCTGGCCAAACAGAACTTATACAAAACCATTACCCAGGCGTATGCCAATGCAAAAGCTGCTTTAAATAAATACACAGCGAGCAAAGCAAGCGCAGAAGCTGCTGCCGAATCCTTCAAATATGCCAAACAAAAATACGATGCCGGTGCCATCAGCGCCTATGATTACAGTAGCGCAAAAAACCGCTTGAGTGCTTCAGAAAGCAATTTGGTTCAAGCCAAATTCGATTACATTTTTAAACTGAAGGTGTTGGACTATTACCAGGGTAAACCTTTACAATTCTGATGAGGTCTTTTTACGGGAAAAAACCAGTTTCAGTATTGGCAAGGCTGTGAGTATGATCAGAAAGATAAAAATATACCCCATGTAATCCGTTATACCCGGAAACCACTGCACCAAAAAGTACCCGATTCCGCTTAAACTAAGGATCCAGGCCAAGGCACCGATCACATTCATGAGCATGAACCTGAAAAAATCGACTTTTATTACCCCTGCGATAATAGGCGCAAATGTTCTCACCACCGGGAGAAATCTTGCCAATACCAAAGTGAGGTTACCCCCGAATTTTTCATAGTATTGTTTAGTGAGTTCTATGTGTCTCTGTTTGAACAAAAGGGAATCCTTTCTTTTGTAGAGTCGGGTTCCCACCACTTTTCCAAACCAATACCCTGCCAGATTTCCTAACACTGCGGCGGCGGCCATTAAACTCACCAAGGGGAAAAAATCCACTTTCATGAGCTCCGGTTTGGCCTTGCATAATATACCGGCAAGAAGAATCAGGTTATCACCCGGCAAAAAAAAGCCGACCAGCAATCCGGTTTCAGCGAAGATCACAAACAACAAAAGCCACAAACCTCCATATTCTATGATGCTGTTAGGGTCGGTAAGCTGTTTAAGAAATTCCCACATAAGGTGTCATTAGGGTTGATTGTGTTTGATTTTGGGAATGGATTCTATCAATGCCCGGGTGTATTCACTTTTCGGATGAGCGTATATTTCCTGCGCGTCTCCCAGCTCTTCTATCCTGCCTTTACGCATCACCATCATGCGGTCGCTCATGTACTTTACAACGCCAAGATCGTGAGAAATGAATATGGAAGTGAACCCAAACTCCTTTTTCAGGTCGTTCAACAAATTTAACACCTGGGCCTGAACACTCACATCCAACGCACTCACGCTTTCATCGCAAATGATAAATTCAGGCTCCAAACCCAGAGCCCTGGCTATACAAATGCGCTGGCGCTGCCCTCCGCTGAATTCATGTGGATACCGGCTGTAGTGCTCTTCGCTCAAACCAACCTTTTTGAGCAGTTCAGAAACCTTTTTCCGGCGCCCAGCTTCGTTTTTGTGTAAACCGTGTACCCTCATGGGTTCTGCTATCGCTTCTCCGATTTGAATTCTTGGATTAAGTGAGGAATACGGATCCTGAAAAATGATCTGCATTTTAGAGCGCAGCGGCTTAAATTCTCTCTCCGACAGCTTCAAAATATTCTGATTTCGATAAAACACGCTGCCCTCTCCGGGTTCAATCAGTTTTAGTATGGTTCTTCCAAGTGTGGTCTTGCCACAACCACTCTCCCCCACAAGGCCAAGTGTCTCCCCTTTGTAAACATCAAAGCTAATGTTATCCAGCGCGGTGTTGTATTCCAGCACCTTTCCAAAAATATTTTTTTTTGAAGGGTATTTGGTACTGAGTTGTTTCACTTCCAGTATTTTTTCACCTTTGATTTTAGCTTCTGGTGTGCTTTGCTTTTGAAAAGGATGCGATTGTTTGTTTGTGTTTTTTTTCTCGACAAATTCCCCTTCTGAATTCAACTCTAAAAAATCACTTACGGTAGCCAAACGTTCGGGACGAGAGTCCAGAGGTGGTTTGCAGGAAAGCAGTCCTTTGGTGTAAGGGTGTTTTGGTTGCGAGAAAATCTGCTTGGCCAGACCTTCTTCAACTACTTTGCCTTTGTACATCACCAACACTTTGTCCGCCAGCTCAGACACCACCCCCAAATCATGGGTAATAAAAAGGATACCCATATTGTACCGGGCCTGAAGTTTTTTCATGAGTTCCAGTATGGTTTTCTGAACGGTAACATCCAATGCTGTGGTTGGTTCATCAGCAATTAATATGGCGGGTTCACAACTCATTGCCATGGCAATCATCACGCGTTGTTTTTGTCCACCGGAAAGTTGATGAGGATACCTATGAAACATTTGCTCGGGAAAAGGCAATTGCACTTCTTCAAATAGGGCTATGGTTTTTTTCCGTGCCTCCTCCCTGCTGCCTTTTTTATGCAACAGAATAGCTTCCATGACCTGCTCTCCACAACTAAGCACCGGATTCAGAGAGGTCATGGGTTCCTGAAAAATCATGGCAATTCTGTTGCCTCTGTATTTCCTCATCTCGTCCTCAGGAATCTGAACCAGATCGTTACTTTGTCCATTGGCATGGTGAAAAATAATTTCACCGCCCGTGATTTTACCGGGTGGATTGGGTATGAGCCGCATAATGGAAAGGGAAGTAACCGATTTACCCGAACCACTTTCTCCAACAATGCCAATGGTCTCACCTGCATGCAAGGTAAATGACACATCGTTCACAGCGGCAAACAAAGTCTCTCCACTTTTAAATGTGGTGGTGAGGTGTTTAACATGTAAAAGGGGCATTTTATCCATGGCTTACCAAGGCTTTAAAATAAAGGATTTCGGCTTTGCTTCGCCAAACCAAAAAAACAGTTTTAAAGTATTACCTAACAGCAAGCGGTTAAATTCGCACTTAGCTGAATCGGAAGCTCAGGTACTTGATGTTTTCTCCTTTATCGGTAAAAAGCTTTTCGTAATATGTTTTAATTCGGATGAGCTCCTCTCTATCGGCCGGACAATTTGCATAAAGATCATTTGTGGACCAAATCAGTGGGTAGTTGTTCTCTCTGATAACTTCCAGCGTGTATTCATACAAACTTGTGCTGTCTGTTTTTAAATGGATGAGCCCATTGGGCTTGAGGAATTTTTTGTATCGTTCAAGAAAAATAGGATGCGTCAGCCGTTTCCTTGCCCTGGTTTTTTGAGGTTGAGGGTCGGGGAACGTGATCCAGATCTCGTCCACTTCATTTTCTCCGAAACAGTGGTCAACAAAATCGATCCTGCACCTCAAAAACGCAACGTGAGGCATTTTAGCTTCAATGGCCTGCATGGCCCCGGTCCAGATGCGATTGCCTTTCAGGTCCATGCCTATAAAATTCTTTTCCGGGTGTTTTTCAGCCAAACCAATGGTGTATTCTCCCTTTCCGCAGCCCAACTCGAGCACGATGGGGTTTTTGTTTTTGAAATGGACTTCTCTCCAACGCCCCTTTAAGTTGAATCCTTGATTCAATTGGGTGAAAAAAAAGGAAAACACATTTTTAAACGTTTCTAGTTGGGCAAATTTTTCCTGTTTACTGGGCATGCTTTTATTACTGGTTTTCTTCTTTTGTTTCTTCTAAAGCAAACTGCAGGTCATACAGTTGTTTAAATTTTCCATCCATTTTCAAGAGCTCCTCCAAACTCCCCTCCTCTTCCACCTTGCCGTTTTCAATAAGTAAAATTTTATTGACATGACGAATGGTCGAAAGACGGTGGGCAATGATGATGGAGGTTCTGCCTTCTGATACTTTTTCTATGGCCTTTTGTATGAGCAACTCTGTTGGCGTGTCAATACTTGCAGTCGCCTCATCCAGAACAAAAATTTTCGGTTGATGCACATAGGCCCTTAAAAAGGCCACCAGTTGCCTTTGGCCTGCTGAAAGACTTGCCCCACGCTCCCGCACCTGAAAATCAAACCCTCCAGGCAAAGAGTCGATGTACTCCATCAAACCCATCTCACGGGTAGCATTCATGACATCTGTTCTGGAATGTTCAGGGTTGTTGAGGGTGATGTTATTCAAAATGGAATCGTTGAACAAATGCACCTCCTGAAGCACTACCGCAATGCCGGTTCTTAAACTGGCCAGGGTAAAGTCGCTGACATTGCTTCCGTCGATACTTATCCTTCCTTTATTTATTTCATAAAAGCGATTGAGCAAATTGATCACGCTTGTTTTTCCGGCACCGGTAGCTCCCACAAGCGCGAGGGTTTCTCCGGCTTTGATGTGAAAACTCAATCCCTTTAACACATGCTCATCTTCCTTGTAAGCAAACCACACCTCTTCGAAACGAATTTCATGCTGCACTTTCTGAAAGATCTGTTGCCCCGTGTTGCTGATCTTCTCATTGGTGTCCAACACAACAAATACGCGCTCGGCGGAGACAATGCCCATTTGCAGGGTGTTTAAACGATCGGCCAGCATACGAATGGGTCTGAACATCATGTTCACCATCATCACAAAAAATGTAATGTCACCCAAACCAATGTTATAGGTGTTGCCTTTTACTCCTGCAAACCAAATCACCAGCGCAATTGACACCGAGGATAGAATTTCAACCACCGGAAAAAATACAGAATAATAAAAAATGGAACGAATGTTGGCATCGCGGTGATTGGCGTTGATGGTTTTAAATTTCTCCATCTCCTGTTTTTCCCGATTAAAAAGCTGAACCAAACGCATGCCGCTCAGGTGTTCTTGTGTGAAGGTATTTAAAGCTGCAACCGCATTACGTACCTCAGTAAATGTTTTTTTGATGCCTTGCTTAAAAAGTGCAGTGGCAACAAACAAAAGCGGAATGGTACTAAGAGCCAACAATGCCAACACCCAATTGGTATAAAACATCACAGAAATAAAAATCATCAGCATCAACAAATCGCCTGCTATCACAATAAACCCCTCAGTAAAAACTTCACTCAAACTTTCTATATCCGAAATGGCACGTGTTACCAATGTGCCAACCGGTGTTTTGTCGAAATACGTATTTTTGAGCTGAAGGATGTGTTTGTACACCTGCAAACGCAAGTCCTTAACAATGTTTTGTCCTAACAAACTGCTCAGCCTGGCATTCACCACCTGTAAGGCCGATTCCAATAATAGAAACACAAGAATTAATGTAGAGAAATAGTTGAGTTGAGAGCCTGCTCCGGAATTTGAAACCACTTCGTTCAGTGCCTTACTGATTAAAAGGGGGCGCACGATAGAAAGTACAGAAAGGCTAATGGTAATGAACAAAGCCGGAACAAAAAGTCTTTTGTAAGGCAAAGCATAGCGCATGATGCGCCGCAACAAAGAAAAATTAAGGGCTTTATTTGTTTTAGTTGCCGTCAAGAAAAATAGTTTTAGGATAACGGATGCCACTTAAAAAAAGGGGGTGAGCCGGAGCATTGCCTCCTGCCAGCGCTCTGTTTTTTGATTCGATGATGCTGCGAAATTCCTGCAAGCTTATTTTGTTTTTTCCAACCATCACCAGCGTTCCCGCTATGGCCCTTACCATGCCTCTTAAAAAACGATTGGCCCGGATGGTAAATCGCCATTCTTGCTCTTCGGTCTGCTGCCAAATGGCTTTTGTAATGGTGCAGTTGTTGGTTTTATTTTGTGTATTCAGTTTACTGAAAGAAGTGAAGTCCTGGTACTCCAACAAAACCTGGGCTGCTTTGTTCATGAGTTCAAAATCCAATTCTCCATATACATACCAGGTATAAGCATTTCGAAAAGGGTTTTTCTGACGGCTGATGTAATAATAATATTGTCGTTCCGTAGCATCAAAACGGGCATGGGCAGTGGGAAGTACCGGAATCAGGTCCTGAATGGCGATATCCGCCGGTAACACCGTATTGAACTTATAGATCCACTGCGGTTTGTTTGATAAAAGATCGGGCATTTGGGCATCAAAATGGGCGAAATAATTTTTGGCGTGTACCCCTGTATCCGTGCGGCCACAACCAGTTAACGCGATTTTTTCTTTCAGCAACATGGCCATTTTTTCCTCCAGCACCTGTTGTATGGTGTTTGGGGTATTTTCCTGCACCTGCCAGCCGTTATAAGCCGCTCCATTGTATGAAAGTTTAAGAAAATACCTGGGCATAAGGCCGCAAATTTAAGAATAAAGGCGTCACAAAATGTGTTGTCAGGAGGCCCTCCATAGGAAAATCAATACCTTTGCGCCCTATGCGCAAGCCAAAAAAGAACTTTCCATTACTAGCCCTTGAAGTAACCGATATCAGCAGCGAAGGCAAGGCTGTAGCCCGCCACGAGGGTCTGGTTGTATTTATTGAAGGTGCTGTTCCTGGTGATGTTGCCGATGTAAACGTCTTCCGCAAAAAAAGTTCCTTTGCCGAAGCGCGTCTTGAAAAGTTGATCAGGCCCTCCGAACACAGGGTGGAGCCGGTTTGCAAACATTTTGGCACCTGCGGCGGTTGCAAGTGGCAGCACCTCAACTACAGCAAACAACTTGAATTCAAACAAAAGTACGTGTACGATGCCTTCACGCGTATTGGTAAACTGGATTTCCCTGAACTGCTTCCCATAAAAGGAAACGCAAAAGGCTACGAATACCGAAACAAACTGGAGTTTACCTTTTCGAACAAACGCTGGCTTAGAAAAGAAGAAATGGACGATGAAACACTGAACAAAAACGGCTGTGGTTTTCATATTCCAGGGATGTTTGACAAGGTGCTGGACATTGAGCATTGCCATCTGCAGCCCGAACCCAGCAATGCCATTCGCAATGCTATAACAGCCTACGCGCTTGAACACAACTTGAGTTTTTTTGACATCCGAAGTCAAACCGGGTTTTTGCGCACCCTCATGCTGCGCAACAGCAGCAATGGGGAATGGATGCTCATCCTCACGGTTTTTGAATGGCTGGAAAAAGAGTTGTTTGACTTGCTTGAGTTTATTAAAAACACGTTTCCACAAATCACCAGCCTTCAATACGCACACAATCCAAAAGGCAACGATACGCTCGCGGGCCTTGACATAAAAGTATACCATGGGCGTGATCACATCGTAGAAGAAATGGAGGGCCTAAAGTTTAAGATTAGCCCGCGTTCCTTTTACCAAACCAATTCAGCCCAGGCTTATGAATTGTACAAAATCACCCGGGATTTTGCGAACATTCAAGCCCATGAAGTGGTGTACGATCTGTATACAGGAACCGGCACCATTGCCAATTTTGTGGCTTCCCAGGCCAAAAAAGTGGTGGGCATTGAATACGTTGAAGATGCCGTGGCCGACGCCCATGTGAATTCAAACCTAAACGGGATAAGCAACACCAGCTTTTTTGCCGGTGATATGAAAAAAGTGTTGAACGACTCTTTTTTTCAGCTTCACGGTTCTCCGGATGTCGTCATCTGCGACCCACCCCGCGCCGGCATGGAGGAAGATGTGGTGAAAGCTTTGCTTTTAGCCCTACCGGAACGTATAGTATATGTAAGTTGTAACCCGGCTACTCAGGCCCGCGACCTTGCCTTGCTAAAGGAACACTACAATATAGTTAAAACTCAAGCCGTTGACATGTTCCCGCAAACCGCTCATGTAGAGAACGTTTGTTTATTGTTAAGGAATACATAAATCAGGCTTTTTGTAGTCCAGACCATTTAAATTTTGATGAACCCTTGCAAATCAAAGATTTAATCTATTATTTAGGTGAAATTTTAAACCCAACTTCTATGAAAAAAATTACTCTTCTGGCTTTGCTCGCCCTCGGGCTTAGCTTTGCATCCTGTAAAAAGGACAGGACTTGCACCTGCGTATCTTCAGGTAGTACAGTTATTACAGGCGGTCCGAATGCCGGAACCTATCCAGATGCATCTTCATCAACAACAACAACCCTTAAAGAGGTGAATGGTAAATCTGCACGGGCAAATTGCCTTGACCTTGAAGGTAGTTACCCTTTTGGGGATGATGGACAAGGAGGCACTGTAACAATAAATTTTAAAAATGATTGTACTCTAGACTAATAATTTAAATTTTACTACTATGAAAAAGACATTTTTATACCTCATTATTGGTGCTGCTCTAACAGCAACTTCATGCAAGAAGGATCACGTTTGTACATGTACTGAGACTTCAACTATTCCTGGCGATCCTGCTGTAACTTATGATATAACCATCAAAGAAGCTAGAAAGGCGGATGCAGCAAATAGGTGTGTTAAAACCACTTCTACTGGTGGCGGATTCACATTCACTTCTGACTGCAAATTAAAATAATCAACTTTAAAACTATTAAGATGAAAAAACTAATCTATATCCCATGCGCACTGCTTGTTTTAAGCTTTGCCTCATGCAAAAAGGACTATACTTGTACTTGTACCAGTACCGGCTCTACAACAGCCAGTGTTACTACACTTGTTGAAGTTGATAAAGCAGCGGCCAAGGCCAACTGTGTATCCACTTCACAAACTGACAACACTGGAACCTATGTTGTTGATTGCACATTATCAGACTAATCAGCTTTATGCCTAAATAAAAACCACTCCAAAAGAGTGGTTTTTTTTTGCCCAAACTTTAATGAGGCAATGCCCTAATTTTCGCTATTTTTGACAGCCAATATGTTAGATAAAATCGCACGCCTTTCCGAAGAGGTAAATTCAACTACTGTAAACTCTTTGGAGGAAATAGAGGCCCTCAGAATCAAATGGCTCAGCAAAAAGGGAGAGATTACCGAATTGTTTGATGCCTTTAAATCAGTACCTCCCGAACAAAAAAAAGAAGTGGGTCAACAACTCAATGTTCTTAAAACCAATGCTTTAAATAAAATAAATGCCTGGAAGGAAGAATTTGAATCCAAAGTTTCAGATTCAAGTGTGCCGGATTTGAGTCTGCCTGGTTTTCCATCTGTACAAAATGGAACTCGCCACCCCCTAAGCATTGTAAAGAACCAGATTATTTCGATTTTTTCCTGCCTGGGTTTTACAGTTAGCGAAGGGCGTGAAATTGAGGACGACTGGCATAACTTTACCGCACTCAATACTCCTGAAAACCACCCGGCACGGGATATGCAGGACACCTTTTATGTGAACCTCAACCCCGAAATGGTTCTCAGGACTCAAACTTCCAGTGTTCAGGTGCACATCATGCAATCGCACAAACCTCCTATTCGTACCATTTCACCCGGGAGGGTTTACCGCAACGAAGCCATCAGTGCCAGGGCCCATTGCCAATTTCATCAGGTAGAAGGCCTTTACATTGATGAAAAGGTCAGTTTCGCTGACTTAAAACAAACCCTTTTGTACTTTACCCGCGAAATGTTTGGCACGGATACCAAAATTCGTCTACGTCCCAGTTATTTTCCCTTCACCGAGCCCAGTGCAGAAATGGACATCAGTTGCACCATTTGTAAAGGCAAGGGGTGCAATGTGTGTAAATACACTGGCTGGGTAGAAATCATGGGTTGTGGCATGGTGGATCCTCAGGTGCTTATCAATTGCGGCATCAATGAAACCAAATACAAGGGCTTTGCTTTTGGCATGGGCATTGAACGTATTGCCATGTTAAAATACCAGGTAAAAGACCTTCGCTTATTTTTTGAGAACGATGTGCGTTTCCTAAAACAATTTACCTCAGCCTAAAGATGTCCGACAATACACGACTTGAATTATTGAGGCGAATGCTTGAAAAAGAGCACGACGATGTTTTTTTGAATTACGCGCTTGGCCTTGAATACGCCAAAAATTCTCAAACCATCATACTTGCTGAAGTGCAGTTCAAAAAAGTCACAGAACTTGATCCGACCTACATGGCCGCCTTCTATCAGTTGGGAAAATTGCTGGAAGCTCAAACCAAATTAAGCGAGGCCCTTCACTACTATAAACTGGGGCTCGAGATTGCCGAAAAACGCAAAGAAAGAAAAGCCATTGGAGAATTTATGGAGGCTATTTTTTTAATAGAAGATTAATTCCCCATATAACGGGTTCCAATCACAAGGATATCATCTACCTGTTCATGATTTCCTCTCCAGTCTTCAATGGTTGAATTCAGAAGGTCGAACTGCTGTTCGATACTCAGGTGCTGTGAGTTCAGTAAGAGATTTTTCAGGTTAGAGGCCTTGAATTTTTTACCGCCTGGTCCACCAAACTGGTCGCAATACCCGTCTGAAAACACATAAACAGTGTCGCCCTTCACCAGCGTCATCTCATGATTTTTGAACTTGCTGTTCTCATTTTGTTTGGTATTGCCAATCGGAAATTTGTCGGCTTTGATCTCTATCAACTCTTTACCGCGAACCAACCACATGGGGTTAAAAGCGCCGGCAAACTGTAGCTGGTGTGTTTTACGGTTGTAGCTGCAAAGTGCCACGTCCATGCCATCACGAACCGTGTTGTCCTCTAATTCGTTTTGCCTTAAGGTTTCACTCAAGCTTTTGTTTAGTTCATCCAAAATGCGAGAGGGTTGCGTAATGCCATGTTCACCAACGATTCTTTCGAGAAGGTTGTGTCCTACGATCGACATGAAAGCCCCCGGCACACCATGGCCCGTGCAATCCACGGCAGCAAAAATAACATGGTCGCCCTTGTCGGCCATAAAATAAAAATCGCCACTAACGATGTCTTTTGGTTTAAATAATACAAAGGTGTTAGGCAAATGCGTTCTTACATATTCATCGGGTGGAAGAATGGCATCCTGTATGCGTTTGGCATACCGAATGCTGGCGGTGATGTCCTTGTTGATTGCATCGAGTTCTTTGTTTTTTTCTACCACCTCCGCTGTACGTTCATTCACCTTTTCCTCAAGTACTCTTTTCTCAAGCTTGAGTTTGCGTTCACGGAGTTTGATGTAAGTGAAGAGTACACTTATAACACACACAAATACTAACAAATAAAACCACCAGGTTTTCCAATAAGGCGGGGTGATCCTAACAGAAATGGAAATGGGGTTCTGGTTACACACACCGTATGCATTGCAGGCCATCACTTTAAACACATAGTTGTTGGGGGGGAGATTGGAATAAATGGCACTGGTCTCTTTGCTCAATTCTTTCCATATCTCGTCACTTCCTTCCAGTTGGACTTTGTATTGTACCCCGTCCGGGTTGGAAAGTGAGATTCCGATAAACTCAAAAATGAGCGAGTTCTCCTTATAGGATAAATTGTATTCCGTTTGAAGCGGCACCTCAATCTGATTCACCCGTAAACCGGTGAATTTTACAGCAGGTTCAAGTTTTATAGGATAATCCTTTTCAGCGTTATAACAGTAAGCGCCGTTTACAGTGCCAAACCATAAACGCGAAGATTTGTCCTGATAAACAGCCCTTAGTTTTGTTTCTACGCCCGTAAACCCGTCTCCGGTAGTGTACGTGTAAAATTTCTTTTCCTTTGGGCTAAACTTGCTGATGCCCTTGTTGGTGCCCAGCCACATGTTTCCCTTCTTATCTGCCCTGATAAGTGAAATGAAATCAGAGATGAGACCGCTTTTAATTTTGTAATTTGTGAAGGCTTTTCCGTCGTAAACAAAAGCACCTCCCCCTTCGGTGCCAATCCAGATGTTTTTTAAATTATCTTCCGCTACTGTTGAAATGCTGTTATACGTCAGTCCGTTCTCCCTGTTGAATGTTTTAAAGCTCTTTCCGTTATATACTGTGATGCCCTTTTGTTTGGTGCCTATCCATACATCCCCATTGCTTGCCTCAAAGATGCAGGAAATATCATTGTCCGTTAAGCCATCAATGGTTCTAAAGGTTTTGATGCTGCCGGAGTTCAAATCGTAACGCACAATTCCTTCCAATGTACCTATCCACAAGTTGTCGTGACGATCGATCATCAGCGAGCTCACCAAGGTATACACAATGTCATTGAGCGCTGGAATTTGAACAAAGCGGTTCAGGTTATTGTCAAACTTAACTACTTTTCCACCCCAGGTGGCCACCCACATGTTGCCCGATCGGTCGCAGGCCAGAGAACGCACGTCATTCGAGCTCAGGCCATCTTGTGTTGTGTAATTGGTAAAGGTGCTTTCTCTTTCTTTTTTGAGATCAATTACTGAAATTCCATCACTTGTGCCAAACCAGAATTTTCCAGAAAGATCCTGGCAAATGGTCCACACCTGGTTATTCACCATGCCATTTTCCTTTGAATAGGAGATGAATTTTTCTCCAGAATACACTTCAAATCCTTCTCCTGCAGTTCCCAATAAGATGTTGCCCTCCCGATCCTCGGCAATGCATTTGACCTTATTCATGGATAAGCCATTGCCGGTGCTCAACAGGTTTGTTTTCCCAGTGGCTTTGTTGAACTTAAAAACACCGTGTTCGGATCCTGAAGCCCATACATTTCCCTTTTGATCTTCATGAACAGCAAACACATACACCGGCCCTGCGTTGGCTGAAGCACCAAGCACTTCCCTTGGTTCAATGATGCTGGTGAAAACACCCGTTTCGGAATTGTAACGGCTTACGTTGCCGGATGAGGTGCCAATCAAAAAATTCCCTTGTTTGTCGCGGGTCAGGTACATGATCTGGCCCAGGGGCATACCTTCGGGTCTGAAAAAATCAAAATTCCTTTCACGGGTATTATAGATTTTAATGCCCACGTCTGTGAGAAACCATAGGTTTCCCTTTTTGTCTTCATTTGTGGTAAGCACATACTGGCTCAAACCATCTTTGCTTGAATACACAATGATGTGCATTTTTTCATCAAGCCCTTTTGAAGGATCTACTATTTTGATCACTCCTGCGGATAAGGTAGAGATCCAAAGACTGCCTTTGCTGTCCTGAAAAAAGCTGTAGATCTTATTGTCCTTTGGGAGTAGCCGTGATTTGATCTCCTTAAAAGTCTTACCATCATAAACGGTCAAGGCCCCGTTTTTATGGCCCATCCAGATGCGTTTGTTCTTGTCCTGAAAGATGGCACTGACGTTGTTATCTGCCAGTCCATCAGCAACTGTAAAGTTCACGAAATTCTTACCATCGAAGCGCGATAAACCACCCTCAGTGGCTATCCAGTAAAACCCGGTTTCGTCCTGAATAATGCCCGACACGTTGGATTGTGCCAAACCATCCCTGACACCGTAGTGAGCAAAATGATATGTTTGGGAATTGAAATTAAGGAAACAGAAAAGAAAAAAGACTTGTATAATTCTATGTGTGTACATCAAATCAAACAAGTCTTTTCCGTATTATTTCCTAATGAAGAAAAATGTTCCTCCTTCGTCGATAAGGTCCTTGATCTTGCCAAATTTGGGTGATTGATTTCCGGCAGCAACTACCGCGGTATTTACCTTTTTAACTATTTTCTCAATTGGCAAACACATTTCCACATTGTTGTTTAAGGCGCCCGCAAACGTTTTAGTGAATTGGGAGTTATCGGAAGCAAGCTCATAGCCTGCCGAAGTGAACACCTGTGAAGATTTGGCTTTTGTAAGTTCAAAATTATCGCAACGTTTTTCATCATCACCCCCGCGCATGGCCATTAAGAAGGTCGCCCCCGACTCGCAGGCGTCAGTAATCACCAAGGTGTGGATCAATTTATCAGAGTACGATTGCATGGCTGCCTTCAGGTTGTTGATACCAAAATAACTGAACTCGTCGTCGGTCTTTCCATCAGAAGGTACCCAGTAACCAGTTGGACTTACATACTTGCCATGGCCGGCATACCAAATCAACAAAGAGTTGATGTTGTTGTTTTTAACGTAATCGCGCAGTTCAATGCTAAAGAACTTTTCCAATTGTGCTTTGGTCATGTCCCTTTTGTGAATGATGTTGGTGACCTTGTAGTTCGCCAAAGCTGTGCGCATGGCAGTAACATCCTTTGCGGGACCTTCAAGACTTGGGAAGTTCAGGTATTTGCTGTTTTCAATAAACACCACCCAGGTGTTGCCCATGGGGTTGTCGAGTCCCGCTGTCGCAGCAGTACGGTTAAGTGTATAGATTTGGGTGTTTTCGTTGCCGTTAATATCTTTAACCGTTATGGCCACCTTGCTTTTCTCGGCGATTTTCAGTTGAGTTGAAAAATCAGGGTTCAGGTTGGTTGGATTAAAAGAAGCGGTTACCCCATCAATGATGATGGATTCAATCAGACTGGCATCTTTAATCTTCCCTTGCACATACACTTCGGAGGTGTTGGTGTTGTCAATAAAGATTTCGTTCTCAAAAGACGTGATTGGTGTTTCGATGGCGATGATGGGTTTATCACACTCCGTTTTTTCAATTTTATACTGTACGGTTTGTGTGTTGTTGTAAACGTCGGTGGCACTTAGGATAATCTCATTGAGTTTAGTTACCCCGGTTAACTCGGCGACAAATCTGGGATTCAGGGTGTCTCCACTGAATTTTACTGTGCCGGCATTCACGGTCATGTTTTTAATCATGCTCTCATCGCGCACCTGACCAGTAATGGTGATTTCATCTTTGTTGGCTGGGATTTTTACAGTATTTTTTACGGGTTTAAGCGAAAGCACTTCCAACTCCGGTTTAACACTCTCTTTGCTCAGCTCAAAAATCTTAGCCTTGGCCTGTTTCAAAAACACTTCGATTTTTTCCTGACCGCTGTTTTGCATGGCCACTTTGTTATAATCAGCCAGAGCAGCCTTGTAATTACCAATGAATTCATAGGCCGCAGCACGTTTCAAATAGGCTTCTTGATTTTTATCGTCGATCTTAAGCACCTGAGTGTAATCGTTGATGGCATTGTGATATTGCCCCAGGGTTTCGTAATACAAGGCCCTGAGTTTAAACACGTCAGGGCTAGGACGTGAGATAATCACCTTGGTGATTTCGTTAATGGCGTTCTGATAATCCTTCTTGGCGGCATGCCCAAGACTTTTTGCATAAAACACATCCAGGTTGTTCGGGTCCTTAAGCAAAGCGGCATTACAATTTGCCAGGGCTTCGTCGGGTTTATTCAGTTTCACTTCTGCAAGGGCCATGCCCACATAACCCGGGATAAATTTAGAATCCACCGATTTTGCGCTTTTGTAAAACTTCTCTGCTTCAGCATAATTTCTGAGACTGTCGTGGAATACGGCCTGATTGTAATAATTCATGGCCGTTTTTTTATCATCGATAGCTAGTTGGTTCACCACCAAACCATAGGTGTAGTCTTTAAGTAAAAAAAGCACTTTCACCTCGGCCTCAAGGGCCTCTGAATAGCCTTTATCGCGCTCAATCGCTTTTCTGAGCAATTGGTCCGCTTCTGAATACTTCTGAAGATCAACCAGAAGTACCCCGGCCTTGTAATACAGTTCTTTTTCTTTTGGTGTAAAGGCAATGGCTTTTTTATAGTCTTCCACTGCTTTATCCTTCTTATTTAACTTCTCGTAGCACTCGGCACGAGCGCTGTAGGCCTTAAAATAATTGGGGTCCAACTCGAGGGCTTTTGTATACGCATCTATGGCCCCTTCGTAGTTGTTTCCCTTTACAAATTTTTCTGCCACTTCACATTGTTTTTTAGCAGATTGTGAAAATACCGGAAGGGCAAATAAAAATGCCAAAACGGTAAATACGGATTTGATAAAATTTAAACTCTTCATGATGGTAATTTTTCAGAACGAATATACGACAATTTGCTGTAAAATATAACGAAAACAGAAATTTCACAAATTTTTCAGGCTTCAGTAAAAAATTTGCAAACCGCTCAATTTGAGACAGATTTAGCATTGTTCTAATTGTCAATTGTTTTGAAAATCCAAAAATTCAGAATAGCTTTATGGGTTAAGTTATTTATCATGAAAAACCGTTTCCCTTTTTTTCTTTTTTTCTTCACCAGCTTTTCTTTTTTTCTTAATGCTCAGCGGCAAGAGCCCCCAACGGAATTCGTAAAAACATGCGCCACACCAGTGCCCAGCAAGGAATGGGAAGAGGCCTTCACCGTTTTCATCCAACAATTTAAAACAGCTCAAAGCACCGGGAAATCTCAAAAACAGGTGTACACCATCCCGGTTATCGTTCACGTGATTCATGGGGGACAAGCGGTTGGTACCTACCCTAACCTGGCTCAGGGACAGATCAATTCTCAAATCAAAGTGTTAAATGATGATTTTGGTGGAATTGGTTTCAATAAGGGAAATTACCCCGCCAGTGCATTCAGCACCTGGGCTGCCAATCAAAATGTTGACTCTGCCAGTCTTGATGTTCTTGGCAGGATTGAAATTGCCAATTGCGAGGTGCAGTTTTGTCTGGCAACAAAAGATACTCTGGGCAACCTCCTTCCAGAACCGGGCATTGAACGTATCAACTACATAAGCAAGGGCTGGGCCAATCCAGCCTCATTTGGCAGCAGCATAAGCAATTTTTCAAGTTACATGAACAACACAATAAAACCAGGCAGTATATGGAACATTACCAAATACTTTAACATTTGGGTTTCAGATGTAAGTAGTAGTTCCGGTTTACTGGGTTACGCCACCTTTCCTCCCTTCGCAAATCTTACCGGGCTTAATGTTGGTGCCAATGGCACTGCCCAAACCGATGGGGTGTGGTGCTGGGGAAGGGCCTTTGGCTCGGCGAGTACTTTCCCGGGTGGGTCGTATGCTGGCGGCTATAACCGTGGGAGAACGGCCACGCATGAAGTGGGCCACTGGCTTGGCCTTCGCCATATCTGGGGAGATGGTACTTGCATTACCGATTATTGTGCGGACACCCCTCCTGCTTCCGGTCAAAATTTTGGAAACCCAAATTACCCCTACAAAACCACCAATTGCAATGGCAATAGCCCTAATGGAGAAATGTTCATGAATTTTATGGATTACACCAATGACCCTGTCAAATACATGTTTACTCCTGATCAGGCCATTCGGGTTCAGACCGCCATGCAAAACAGCCCATACCGCAACCAATTGGGCACCCACAATTTATGTGCCTTATCCGAAACAGCAGCTAACGCCTCCTTTAACCTGCCTGCCTCAGCTTGCACAAATGGCTTGGTGACCTTTACCAATACGTCATCGGGAAATCCCGTACCCAACTACACCTGGTCGGCTAACGGAGGGGCTCAAATCAACCCCAATGCAAACGCCAATCTGGTCACCATGAGTTTCAGTGCGGCCGGCGTGTATACGGTGAATCTTGCTGCTGACAACGGCACTCTGAGTGTGCTTTCTAAAACAATCAGTATTAACGCCGCTCCTCAACTCAGTTTCTTAGGCGCCAATTCGGTTGTATGCCTAAATGATGAAGTTGTGGTGGTTGCCGGTGGAGCTGATTCGTATACCTGGCAACCCGGTACCCTTGTGGATAACACGTTTCAATTTATTGCCACAGGCCCACAAACCATAATTTGCTCAGGCAGCAATGCCGACAATTGTGTGAGCACAGTTACGCTTACGTTTGATGTAGATGCCTGTGTGGGCCTCAGAGAAACCAACCTCTCCCCTTTGACGTTTGAAATTTATCCTAACCCCGGAAACGAAAAGGTGGACCTGGAATTTTATTCCCTTGTAAAGGCTAACTATCAATTGGATCTTTGTGATGTGAATGGAAGAGTGCTTATTTCAATGCCTATCCACTGCTCAACCGGAAAATGCAATCAGAGCCTGAACATCGGTGAATTGGAAAGCGGCCTGTACTTCGTGAAACTCTATTCTGAAAAGAACAGACTTGCAGTGAAAAAACTTGTGAAACAGTAGTTTTATTCAAACACCCAAACTATTCTCTTGACGGAGGGGCGTGTGTTTCCAATAAACAAGGGATGCTCCACTCGCAGTAATTGTAAAGATCGTTTGTAAACTTGATTTTTGTTTTTTTACCCTTCACCGATATGAGCGCGATGGTTTTTACCCATTCTGCCTTTAAACAGTCCATTTCAAAGTGTTCCAATGGCGAACCGTTAAAACTTTTTTTGTAATACCTCCAGGGCTCCATCAAGGTATAATCTCCTTTTTTAAGTTTTACTTTCACTTTCCCTTTGGCATCAGTGGTTAAGGTGTCCACTTTTCCTGATTTTGAAACCAAGATGACCTTGCGCCCTGCATACGGCTTTGGTTTCTGTGTTTCTTCAAGAATTTCAGCTGTGGGCCTGGCGCCTCCGCAATAAGGTTCGTAATAGTTAAGTTCAAGCGTAACGTTTTTTTTCTGCGCAATTAGGCTGAAACTTAAAATCAAAAGTGCGCCAAGAAGTCCCCTGTTTGTCAAAATCATATGCATAAATGTAATTTCTTCCTTACACAAAACAAAATGGAACCCAAAACGAAAAAAAATGAAGTTATTTCCTTCGGATTTCACATGATTCCGTTTGGGATTTTGAGCTTATCTTCTTATCTTTAGGAGATAGACATAAATTTAAAATGAAACGATTCTTAATTATTGCGTTGTTGAGTGCAGGGAGTTCTTCACTTGTTGGGCAGGAATGGGTAGAGATGATGCGTGAGCCCGGAAAAAATTTTTACGAAATTCAGGTAGCATTTAACGCTTACTGGAAAGGCAAGGATTCTTCGGCTCCCGGCAATGGTTACAAACCTTTTAAACGGTGGGAGGCCTATATGGAACCAAGGGTATATCCAAGCGGGGACCTTTCTTTGGTGTCAAACAACCTGAAAAATTTCCAGGAATTTCTGGAGTTTAATTCTTCAAATAAAACCACTCAGAGTTCTACCAACTCCCAATTGTCTTCTTCAACCACATGGACGGCCATGGGGCCCATGGGTCCAATGAGTGGTGTAGCCACCAACGGATTTCCAAGAAAAGCAGGTCGTGATAATTTTATCACCTTTCATCCAAGCAACCCTAACATTTTCTGGGCAGGCGCGCCGGCCGGCGGATTATGGAAAACCACCGATGGTGGTATCACCTGGTCGACCAACACCGATAATTTAACCGTGATCGGGTGCTCTGATCTCGCCATTGATCCCACAAACCCCAACACCATGTATCTGGCCACTGGCGATGGGGATGCCGGCGACACCTATTGCATTGGCGTTCTGAAATCAACTGACGGGGGACTTTCCTGGAATCCGACTGGTTTAACTTTTGCCGTATCCACTCAGCGTGAAATGCGTCGTTTAATAATTAACCCTTCAAACCCTCAGGTGCTTTTAGCCGCAACCAACGCAGGTATTTACCGCACCTCAAATGGGGGTACCAGCTGGACACTGGTTGCCAGCGGCACTACTTTTGACCTTGAATTTAAACCAGCCCACCCGAATGTTGTGTACGCAGGAGGCACAACCTTAAGAAGATCAAACGACGGTGGGGTTACCTGGGTCACAATTTCTAACGGTATCCCTACTACAGGATGCAACCGCATCGCCCTTGCTGTAAGTGCTGCTGATACCAATTATGTTTACGCGCTTCGTTCAAACAGTTCCAACAGTGGATATGCCGGGCTCTATCGCTCTATAGACGGGGGCACTACTTTTACTGTCATGTCCACCTCACCCAATGTGTTAGGCAATGCCTGCAATGGAACATCAACAGGTGGTCAGGGTTGGTATGATTTGTGTATCGCTGTTTCACCTACCAATAAAGACGTTGTGAATGTTGGAGGGGTGAACGTTTGGAGCAGCAATAACGGAGGGGCTACTGGCACCTGGACCATTATTGGATGCTGGATAGGCACATCGTCACCCGGAGTGTATCTAAAGGCCGATCACCACGATTTGGAGTACGACGCCAATGGGGGTTTATTCAGTGCCTCCGATGGGGGCGTTTTTAAATACAATGTCAGCAACTGGATTGACTTGAACGCCCAGAGAAACATTGCACAGATCTATAAGATCGGGCTTTCCTCTCTCACTGCTAACCGTTGGCTCACGGGTCATCAGGATAACGGCACAGGCCTTTACACAGGAACCATTTATCAGGCCAGTTATGCCGGGGACGGAATGGATTGTTTTATCGACCGTACGAATGATCAGAATTTATTCACCTCAACACCATACGGGAGCTTCGTGAGATCTACAAATGGTGGGGCATCCTATTCATCAATCACCACAGGAATCACCGGCTCTGGCGCCTGGGTCACCCCTTGGAAACAGGATCCTGTTGTGGCCACTCGCTTGTATTGCGGCAGAGCGCAAATGTTTGTGTCGAACAATCTGGGTACCAGCTGGACACAATTAACTGCAACAGGTGGAGGTGGTGCCATTACAGAATTTGCCATTGCACCATCAAATAATCAAGTCATCTATGTAATCCATGGTACAAATGCCGTACTCAGGAAAACAACAGACGGAGGAACAACATGGACTGCAGCCTCAGCTTTGCCAGCCGGAGCACCAACCTTTATTACCATTTCGCCTAACGATCCGAATAAATTGTGGGTAACCGTGAGTGGATATTCCGCTGGAAACAAAGTGTTCCAATCCATCAATGGGGGAGCAAGCTGGACCAATATTTCGTCCAATCTTCCCAACTTGCCCGCCAATTGCTCTGTTTATCAACCCGGAAGCAGTGATCTGCTCTTTGTTGGAATGGATGTTGGGGTTTATTATAAAGACAACTCAAGCAACAACTGGACCCTTTATAACATAGGGCTGCCAAATACACCCATCAGCGATATGGAAATTTCACCTGCCGCTCCCGGTTTGTTGCGCGCTGCAACCTACGGAAGGGGCGTTTATCAGGTGGATGTGATTCAAACCACTGCTGCTCCGGTTAGCAATTTTACAACCACTGGTTTGCTTTGCGAAAATTTAAACATGCCTTTACAGGACGCGTCTTCCAACTCCCCTACTTCATGGGTATGGTCAGTAAGTCCTGCAGCCAATGCCACACTCAGTTCCGCCACTGTTCAAAACCCCAGTTTAACCGTGTCGGCAGCCGGAGTGTATACGGTTAGTTTACAGGCAAACAACACCATCGGACCAGGTAACATTTACACGCAGACCATTGTGGTGAATCCTAGTCCTGTAATCGTGTTCTCTAATCCTTCGCCCAGCATTTGTGTTGGAGAAAGTATAGACCTTACCGTGAGTGGTGCCAGCGCCTACACCTGGCAACCGGGCAATCAGTTTGGCGCGAGTGTAAGTTTCAGTCCAGGCAGCACACAAGAGTATACCGTTTATGCGAAAGACATCAATGGGTGTAAAAATTCAGCAACAGTCCTGTTGAGCGTGAACGAGTGTGTTGGCATCAGTGAAACTTCCTTGAACAGAAATAAGGTGACGGTCTATCCTAACCCTGCGAAGGACAAACTTTTTGTAAAATGCGAGGCTGATCTTGAAACGCAGGTAAGCATCACTGATGTTTCAGGACGACTGGTGTTTGAACAAACTTACCATTTCCAGAAAACCAGAAATGAGCTCCAGATCACGACCTCCTCTTTTCCTAAAGGTGTTTATCTCCTTCGAATAACAGATGATCATGGAAACGAACAAAGCATAAGGTTTGCAAAAGAGTAAACATCCTTTGCAATCTCAAAAAAAGGTCGGTTTTATGCCGGCCTTTTTCGTTTGTGTTCAGTTGTGATTAAGGCGTTGACAAGGAAACCGGAAGAATCTTCCCGTTAAAGTGTTTGTGCCCATTGCGAACAAAATCGTACACAAACTCAGCCATGTGTTCGGCGCTCATGGGCGCTTTGTATCCGGGGAAAGCTTTGCTCAGCATCTCGGTTTGCACGGCTCCCAGCGCAAGGCAATTCACCGCGATGTTGCGCGGGGCCAATTCCAACGCGAGGCATTCACTTAAACCGGCCAGAGCCGCTTTGCTGCTGCTGTAAGCGCTTAAGCCGGGGAATTTTTCTACGCCTTGTACACCCCCCATGCTTCCAATATTAACAATGTGGCCCCTGCTTTTATTTTTCATAAAAGGCAGCAACATCTGTATCAAACGAAATGGGGCAAACACGTTTGTTTTATAAACCATCTCCAATTCCTCAGGGCTTATTGTTTCAAAATTCTTGTTGATGAGAGCCCCAGCATTGTTCACAAGAACATCCAGGTTTAAGTGCAGGCTTTCCAGTGTTTTTACAATTTTTTTTAGATGAAGCTCTTTTGTAATGTCTGCCGTGATCACCAGAACGTTAAACCGGTTCTCCTTCTGAACCCATTTTTCAAGGGCTTTGGTGTGACGAGAAACCGCTATAACCAGGTTATTTTCATTTTGAGAACATTTTTTTAGAAGTTCGAAGCCAATCCCTCCAGAGGTTCCGGTAATTGTAATAACCATAATGCTTATCTTTGTTAGCCAAAGGTACCGCATATTCTTCAGCAAATGAAAAAAGCACTTCTTCTCCTTTTTCTATTCTTTGCCAGTCTTAAGCCTATTTTAGCTCAGGTTGATAGTGTGTACTACGGCAACAGCACTGCACCCAAAAAACAAAAGGAGAAAGAAAAACCGAGCTACAATTTAAAAGAGAAACTGAGCTTTGGGGGTAACTTTATGGTTTGGTTCGGCACCACCACTTATGTATACCTTTCCCCTGTAGTTAATTGTGCGCTCAACAAACGATTCAACGTTGGCCTTGGTTTAATTTATAACTATTACGGATACAATTCAGGCCCCACAAAATTTTCGTATTCGATATACGGTTTGCACAGTTATGCCCTTGCATTTCTGACTACGAATGTTTTTGGAAAAGTGGAATTTAATCACCTCTTGCAGCCCAATGTGTATTCGTATAATTACAACGACAAAGTGTGGGTGAGTTATGTTTACCTGGGCGGAGGATTCAGGCAGCCACTAGGCGATCACGCTTCGTTTTACACCTCCATCATGTATAATATTAATCAAAATGCCCAGTCCATTTTTTATGCTAATCCCATGATCCAGGTGGGCATCTTGGCTGGATTCTGACTTCAGAATTTTTTTGAGGGATTAAATGGTTTGTTTGGCTTCTCCTTGCGTGTGAGAATGCCATTGACCTCAGCGTCATTTTTGATTAGTTCCATTGCTTGGTTAATCTGCTCGTCATTTCTCATGGCATAAGCCAAACGGCCTTTCTGGAAATAATACCTGGAAATGATCTCCTCGCTCAAAAGTTTTCTGATCTCCTTTTCGCTCTGCAACAATTCGTTCTCTTTTTCCACTTTCAACCTCGCCATTAAAACATCGAATTCATTTCTTATGTTTTCAAAACTGTTGTTTTCTGTTGTCTCTTTCTTGATCTTCTCCATATCCATCTCCAAACGAGTTTGGTAAGAAAATTCCTCCGCTTTCAGGTAAGCCAGAAAGTCTTTGAACTCTTCCTGGTTCAGTTCAAAATGTGTGCTATCCCGAAGATTGGGATGGCTTGTGGTGTATCGTGTTGCGTAATTGAACGCGTAAAATTTTCCCCAAATTGCGGCTATTGTTTCTTTCATTGGCACTTCCTTAACCGCAACATCCGGAGAGATGCCTGCACCATCGTAAACAATTCTTCCACCTTTGGTTTTGAAAGCGGTGACCAAACTGTCGGGTACTTTTTCCACCCTGCCATTCGCATCCCGTTGCGAATAATCCAGAGCCTGAACACAGCGCCCGCTTGGAATATAATATTTAGCCACAGTGATTTTTACCCTTGCCTGATACACCAGGTCGCGGGTTTGCTGCACCAGTCCTTTGCCATAGGTTCTTTTGCCCAGAATAACAGCACGGTCGAGGTCCTGTAAAGCTCCACTCACAATTTCTGAAGCGGAGGCAGAGTTTTCATCCACCATCACAAGCAAAGGTATGCTCAGGTCGAGCGGATTGTGCACTGCCAGGTAAGAGCGGTCCCATTCCACCACCCTGCCTTTTGTAAACACCACTTCCTGTCCTTTGTCAACAAACAAATTCACAATATTTACAGCTTCGTGTAACAAACCACCCAGGTTTCCTCTAAGATCAAGGATCAGGCGGGTGCAACCTTTGGATTTAAGGTCGAGAACCGCCGCTTTTACTTCAGCGCTGCAATTTTCAGTGAAGGTGGTTAGTTTGATAATGCCGGTTTTGCCATCCGGAAGCATAGTAAAATAAGGTACTGCGGGGCTTTTGATCTCTTCACGCATGAGATTGTATTCCTTAGGACTTTGGGTATTGGGTTTTAAAATTTTAAGCCGGATGGGGGTGCCGGCATTGCCCCGGAGCAAGCCTGAAATGGCTTCGTAATTTTTCCCTTCCAGGGAATTCCCGTTAATGGAAACTATTCTGTCACCCGCTCTGATCCCAGATTTAAATGCCGTGAACCCTTCCCTTGGTTCGTCTACAAAAAATTTTCCGTTTATTTCAATCACGCTGGCCCCAATGCCTCCATACTCCCCCGTGGTGATGTATTTGTATTCCTCAAGGTCGTCCTCGGTAAAATAAACGGTGTAAGGGTCAAGGGAATTCAGCATGGCATCAATGCCGGTTTTCATGAGTTTGCCCGGACGGGTCTCATCCACATAGGACATGTTCAGCTCACGATAGATGGCATTAAAAATGTCAAGGTTTTTACTGATGGCGAAGTAATCTCTGGTGAAAGAATAGACCAAACTCAGACTTAGTCCAAAGAGCAATAGGAGGGCAAAAAGACGGATCTTCTTAAAAAAACGCATGTGAGGGGGCTTAGAAATCGTATAAAAGTATCTAAAAATCAAGTATTTTCACATCAGGGCCTTAAAAAGGGACTTTTTTGCAAAATTTAGGACCCTTCGCCTCCAAATTATATTAATTTTGCGGCCGAATTAATCCCGTAAGATTATGCCATTTATTTCCTGATCAGTACTTTTTTTGAGCCCGGTACTGATTTATTCCCTCCCTGGCCAAAACCTCTCAGAAATACCTGACTGATCTTACGGAACCAAGAAAGCGCTATGAAGTTATCGATGTTTAAATTTAATCTGCCCAAGGAACTGTTGGCAGAGTACCCTGCAAAAAACCGTGAAGATGCCCGCATGATGGTGTTGGAGCGTGCAACAGGGAAAATTTCTCACAAAAAATTCAAGGACATCATCAACTATTTTGACGATGGCGATGTGATGATCCTAAACGATACCAAGGTGTTTCCTGCCAGAATGTATGGGAACAAAGAAAAAACCGGGGCTAAGATCGAGGTGTTCCTTTTGCGCGAACTCAATGCCGAAAGCCGTTTGTGGGACGTATTGGTAGATCCGGCCCGAAAGATCCGTATCGGAAACAAATTGTATTTCGGAGAGAACGACAACCTGGTGGCTGAGGTGATTGACAACACCACCTCCAGAGGCCGTACCTTGCGCTTTTTATACGATGGCAGTTATGAGGAGTTCAGAAAGATTCTTTACGACCTGGGCGAAACCCCACTGCCAAAATACATCAAACGTGCCGCCGAGCCCGAAGATATTGACCGCTACCAAACCGTATTCGCAAAAAACGAAGGCGCTGTGGCGGCACCAACTGCTGGCCTGCACTTTAGCCGTGAGCTACTAAAACGCCTTGAAATCAAAGGCGTGCAATTTGCACCCATGACCCTGCACATAGGATTGGGCACCTTCAGGCCGGTGGAAGTGGAAGACCTTACCAAACACAAAACCGAAAGCGAAGAGGTGCTTATTTCAAGTGATACCTGCAAAATTGTAAATGCCGCAAAGGACAAAAAGAAAAAAGTGTGCGCTGTTGGTACGACGGTAATGCGTGGCATTGAAACCTCGGTATCTACAACCGGGCATTTAAACCCCTATGTGGGCTGGACCAATAAATTTATTTTCCCTCCCTACGAATTCAACATTGCCAACAGCATGATCACCAATTTTCACATGCCTGAAAGCACACTGCTGATGATGGTGAGCGCTTTTGGTGGATACGATCTGGTGATGAAAGCCTACAAGGAGGCCATTAAGGAAAAATACCGCTTCTATTCCTACGGGGACGTGATGTTGATCATCTAGATCCTAATGCTGTTGTAACACCTTTTTTTCGCAATTACAGGGCGTATTGTTTTTGTGTTCATGTTTATCACTTGACAAAGTGTGTTCCAATGCTTAATTTAGTTCTAATAAACTAAGCAGGAGGTTAACATGAACAGCAAACAAGTGAAACATTTGCTTCAGCAAAAAGCCAAAAATTTATTTACCATTCCTCCGGACATGCTTGTGTTCGATGCCATTCAATTGATGGTGGATAAAAACCTGGGGTCCTTGTTGGTTGTAAAAGACGGAAAATTTGCCGGACTGTTTACCGAGAGGGATTACACCCGTAAAGTCATTGTAAAAGGGCGCTCCTCACGTGAAATTACTGTTGGAGAGATTATGGAAACCCATCCCAGTACAATTACCTCAGAAGACAACATATCGGACTGTATGGCTAAAATGACAGGTGGCGTTCGTTATCTGCCGGTTTTGGACAACAACCAACTGGTTGGTCTTGTTTCAATCGGTGACCTTGTGAAATTTATTATCGAAGAACAGAAAAACATCATCGATAACCTGCAAGATTACATTACAAGACAGTGATTTTTTTGGATTCGGTGTTTAACTTGGCCGAATCAATCCAGCTTGAGCGTTGTATTTCCAACAACAACCCCATCGCAGGTAATTTCAATGATGTAGGTGCCGGGTACAAAATCGTCCATGCCTTCGCAATAGGTGACCCCATCGATCTCAGAGTTGGCATAGTTGAGGGTTTCTTTTCCGGCAAAATACCCGCTGCTGTTATCAAAATTAAATTTATAAGATTCGTCGTAGCTTTTCGCCATTTCTTTGCCATCCGGGGTCATCACGCGCACGTAGACTGTTTTTTCTCCTTTTTTTGCGATTTTATTTTCACCCAGGGTAAACGACACTTTTATTTTTTGTGCACGTTTTGCTTTGGTGGTCACTGTTTCTTTGGTTCCCGATTTTTTGAAAGAAACGGCTTTGGCTATCACGTTAAAACAATTCAATACCGAGCCTTTAGCGATGGTGGATTTTAATTCTTCCTTTTCTTTAATCAACACATTCTGTTTTTCTTTTTCCTCTCCCAGCTTTTTGATCACGGTTTGTTTTTCTTCTTTCAGCTGAATGTTCAGGGTATTTAAAGAATCTATGGTGTGTACATACCCTATCATGATGTTGCGTAGGGTTTCCGTTTCTTTTCTCAAACTCGCAATGGTTCTTGCATCGTTCTTGTGTTTTTTGGCTTCCTCTATCAATTCCGCGATCCGGGCTTTTTTCTCTTCAATTTCAACCTGCATTTTGGCATCGGAAGTTTGTAACTCTTCGTATTCTTTTTGAAGAACAATCAGGTCGGCCTGCACATTATCACGCTCCACATATACATTTTTGGTAATCACCTTTTGTTCAACCAGTTTATTCTTTTCCTTCCAGTATAACCAAAGGGCGTAGGCATTGGTGCTCATTAATAACACCACCATGGCCCATAAAATCAATCCTCTTTGTTTGCGTTTTTCCTGAACTTGTTCTTCCATAACAGCAAAAGTAAATCCAATAAAGTGTAAATTAGAACAAATTGTATGGCACTTATCAACGATTTTTTGTCATTAATTT